>LKMJ01005827.1_pt1 | contig 11638 bp, 7 predicted proteins | sample 643391 | NCBI WGS metagenome assembly LKMJ01 (sample SAMN04112250, study PRJNA286221) | soda lake metagenome | biome: soda lake; feature: Kulunda Steppe; material: water; isolation source: sample PL-Br10 brine of Picturesque Lake | place: Russia: Kulunda steppe | collected 2010-07
CGGCCTGGGCCGAGGCGCCGCCGGAGCATCCCGTGATCGTCGCCGGCTCGACCGGCTCGCGCGGGGCGACGGCGCGGCTGATGGCCGCGGTGGCGGCGCTGCCGCAGGGGGCGCTGGTGCTGCCGGGCTTCGATTTCGACATGCCCGCGCCGATCTGGGCCGGGCTGAGCGATGCGCTCACCGCCGAGGATCATCCGCAATATCGCTTTCGCGCGCTGATGGACCGGCTCGGCACGGGGCCCGGCGAGGTGCGCCGCTGGCGCGCCGTCGATGCGCCCAACCCGGCGCGCGGGCGGCTGCTCTCGTTGGCGCTGCGCCCTGCGCCGGTGACGGATCAATGGATGCAGGAGGGGCGCTTGGCGGGCGATCTCGCCTCCGCCACGCGGGACGTGACGCTGATCGAGGCCGCCGGGCCGCGCCAGGAGTCGCTCGCCATCGCGCTGCGGCTGCGCAAGGCCGCCGAGGACGGCATCGACGCCGCCCTCATCACCCCCGACCGCGAGCTCACGCGACAGGTCAACGCCGCGCTCGACCGCTGGGGCATCCTGCCCGATGACAGCGCGGGGCGCCCGCTGGCGCTGTCGCCGCCGGGGCGGCTGATGCGCCATCTCGCGGCGCTGATGGCCGAGGCGCCGACCGCCGAGGCGCTGCTGACGATCCTGAAGCATCCGCTGACCCATGGCGGCGCCGATCGCGGCGCGCATCTGCGCAACACCCGCGAGCTCGAGCTCGATCTGCGCCGCCACGGCCCGGCCTTTCCCGACGCCGCGGCGCTGCGCCGCTGGGGCGCGGGGCGCGACGCGCAGGCGCAGGGCTGGGCGGGCTGGATCGCGGCGCTTCTGGCGGCGCTGCCGGAGCCGGGGGCGCAGCCGCTCGCCGCAAGGGTCGCGGCGCATCGCGCGCTGTCGGAGCGAGTCGCGCAGGGCCCGCGCGGCGCCGGATCCGGGGGGCTCTGGGACGAGGCTGCCGGGGCCGAGGCATGGGCCGCCATGGTCGAGCTCGAGCGCGAGGCCGGGCATGGCGGTGCGATGGATGCGCGCGATTACGCAGCCTTTTTCGCGCGGCTCCTGCAGGCGCGCGAGGTGCGCGACGCGCCGACGCCGCATCCGCGCATCATGATCTGGGGCACGCTCGAGGCACGGGTGCAGGGGGCGGACCTGGTGATCCTCGGCGGGCTCAATGACGGGGTCTGGCCGCAGACGCCGCCGCCCGATCCCTGGCTCAACCGGCGCATGCGGCTCGAGGCGGGGCTCTTGCTGCCCGAACGCCAGGTCGGGCTTTCGGCGCATGACTTTCAGCAGGCCGCCTGCGCGCGCGAGGTCGTCCTGAGCCGCGCGCTGCGCGATGCGGAGGCGCAGACCGTGCCTTCGCGCTGGCTCAACCGGCTCGGCAACCTGATGAATGGCCTGGGCGCGCAGGGCGGCCCCGCCGCCTGGGAAGCGATGCAGGCGCGCGGGCGGCTATGGATCGACCGCGCCTGCGCGCTGGAGGCGAGGCGCCCCGAGCTGCCCGCCGCGCCGCGCCCGGCGCCGTGCCCGCCCGTCGCGCATCGCCCGCGCAGGCTGCCGGTGACCGCGATCACCCGTCTGATCCGCGATCCCTACAGCGTCTATGCGCGCGACATCCTGCGGCTCTACCCGCTCGATCCGCTGCGGCCGGGGGCGGATGCGCGGCTGCGCGGCTCGGTGATGCATGCGATATTCGAGGAGGTGGTGCGCGCGGGGCTGGCGGCGGATCGCGACGCGGCGCGCGCGCAGCTCATGGCGGCGGCCGATGCCGTGCTCGCGCGCGAGGTACCCTGGCCGCTGGCACGGCGGCTGTGGCGCGCGCGCATCGCGCGGGTGGCGGACCGCTTCCTCGACGGCGAGGACCGCCGCGCGGGCACGCCCGTTCTCATCGAGGAGCGCGGCGCCGCGCGGCTCGACGCGCTCGATTTCGAACTTACCGCCAAGCCCGACCGCATCGACGCGCTGCCCGACGGCCGCGTCCACATCATCGACTACAAGACCGGCACGCCGCCGAGCCTCAAGGCACAGCAGCATTTCGACAAGCAACTCCTGCTCGAGGCCGCGATGGCCGAGCGCGGCGCCTTTGCCGAGCTCGGCCCCCGCGAGGTCGCGCGCATCACCTATATCGGCCTCGGCGCCAATCCGCGCGACGTCAGCACCGAGATCACCGCCGGCATCACCGCGCAAACCTGGGACGAGTTGCATCTCCTGATCGGCCAGTATGCGACCCGCGCGCAGGGCTACATCGCGCGCCGCGCGCCGGCGCAAGCCGCGCATGCCGGTGACTACGACCATCTCGCGCGCTTCGGCGAATGGGAGATGAGCGCGCCGTCGGTGCCGGAGGATGTCGGATGAGGGACGCGGCGAGCGCACGGCAGGTCGCGGCGGCCCAGCCGGGCGACTCTGTCTGGCTGTCGGCGAATGCCGGCTCGGGCAAGACGCGGGTGCTCACCGACCGGGTGGCGCGGCTGCTGCTCGACGGGGTCGCGCCGCAGCATATCCTGTGCCTGACCTACACCAAGGCCGCCGCGAGCGAGATGCAGAACCGGCTGTTCGACCGGCTCGGCGCGTGGGCCATGATGGAGGCGGACGAGCTGCGCGCCGCGCTCGCCGAGCTCGGCGTGCCCGGCCCCGTGGAGGCCGACACGATGGCACGCGCGCGCCGGCTCTTCGCGCGCGCCATCGAGACGCCGGGCGGGCTCAAGATCCAGACGATTCATTCCTTCTGCGCATCGCTGCTGCGCCGCTTCCCGCTCGAGGCCGCCGTGACGCCGCAGTTTCGCGAGATGGACGACCGCGCAGCCCGGCTCCTGCGCGCCGAGATCGTCGAAGAGATGGCCGATTGCGCGGCGCCCGAGGCCGTCGATGCCGTCGCGCAATACCATTCCGGCGAGGACGTCGAAGCGCTGACCGCCGAGATCGTTCAGCACCGCGAAGCGTTGCACCCCCCGCTCGACCGCGACGGCGCGCTGGCGCTGTTCGGGCTGCCGGACGGGTTCACGGCGGCGGACCTTCCTGGCGAGGTCTGGCTGGGCGGCGAGGCAGAGCTGCTCGAGGCCACGGCCGCCGCCATGGCCGGCGGCTCACCCAACGACATCAAGGCCGCGCCGCGCCTTGCCGCCTGCGCGGAGCCGACGCTCGAGACGCTCGCCGAGCTTGAGGCTCTGCTGCTGACCGGCGCGGGCGCCAAGGAACCCTTCACCGCCAAGATCGGGCGCTTTCCGACGAAGGACACCCGCGCCCGCCTCGGCGCGCGGACCGACGCGCTCGACGCGCTGATGACGCGGGTCGAGGCCGCGCGCCAGCGCCGGCTCGCGCTTGCTGCCGCCGAGCGCACCGCCGCGCTGCACCGCTTCGCCGCGCCCTTCCTGGGCGCCTATGCGGCGCGCAAGTCCGCGGCGGGATTGCTGGATTTCGACGATCTCATCCTGCGCGCCCGCGCCCTGCTCGCCGAGTCGACGATGGCGCAATGGGTGCTGTTCAAGCTCGATGGCGGCATCGATCACATCCTCGTGGACGAGGCGCAGGATACCAGCCCGGCGCAATGGGACGTGATCGAGGCGCTGTCGCGCGAATTCACCTCCGGCGCCGGGGCGCGCGAGGCCGGGCGCACGATCTTCGTGGTGGGCGATCGCAAGCAGTCGATCTATTCCTTTCAGGGCGCCGATCTCGCGGCCTTCGAGGCGATGCGCGCGGCCTTCGACGAACGGCTGCGCGCGGCGGGCACGCCGCTTCAGCAGCTCGAGCTGGAGTATTCCTTCCGCTCTGCCCCGGCGATCCTGCGCCTCGTGGATCTGACCTTCGACGCGCGGCGCGGGGCCGGGCTCGGCGGCGCGGTCCGCCACCTCGCCTTCAAGACCGACATGCCCGGCCGCGTCGATCTGTGGCCCGTGGTGCCGAAGGCCGACAAGGCCGAGGAGCGCGACTGGTTCGACCCGGTCGATATCGTCACCGACACCCACCACGCGGCCCGGCTCGCACGGCGCATCGCGGCCGGGATCCGGCGCATGATCGAGGCGGGCACCGCGATCCCGGACGGCGACGGAGGCAGCCGGGCGATGAACGAGGGCGACGTGCTGATCCTCGTGCGTCGGCGCTCGGAGCTGTTCGCCGAGGTCATCCGCGCCTGCAAGGCCGAGGGGCTGGCGATCGCGGGGGCGGACCGGCTGCGCCTCGGCGGGGAGATGGCGGTCAAGGATCTCGCGGCGCTGCTGTCGTTTCTCGCCACCCCGGAGGATGACCTCTCACTTGCCGCGGTTCTGCGCTCGCCGCTCTGCGGCTGGTCGGAGGCGGAACTCTACGCGCTCGCGCAGGGCCGCAAGGGGTATCTGTGGCAGGCGCTGCGCGGGCGCGACGACTGCGGAGCGACGCGCGCCATGCTCGACGATCTGCGCCGGCAGGCGGATTTCCTTCGCCCTTACGAGCTCATCGAGCGGGCGCTGACGCGCCATGACGGGCGCCGCCGGCTTCTGGCGCGGCTGGGCGACGAGGCCGAGGACGGCATGGACGCGCTGCTCGCGCAGGCGCTCGCGCATGAACGCATGGACGTGCCGAGCCTGACCGGTTTCCTGACCTGGCTCGAGACCGAGGACGTGATCGTCAAGCGCCAGCTAGACACCGCCGAGGCGCGCATCCGGGTGATGACGGTGCACGGAGCCAAGGGGCTCGAGGCGCCGGTCGTGATCCTGCCCGACACGGGCGACCGTTCGCCGCGCGATCGCGGCATCGTCGACGCGGCGGACGGCGCCGCGATCTGGAAGCCGCCGGCCCCGGAAAGCCCCGAGCTCGCGCGCGGGCGCCGCGAGGCCGCCGGCGAACGCGCCGCCGCGGAGGATGCGCGGCTACTCTATGTCGCGATGACGCGCGCGCAGAGCTGGCTCATCGTCGCGGCGGCCGGCAAGACCGAGGACCCGGCCTGCTGGTACAACCGCATCCGCGACGGGCTCGAGCATGCCGGGGCGGAGCGGTGCGATTTCGGCTTCGGCGCGTCCGGCTGGCACTACGCCGAGGGCGCCTGGCCGGAGCCGGTGCACCCCGATGCCGCTGCCGCCGGCGCGGACGATCTGCCCGGCTGGGCGGAGGCGCCCGCCCCCCCCGCCGAGGCCCCGCCCGCGCCGCGGTCGCCCTCCGATCTCGGCGGCCCCAAGGCGCTGCCCGGCGAAGGCTCCGGCGACGAGGAGGCCGCGCTGCGCCGCGGTCGCCAGCTGCACCTTCTGCTCGAGCATCTGCCCGGCTGGCCCGAGGAAAGCTGGCCCGACCGCGCGCGCGATCTGCTCGGCGCCAGCCCGGACCCGGTGGATACGGCGGAGGCCGAGGACCTTCTTGCCGAGGCGCGCGGCGTCATCACCGCGCCGGATCTGGCGTTCCTGTTCGCACCCGACGCGCTGACCGAGATCGACGTGACCGCCCCGCTCGGCGACAGGCGGATGCTGGGCACGGTGGACCGGCTCATCATCGCGCCCGAACGGGTGCTGGCGGTTGACTACAAGTCGAACCGGGTCGTGCCGGACACCCCCGGGGACGTCCCCGAGGGGCTGCTGCGCCAGATGGGCGCCTACGCCCATGCGCTGGGTCAGGTTTTCCCCGGCCGGCGCGTCGAGACGGCGCTCTTGTGGACGCGCGCGGCCCGGCTGATGCCGCTGCCCGGCGCGCTTGTGGACCGGGCGCTCGCCGGTGGGCTCCCTTGACCCGGTGAGGGCGCGGGCATAGGTTCCGCGCAATCTCGCGAAACAAGGAGCACCCCAAAATGGCCACCGTCGCCGTTACCGACGAGACCTTCGATGCCGAGGTCAAGCAGTCCGACATCCCTGTCGTGGTCGATTTCTGGGCCGAATGGTGCGGCCCCTGCAAGCAGATCGGCCCCGCGCTCGAGGAACTGTCGAACGAATATGCGGGCCGAGTGAAGATCGCCAAGCTCAATGTCGACGAGAACCCGAACATGCCCGCCCAGCTCGGCATTCGCGGGATCCCGGCGCTGTTTCTCTACAAGGATGGCGAGGTCGTCTCCAACAAGACCGGTGCCGCCCCGAAAAGCGCGCTGCAAAGCTGGATCGACGGCGCGATCTGAGCCGTGCCGCGTGGTATTGACCGGACCCCGGCCCCCGCGCCGGGGTCCGTGCGTTTCAGAGGGTTGGGCCGCATCATTTTTCTTGACGGTTATGCTCGGATTCTATACCCGACAAAAGCAGTAGGAATTGAGCGCCGCAACGCGCGGGAGGGAGCCGCCATGCGCAGTACCGTGACCCTGTTCCTGCCTTGATCGACCCGATTGACGCAGACACGGAGACGACCGCAATGACCCATCTTCGCGCAGGTATCGCCACCATCGCGCTTATGGCCGCGACCCCGCTGACGGCGCAGGAAATCACGCTTTATTCGGGCCGCGGCGAGACGCTCGTCGACCCGCTCATCGAGGCCTTCACCGAAAGCACCGGCATCGAGGTCAATGTCCGTTATGCCGGCACCGCCGAACTCGCGGTGCTGCTCGAGGAGGAGGGCGCAGCATCGCCGGCCGACGTGTTCTGGGCGCAGGATGTCGCCGCGCTCGGCCAGATCAAGCCGATGTTCGCCGAACTGCCCGAGGAGATGCTCGCCGAGGTTCCCGCAGTTTACCGCGACGCCGACAACCGCTGGACCGGCACGTCGGGGCGGATGCGGCTGCTGGTCTATTCCACCGAACGGATGGAGGCCGACGATCTGCCCGCCACGATGGCCGAGATGACCGATGAGCGCTATGCGGGCACCATGGCGCTGCCGCCCACCAACGGCTCGTTCCTCGCGCATGTCACGGCGCTTCGGGTGCAGGAGGGCGATGACGCGGCGCGCGAGTGGCTGCAGGCGCTCGCCGACAATGATCCGGTGATCGTCTCCAACAACACCGCCATCCACACCGCCATCGCCGATGGCGAGGCCGATTGGGGGCTGACCAACAACTACTACCTCTCGCGCTTTCTCGCGGACGATCCGGACTTTCCCGCCGACCAGGCGCTGTTCGAAGCGGGCGATATCGGCAATCTGATGATGGTCGCCGGCGCCGGTGTGCTGGAGTCGTCCGACAACCCGGAGGCGGCGATGGAATTCATCGAATTCCTGCTCGGCGAGACGGCGCAGCAGTATTTCACCGGCAATGTCTATGAATACCCGGTGCGCGGCGACACCGTCGCGGCCTTCAGCGGCATCGGCGTGGATTACGGCACCGCCACCGAGGCGGCCGCCGAGTTCGACCTCAACGAGGTGCTCGATCTCGAAGGCACGCTCGAGATGCTTGAGGAGGCCGGTCTGCTATGAGCCTGTCCGAAGGTCTTTCGGCCCGCCGCGCGCCGGCGGACCGTACCTTCGCCCAGGGCGCCGGCCTTCTGGTCGGGGCCCTCATGATCTTGCCGCTCTTCTACCTCGTCCTGCGCGCCTTCGAGGCCGATTTCGACACTGCGCTGTCGATGATCTTTCGCCCGCGCACGGGGTGGCTGCTCGTCAACACGGCGGCGCTCACCGGCGGCGTGCTCGTCTTCGCCACGCTGATCGCGCTGCCGCTGGCCTGGCTGACCACGCGCACCGACCTGCCCGCGCGCGGGGTGGCGAATGTGCTCGCGGTGCTGCCACTGGCGGTGCCGGGCTACGTGATGGCCTATGCGCTGATCGGGCTGTCGGGCAATTACGGCTTCATGGCCGAGATCTTCGGGGTTACCTTTCCGCGGCCCTATGGCTGGTTCGGCGCGACGCTGGCGCTCACGCTCTACACCTTCCCCTATCTCTACCTGAACCTGCGCGCGGCGTTCCAGGGGCTGGATGCGAGCCTCGAGGAGAGCGCGCGCGCGCTCGGCTGCGGGCGCGGCGAGGTGTTCCGCCGCGTGATGCTGCCGCATCTGATCCCGGCGCTGTGCGCGGGCTGGCTCGTGATCGGGCTCTATACCATCGGCGATTTCGGCGCCGTTGCGCTGATGCGGTTCGAAGTCTTCTCCTACACCATCTACACCCAGTATTCGGCCGCGTTCGACCGCGTCTATGCCTCCTGGCTGTCGCTGATCCTGATCGTGATCGCGCTCGTCTTCGTGTGGGGCGAGTCGCGGCTGCGCGAGCGCCAGTCCTATGCGCGAACCGGCTCGGGGGCCGGGGCCGGGCCGCGGCGCACGCCGCTGGGCCGGCGGGGGCGTATCGCGGGCTGGGCCTTTGTCGGCACCGTCGCGATGATGTCGATCGGGCTGCCGGTCTCGGTGCTTACCTTCTGGATGTCGCGCTCGCCGATCGTCGCGCAGCTGCCCGACCTCGTGCAGAGTTTCGGCCAGTCGCTCTCGGTGGCCGCACCGGCGGCGGTGCTGGCGGCGGCGATGGCGATGCCGGTGGCCTGGCTCGCGGTGCGCCACCCCTCGCCCATGTCGAGCCTCATCAACCGGCTGGCCTTCGTGGGCTATGCGGTGCCGCCGCTCGCCTTCGCGCTGGCCTTCGTGTTCTTCGCGCTGCGCGCAGCGCCGTTCCTCTACCAGACGCATATGCTGCTGGTCACCGCCTACGCGCTCGCCTTCCTCGCGCTGGCGCTGGGGCCGATCCGCTCGGCGCTCTACCAGGCGCGCCCGTCGATGGAGGAATCTGCGCGCGCCCTCGGGCTGGGCCCGGCCGAGACCTTCCGGCGCGTCACGCTGCCGACGATCCGGCCCGGCGTGGTGGCGGGGATGGTGCTCGTCTTCGTCATCGCGATGAAGGAGCTGCCGATCGCCTTCCTGCTGGCGCCCACCGGCTTTCGGCCGCTCGCGATCACCATGTTCTCGCGCACCTCCGAGGGCATGCTGCTGCAGGCCGCGCCGTTCGCCGCCGCGATCATGGTATTCTCAGCTCTTTTCGTCGGGTTTATCCTGCGCCACGACAACAAGGCCGGAGGCTCACGATGAATCGCCCTGCAAGCCTCGATTTCCGCATGCCGGCGGACGCATCGCCGCTGGGCTACCGCCAGCGCCCGGCGCAGGTGCTCATGGAGATCGAGGGGCTGCGCAAGCACTTCACCGACGACGACGCCCCCGCCGCGGTGGAGCGCGTCTCGCTCACCGTGGGCGAGGGCGAGCTGATCGCGCTGCTCGGGCCCTCGGGCTGCGGCAAGACGACGACGCTGCGCATGATCGGCGGCTTCGAGATCCCGGACAGGGGCACCATCACCCTGCGCGGGCGCGACATCACCCGCCTGCCGCCCGAGGCGCGCGGCATCGGCTTCGTCTTTCAGGATTACGCGCTGTTTCCGCATCTCGACGTGCTCGCGAATGTGCGCTTCGGGCTGCGCGGGATGGCACGCGCGGATGCCGAGGCGCGCGCGCGCGAGATGCTGCGGCTCGTCGGGCTCGAGGAGCTCGCTGCGCGCCAGCCGCATGAGCTGTCGGGCGGCCAGCAGCAGCGCATCGCGCTGGCGCGCACCCTCGCACCCGCGCCGCCGCTGGTGCTGCTCGACGAGCCGTTCTCCAATCTCGACACCGCGATGCGCGTCGAGACCCGCCAGGAGGTGCGCGAGCTGCTCAAGAAATCGGGCTCGGCCGCGATCCTCGTGACCCACGATCAGGAGGAGGCGCTCGCGCTTGCGGACCGGATAGCGGTGATGGCGGCGGGGCGCGTCGTGCAGATCGGCACCCCCGACGAGATCTACCGCAATCCGTCAAACGCGTTCGTGGCCAGCTTCCTCGGCCGCTCCAACATCGTCACCGGCAATGCCGACGGCATGGATGCGGAAACCGCGCTCGGCCGTCTGCCTCTGTCGCGTGCGGCCAATGGCGAAGTGCGCCTCGCGGTGCGCCCCGAACAGATCATGCTCGAGCCCGACCCGAACGGACCCGCGGCAATCGTTGGCCGCGAATTTCGCGGCCATGACCAACTCTATTGGGTGCAGGAGGGCGAAACCTGCATGCTTGTCATCAGCGGCCCTGGCGCGCAGATCGATACCGGGACGCGGGTCAGGCTGCGCATTTGCGATTGCGTGGTGCCGCTGAGCTGACCCGACCGAATGGCCGAAACATGCGAACGCGCGGCCCTGAAAACGGGCCGCGCGCAGAAGCCTTTAAATTTATTGCTTGCGAATAATCCGGTTTTTGGAATACTGGAAATCCAGACACTGAAAATGCCGGGGCCCTCATGACGAATATCAACCTGGACGAGCTTTCGCTCAAGGAGCTCAAGCAACTCAAAAAGCGCGTGGAGCAGGCGATCGATACCTTCAAGGATCGCCAGAAGAAACAGGCGCTCGCCGAACTCGAGGAAGTCGCGCGCGAGAAGGGTTTCTCGCTTGCCGAACTGACGACCGAGGCGCGCAAGATGCGCAAGCCCGTGCCACCCAAATACGCCAACCCGGACAATCCGGAAATGACCTGGACCGGGCGCGGCCGCAAACCCAAATGGGTCATCGCGCATCTCGAGAAGGGCAAGGCGCTGGACGATCTCCTGATCCGGAAGTGACTCCACGCGAAAGGAGGACGGCGCACTGGCACCGCGCGTTCTGAAATGGATGGCCGCACTCGCCGGGGTGTGGCGCGCGATCGGTGAGCGCAACCTGGGGCTGATTGCGGCGGGCGTGGCTTTCTACGCGATGCTGTCGCTGTTTCCCGCGACAGCCGCGATCATTGCCATGTTCGGGTTTTTCGCCGACCCAGTTTTCATTGAATCGCAGATGGAGTTCATCCGCGAATTCGTCCCCCAGGAAGCCTTCGTGCTCCTGCAGGGTCAGCTTGACCGGCTGATTTCCACGACCGAAAGCACCCTCGGCGTGACCACGCTCTTATCGATGCTGGTCGCCCTGTGGTCGGCACGGCTCGGCGTCAACGGCATGATCCGCGGACTGACGACGATGCACGGCGCCGACCATCGTGGCGGGGTCCGGGACCTGTTCATCGCGATGCTGCTGACGGTGGTGATGATCGGGGTCGCGATCGTGTCGTTGCTCGCGCTGCTCGTCTTTCCGGTGATCCTGGCGTTCATACCGCTCGGAGGGTTCGAGTCGGTCCTGCTCAACGCCGTGCGCTGGAGCGTGGCGATCGCGGCGGTGGTGTTCGGGATCGCCCTGCTCTACCGCTTCGGCCCGAACCGCGGCGGACGCCGCACGCCGTGGATCTCGGCCGGGCTGATCGTGGCGGTGCTGCTGTGGGCACTTGCCTCGGTGGCGTTTTCGCAGTTCCTCGCGAATTTCGGCAATTACAACGAGGTCTACGGCTCGATCGGCGCGGTGATCGCGCTGCTCATGTGGCTGTATATCAGCGCCTTCGTGGTGCTCCTCGGCGGGGCGCTCAACGCCGAACTCGAGGCGCTGAGCGTTCCGACAAAGGATCTGAGCGCGACTCAGTAATCGCGCTCGAAGAAGACGCCGACGCCGGTCTTGCCTTCCGAGTCGGTGCGCCCGCGCACCGTCACCGACCGGCTCACATCGAGATTGATCGACACCTCGCTGCGCCCCCTCTCGACGGTGACGTCGGTATAGACATTCTCGGTAATGTAACGCCCGGCGCGCAGGCCGACCGTGTCGTCATCGCCGGCATAGACGTCGAGATCGTCGAGCCCGAAACTGCGCCGCAGATTGCCCACGACGCCATCACCGCCGCGGCCCGCGAGCGTCGCCACCGCCTGCGCGAGCTGCGCGGCCTGCAGCGGCGACAGATTGTCGAGCCCAC
>LKMJ01005828.1_pt1 | contig 11638 bp, 14 predicted proteins | sample 643391 | NCBI WGS metagenome assembly LKMJ01 (sample SAMN04112250, study PRJNA286221) | soda lake metagenome | biome: soda lake; feature: Kulunda Steppe; material: water; isolation source: sample PL-Br10 brine of Picturesque Lake | place: Russia: Kulunda steppe | collected 2010-07
CATATCCGCCTCATCGAGATACGTCGAGATAACGCTTCGACGGGCTTCGTCGACCGGGACGCGGTACTCCGAAACGAGCGTCTCGAGACGGGATTCGATTTCGTCGACACTGACATCGAGCGTGTCGGAGAACTGTTCGTGTATGTCGGCTGCGTGCTGTCGCAGATCTGTCATGGTATTTCCGTCTCCGCGTGTTTTCAGTGGGAGACGTACGTCGGTTGGTTCTTGCTGATATAAAAACCGTCGGTGGCGGAGTGAAAGTGAACGAATTGCGGCTATCGACCGTCGCGAGGCCGACGGTTCTTTTATTCTCGCGACCGTACAGCGCGATGTGAGCAATCGTCGTCGCTTAGAACGGCTCCTTCGGACGCGGCTCAACGCCGTCGGTCGGCAGTTCGAAGAAGCAAAGCGCGCCTACACCGACGCGAAGGCTGCAACGCTTGCAGACATTCCGACAGACAACGATGGGCGCGCGAAGATCGTCTGTCGCCGGTATGCGGAAAAGCGCGCGATTTCGATAGACACTGACGGATATCCCGAGTGTTACGATCCGGATCATCCGGATTGTCGCGGCTGTGCCGAAGACATACAAGACGGACACGTCGAAACATGGTGAGGGACGTACGAGTACGGTACACTCTCACAGAGATGCTGCACGCCAGCTCGAATAACTAATCCCATGTCCGAATGAACACTCCAAAACGAGCCGGAACCGATGAATCGACGGTCTTTCACAGAGGCGGTTACTGGTGGATCATCGGTGTCATCGGATTCACGATCGCTGCAAGCCTCTTCGTCGCTGCAAGCGTGTTTATATTATATCTCGTCTTCGAACACGGCGGGCAAGTTACCGATTCAGATCGACATCGAAGTCTGTTCGCACTCGGGCTGTTTATCGCAGTGATCGCCATACCGACATTCCTGCTAACGATTATCGATGCGAAACGAAGATAGGGCGAGAGCGTAAGAAGCGTAGAGTCGTCGGTGAGCAGATAGTCAGGCGCGGACTCGAACAGTTCCATCGCTGGTGACAGTGATTGTGATATCACGTTGAACGGCTCGGCCATACACAGCATCTCCTGCGGCATCACCGATGAGTTTCATCAGTTCCGGAGCGGTTCGAGTGACCTTTACATCCGCGTCGTCGCAAGCGGAATATACCAAGTTCGGAACATCGTAAAGGTCGGTTCCACCCTCGACCGTTAGTTGCACAGGAGCGGACAGCACTTCGGCGAAGGCGACCGTTTCTCTCGCCTTTTCGATATTTTCTCTCGCACTTGATTCGACACTCGAAACGTTCGCACGCGACGTGCCAAGCTCCTCGGCGATATCTGCCTGTGCGATGTCCGCCTCGCGGAGGACGAGTACCTCCGCCTGTCGGCGCGTCAAAACGCTGCTTTCCGCATCGAAACCGGCTCGTTCGAGTAATTCATCGGCATCAGGGATCGTCATCAGTGTTCGTCTTTTATTCGAGTGTAGTTGCAGTAATGTTCAGTTACCCCAGAAGTTCTCGCGGCTTCCTAATCGCTCGCGTTTGAGTGCCCGTTCTCGATCGCTCAGTTCTGCATCGTCACTTGCGTCAACATCCTCGCTGTCACCGTTGTCGTCCGCCTCTTCCATCGGTAACCGCTCGACCTCGTCAGCTCGAGCATGGTTCGATCGGACCTCAGTGATCTTGACCTTCGCACGCGCCTCCGGCAGGACGCCATCAACCATTACGATAAATCCGTCTTCGGTTCGACCGACGCCGGCGCCCGATTCGTGGATATCCTCGACATCGACGACGACTTCCTCTCCGATCTTAACCGGTTGCTGTTTGAGATCGTTGATCGGCTGGTTGTAGTGGGAGCACCACTCGGCACCGCTGCGGTCACCGTAGTGTTGACAGCCCATGCCTTCGATACGTTCAGAAAAACTGGGGCACTCGTCCGCGAGTGGGCATTCGGGCATACCTTCTGTTACTCGGCAGTCGATTAAACGCTTGTGGGTCAACGATTCGCCGTCATTGAATACGAAAAGGGTTGGAGACATCCGAAGATCGGTGTCAACCGTAGGGTTTTGTAGTCACGATTTGTGCAGTAAAATCAATGGACGAACTATTCGGGCTTCTTCACTGGCCCGCGACCGGTGGGTTATTAGCCGGTATCGGGACGCTTGTCCTCGTCGGCTACCTCGACCGGCACCGAGGAAAGCCCGGTGCCGGTTGGTTTATGATCGCGCTCGGAGGGCAAGCCCTGTTCTGTCTCGCGTATGGTACCGGGTTGTTGGTGTTCGATCCGACGTATCGGTGGATACTAGAAGCGATCAGCCTGATCGGACTCGGATGGATCGGGCCACTGTTTCTCGCGTTCAGTCTGGATTATACCGGCCGGCGAAACCTCATCCGAGGGAGATTATTTCTGCCGTTTGTCGGGATCGCAACGCTTGCCACAACGCTTCTCATCACGACCGGTAAAGACGGGCTCGTCATCTCCGGATACGAGCAAACCACCGTCGTAGGACTCTCGGTTGCCACCTATACTATCGAACCGATCGGATACGTTGCATTCGTATCGGGGCTCATCGCGGCCGGTATCGGAGTGTTATTGCTCGTTGAAACGGTCCTCAGTTATGGCCCACTCTACCGGCGCGAAGCGACAGCAGTCATGCTCAGTACCGTCGCACCGACGGTCGGTATCCTGCTGTGGTTGTTCGAACTCGGGCCCACCCCGGCGCTGAACCTCACGGCTGCGTTGTTCCTTCCGCACGTCGTGTTCGATGCGTATGCATTCGTCGGGACGGCCATGTTCGAGAGCAATCCAACGACTCGGCGAGCGGCCGAGCGAAACGCGATCAGCGATCTCCCGAACCCGGTGATCGTTCTGGATACCAACGGTCGGGTTGTCGATCGCAACAGCCAAGCGAAACAGCTCGAACCCACTGAGACGCGGGACGTACTCGGTGCTCCGATCGAATCGGTGTTCAGTGTCGGGGAGACCCTCAACAAGCTTTCTCAAAGCGAAGAGACGGAGGTTAGAATCGATCAAAGCGGGGATCGTCGTCTGTTTCATGTCTCAGCGGCTCCGCTGAACGACCCAACCGGACGCACCGTCGGTTCAATGCTGATCTTTCAAGATATCACCCGCGCACAACGTCGTGAGCAGCGTCTTGACGTGCTCAATCGCGTCCTCCGGCATAATCTCAGAAACGGGATGGTCGCGATCAAAGGCAACGCACAGTATATCGCGGAGATAACGGACGACGAAACCACAAAAAGCTCGGCCGAAACGATTGTCACAAGCGGGGATCGCCTCATTACGGTCGCGAACAAAGCGCGAGCCTTTGAGGAGATCAGAGAGACCGCGCCGTCGTTCAAGGTGATCGAACTGGGCGAGTTACTCACCGAACTCATCGAGCGGCTCACACAGACGTTTCCCGATGCGACGATTGATCTCGACGTCCCCGAAGAAACGACGGTTCGAACGGACCCACGACTGCTTCGGTTGCTCGTCTCGAATCTCGTGGAGAATGCACTCCAGCACGGAGGCGATCAACAGCGAGTAACGGTTCGGGTCAAAAAGAACAGTAGTGCAGTCGCGATCGAAATCAGCGACGAGGGAAAAGGGATTCCCGAAGGCGAACTCGAACCGCTTCGGGATGGCGAGGAGACGCCGTTAAAACACGGCAGCGGGATTGGATTGTGGATCGTCCATTGGAGCGCCGAAATACTCGGCTGTGAGCTTCAGTTCGAAACCGACAATGGAACGACGGTCACGGTGACGATACCGGAAGAGGAAGTGTGAGTCGGTTCGCACTCACGCCAGCGGCGTCCGCTCAACCACTGTCCCATCGTAGGTCGGATACTGTTCGACGATTTCGCCCTTTTCGACATCGCCTTCAGCGATCATCTCTTCGAGAAGCCACCACGCCAACTCGACGTGGTCTGATTTGACAGTGTAGAACTCATCGGGGACGCCGAGCTCTTTCAAGCGCGCTTCGGGTTCCCACGTCTTTCCGTACACGAGGGTTCCATCATCGGTGATCTCATCGAACTCCCGGCGAATGCTTCGCGCCATACGTTTGAGCCGCGAGCGGTGTTGAGCAGCGTCTTTAAACACGCTCGTACAGAAGTATACCCGCTCGTGATCGCCCATTTCCTCGAGGATGTCGTGTGACCCCTCGACGGCCGACATGTGGTTTTCGCGGAGTTCGAATCCTTCCTCTTGCATCCGGCGATAGTTCCCGTCGGACATCTCGAACTCGTTGATGTTACAGAACTCGGCGGCGCCCTCGTCGAGAAAGTCGAGGAATTCTGGTTCGGCTCGAATGCCGGGAATCTCGAACGCCGGCGTTATCTCTTCTTCGCGGGCGATATACAGGATCTCCTCCCACTCGGTTCCGTGTAGTTCGCCCCACAACTCGAGTGGCGGATGGAATCGTATCTCATCGAGGCCGGCTTCGGCAAGCCGTCGCATGTTCTCTCTGCCGCCGGTAATCCCGGTGTACAGGTGTGTATGGTGATCATCACCGAACTCGTCTTTGAGCAGGCTGAGATACCGACAGGTTCGGTCCATCACTTCCTGGGGCTCACCGCCGGTGATCGATGTGCCGAGTGCGTCCATCCGTTTCGCTTCTTCGATGATGTCGTCGTCAGATTCGACGGGCCGTTCGTTGGCGTACGCTTGGGTGACGTTTTTGCGGTTTTCACCGAGCGGGCAGTAAAAACAGTCGCGCTGATCGCAGTATCCATAGACGAAAAGAACCATCTTTCCGCCGACAGCACACTGTTCACACCCCTTCGATATCATTCGTTATCACCGGTTTCGCGGTCGATACTGAAAAGTCGTGCGTTACGGTCCGTGGTTCCGCATCCGAAAGGTCGAGTCGGAATGGGGTGACGTTTTACGTGCAATGAGTCATAGGTGTGTATATGGCTGACATGACTGTTGCGGAAGCGATGGAAAAATACGGTCCGAGCGACATAACGCGAGAGGACCTGCTCGTCCTCGACGATCCGAACTACACCGAGGAGAACGTGGCGATTATAACTGGTGGCGCGTCCGGAATCGGCCGGGCGACGGCACTGGCATTCGCGGCAAACGGCCTTACAGTTGTCGCGACCGATATCGATGATGACGGGCTCGAAGAGGTCCAGAAGACAGCGAACGAGCTTGAGATACCCGGAAACGTCGTCCCCGTACCGGCGAACCTCACAGACGACGCTGCGCTCGAGCGGATCGTCGACGAGGCTGCAGACCACGGGACGGTTCAGTATCTCGTGAACAACGCCGGGATCCAACACGTCGCCCCGATCGAATCGTTCCCGCTCGAAAAGTACGACCAGATGCACGAGATCATGCTCCGTGCGCCACTCGTCCTGACGAAGCACTGTTTGCCACATTTTCGGGAAAGCGAGCGCGGCCGCGGTGTCGTCGCGAATATGTGTTCGGTTCACGGACATATCGTCACGCGTGATAAGGTCGCCTACAACACGCTCAAATTCGGTCTTCGAGGATTGACGCAGTCGATCGCCGCCGAAGGAGGAGGCACGATTCGATCGTTCAGCGTCTCAACGGGCTATGTGAAAACCGCGCTCGTCGCCAAGCAACTTCCGGATACCGCAGACCGACGCGAAATGACGGTGGACGAAGTCGTCAAGGACGTCATGCTCGGGCAGACTCGGGTTAAAGAACTAATGGAACCGTATGAGGTGGCAAATCTGTTCGTGATGGGTTGTTCGAAGCACAGCGACCACCTCAACGGCGGCGACATGACGTACGAAGGTGGGATGAGTCTGACGTACTGAGCCGTCTCCGAATACGCAGACATCACGATATCGCAAAGAACGACTCAGTGCAGCGGTGAGTTCACCGAGAGATCGCTCCAAAAGCTCGACAGCAGCGTCCCGGGATCTTCGTCCGGATGAACGCATCCGTACACGCAAGCGTCGTGCAAGCGGCACCACCCGACGTTCCGCTAAATCCAACGATCGTGTGCGTCGTAGGAACGTCTTCGAGCAACTGACGAAGCACGCCAGCGGTGAACGCCGTGTGGCTTCTGACGCCCTGACAGGCGATCACGACGTTCGTGAGATCGTCCGCAGGATCGTCATAGCGCGTCGAAAAACGCCTCAACGAGTGTACCGGTGTCTTCAACGATCGATTCCCACGCCTCGTTATCCGGGGCGATCCCGATGAGGCGACCGATCTTCATGATCGAAACGTGATATACACGCTGAACACCGGGGGCTTCTTCCCAGATAACGAAATTACAGGGGAATAACGCACCTTGCCTGAGCGACTCATCGAGCGCACGGTCGGCTACCACCGGGTTACACGCACCTAACACGTAGTAGGGATCGCGATCGGCATCGACTTTCTCGTTGAGCAACTCCGAAGGAGAAAACTCGACCGGCACGCCGAATCCGGCTTCTTCAGCGGTCTCTCTGACGTGTTCAATCGCGGCCTCGTGATCCATGTCAAGAGTCGCTTGCTTTTCGCCGATATCGTTCGGTTCGATCTCTGCCGGGTCGAATGCGAGCGCCATATCGGATACAGACGCCGCATCCACAAAAGCGTCTATGACGAAGAGCATACACAAGACGAACGAGATAGAACGATTACTCGTTCGTCGGGGTCGGACCGGTTCCGATGACGTCTCGAACGGCCGTTTCGAACGTCTGTCTGGTGTCGAAATAGACCGTATCCACGTCTTCGAGTACCTCGGCGAGTTCGCGAGGACCATCGGGTGTTCGGATCGTCGTCTCACCCTCTCGACGGAGGATTTCGCTCTTTTCGATCGCGTAATGCAGCCGTGAGGCGACCCGCGAAAGCGGCGCACCTTCAACGGGAGCGCCATCGCCGAGTGGAACCGCAGGGCCTTCGTCCTCGTCGTTATCGCTCATGCATCGGGGTTCAACGCGCCTGTTCGTAACCCTTACGGAGCATTTTGATCACCCAACGACGGCATTCCGACCCATGATCGTCCGTCAACCGTACGGGTCGCCGGTATCACTCAACGATCGCCGAAACGGCCTGCTCGGCTTTCGGCCCGAACTGTGCGGCAAACGAGGCGTCAGCACTCGTGAGGGCACCGGTTGCGACGATGAATGCCGAATACACGACAAAGACGACGATCGGGAGGAACACGGCGACAGCGATCGGTGGCAACAACAAGACGACAACGCCGCCGGCGATCGCCGCGGGAACCGCAGAGAGGAAGATCTTCCCCAGACTGTACGTCAACGGATGGATGCCGCGAACGAGATACACCTCCGAGATCGCAGCGAGACCGGCGATGACGAGAGCCAGTGAGGTACCGATCGCGGCACCAGTAATACCGAGTCGTGGCACCAATAATGCACTCCCGATGGCGTTGATGCCGAGTAACAGCGTCGTGTTCACGAAAACGAGGCGTGAGTAGCCGAGTCCCTGCAATAGCGCGCCATCGGGCCCACCGCAGGTGACGTTGATCAGATAGCCGACGGCGAGGATGACGACAGCGAGCGTTGCAGTGGTGTATTGTGGCGTGAAAATAAGCGAGAGGTACGCGCTCGCGCCCAACGACAACGTGATCGCAAGCGGGAGGGTGAGTCCGGCGACCCACCTTGTTGCCGTCCGGTATTGCCGTGTGACGCGTTCGTCGTCCTGTTTGACTTCAGCGATGAGCGGCTTAAATACCGGCGAAATCGCGGTAAACACGATAAGGAGGTTCGCGGCGAGCATATATCCGACGCGGTAGATACCGACACCCTCCGCTGTATCGAACAGTCCGATGATGAAATAATCGATCTGGCCCAGAATCACGTAGATGAGTCCGGCGACCGCGAGCGGTGCGGCGTACGAGAGCATCGGACGCGGTGAGGACGCAGTCACCGGGCCATACAGAAGCCGCGGAGCGTTTCGGAGCAATATCACCGCGCCAACGATGGTTGCGATCAAGAGGCCGATGATGTAGCCACCGACGATGCCGATAAGACCGAATCCGGCCAAAAGCAGCACCGTCGTCACGACCAATCGAACGGTAGGGCGGACGAAATCCCGCATATACACCCGGTATTTCAGCCGTTTGATCGCGTTGAAGCTCGCGAGCAAGATGTTATAGATCGCCAACATCGGGAGGGTCACAGCCAATAACAGCAGGGCGAACGCGAGCGCGGGTTCGTTAAACAGCTCCGCGATTCGCCAGCGAACCAGAACGACGCCGCCAGCAACGAGCGTCGAGGAGACGAGTACGATCGCTCCAGCGGTGTAAATCACCCCGCGCGCGCTCGCCTCGTCATCATCGGAGAGATGCTGCGGGACGAAGTAGTCGATCGCCTTCGGAAGCCCCAATCCGGCGAGCGTCTGGATGAGCAACACGAGAGAGACGGCGATGATGAAAAGCCCATAGACACCAGGACTGACGAGACGAGTGATCACTGCGACGATCAAAAATCCGAACAGCTTTTTGATCACATCGCCGGCGAACGTGATGCTTCCTTGCTTGGCGAGGATCGCCGTTCGATCGGTTTCGGTGGTCGATTGCTCGTTAGGGGTGGTCGTAGGTGAAGAGACGTGTTGATCGGGAGAAGCATCGAAGTCGGACGGATCATCCGATGGAGTCACGTTATCCTCCAGTGATACATTGAGCAACCGTGGACGCGGTAGTGCGTTCTAGAGGACATGTTAGACTCTGGAGGACATGTTATACGATCGTCGTGATATCGATAGTATATCCGTCGACAGCCTCCGCAGCGGGGCCCGTCTCGGGATACTGAACGTCGAACGGCTGTGTTCCGACTTCCAGCTCGCGAAGGCGCTCGAATGTCGTATCGAGCAACTCGTCCTCGGCATCGAAAAACTGTCCACGAAGCTCGATATGCTGAAGATCCGGCTCGTGAATCTGGACGGTACCTTCGATCACGACGGTTTCCTCATCAGTTCCGACATCGTACCGAACGAGCTCGTGTGACGTTATTTCGGCCCGTTCATCGGGTGCTGGTTCCCGTTCCGGCGACGTGCCATTACCGGGTTCAGGGTCCAAGCATCCGGCCAAAAATCCCCCCAAAAGAACCGTCGAGAGTAGCCCGCGTCGATGCATTCGTGACGCCGCTACGGGACGCAACGGTATAAAATCCACATGTCGGAGCCTTTGAGACGATGCAACGCGAAGTGCGGGTATGTACCGTTGGGGACATATCGGCGCGGCGTTGTTCTGTTATGGGCCCGTTGGCGCGGTGTTGACCCATATGAACGAGCCAACGCTCGCACTCGTCGGCGCGCTCGTTGCGGTCGTGTTTGCCACGGTTCCAGACGCCGATGAGTTCCTCCCGATCGATCACCGGGGACCGACACACACCGTCTGGTTCGTCGCGGGTATGTCGGTGTGTTTGATCGTACTCGGATGGATCGTCGGAACCGCGATCGGGCGACCGATCGCGCTTGCTGTGACGCTCGGAACGGCGACGGCACTTTCGCTCACATCGCATCTGCTCGCAGACAGCATCACGCCGATGGGAATCCGTCCCTTCTACCCGGTTTCGATGTGGCACCACAGCTTCGGCATTACCCCGGCGGCGAATCCCCGGGCGAACACGACGATGTTAGGCGTCGGGATCGTCTTTACCATCGGCTGTCAAGCGATCGCCCTGGTGCTTTGAGATCGTCTTGACGTTCCGTCATATCTGCAGTCCGACACGTACCCGAACTAATTAGTATTTTCGCCCATATTACCCAGTTGTATGACTCAGTTTACCAAATTCAGCGACGTCAGTGAAGCGGAAGTAACCCGTGCGATCGGAGCCGAATGGACCGAGGAGTTCATGGACTTTTCCGAATCGGACGTGATCGTCGTTGGCGGGGGGCCATCCGGACTGATGGCCGCAAAAGAGCTCTCCGAACGGGGCGTGAAGACGATGGTCGTCGAAAAGAACAACTATCTCGGCGGGGGCTTTTGGCTCGGCGGCTTTCTGATGAACAAACTGACCGTCCGTGATCCCGCCCAGCGCGTCCTCGATGAACTCGAGGTCGAGTATACCGCCTCAGAGGAAACGGACGGACTCTACGTGGCGAACGGCCCCGAGGCCTGTTCTGGGCTCATCAAAACCACCTGCGATGCTGGCGCGAAGATTCAAAACATGACCGAGTTCACGGACATCGTGATCCGAGAAGACCACCGAGTCGGTGGAATCGTCATGAACTGGACGCCGGTACACGCCCTCCCGCGTGAACTCACATGTGTCGATCCCATCGCAGTTGAATCCGACCTCGTCATCGATGCGACGGGCCACGACGCAGTGGTCGTCTCAAAACTACAAGAACGAGGCGTTCTCGAGGCACCCGGTATCGAGCACGCGGCCGAGCACAACACCGGGATGGACAAAACGGCGGACGGTGAGTACGGTGCCCCGGGACACGATTCACCCGGCCATGACTCGATGTGGGTCGGCGAGAGCGAAGACGCGGTCGTCGAGCGAACCGGCGTCGTCCACGACGGCGTCATCGCGGCCGGAATGGCGACAGCGACGACGTACGGACTTCCACGTATGGGTCCGACGTTCGGCGCGATGCTTCTATCCGGCAAGCGTGCGGCACAAGCAGCACTCGACGAGCTCGGCGTCGACGCACCGGCCGTCGAGACGACAGCGACAGCCGAACCGGCGGACGACTGAAACGAACCTCAATCAGTCGATTCAACGGTCCCCGTCAACAAGCCGACAAATCCGAGCCCGAACGTTTCATATTCCCGATCGACGGCCCGTCGAGCGAGCGCAGTCCGTGACGCGGCGACCCGGTGGGTGAGGACCTCGTCGGTGTTCCCGAACGGGGCGGAGAGCGTCTCCGTAACGCCAGCGTTCGGCGAACCCGCGGCGACGAATATGCGGAACGCGGGGTTGAGCGGGCGACCGAGATGGTGTGTCGATGCGGTCGCATCGAGCAATCCGATCCGGCCGTCCGCCCTCAAGAGATCGCACCATCGATCGACGACGGAGGCGGGGTCGGGGAGGAGTCCACAGACGAACGTCGCGAGGACGGCATCGGCCTCCCGGATCGGAAGAGCCGTCGCATCAGCCAGGACGACGTCGACGTTGTCGTACGCCGCGACCCGTGTTCGGGCGCGTTCGAGCAGCGGCGCAGTGATATCCACACCGACAACGAGGCCATCCGGACCGACTACGTCACGGAGGTATGGGAGATTCGCTCCGGTACCACACCCCATCTCGACGACCGTGGCACCGGGGCTGGCGACCCGACGTGCGGCAGTCCGGCGCCATCGGCCGATACCGGGCATGGTCGCGATTCGATCGTACAAGTCGGGAAACCGACCGTAGAAATCCGGAATGGAGGTCATTAGCATATCGTTCGAACTGCTGAAACGACCGCGGCGGCGTCCGGGCCGAGCACGTAGCATACCGGCTCGACACCGAATCCGCCGGTCTGATACAGCACGTCCGCGTTGGGGGTCGTTTGAATCGCCGATTCGATCGCGCGCTCGAGGTCGGCTTCCGCATCGAACTCGACGGTTTCATACCCGGACGATTCCAGCGATTCGATGACGCGTTCATCGTAGCGAATATTGAGCGCGGCACGGGCGTCAGAGCCCGCTTGCATAGCCACCAACAGCAGCGATGCGACGTGTTCGGAGACGCCGAACTCCGGATCTCCCGGGACGGTGGCTC
>LKMJ01005830.1_pt1 | contig 11635 bp, 16 predicted proteins | sample 643391 | NCBI WGS metagenome assembly LKMJ01 (sample SAMN04112250, study PRJNA286221) | soda lake metagenome | biome: soda lake; feature: Kulunda Steppe; material: water; isolation source: sample PL-Br10 brine of Picturesque Lake | place: Russia: Kulunda steppe | collected 2010-07
ATCCGCCGAACGAGGGCAGCTTAGCCGGTTGTGGCCTCCAGTGAGGTTCGAACCCCGAACCCACAGGTTGCGAGGGTGGATAATCGACTTCCCATCTCAGGTGCCCCGCCGCCTGCTCGACTATCCGAACCTGCTGAAAGAGGGCAGCTAAGCTGAAGCCAAACGGGCCTGCAACCGAAACCAATAAGGCAAGCTACTAGCTAGGTACCTAGTAGTTTTTTTTGTTCGTTACAAGACGCGAACGGACACAGCAATGTCCTTAAGGCAGGGAAGACAGAAGAGCTAAAAAACGCTAGGAAAAGGAGAACTGCCAGAAAAGCCAACTAGCTAAGAGGTCGCCCCCAAGGCTACGAGGACAGCTCAGGCTAGGGCTACCAGTTGGCCCGTGGGCAGGCCGGCTCAGACTCTGCTACCACTACGGCTAAGAGCTCGCACAAAGGAAAGCAAAGAGAAGCGACCTCCTAAGGGCACCGAGACTAGGAACTAACTACAGAGGCACCAGCGCGCTAGAGCAGAACACACTCCAGACCCCCCCCTGGCCTAGCTTGGAGGAAAGGATGACCTGACCCTGTATCACCCACAGAACTCTGTGGGCCTTGGCAGGCCGAAAAGTCCTTCAAGGCCTCTGACATGAGGGCAGGGACTCGGTCCACTACTCTTGTAGCTTGGCCCAGATTAGAGCAGCGGCGCAGTTGATTGCTGACCGACAGCATGACCGTAAAGGCGGCCAGAAACACTGCCGCCCACACCAGGGGGTGCAGCTCTGTAGCAGGAGGCTCCAGCAGCCAGACATGCTTGGGCAGAAGCTCCACCCCCTGCGGTAGCTGCCTCTGCAGGACCCTTCTGCCAGTGACCTCGCGCGCGCCAGCGCACCCCCAGAAGACATGCTCCCTGAGCTGGAGAGCACGCACTGTGCTAGGGGCAGCTTGGGCCGGCAACCAGCCACAAACGCAACCCACCCCCTTTCTAGTAGGTAATTATCTGAAATGTAGACACAGCAAGCAGACATTGGGTTCCCCATTATGAGGTGTAGGAAACTTTGTTGGGGGGTCACGCATGATATGACTCAGCAGCTTCAAATGCCCTTTACCTTCAAAGGAAGCTCCCTATACAAGGGGTTTTCTCGGGGATTACAAGGGAAGGTCTTCATGAGAAGTGTGACTGTCAGCCTGATCAGAGGTTAAGGTCACTATGGGTTTTTATCCCTTAAGCCAGATGGGCTGACTGCTGGGCTCGCTGGACACTGCCAGCTAAACAAAAGATATCCAGACTCAGAAAGAAAAAGAAGTGATTTGTACTAGCCTGATCATAGAAAGCTACAAGTGCATGAAGGAAGAAATCGTTGTTCTGGCTCAGAAAAGCAGGCACAGTGGAAAAGAAAAGAAGAAGGATGTAGGCAGTGAAATCACTTCCTACATCAATCAAGGAAAAGGAGACACATTGCCCCAAAGAGCTGCGAGTCTCCCACACCAGTCGTGAGTTATGGGGCAGGTTAATCATAACATAAACCAGATATGATACCTTGTGCAACCACCAACCTGATATGATTGTCTGAGGCAAATTTACAAGTTAAGATTAACCACCAGTCTGGCTGTTAGGCTACTTGGTTTGTGGTAGGTCTTCACCGGCCATCAAGTAATCCATAATGTCAATGTAACATGAACTCCTGCCTCCTAGGAAGCCCCTTATATTTTGCATGCCTCGCCTAATCAGACTGTCTCTGATTTCTAAGTGGCACAACAAACTTTGCTTTGCCGTAAGACAGTGTGGATTACTATCTGGGCTGGCACTGACCAGCCACAAATCCATCAATCTAACTGGTGAACTTGTAAACTAACTGGTGAACTTTTCTATTACATGCTAAATGGAGCGTCAGTTGTGGCCATGGACAGCATCATGATGTGCTACTTTCTTGACCTGACTGTAATTTCAAATCAACTTGATCCTGTCACGCCAGATTAGTGCTGTGCTAGATTTATGCTGCATTATGACTCGGAGGTTGGTCGAGCTAGTTGGCAGAATATTCAATCCTTCTGTCAGTTCAGCTATAGCTGTATTTGAGCACATAAATGACGAAGTCGCAGTTATAACTTGTTTGCTCCTACTAGGAGCTAGTAGCGCCCTTGTAATGTGTATGCCAGGGAGTAGACCCCTCTAGCCCTTGGGGGGCAACAGGCGGGGCAGCGCCCAGTCCAGTCCAGTCCATCCACCCAGTCCAGTGTGAGTACGTCCGACAGCAGCTGCAGGCAGGGCTGACCTTCTCTATCCGCAGGCTGAGCAAATACAGAAAGTTTAGGGAAGGATAAGGGTACCAGAGACTCCGCAGCCTCATCACGGGCAACCAGTTGTCTGCTTAATGAACACTCGCTTTCCACAGCCAGTCCACACACCATCTTTGCTCAAACACAATCCTAACTTAGGGGGTGTATGGCCTCTGTAGATTAGTCCACACGCCCATTAGCACCAGCACTACCAAAATGAAGTTTGTTAGTGAATTGGCTATCATTTATTCAATCAGCAATTGGATAAATGCTTCCTATCTGGGTATCCTGTTGAACAGGATAGTATGCAATTTCACCTTAGCCTGCTTTCATTCCTGTGCTCAGCCAGACACTAAAGCAGTGCTCCAAGGCTAGAAAAAGAAGAAAAAACTACGCAGGCAGAGGAAAAAGTCCCCGACAACATGTGTGAGGCTGTGTGTATGGCACCAGCATGTGTGAGGCTGTGTGTATGGCTGTTTGAAAATGCAAAGGCATGTCAGATTTTGCTATCGCTTGTGTAATAAGCTCTAGAAGAGTGCACAAGAACAATTGTTTGGGCTATAGGTCCCATGTGCCTTTCTCAGTTAAGCTCCATAGTGACCCACTACTGCAGACCAGCCGTGATGTTGGGCATGCCTGCCTTCAGAAGCTGCCACTGCTCCACTGTCATATTAAGGCCTTTCTGCAAAGCCGAGGCAAGGAGACGCAAGCAAGAGTTGAAAAGCGACTTCAATGTTAAATCTCCACGCAGTACATCAGGTCAGGTCTGAGTCAGCAGCTGCACCAAACAGTCAACGAAACAAAGTACATCCATGGCCATGGCTATTCCCACCTGGCCTGGCAATTCTTGCCCATCCTTAATGTAAAATTCGCGCACAGCCACATATGTCTTCCCCTTGAATTGGCTCAATGATACCTTGCGCCTGCAGAGAAACAGGAGGGAAGCAGACTGATCAACGAGTACTGAAGACAGCAAAGCAAATCCAACAGCAATGGCTGATCAATTGGGCAGGTTTGTAAGAATGGAATTTGCTGTTTGAAGCCTTGAGTGTGAGGAATGGTCAATTGTAGAAATCCAGCTGCGATCGGACAAGCGCATCGGGTTCCTTACAAAAAGTTACGGACCCTGCAAAAAAAGGGGCTCCTCATGAGCACTCATATCGATGATGCGCCCCTTCAAGCTTAGCCTCTCTAGAGCTGGCATAATACACAAAAAATGCTTCTTTCTCATGATGTTCAGCTGCGAGCATGCTCCCAAGACGTCTGCCTGAGCCCATGCAGCAGCGAGGCAGCCTCCTCATCAACTTTCAGCTGGTGTGCACCCTAGGACAAGAGTTGCAGACCCTGGACGTCTGGACGCCCCATGCAAGCTTCAGAGGCTGCTCATGGTCATCAAGCCCGCCTGTTGGCCTGTTGCTGTGACCGCGGCAATTGTCATGCTTGCGCAGGAAACCTCATGAGGAGCATGTTCCTCCCAACATATGATGCAAGTGCATCTGTTCAGCTCCAAAGCCTACGAAGGAGAGTAGTTCATGTCGGAATTACCAAGGATAAACATGCTGGACGGGGGACAGGAGCACAGGCCCCCCACCCTCAGCATCCCTGTCCCATCGAGAAGCAGGCAAGAGCCCATGGCCCGCTGTGCCAAGGCCCTCTCAGGCACGCCAGGGCCTCTCTAGGCGTGCCATAGGCCTCCGAGGTGTGCTGGGGATTCAAAGGTGTGCCAAGGGGCTATGAGGTGCCCATATGCCAGCGGGGCACACAGCCCACCCCTCCTGTGTATGGCCGCACTCTCTGACTTGCCCCGAGGGCAGCATGGCTATAGACCCCCTTAGGCAGCATTGTTAGAAGCAGCATGGTCATAGAGCCTCTTCGGTAGTTTAAGGCAGAATGGTCATAGACCCTCCAAACTTGCCCCGAGGCCAGCATAGAGGCATGTGCATGTCCCACGCATGCTCAACCACACCCCACTGGGTGGCGAACAGGGTAGCGCTCCATGCCCCCCAACATAGCCCCCTGTCACTATCCTCAAGATTGTCCCCTATCACTCTCCTCAACATTGCCTCCTGTCACTCTCTCCAACATTGCCCCCTGCCACTCTTCCCAACATTGCCCCCTGTCACTCACTTCCCGCTCAGTGGCAGGCTGTACTTCATGTCCTGCTGCGCAAGCGCACTGTCGATGTCCGTGACTGCAGAGCGAATTGCCTCCCAATCCGAAGCTTGGAGGGAGATGCCCTTCTTACCGGGCCTGAGCTCCCCATCCTGCAGCAAAGGGCACACACACAACTCCTCAAAATGAATGCATGGGACCCACAAGATATTTGTTGCGTACATGCGGGTGTGCGCAAATGTCGCATATGCTATGTGTATGTATGCTCATGTGAAGGTGGGCATGCAAAGCCTCTGGAGCGGGTGCTGCACGGGCCCTTCTCAGATCTTGTCTGCCCTGCTCTACCCGGAGAGGGGTTCTGGCTGGTTCATCCTCTCCATTCTGCTGCTGTACTGCCCAGCTGGCCCTGTGAACATGCGCATCCCGCCGGCCCTTTGGATGTGCCTTGCTGGACCTGTGAGCATAAGTGCATCTCGCCGGCCCTTTGGAGAAGTGTACCTGGCTTACTCCTCTCCAACCTGCTGGGGCTTTGCCTTGCTGGCCACATCTTACTCTGGCTGTGTGCTGCAGTGTGGAAAACAGCAAGCTCAGCCACCAGGACACCTGCTTCCATCACCACACATGATGGCGGCCCCCACTTGCCTTCCATCTCTGAGCAATATGAATTGGTGACTGAAGGCACACGCTGCTTCCACACGTTACATACACAATCACACAGTTGCGCACGTGCACACACACGCGCACATGCGCACACGCACACGTGCACATGCGCGTGCACACACATCGCATTAGCTCAGCATCCACATGTTCTTGCCCATCCGCGCAATCGCACACATGACTCCCGCATGCGTGCGCTTCATGTAAGCCTCAGCCTCTCCACAGGCCCTCAAGCACTGCGCATACACACATACACGCACATTCACACACACTCTCTGCCCACCTTCCTGTACCACTCGCGCAGATCCACGAGCTTGTTGCCCCTGAATTCAGACACCGTGCACCTGCGATCTCCCCCCAACTCCACCTCCCCCCTCTTGCCCGCCCCTAGAGCCAACCCTTCTGCGGCACTCTTGCTGGGCCCAGCCGCCGCTGCTGGTGCAGGCGCTGCCGCAGCCGCACTGGTGCTTGCTTCCCCGGCGGTGCCGGCAACTGCGGAGGGGCCGGCGCTGGGGGTGGCCCCCGTGGCGGCGGGTGGCGTTGGAAGGCCCTGGCCCAGCCGTGCCACGTGCGTTTCAACCTCCTGCACGCACGCGGATCGCAGCATTGGTAAGGCCGTGCGTGCGGCAGTACAAACAGCATGACCCAGCGCGTGCTGCACAAGCAGGTTTGCGCTGTGCGCACAAGCAAGGCCGCGCTTGCATGCCTCCCTCAGTCCCCTGCTCACAGGTGCAAGCAAGTACGCGCTGTGCGCAAGCAGCCTTAGTAAGAAAGGCCCTCCATAGCGCTGCTGCTCCACGCGCATGTGCATCGGGCCTGCGTCCTGCCACGCTGTGCGGCCTGCACCCTGCCATGCTGTGCGCCCTGCCGCGCTGCACGGCCTGCAGCCCCGCGGCTGCTGACGCAATGCTTGCATAGTGCCTGCTCCAGCGTGCACATCCTGTGGATACTGCCCTGTGGAGCTTTTCCCTGTGGATGCCCTGTGGTGCTAGCTTGCAGGTGCCTGCTCCAGCGTGCACATCTTGTGGATAGTGCCTCCTGTGCATAGTGCCTGCTCCAGCGTGCACATCCTGTGGATACTGCCCTCTGTGGAGCTACTCTGCTGGTGCCTGCTGCTCAGCATGGGCCGCAACCGTGAGGGCGGATGAGGAGGCATTTGGCGCCAGTCCAGAGCGGCTGCAGAGGGGTCGGAGGAGAAGCGGTTTGGAGGGCGCAGTGGACGCAGGGACCATGATACATGCCACCAGCTCATGCAGCATTCCCTCTGCAGCTACCCTGGTACAGGCAGCTGCCCAGCCTTTCTCCTCCATCTGCCATGCTTGCGTCAAGAGCAGGTATCCACAAGCTGCCTTGCTTTGGTCCTCCATTTGCCTCACCCAGGGAAAATGATGTCCACCCAATGCGCTGCTTTGGTCAGCGGCTACAGCCTTTTGCAGGGGGGCTTTCACTGAGCAGCATCTAAGGGGTGCCCCTGTTTGGCACCAGCATCCAAGGGGTGCCTCTATTTGGCACCAGCATCCAAGGGGTGCCCCTGTTAGGCAACAGCATCTAAGGGGTGCCCCTGTTAGGCACCAGCATCTAAGGGGTGCCCCTGTTAGGCAACAGCATCCAAGGGATGCTACTGTTAGGCAACAGCGTCTAAGGGGTGCCCCTGTTAGGCAACAGCATCCAAGGGGTGCCCCTGTTTGGCACCAGCATCCAAGGGGTGCTACTGTTAGGCAACAGCGTCTAAGGGGTGCCCCTGTTTGGCACCAGCATCTAAGGGGTGCCCCTGTTTGGCACCAGCATCCAAGGGGTGCTACTGTTAGGCAACAGCGTCTAAGGGGTGCCTCTATTTGGCACCAGCATCTAATGGGTGCCCCTGTTTGGCAGCATGCAAAGCAGCAGGTGCTTTGGCACACGGCCGGTATATGGACCTCGCTGCACAGCCCCCCGCACCTGGATGTGCTCCAGGAGCGTGGCCATGGCCTCTGCATCCAAGTTTAAGCCTTTCTTGGTGGGTCTGAAGTCCCCCTCAGGTGCTTTGTAGAACTCACGCACGTGCACGCCTGTCATACCCCTGCAACGTGGGACAGCACAGATGCTTTGGATCCCTTGCAGCCGCGGACGTCACAACCAAGGCTACCCCTGTGCGGCCTGGCACAGGGGGATGCTGGAAAGCCCATGCAGCCCACAATGCTCTGATCAGGATGGCCGCAGTGATTGATACACGAGACGTAAGGGTACAAGCATCAGCACTGCCCCATCCACAAGATTGCCTTCACCGTGGACGGCACCCTCACCTTACTGTATGAACCTGACTTGTGTGCATCAAACCAAATCAGAGGCATGTGGCGCCCGAGATGGGAGCCATCTGCAGCTTCTTAAATGTGGCCTTACTCGGTGACGCACGAGCCACCAGCCTCCCCACATGCAACACTCACTCACACATGTGGACGCCCACATGCAGCAGCATGCGCTTGCACACCACAGATTCAGCGGCACGCACTTGAAGTTGCTCACGTACGCCCTGCGCGAGCCGCCGAGCTCCACGTGTGGCGCGTCTGTGTCGCACGCATCTTGTGCAGCAGCAAGTTGGGGCAAGGCCGCCTTCAGGGCGGCCCACTGGTCTGGCTGCAGAGCCACACCCTTTGCGCTTGGCTTGAGCTCGCCACTGCTCTTGTCCTACATGATGGTGTGTGTGTGTGTGTGTGTAGATGTGTGTGTGTTTGCAAACACATGCACGCCTGTGTTTGTGTGGCAACCACTTCTTGTCCCATCCTGTGAAAGCAGTTTTGTGCAACCACAGGCTAATCAGGAGTTCGGGAGTTGTAAAGTTTGGGCGCTTGCGTAACCTGAATGGGTTTTGTTGGCAGTGCCAGTCCAAAAACTCCTCATCCTGCAGCAAAGTTAGCTGGGAAGATAGGCACACACTTAAAGCTGAATAGAGAGGAAAGCAATGATTTGAAGGGGCACAGCACATATGCACTTAACAACCCTCATATAATGGCAATATTCACAAGCTTTGAAAAGCCCAGCCCAGCAAATAAAGCTAATAATCAAAGGAAATTTTGTCCAATGATGGCGACAATTTTAGTGAGCAGGTCAACGCTTCCAGTGCGACGCAATGAGATGAAAACAATGCAACACAATGTGATGAAAATGCTTCCAATGCAACGCAATGTGATGAAAACAATGCAACGCAATGTGATGAAAACAAGCTCAGGAACTTGAGCAAGCATGTCCAAGAACACTCATTGAATTGGTCGAGACGCACTGTGGACCACAAGCAAAAGATCTCTTGACCATTTCTTTCGGCTGTGGCTTGCATCAGTATGAACATTGAAGCCCCTCCAAAGAGCGTTGACGCTCCCAAACGAGGTTGCCTGAGAGAGGCCTGGGACCCGCGCTTGCAACATTTCTAACCCACGCTTGCAACATCTCTTAAACACGACCCGGTTGTCAACTCCCACCCACACAATCACTGACCCCGCACCCACATCCAAGCACCCTCGCGCACACCTACACACCTGCCAGAATTCGCGGAAGTCAATCAGCAGCCTGCCTTTAAAGATGCGTAGGGTCAGCCTCTTCAGCCTCCCCAGGACCAAAACGTAGTCCTCACCCTCCACCCTTGACCTCTTCCCATCCTGCTGCTGAAGCGTGTCCTCCGCCTGCATGCGCATGATACGCCCAGCGTGTGCAGCGCTATTTTGCCGGGGGCGGGCGGTGCACACACGCTGACAAGGAGGGGAGCCAGCGGCAGCCATTGCACTAGCATGCCCAACCATCAGCACACGCATCAGCTGGAGCCAGGGTCCAGCGCCGCCTGGGGGCCACATGGTTAAATTTGATGGAATCGGCCAGGGATGGCATATAGATCTACATGTAAGGGTGCATGAAGCCTAAAGAGCTGTACAAACAGTGTACAGCAGACAAGCGTATGTATTGAGAGGCAATGTTCAAAGTAGCAAGAAAGCCAGAGAGTTGGGGACTCTGCGTGCTGAATTCAAAAAAGTCAAGGCGTCAGCCCCAACAACCCCTCACAGGCAACACACCGCCACACCGCCACAAGTGCATTCCAGCACAGCTGCAGCACTGTCAGTGGCAGGTGTGCGTAGCAAAGCCCTCACAAACTAAAGCTCAAAGAAGCACGCTGCCAGCGCTTTTCCAAACCAAAGCAAGCACCATGACGAAGAAAATGTTGCAGCATTTGTAACTGACCCCACCAACTTCACTATTGAGGGTAAGGGAGCTGCTTGCCTGAGTGTATTTCAAGTTGCCTATGTTTTGCAGTAAGTAATAAGCGCAGATTGGCTGACGTTGTGCTTCACTCAGATGGAGTGGCAGCTGATATTTTTCTATGACAGTGTATGTTCTAGATGGCTGCTTGTGCTAGATAGCCAACAGAATATTTCAGCAATTCCATAATTCTATGCTACCATGTGAATGCGCACATGCAGGTATTATCTGCACACCCTATGGCAAGCTGAGTGCCAAGCACAAGGAGGAGGTGCTCATGCGCACAGTGCGCCTCAACGGAGGCAGGGTTGATAACAGCTTGATTGCAGCAGTCAGCCAGATGCTCATTGAACTGGACATCTGGCAATGGGCATGAGGTAGCGGATGTAGCCCGCCACCTTGTTAAGCAGGACTGTTCTGCAGACCCCGCCATGCTGCAGAGAATCATCATCCCCCAGCTTGACTTTTTTTGCAACTTTTGGCTGATCAAGGCCAAAAGCTGTTCCCCCACCTGACAGGGGCTGCCAACACGCTGTCCTCAGCCCATGCCATGTCATGCCCAGCCGAGCGCAACTAGAGTGCATGGGGCTGTATCTACACCAGCATGGGCTACAGCCTTGACCTTGAAACAGTGGAGGGAATAGTGCTTGTTCAGGAAAGCAGGCCGAAGGAGTGATGCAGCCACAAGCAGTGGGAGCAGGCTTGCAGTAGAGGCACCTCGCAGTAAGTAGGCAAAGAATGGAAGTAAGGATGCATCCAGACATCCACCAGGGGCCAATCTGAATGAGCTTGAACAGTGGCACTGAGCATCAGGGAGTGCCACGGGAAGTGGCCAGATAGACATGGACAAAACGTTATCATAAAGTTAGTCATAATGTTCTGATTTCCGAGCTGGCAACTGAATTGTGTTTTCTTCATCATTTGGGGCAGCCTTTAGCTTGCCCTGCTCATCTTCAAAATCTGGTGAGAATCATTGCCCCTAAAGAGTGCAATAAGATCTATATCAGAAATGGAAGTTATAACAGTATATTGGGATACACTTTGATATAATGTGATAATCTTCTCATTAAATATTGTACACTGACCCCTACAATTGAGCTTTGAGCTCTGGACTGCTAAGTTCCGTGTACATACTTCCACCCAGGCGAAATTCTTTTCAAGCACCTCAACTATTTCCCACAACATAAGTACCAGACTCTCACTGTCGATTGCTTGTGTGTTTAAGCCTGCACAAGCCTTAACACTGCAAGGCATCTCTCCCACGTCCATTGATGGTCAGTTCTCACTGTGCAGGAATCTAAGGTGACATGTGACCAGGGAAGTCCAGCCTGGTTGGGCCCTGGAGATGTTGACTAAGCTTTGTTGACGAAGCTGGTCCGCGTTGACCGGCATTTTCATTGTTTCCCATTCCGGGTGTCCTGAAAAATTAAGGTTTAATTTCCGGGCTGCAGAGTTAAGAAACGACAAAGAAAGGGTGAGGAAGAGGGCGAAGAAGAGGGAGAGGGCCCTTGTCCAACCTGCCTCACCCAGGGATTTCTTTGACCTGCCTCTGTAATCCAAAAAAGAGGGAAGGGAATGATGCTTAATGCTCTGGCTTGAAAGTCTTCCATTTGTTTGTGTGGGAGCCCTCTCCTCGTAGGGGCCACAGCTTTCTCCCCCCAGCCCCTGGCCTCCAGTCCTCAGCCCCTTCTCCACCCAACCATCCTACAGAGCCTTGGCCTCGCCCTTAGCCCTGGACCCCAGAGGGGATGCTGCAGCATCCGAATCCCATCACCAGGCACACACTTAAGGAATTGTTTCTTTCTGAAATACCTGTGAGAAGATTGGAGAGTTTCTGCAAGCAGAGCCAGCCTGTCCTGTTCGCAATTGGCCTGATGGGGTGGGGTCTAATCCAGCGCCTCTGGCTGATGAGATTCCCATGGGTTTTGCCATTCCCTCCCCTGCTCCCGCTCTCACTCCTGCCTCATTAAAAAGATGGTGAAGAGTCTGACGATTTTTATGCATGGCTGAGCGATGGTGATGAGGAAGAGGTGCATGAAGAGACAAATGAATCGTAAGAAGGAAGTACTGCTGAAGGTGCTGGTGTGGAGGAAGTTATAATGGATGAGGCATGCGTGGCAGAGAAATTGGACAATCTGTGAGGTGGAATTGTACTGTGAATTCCCAACCTCTTCTCTGTAAATATGCTGCAAACAAGCCTTTGTGAAAAGCTGCCATACAGGATTTTGCACATTGAAATGATATAATCGATCATTGGGACAGAGGTATGGCTTTATTGACCACTGCTGCATACCATGCTCCTAGCTGCAGCAGCCATGCACCTAACTCAAGCTTGTTGGAAAGTAAATGGTTTAACGCTGAAATCAAAGACATCCATCAGACAC
>LKMJ01005831.1_pt1 | contig 11633 bp, 17 predicted proteins | sample 643391 | NCBI WGS metagenome assembly LKMJ01 (sample SAMN04112250, study PRJNA286221) | soda lake metagenome | biome: soda lake; feature: Kulunda Steppe; material: water; isolation source: sample PL-Br10 brine of Picturesque Lake | place: Russia: Kulunda steppe | collected 2010-07
ACACACACACACACACACACACACACACACACACACACACACACACACACACACACACACCGTCTGCTGACAGGAAGGGTGCCGGGCCGAGCGCCTGCTTGATCACCTCCACCGCCGCCTCCACCTCCTCCACGGTGCTGCTGTACTCTCCCAGCAGCCACAGCGCGGTGGAGCACACGCGCGAAGACCTGTGCACACGCACGCGAGCATGCGCATGCATGCATGGCCATGGCGAGAGGCACGCACACACACGCGCACACACACGCAAGCAGTTAGCACAAAGGAGGGACCGCGCCAGGCGCACGACTGGCAAGGAAAGCTGGGGGACTGGCTCCCTTCAGAGAGTGCGTAACTGTGCTGAGAGAGGACAGCAGTGGACAAGCAGCTGTGTTCTTGCCTCCATTGTCAGCTGCAGGAGCCAGCCATGCACACGCGCACCCACAGGTGCTGCACAAGGCTTTGCAGGCCGGCAGGTGCATGCGCACCTGATGGTGGCAAATGTGTCACGCAGCCGTTCCAGGATGGAGGGCCGCAGCTTGGCGTTGGTCTCCACGATTTCGCGCACGAAGAAGATGACATCCAGTGCACTGGCAGTGTTGGCATCACCCAGAAAGTCCATCAGCAGGTGAATCACGTTGCCGGCAACATCAGGGAACTTCAGCGCACAGCTGTGGATGGCCTGCAGGGCACAGCAAAAGCACACCCATCCATAGGTATGAGCACGCACGCAGGAGGGCGGTTTTGCTTGCACGCTCGAGGACGTAGGTACCTGAGCGCGCAGCAACAAGGTGCAGGTAGCTGTGTTGTGAGTGTGCAGGTGGCGATGTCGTGAGCCAGCAGCACGAGCCTGCTGCTGGAGACAACAGGCTGCAACGCAAGCGGACATGGCACCCACCTGCACCAGCATTTGTCGGTACTCCCCGCCCTTCTCAAAGTCCTTGTTCTGGGTCTTAACAACCTCCTTCTTTAGCACCATGACCACCTGTGGGGACGTGGCAGTTCACAAAAGGGCTCCTACGGATTTGTAAGAAGAAGGGCATCTTAGACGCAGGCTCCAATCACAATATGAGCATGAGTGCATGGTGCAAAGGATTCATGGCAGGTGCTGGATGGCAGTACCAAGGCCATGTGCAACGGGGCATCGATGAGCACCCTCAACCTCATGTCCACAGCGGGAACGCTTGACTTCCAAATGCCCATGACAACTCGTCCATTATGAGTCACAAGGCAGCCAGTACTTCCAAATGCCCATGACAACTCGTCTATCATGAGTCACAAGGCAGCCAGCACTTCCACAAAAGCAGGGGAGTCCATCTTTTTTCATCCTGTTGGGCGCGTGCCGCAATCAGCAGAGGCGGAGAAGGGATGCACTTGCCCTGTGTAGACATGCCCGCACGCGCATGCGCGCACGAACTCCACGCTGATGCCACACTGCCATTGCTTGTATACACCTGTCGTGGGCGTGTACCTCGTCAATATTTCGGGACGTGATGAGGTCCATGGAGATGTCCAGCGTCTTCTTGCGGATGTCCATGTTGGGGCTGGCCAGGGCGCGCAGGATGTCCATCAGCATCTCCTGCGTGCACATGCCATCCATTGCTCCACGATATGCATTGCCCAACTGACCACCACACGTTTGCTCCCCGCAGGCAGTTCCAGGGGCAGCACGAAGTGCTGGCGGCATGATAATGCGGGTGCTACAGCCTGAGTGGGAGCGAGTAGACGCAAGGCGGCGCGTACGAGGAGCTGCATGCACATGGTGCCTGCAAGGTACTAACGCGAGCGAGCGCATGGGCGCTCACTGCTTGAGGGAGAGTGTGGGGTTGCGCACATGCGTGAGCGCGCCGGCTGCGGGAGTCCCTTAAAACCGAATGCATGCGGGAGCACCACATGTGGGAGCAAGGGAATGCAAGGGGGTGCACTTGCCAACTCATATGAGGCATTTGTAGAGCTTGGCGTGCGCGCAGCTGGGCAGGGAGAGGGCAGTGGCACTATGGCCGGCCCGCGCCTCGTCCTGCGCACCTGCATGACCTCGCGGTGCTTGTTCTTGAGCTCATGGAGGCGGTCCAGCACGATGAGCTTCACGTTGTTGTCGCTCTGAGACACCAGCAGCTGGCAGAAGCAGTTGGCGGCGGCCCGGATGGCGGAGGGCGCCTGGGAGAGCGACACCAACGTGACGGCGCACTCGTACACGACGGCAGTGCTGTTGCTCTGCAGCAACGACAGGATGATCTTGATGAAGCGGCCCTTCTCTGCGGGGTTGGCGCGGCACACCTGCGGGGCGCGTACGCGAAGGGTCTTGCTGCTTTGCCCACCGCGTCTGTGTGGTGGTGGACCCATCAGCAGTCGCTGTGCGGGTGATGATGAGCAAGCGCAAATGGGCGCAATCAGCGAGGACCACAGCAAGAGCGTGGACCACAACAAGGGCGAGGACAGCATTCACAACAGCCACCAGCAGCAGCAGCAGCAGCACTGCGATTATGCAGGAGCCCCAGCGTGAGGGGCAGGCTCGCATGTGCCTGCCTGGGAAATGCAAGCGGAAGGGTGTTTTGCACCTGCCAGCCCTTCTGCCACCATGGGCAGCCTCCTGATGTTATGTCAGCGCAGCTGACAATGCAGGACCCAGGGGGGGGAGGGCCCAGAAGCACATAGCTGCGTGCTCACCTTGCGGATGAGCTCCAGCACGGCCATTTGCAGGATGTCACCCCAGTTGGAAACGTTATCCACATTCTCAAAGAGGAAGCGGACAGCCCGGTCTTGAGCATAGTTGGACAGCATGACAAACGCATTGCGCCGAGTGCTGAGGTCCTGCTCGTTGCGCAGGGTCTTCTCTATCGTCTCCGGCGCATCCTGCAAGGAGGGGATGGGGGCGGTCAGGGCAAAGGAGCTTAGCTGCAGACGCCGCAACACAGGACCTGTGCCCGAGACCATGAGCTGTCCTAGCCTGCCCAGCAAGTGTGTTTAGCCACTATGTCATCCTCCACCCTGGTAGCCCATGAGGACCTGACCTACATGACGGTGCGTGACCAAATATGCCTGACTGCACAGGACTAGCCTTGCGCGCGGCCGGCTAAGTTCTGCATTGGACCAACCATTCTGGCCCTAGCATTTAAGGCAAGGTTTAAAACGTGCCCAGCATGACTACAGGTACATGTATAGTGCACGCATACATGCGCACCTGCAGCAACAGCTCGCCCTTGGGGAACTTGTAGATGGCATTGATCGCCAGCACAGCACTGCGGCGCACGTAGGAGTGCCTGTGCTCCAAGTTGCTGAGGATGGATGGAACCAAGGGCTCCAAGATCTCTTCTTCCCGTATGCGGCACAGAAAGCGCAGGGTCACGCCCCTGATGTACTCATTCGGGTGCTGCAGATTGTTCCTCAGATTTTGGCAGATCAGGATCTGCGCGTGAAAAAGGTGAGGGAAAGGGTGAAACTGGTGGACAATCATAAACAAGCTCAACAAGCTCTTGCTGCTGAGTTGGGGACCACGCACAGAAGTCTACGTGCACAGCAGACACTTCCAATCAGGAGGGTGAGGGCAAGAGTCGCTCACCATTTCAGGCAGCAGCTTGCCAGCTGAATCCGTCTTTTCAATGGCCTCCTGCATAAGCATGCAGTGCAACACAATAAGAAGATCACACTGCGCGGAACTGATGTCTGGCACAGTGCCCACAGTGAGCTTCGCGAAAGGGTGTTACTGCCACAGCTGTCAACATTGCCAAAATTTCCTTTTTCACAAGTGACAAGAAGCAGCGCATCATAGACATGGACACGAATGTACTGCATAGTTAAACCTTTCCTTTGCTGCTACATGGCCTGCACATACTAAGCTTACTCCATGCATCAGCTGCATGCTTCCCCAGTGCTTTATGCTTGTTTAACCGTGCATTTGATTGTTTCTGGCTAGTACACTCACTTTCCCACCCTGGTGAGACAATGCATGCAAGCTGTGTGGGATGCAGGCGCTCGCAATCATCAGGGACCTGTGTTGACCTGAGGAGGTGTGCTGAGGGAGGATGCCCTTCTCTTTGCATCCGCGCGTGTGGTATATGCAGGACTTGCTTTGCAGGGTACTGGGCGCAAACCAAGCCCAGGAGCTGCATAATAATCCCATGCATGGGGACCAGGCCAGTTAGCACACTGCACTGTCCTAGGCAGGACAACTGACACCCCACCCACCAGGTACAGGAGCAGGAGCTTCTGAACGGTGTGATCCTCAGAGGGCAGCACGTAGCGCACGATGGTGATGAAGAGCTGCGGCATCTGCTCCCCGCTGAGCAGGAGCATGATCGCCTTCTTCATCGCCTCTGCCTTGGCCTCGGCGTCGTTGCCCTCAAGCGCCTCCTTTATCTCGGTAGGGCTGGACTGGCGCTCACAGGCCACCAACATGGTGCATGATTTCTCCACACTTGACAGCGCCATGCTTGCGTGTTGGGTTCGTGTTGAGACTTTGCTGGCACCTCTCCCTAAACCTTGCCGGCTCCTTTACAGAAGGCGAAAATACCAACGCTATCGCAAGGACACTTTGGGGGCTCAGAGAGCTAGGTCAGCCACATCGAGCGCCATCGTGCACAGACAACTTACGAGTTTATTGTAAACTAAATTGATCTGCAGGCGAGGCCACGCATACGTCTGAAAATACCAAGGTGGAAGGAAATTCTCCTGCGAGCGCTCCTTGCAAGAGGGAGGTGGTTCTGCAGAATTGAATTGGAATATGCTCCAAGGTGGGACCATAGACCATGAACAATAATCTCTTCCTTTGGTCAAAGCAGAAATGCATGTGGACACTCGCGTACATGCACACACGCATACACATGCACGCACACACTCGCGCGCATACACACCCCGCAGAACAAAACACATTTTCACACACATGCGCGCACATGCACACACACAGACACACACACGCGCGCACATGCACACACACAGACACACACGCTCAACTGCTGCAATTTTTAACTTCATTCAAGCCCTAGGTCCAAGTAGGTCCTTCCAGCTTCAATCCTGTATTCTGTGTCTATCTGTCTGTTTCCAGGATCTGGATCTGCTGGCCAGACTCATCAAATTGAGGTTTCAAGGGAGCTAAGGCAATTTGATTGGCGATCAGATTCAGACAATGTAGCTACAGTTGGACGTTCAGGCCTGAGTTTTGGAGATGGGATGGGGCGTTTGACAGGGGAAGACGCGCCTAGCACAGCGGAGCAGCTGAGGGGCCAGGATGTTGCAGATGAAGCAATGCAGCAGTCTTGTCAAGCACTCTGCCTGCAAGCAGCTGAGCTGAAGAGAAAGCTGCTGCGGCAGGCTGAGGAGTTGAAGCGCAGCCGCACGGCAAGCATGAATCCCAGCCACCCGCGAGCGCACACGCTGCATTCACCATCTCCCCCACAGGAGGATGCTGAAGGCTCGCTCTCAAGCAAAAGGCTGCGAGATTCGACTGAGGAGAGTGGGGAGCGGGGGATGGCTGTCAAACAGGAGGTGTTGATGCAACAGCAGGGGGAGGTGCCCCTCCAGCCGCTGCTCCATGAGCTGCGGGAGCAGGGTGCAGTAGCCCCCATCAGCCCAGATGTCGCAGGAATGGATGAAGTGAAGTGCGATCCAGGACTTGGGCAGGAGCTGGACGACAGAGAGGGGGAAGAGGATGACAACCCCAACTTTGTTGGCAAAGGCGCGCTCCGTCGTAGGTGGCGGAAGAGAGCAACACTGGATCAGCTCCAGGTCTGGTACCTAACCCATTTAGAGTGTTTTTGCTGCTATCTTTGCAGCTCTGGGTCTTGCTGTATGACTCAGGGGAAGGAGCAGGCACAGCGCTTTGTTCGCCATAGTTCATAGATGCAGAACAGGGGGCCGGGCCTGCACTTGCCCTGTGTGCCCTCTGCAGGTGCAGAAGGTGTAGGGGCTCGTGTGCTTGTGCACAACATGTCTGCCTTGGGTGCGTTTTTCAAGGCTGGGCCGTCACACCCCTTCTGCCTCTTGTTGCCGTGTTGTGTTGCAGGCGGCGCAAGCACCTCTCGTTCTGCAGGATGTGAAGCCGCTGCCAAATGGCGAGCTGTCTGTCACAGCGCATTGCCCTTTTGGCACTTTTCAAGGCGAAGTGGCTCTTGGCCTTGCAAAGTTTGTTCCGCAGATTGGGTACTTTGAAGCTATGTAACCCTTACAAGGGTGGTACTGTTACCTCAATGCACCTGTGCATTTCCTTCCGCTAGTAGCCCTCGTTAGCCCTCACTGCTTAAGCCAGCGGATCACTGAAAGGCCATCATTCAATCCTGCAATTCTAATTCAATATCCCATAGAGGACACACACGCGCAACAAAGGAGCGTGCGACCCATGAACATAATATTACTACAGCAAATGAAATAAAGCTGATGTTGGAACCAACCAATAGATGATGAGTATATCGACCTTTTGTGGTCGAAATTTGAATTGGGGGCAGAATCCGTAGTAATCCGTAGTTAACAGGTTAAGGTCTTGTTGACTACTTAAAAGAACAATTGCATCAGCCTCAGTCAAATCAGGGCCTGAGGGCGCTCAGGAGTCTCCATGGACCACCAGGGGGGGGGCCCACCCCCGCCAGGCAAAAGGTTGAGTGTTTGGGCCATGGTCCACCCCTCACAAAGACCCATTGGTCCGAAGAACCGCTTTCAGTCCTTTGGCTATGGTGCTGGTAGCAAGCAGCTGTCAGGGGGAGACCAGGCCGGCAAGCAGCATCCTCACATTGATCTCACAGCCTCGGGGACCAAGGGCAAGGAGGAGGATGTGGGTCGAGAAAGCCACCAGCCAGGGGATGGGTCGCAGGTGCAGCCACGTCAAGGAGAAGCTCTTGGAAACGGCTGCGTGACCACAGCGCAGCAGCCCAGTCCAGGGATTAAAAGGGCCCCAATCCAGGCCCCGCGCAGCAGCAGCCCCCATGCCTCTGCACATGAGCAGCCAGACCCCAAGCGAGTGAAAAGGGAGGGTGAACAAGACCTGCAAGGCAAGGCTGCACAAGTCCGGCGGCTTCAGGGCTTGGGCAAGATCCCTGGGAAGTTGGGGGGGGGCCTGGGAGGGCTGTCAAGCAGCAAGCCTGGTGGCGGACCACTGCAATCCAACGCAGGGCTGCCCCTGCGTGGTACTTTTAGTCAGCAGGTGAGACAGGCCGCCTTAGGGTCTGTGATTTGTGCCGCAGCCCTCTGACATCACCTCATGTGCGTTGACATGCATGCGATGGTCCCTTGCGGGTAAGCCCATCTTCAAGCACGATGTATTATTGGAGTTCAACTCGGGTGCACACGGTCCACATGAGCGAACATGAGGTCCTCATGCTGTGGGTAGCGCCTCTGCAAAGCAGTGTGGCTCAAGCTATGCTAGTATCCTGCACCTGGGAGTCTGTGACCACGTGCCCATGCGTCAACTCTGATGCAATTTCCTGGCTTTGCTGGGCACAAGTGCGTGTGCGCGTGTGTGTGAACACGCGCTTGTGGGTCTGCTGTGGGTGCAAGTGATTGGAACCATCCCATTCCAGAAGAGAGTACACATTCTCTTATTTGCATTCATGCATGCACTGCATCGTCTTTCTACGCTCAATCTCTTGTGTTTTGATCTTTCTAATGAGTCCATGCTTGCTTGGTCCTTCCCCATGGGGAAGTACACCCTCACTCAACTCTCCTCTCAAACGCTCTCTCTATCCTTCCCCATGGGTGCATGCACGCAATCTTCACGCCCTAACCCTAAAACCCCAAAAGCCTGCGCGCTTTCAGGCCCCCGCAGAGCGGCAGCAGGCGGCGCAGCTGTCCCTGCAGCAGCGCCAGCAGCTGGAGCGCAAGGAGCAGCAGCAGCGACGGCCGCAGCCGCGGCCGCACACAGCTTCACCCCCTGCGCGCAGGCAACGCAGAGTGGTGATGAACAGCAGCGATGACGACAGTGATGAGGCGGAGACGGCGCAGGAGGCGCTCCGCGTCAGCAAGCAGCGCAAGACGCTGATGGCCAAGGTGGAGGAGATATCAGAGCAGCTGCGCGCGATGCTGGGCGCCAATAACATAAACGAGAGGTGGGGCGGGTGCATGCATGAAGGCAGGCGCACGCGTGAGGGCATTACTGGTAAAAGCACAGCCGCCCCAGGTTTGCAGTGCGTCATCTCCCGGCTCGGTGCAGCCATGCTTGGTGTGGCTGCGTCTGGAGGCCGCCAGCCGATTCCTTGCTTCACTTGTCCGCCTGGAAAGCTGCGCGCGCGTGTCTCCGGTGCATGGATGCAGGTATGCCGCGGTGTCTGAGGAGCAGCAGGCGGCCAGCGGGAGTGGATCCACCCTCGTGCATCGTGAGCAGGTGCGGCTGGCTGCGGGCTGTCTTGGCTTTTGGGCACGCGGATGCACTGTGATGGGCGCTTTTGGGCGCTTTTGGGCACGCGGATGCACTGTGATGGGCTGGTGGCGCCACTCCAAGTGTGTCTGCTGGTCCTGAGAGTGTGCAGGGGCTGTGCGTGCTTGTCGCACGTTTTTTGTGCGTGCGCCTGGCTGGCTGTGCGGACAAGCAGCACTGCGTTGATAAGCCTTGGGGTGCCTGATGAGTACCCTCTTCCCATCAAAGGGACACGTGATCCTTGCGGCTGCAGCGAGCCGGCTTGAACAAGGGATGGCACGCATGAGGAGAGAGAGGAACATGGGCTGCGGCCATGCATGTGTTTTGTGCTGAATCAGTACTGCTGATGCCCCGTCTGCCCACCAAATGGATGGATGTGTCAGGGCATGGGCGCGTTTGGGGTCCGAGCTGACACAGGGCCCTAGGTCAGGAGCTCATATGAGCATCCGGCCCTCCTTCACAGTGGATGTGCTCGGCTAAGAGGAGCCCAAGGCGGGCCGGATTGCTGGAGGCGAGCTGCACTGCCTCCTGCGCCCTTCAAGCATGGATGGAGCATGAGCGCAAAGCGCTCCTTGCGGTGCCCAGCCCCAGCCCTTCAACGCCAACCCATTCCTTCGCTGACAGGCTGTCCCGGTGTTGGCTCCATGCGCTTTTTGGTGTCCAGGTGGGCCCTGCATGCGGGTCGGATGTGGCCAACACACTCAAGGGCTACCAGCTGGTGGGCATCAACTTCTTGATGGTGCGTGCAGTGGATGCACTTCCCTCTCTCATTGCCCAGGCTCTTGAATCAAACGACCATGGCGGCACATGTCCTTGTCCATATTTCCTTGTCCATATTCCCTTGTCCATACTCCCGATCCAGCAGACCATGTGTGGGCGCGAAGAGGTTGTGACAGTGGGTGGTCCTTGACTGAGTCAAGAAACAATTGGTTGAATTTTGTTGGTTGAAGACGATCCATCAAGCTTCGCACGAATGCCTTGAATCCAGTTGCGTCTGGGTGGAATGGTGACAAGACGGCAATGCAGCTGCGCAGCGCTGGTGATAGGCATGGCATGTCTGAGCAGGTGATAGGCATGGCATGTCTGAGGTGATAGGCATGTCATGTCTGAGGTGATAGGCATGGCATGTCTGAGCTGGTGATAGGCATGGCATGTCTGAGCTGGTGATAGGCATGGCATGTCTGAGGTGATAGGCATGGCATGTCTGAGGTGATAGGCATGGCATGTCTGAGCTGGTGATAGGCATGGCATGTCTGAGCAGGTTGTCAAAGGAAGCCTGCACCTTGAAGGTAAGGCTGCTTCTGGAGTCACTAAGTCTGTACACTGCACTGCACTGGTTAGCCAAGGCGGTGTGCTTCAACCTGTGCTGCATCCATGCAGGTGCTCTCGCGCAGTGAGTCAACAGGCGGCGCTATTCTGGCAGATGAGGTGAGCTTTGTAGCTGCGTGTGTGTGTGTGTGTGTCTCGTCTTTGCCGCAAGTTGAGCAGCCTGTGCGTGTGCCTGCCAGGTGCAGCACGTGACCTGTGTCGCCCTCTGCTGCTCCCTGCGTATGCCCACCATGGCTGCTTACCCACAATGGCTGCCTTTGGCTTTGCCTGCGATTAGATAATGGCAGGGCCAGGCAGGCTGCAGCCCTGTAAGATAGGCCACGCTTGATCACCCTGACATGGCTGCCCCATGCGCCAACATGGCTACCCCACGCGCCAACATGGCTGCCCCACGCGCCAACATGGCTGCCCCATGCGTCGACATGGTGTCCTGCGCATGCACCGCCTGCCCGCGTCCTGCAGATGGGTCTGGGCAAGACGGCACAGACGATCTGCTTCCTGGGCCTGCTGCAGCACGCGGCCCTACAGCAGTGGCACCAGCGCAAGCAGCAGCAGCGCCGACAGCAGCAGCAGCAGCAGCAGCAGGGCAAGGCAGCTCAGGCGTGGCGGCTGCCGGGGGGCCCCAAGCCCCACATCATTGTGTGCCCCTCCTCGCTGCTGGAAAACTGGGAGCGGGAGCTCAAGCGCTGGTGCCCAAAGCTCAGGTGCACACGGGTGCAAGCGCTAGTGCCTCATCAAGCACCCCATGGCTCATCAGTGCAGTGCTACACTTGTCCACACAGCCAGCCAGGCGCGCGCGCAAGCTGCACACCTGATGGGCTTCTGCTGTCGGATGTGCCTGCCCTGGAATGGGGACATGGCGCTTGTAGCCCCCGAGAAATAGGCCACAGAGTGATGCGGGCACAGTGGTCTGGGGCACCATCAAGGGCTGATGCGCACAGACGTGTCCCGCTTCAATCGGGCAGCGCAAGGGGCAGCCACAGACGCCTGTCTCCCGGTCATGCGTATGTTGGAAATGGTCTAACCCTACATGTGTGCCCACCTGTGGTTGAGGACGTTCTCAAGTCAATGGGTGCTTATGGCCACGTTGCCCCAAATGCTCTCTGCTGCAGAGTCGTCACGTACTATGGGAAGGCTCGAACCGAACTGCGCATGGTGCTGGAGAGGTGGCTGGCAGCTAAACAGGCAGCACAAAAGGTAGTAGGCTGTTGTTGCGCAGGTTAAGCTGCACAGCCCAATTGGGCGCACACACATCCTCATGCTGCTGCACTTCCTCAATGAGTCCGCTTAGATCGCATGTCCTTGTGTGCACTTACCAGTCTCTGCCATGGAGCACCTCACGCCCTCTCAGGTCGTTCACAAAAGGCAGCTTGCATGCACACAGACGTATAATTTACATGATCAGCATGTACCTGTGTGCACGTGTTTGCATGCCCGCAGGCCGCACAAGGGCCAGCAAGCATGGCCGCAGCTCCCTCGCCCAGCAGCAACGTGGTTGACCTGGCAGGCACCACAGAAGAAGGGGAGCTGGACAGCAGCCCCAGGAAACAAGAGCAGGGTGAGTTATCCCTCAGCTCGCCCTCTTGCTGTGCAGAGGACAAGCATGCCCCGCTGTTGAAGCCATTTAACGCCAACGCTAGGGTTGATAAGAGACGCTGCTCACCAGCTCTATGCACCTGCTGGCTAGGTGCGTCTTACAGATACACAGCTGTTCCTGGGTGCAAGCGCCCCACACTGCACAGGCAGGCTTGTGTGTGGGGACCCAGTCGCACTGTTTGGGACCCTCTGTTCATAGACATGAGAACGAGCGTTCTTGGGGTACAAAGGCCGCTTGTGCGCCTGTGTCTGCGCCTGCACAGGCGAGGACGGAGCGGGACATGAGGACGATGAGGGGAGCAGCGAGCTTGATGAAGACGAAGCGGTCTGTGGCTTCAAGGTGGGGGGCCATGTGCTGTCGCAGGGGGGGGGG
>LKMJ01005832.1_pt1 | contig 11632 bp, 14 predicted proteins | sample 643391 | NCBI WGS metagenome assembly LKMJ01 (sample SAMN04112250, study PRJNA286221) | soda lake metagenome | biome: soda lake; feature: Kulunda Steppe; material: water; isolation source: sample PL-Br10 brine of Picturesque Lake | place: Russia: Kulunda steppe | collected 2010-07
AAGGGGTGTTGGCCGTTGAGCAGCAGTGGCTGAAGGAGCCATAGATACAGAAGGTGCTCCGTCTGGGCTGGGTCTAGCTTCTACTATGTCTGGGATGGTATCCAGCGTGCACCAGCAAAGGATTGGAAAGTCTTGAAGGAGACATGGGGGAGGAGAGAGAGAGAGAGAGAGAGAGAGAGAGAGAGAGAGAGAGAGAGAGTGCCTGCAGCCCGAATGTTGACGGTTTGCGGGCTTGGCTGTTTGCTGTCCCTCTCAGTGCTAGCTGTACAGGGCATGGAAGTGTGACCTCGCTGAGCAGTAAGGAGTCCCATAACACGCCCAATCCCAGCAGCGTTACGTTACGCTTATGCTGCTGCAGCACTGAGTACGGATAGCTTGTGTGTGATGGAGGGCGCCGGGCACAGACAGCTTGTGTGTGATGGAGGGCGCTGGGCACAGACAGCTTGTGTGTAATGGAGGGCGCTGGGCACAGACAGCTTGTGTCTGATGGAAGGCGCTGCTCCTGGGCAGGCCGCTGACTCGGCTGCTTCAGCTCGTGCAGGGGACTGTGAAGCCACGCATCCTCTTTCGCCCCGTGCCTCTATACAGCCATGCATTCTCTTGCACTCTGTGCCTTTATGCAGCCGCCTGTTCTCTTTTGCCCTGTGCCTCCGCATAGCCGCGCATTGTCTTGCTTTCTATGCCTCTATATAGCCGCCTATTCGCTTTTGCCCAACCCCCTTGTGCAGCCATTCGTTGCCTTTTACCCTGTGCCTCTATACATTAGCGCAGTCTCTTTCGCACCGTGCCCTTGTGCAGCCACGCATTGTCCTTCATCCTGCGCCTGTGCGCAGCTACACACAATCTTTTGCCATGTGCCCCTGCGCAGCCACACATCATCCTACACCCTGTCCCCCTGTGCAGCCGTGCATTTCCCTCTGCCCTGTCCCCCCGTGCAGCCGTGCATTTCCCTCTGCCCTGTCCCCCTGTGCAGCCGTGCATTTCCCTCTGCCCTGTCCCCCTGTGCAGCCGTGCATTTCCCTCTGCACTGTGCCTCCTGTGCAGAGCTGCACAAGAAGGTGCTGAAAAGGCGCAGCAGTGGCTGAAGAAGGGCATGGAGCGAGTACGGCGCAACATGGCCAAGGTAAGGCTGGGAGCGGGCGGAGGGCTGAGCTAACATCAGGTTCAGGTTCTGCAGGTTGCATCTGTACCTCTGGAAAAACTTGGAAGGCATGCATCTGGACTCTGTGGTGCGTGCCCTTAAGTGAACACGCTGGCAGGCGATGAGCATGGGCTGCCTGCCAAGTGCCCATCCTTGCTGCAGCCTCCCCTGTGGTAGCTTGCTGCACAAGCCCATGCAGGGCGCTGCTTCCCAACTGTTTCCCTCATCTGTGCTGTTGAAAGGGCATGCCCTACCCGCTTGCCAACTTGTGTTCATTAGGCATTGCAGTGGTGTTTAGAGCTGAACTGCTTGCGTGGGGACTCAGGTGTGTGCAGGACCCAAGAGGGGTGGCTTGTTTTTGGTGTGCGCAGGCCAAAGAGGTGGTGGCGGCGCAAAACGAGGCCAGGCGCAATGCTGTCCTGGGTCTTAAAGACAATCTCGCGCGCGTGAGGGAGGAGGTAAGGACAAAATTGGCGGTTTGGTCTGCATGGGGGAGGAGGTCAGCAGGGAGGGGTGAGAGGAGGGGAAAAGAATGGAGGGGTGTGGGCAGTGATTGGCGTCCTTGTTGGGCTTGCAAGGGTCAAACACGCAGCACCTCTGGTTGGGCCATATCACACTGTCTAAGCCTGGCAGTAATTGCAGGGTATTCAGTGACTGTGACTGTGTGCACGCATGCAAGCATGCACATGTCTATGCTACGTGGAAGCTTGGCACGTGTCAGCCACAGCTCTATGGTGAGAGGAGCGGTCCACCCGCCCTTGGTGTTGCCATTCATTGAAGGAAGCAGCCCTGCCAACTCACGGTCTGTCCATGGCTATCAACCCTGTGAAGGATGCGCCCAGACAAACTGCCTCTTCCTTCGCTGGCGGCTGGTTGATTGCTTTTGAGGTCCTTTGCTGGCAAGGCCCAATTACATGCCATGGCCAAACAGCTGCCCTGCGGCACGACCAACACATGTGCAGGTCTCTCAAAAGGCGGCGCTGTACCGGCAGCTGCAGAAGCAGAAGCAGGAGGTGCAAGACAAGGAGTTCCAGGACCTGATTGAGAGGGGCCTGAACCCATACGAGATCCATCGCAAGAAGGACATGGAAGCCCAGGTGTGCTTGCTCATGGTGCCTGCCTGGCCCCATACTCGACTCAATGCAAGAAGGAGATGTAGGCCCTGAGTTGGCTGTGCATGGTGCCTGCATGGTGCCTGCAAGGGCCTGCAAGGGCCTGCAAGTGCATGGTGCCTGCAAGGGCATGGTGCATGGTGCCTGCAAGTGCATGGTGCCTGCAAGTGCATGGTGCATGGTGCCTGCAAGGGCATGGTGCCTGCAAGGGCATGGTGCATGGTGCCTGCATGGGCATGGTGCCTGCAAGTGCATGGTGCATGGTGCCTGCAAGGGCATGGTGCCTGCAAGGGCCTGCAAGGGACCCAAAGCGGGCCCACGCATGCGCTCATGTGATTGCTCTGTGCACCCACGCAAGAGCTGGTGGATCCATCCCACACGCATCCAGATGCGCTTGCGTGCGCACGGCGTGCAGCGCACACACAGCGTGCGCACTGGGTGGAGGCTGTAGGCAGATGCCCACCTGTGTTCAGCAACGTGCCAAAGCACGTGGTTGGGCGTGGGCGCAGCCGTGGGCTCGTGTGCACGTGTGTATGTGTGTGTTTTTGGTGTGTGAGTGTGTATGTTTGGTGTGTATTTTTGGGGTGTGTGTATGTTCGGTATGTGTGTGTTTGCTGTGCATTTCGTGTGCATGTGTGTTTGTTTCGTGTGTGTGTGTGTATTTGGTAGTGTGTGAGTGTGTTTTTGCTGTGTGTATGTGAGTGCGCGCGTGTGTGTTTGTGCATTGGCGCCTACCTCCACCAGTCCTGTGGAGGCATGTTGGCCGGTCCCCACCTGATGGGTTGACGTGCATGGGTTGACATGCACGGGGTGACATGCATGGGTTGACATGCGCGGGGGCCACTGCTGAGCACAATGCATCCGTGCTTGCAGGCAAGGCTGCTCGCATACCAGCACATGCGCAGGGCTGCTTTCGTATCAGTGTGCTCGCTCTACATGCTCGCTTCTCAGTGTGCATGCTACACATGCTCGCATACCAGTGTGCATGCTACACATGCTCGCGCTTGAACGGACTTGGCACGCCTGCTCACATGCACGCATGCGCGCTCTCTTGCCCCATGCCAGGTTGCACGCCAGCGCACAGCCTTGCAGGAGCGCATCATGGCGCGCAAGATTGTCATTGCAGAGCAGCTCGCGAGGGAGGAGGCCGCGCACCAGCGCGAGGTGCAGGCAAAGGAGGCGGAGCGGCAGGTGCGTGTGTTTCTGCATGTGTGCGTGGGTGTACGTGCGTGCTTGCACGCGTTCGTGCAGTGTGCATGTAGCATGCGTTTGTGGGTGCTTGTGTGCGTGAGCGCATGCAGGTGTGCAGCGCGCATGTAGCATATGGGGGTGGGTGGGTGGGTGCAGACTCCATGCGTGTGCGAGTGTGTAAGCGTGTGTGTGCATGTGTGCCAATGTTTGTTGCATTGTCGTATGTTGTCTCAGGCAATATAGTGCAGTGCTCATTGTGCCGCTGAATGTCGTCTATAGCGTGCCGCTGAATGTCGTCTGTAGCGTGCCGCTGAATGTCGTCTATAGCGTGCTGCTGAATGTCGTCTATAGCGTGTGCCGCTGAATGTTGTCTGTAGTGTATTTGTGCAAGGCGTAAGCCTAATGGATCATGACACCACCCAGCCTGTGGGGAGCATAGTATGAATGTGTCAAAAGTGGTGCCAATTAAGCGTATATTTGGACCCTGTTCGGTTCCTGGACATCCTGACACGCTGCTGAGACCTGTTATGCGTATGCATTGGTTCCTGGACGTCCTGACGCGCTGCTCAGGCCTGTTGCGCGTATGCATTGCGTTGGTCCCTGGACGTCATGACGTGCTGCTAGGGCCTGTTGCGTGTATGCATTGGTGCCTAAACGTCATGACGCGCTGCTCAGGCCTGTTGCGCGTATGCATTGCGTTGGTCCCTGGACGTCATGACGCGCTGCTAGGGCCTGTTGCGTGTATGCATTGGTGCCTCAACGTCATGACGCGCTGCTCAGGCCTGTTGCGCGTATGCACTGCGTTGGCTCCTGGACGTCATGACTTGCTGCAGGGGCCCGTTGCGTGTATGCATTGCATTGGTTGCTGGATGTCATGACGTGCTGCTGGGCCCTGTTACGTGTATGCATTGGTGCCTAAATGTCATGACGCGCTGCTCAGGCCTGTTGCACGTATGCATTGCATTCGTTCCTGGACGTCATGACGCGCTGCTAGGGCCTGTTGCGCGTATGCATTGATTCCTGGACGTCATGACGCGCTGCTGAGGCCTGTTGCGTGGCACAACAGTGTCACCTCTCTAAATGCATCTCTGTGCCCACCACATGTGCAGGCTGCATGCACTTCAACTTAGCCCCAAATGGGGCACGCAGTGCCTGCGCATGTGCGTAGCTGCATGTCTTCCAATATTATTTTATTATGTATGCTGCCAACACGCACATGCGCGCACATGCATGTGTGCACACACGCACACAGACAAACACACAAGTATAAAGCTTGCCGTGGCCGCGGCCCACGCGCTTGCACACAGGCTGCAGCCCAGTTCCAGCGGGAGATGGGGAAGGCCGCGCAGGAGGCCAAGGTTGATGAGTACATGAAAGCCACCACAGTGAACCACTCAGTCCTCCTTGACCCAACGGGTGAGGGAGGTCAGATCCTGTGCAGGCGCATCCGCGCGCGCGCGCGTGTGTGTGTGTGTGTGTGTGTGTGAAGCAAGTGCCTTCTTGCCAGGCTTGTGGCAAGCTGCACTCAGGCAAGGGCGCGTACAGGTCAAGGCACACGCTGGAAAAGGGGCATATAGGCACAGGTGCCCACAGGCATACAGGCATGGGACAGCACGTCAAAAGAAGCCTTCTTAAGGAGCTAGCCATGATTGCACATGAGCGGCTTAAGGGAGCTCTTGCTTGGCTGTTAAATTTTAGGGCCCTGCCAACATTTACGTACGCTGTTTGCAGGCTGCCACTTCAGATTGTACACACACATACACGCACATTAGCTGCAGCGTAGGGCTTGCGTCTGCATGCACATGTTTGTATGTTAGCACGCCCAACACAAGATGTGGCGGTGTGCTGCATACCTGCTCCAGGGCGCCTGCCTGTAGACCCCTCCCTAGCAGTCGTGGCCAAGACCAACACCTTCGGGACAGGGCGCTCCACGCAGGTGTGCTGACACCTGTCACTAGGGACGCTGCGGTGCTGTTGAGGCCGCGACGTTGCTGAGGCTGGGGCGCTGTGCAAACGCAATCTAAGGCACTGGTTTTGGGCAGGCATGTTTCCGACGGGCGCTCGTAGAGTTTTGCAGAGTAAGGTACCGCTCATCAAATTTGTATCCTCCAGCGCAGATCCGTGCATGGCCACAGACTCCCTTGCAGGCTGGGTACACAGCTTGCTGCAATCCTGCTGCTGAGCTCACACTGGTTCATCTCTTGTCTCACGGTGATTGGTCAATGGCCCCTCGGTCTTTGCTGTGCTAAAAGCCTTGTCCAGCACCACAGTCTGCCTTCATGGACCCTGTCATGATTTGGCTGGTCTATGTCAGCCTGTCTGCCGTGCTTGGGGCGCGCTATGGATGGGCCAGCCTCAGTAACCTTTGCCATGATGGGGGGCGCACACAGGTGCTGCTGGACAGCGCGCCTCAAAAGGCCCCCCATCCTCCCCCCCCAAGCACAGACACAACAACACATGCCTAAGTGATCCCTGCCATGGTGGGGCATGTGCGTGCACGCTGCTGGACCGCATGACTCAGGAGGACCCCCCTTCCCCCCCCCCCTCTCCGCATACACTGATAATCATGCCTCGGTGCCCCTTGCCATGGTTGGGTGCGTGTGTGTACTCTGCAGGCGCTGCTGGACCGCATGACTCAGAAGCATCCAGACATCAAGGCCAAAGAGCTCCTTGTGCCTGTGAAGTACAGGAGTGAGTGGGGGTGGGATGTGTGAAGTACAGGAGTGGGGTTGTCTGTGAAGTACAGGAGTTAGTGGGGGTGGGGAGTACCCTCCCACCCTTTTGCCAACGACTGCCGGTGACACAGTCGGCGGCAACAGGCTCTGGCAGCACGCGACTCGTGCTGAAGAGCGAGCTGGGTCAAGGGCAGGCAACTCTGGCAGGGGCGCCCATTCCTTGGGTCCGCTCACCCTTTCATCCCCTGGCCCGCTCACCCTTTCTCTCCCTGGTCCACTCACCCTTTCATCCCCTGGCCCGCTCACCCTTTCATCCCCTGGCCCGCTCACCTTTTCACTCCCTGGCCCGCTCACCTGCCCATCCCCTAGGTTGGTGGCCTGCTTCTGCAGATGCGTGCACTGCAAGCGGGAGCAACCCTCGTGCGTTCCACCGTGCTCCCTACTTTTGCGCGGCCTCTGGCTGCAGGCGTTGAGGAGGAAGACAGCGAAGAGGAGAGCTCCGAGGAGTCTCTGGACAATGGGCGGCCCAGGCCGGCTATGACGGAGCGCTCTGGGTACACAATGGCCACAGGTGCGCGCGCTGTGAGGAATGGGCGTGTGCCCCACCATACACGCAGGTGCGCACACTGTAAGGAAAAGGCGCGTGCACCACCATATGCGCAGGGGCGTGCACCGTCGGGTGCAGGCGTGTGCACTGCGAGGTATCGGTGTGTGCACAAGAAGGCACAGATGAGTGTGTGTTGTGTGTCGTGTGTGTGTATGCTAGAGGGTGCAGGTGCAGCCACGTATGAATGCTGTGTGCCAACCTGTGGATGTTGTTTGTCAACCCATGGGTGTTGTTCATCAACTGAGCCAGGTATTATTGCAAAGGATGCATGCTGGCACAATACCTGATGTCCCCATCTACCAATCCACGTGCGTGCTGGCAGTGGCACACCCGAGATGGCCGACACACAAAGGCTGTACTATACCGCGCAGGCCTCACACAGGGGACGTCTCAATGGCACGCGTCGGAGCGAGATGAAGATCTGGGTGTCAGGGAGAAGGGCAAGGTATGGCGTGACAAGCCCCCACCTGCCCTCAGCCTACTTCCGTGCGATGCCTGCGCACAGCTATGCCGTGCCTGCATGCAGCCGGACCTGCCCAATATGTCTTAAAAGCATGGTTTGGCTGGTGCAAGCAACGTGGCATAGCCAGGAGATGCGCACACACAGTCGCAGCCTGATCGCTGGAGTCCATGAAGTGCATGAGGCACAGCCTGATCGCTGGAGTCCATGAAGTGCATGAGGCACAGCCTGATCGCTGGAGTCCATGAAGTGCATGAGGCACAGCCTGATCGCTGGAGTTCATGAAGTGCATGCGGCACAGCTTGAATGCTGGAGTCCATGAAGTGCATGCGGCACAGCCTGATCGCTGGAGTTCATGAAGTGCATGCGGCACAGCTTGAACGCTGGAGTTCATGAAGTGCATGAGGCACATGGTAGGCAAACCTGATGTACATGCAAGCTGTGAAGCACCACCAGGAGGTGCACACTTTCACCTTGAATTCTGTGCAGTGTGTGAGGGGCACTTCATATTGACCTGATGCACAATGCAAGCCCGATGTCTGGCGAAAGAATGGTGCCCCCCAGCATGTGCCTGCACGCATACTCATGAGGCGCATGGACGGTGCGGCGCGCGCAGAACGGGGGATGGAAGCAGCTGGAGACGCGGAAGCTGACGAAGCTGGAGAGGTCACTGCTGGAGGCGGCCAAGACGAGACATAAGGATGGCATTGCCGCGCCCAAGGTGACGCGCAGCTGAATTTGCTCTAGCATCACACTGATTTGGCGCATGAGCTTGGCCAGGCCTTGCTGGCTGCACGCATGCACGCATGGGTACATCCTGGGCCGGCACTCAAATTGACGGCTTGGTATCTGGAAGCTGTCCAACAGCCATGCTCGCCCTTGTTGTTTCATGGGCTTGACAGGCTTGTTGTTATTTCATGGGCTTGGCAGGCTGTTGTTTCATGGGCTTGTTGTTGTTTCATGGGCTTGACATGGGCTGCTGAAGCCTGTGCACCAGCGCATTGGTGCATGGCCAGGTCATGACCAGGTGCTGGTTGACTGTGCTTGGCTTTTTGAAGCTGCCAAGCAGCAGGGGAATCTCAGGGCAAAAGCTGGCTTCAGCCACTGGAGGCGTTGGTACATCAAAAGGGGGGACAGTCAGGTCAATTTGTCCATGCCCAATGAACTTGCGGCACTCATCAAGCGTACATGCAAGCCTTGATCCGCGTTGCGTGGGTGCGCCAGTGCCATTTACCTATTAGCTGCCTCAAAGGCTGCCTGCTAGAGGTGGGCGCCACCCAGGTATCATATGCTGAGCCACACAAGGGTAGATGTGCTAAGACATGCCTATGCACACAAAGCCGTGTCTGTCTGCTCTCCACCATGCAGCCGATGATGGGCAAGGACTTTGGGGGGGACGCCTTCATCACCACTCCAGCGGTCGTAGAGTTCAAGGACTTTGACGTGGGCCAGACCTACATGTCCAGGGTCATCATCACCAACCGCTCATATGCTAAAAATACCTTCAGGGTGCTGGAGGTGCGTCTCAAGGGCCGATTGCTGAACCGAGCGACCAGCTCCCTGAGATGAAGTGCGCCCAGGTGGCTGAGCGGGAGGGGGGGCTGGACACGCCAGCCACCTCTTGACCGTGACAAGACCCGCTTGTTTTGTTGTGTGCATGGCTGGCGCGCGCATCCCCGAGGCCCCAGGGCCACCTCACACCAGGCCTCAGGCCCCGTCAGCTGGGCTGCTACCATGGGGTGCACCCCACACAGCCACGCACCGGTTCCTGATCACAAAGGACACTGCGTGCGCTCGTGTGTCGTGTGTGTGCGCGCTGTGTGTGCGTGTCCATGCTCTGCTCCCCTGCATGTGCTTATATGTGTGAAGTGTGTGTGCAGTGTGTGTGTGCTTATGTGTGTGTACTATTGTGTGTGCGTGTCCATGCTCCGTTCCCCTGCATGTGCTTGGGTGTGAGCAATATGAGTGTGCAATGTGTGTGCTAATGTGTTTGCGCGCGCCATGCGTGCGCGCACATGCTTTGTTCCTTTGCGTGTGCTTAAGTGTGTGTTATGTGTGTGTGTGTGTGTGTGTGCAATGTGTGTGCTGATGTGTGCGTGCGTGAGCATGCTGCGCTCCCCTGCGTGTGCTTGTGTGTGTGTGTATGTGTACTTATGTGTGTGTGCGCTTGTGCATGCTCTGCCCCTCTGCAGGTCCCTCCGGAGTACGGCAGCGTGCTGGAGGCATCCTACAAGCTCCCTGGTCATCTTGCCACGGGCGTCAGCGCCGACGTCCTGCTCACGTTCACGCCCAAGGTGCACCCACCTGTCCCTGGCAGCGCTGGTCGTGGCTTCTCAGGCACCTCCTCACTTGCTTCAGGCTGCCTCTCAATTCAGCCCTGATGCAGAGGCTGTCTCGTAGTGGTTTTCAACCTGAGCCTGCAACGCATGCATGCATGGACCAGGGTCATCAGGCAATGAGTCAGGGGCAGCAGATCATGGATAGATCACAGACCAGGGGCAGATCATGAGCCTGCACCGCACAAACCAGGGGCATCAGGCAATGAGTCAGGGGCAGCAGATCATGGATAGATCACAGACCAGGGGCAGATCATGAGCCTGCACCGCACAAACCAGGGGCATCAGGCAATGAGTCAGAGGCAGCAGATCATGGTTAGATCACAGACCAGGGGCAGATCATGAGCCTGCACCGCACAAACCAGGGGCATCAGGCAATGAGCCAGGGGCAGCAGATCATGGATAGATCATAGACCAGGGGCAGATCAAGAGCCTGCAACGCATGGACATGGGACAGCCCTGGCACGCTAGCATCTTATCCTTGGTGCTCAGCCTTGAAAGTGCTGCTCATCCTGCCGCCCCGGCTGCTCCTGATGGCGGCTGTGCGCGCAGGCCAATGAGGACATCTTCACCCACGTAGACATGCTGGCGGAGACGGGCCCCTTCAAGATCCCCATCCGGTGGGGAGGGGGTGGAAGGGTCCTGCTGCACCCCCAAAAGCTGCGAGTGCTGCACCCGAGCAGCTCATGAAAACAAGTGCTGCACCCGAAAGCTACGAATGCCGCACCCAAGCAGGTCCCAAGTCCCAAACAGCGCTTGGCCTGGCCGTGAGAGGCTGACAGGCCTTTGGTGGGGCTCTTGAGCAAGCAAGGTGCCCCTGTGCTCCTTTTGAGCTTTGCATGCGTGTGCTGTGTGGAATTGTATCTGCACGTGATGTGTGTGTGTGAGGGGGGGGGGTTGCAACCTAGAAAGTGGGCACGTGCGTGCGCGTCTGTGGCTGCTGTCAAGCAGCCTCATGTCCACCTCAACATGCCAAGCAATTTAGCCACGCATCCCAAAAACACATGGCCTGGCTGGCTGTGCATGCCAGTACACTCAGTTGGCCCGCTGACTGTGTGTTCTAGTACACTTGCTCAGCCTGCTGGCTGTGCGTGCTAGTACACTCACTCGTCCCGCTGCGCATTCAGACGCACAATGTTCAGGGGGCCCATGTGTGTGGTGGAGCGCACCCACGTGCTCAGCCTGCTGTGTGCGCTTGCGCAGCTGCCTGACCAAGAAGGCGTGCCTCAAGACGAGCGCCAGCGCCGTGCACTTTGGACCAGGCGTGATTTTGGGGGAGTCCGCGACACGCACGTTCTCACTCATCAACGAGGGCGCCCTGGACGTGGAGTACTTGGTCACCCCAGTGCGGTGGGCGAGCCTGCTTTGCGTGCTCCTGCGGTTGGCGCTGCGGTCGTGGCAGGGGCCCTCCGTGGACGTTTAGGCACTCATGATTTTGTTGAGGACCGCTCTGCGGACGTAGAAAGTAGAAACAGTCCGCAGGCATTGGGGACCCTCTGTGGGCATTAGGGAACGCCCTGCAGGCACTGATGACACGCTGCCGTAAAAAAGGCAGTGCAGCGCTGGGGAACCCTCTGGCACCAATGTGCTGTGTAGTTTTGCTGTATGGTGCTGGCTGCCTTGCTGTCACAAGTTCTTGCCATTACGAGTGCTTGCCATTGTGTTAGCTGCACAGCCCTGGCTATGTTTGCTGCCGCCTTGCCGTTGCAAGGCCTTGCCGGTACGAGTGCTGCACAGCCTAAGCTATGTTTGCTGTTGTTTGTGCTGCCCTACATCGGCTGCTGTGCCAGTACGTGTGCTACCGGTCGCCCTCCTGCCAAGCATGTCCAGGACTGCGCCCTGGTAGCTTCTACCGGTTGTGCTTTGGTGGGCACCCGATCGTTCAATCGCCTATTTTCACATCTCGGGGGCATTGCCGCTCATTGGAACATGCGCCGCGTGCCGCGCCATGGGAACGCAGGCACGAGCAGGCCGCCCTTCAGTCTGCAGAGCCCGGGAGTGGGGTGAGTGTCGCCCGGTTGCCCTCCCCCCACACTTGTCTTCCCTTGCCCCCTCACCTTGTCTTCCCTTGCCCCCACACCTTGTATGCCCTTGCCCCCGCACCTTGTAT
>LKMJ01005833.1_pt1 | contig 11631 bp, 10 predicted proteins | sample 643391 | NCBI WGS metagenome assembly LKMJ01 (sample SAMN04112250, study PRJNA286221) | soda lake metagenome | biome: soda lake; feature: Kulunda Steppe; material: water; isolation source: sample PL-Br10 brine of Picturesque Lake | place: Russia: Kulunda steppe | collected 2010-07
GTCGTCGATCGGTTCCCCCTCGGTTGTCATACACCCACTTCATCGCCGCCCGCAAAGAAACTCGTGTTCCTCTGTGCGAGCCATGATCAGGTTCCGAATCGACGCGGACGATCGTGTGGAACGTCGTGACTCACGCCCGGACGTCCTGGGACGTATTGTAGCTACAGATCGGCCGCCGTCTCCGGGCCATCGATCAGAAAACAGCTCGATAGAAGCCAGGGGTGGGATTTGAACCCACGAACTCCCGATTACAAGTCGGGTGCTTGAACCACCCAAGCTCCCCTGGCACGGTGTTCAGTTATCCGTCATTTGATTTCAGGGTGTCGCTATTGATGGGTTTTTCGAGTTCGATCCGGTGTGGTTCATAGCCGTGGCGCCGATAAAACCGAATCGCTCGATCGTTCTCGGCCATCGCCTGTAACGCCACGACATCGACGTCTCGCTTTTCGAGCGCCGTTTCGGCCGCGCTCAACAGTCCCCGACCGATCCCTTCGCTTCGATGTCCCTCGTGAACGTATACGTTCTGAATGATCCCTCTGGTGACGTCCTGTCGGTACCGCTCGGGTTCGACATCGAACGTGACGAACCCGACGATATCTCCGTCACGCCGCGCGAGGAGTGCCGTATCGGTCATCACGTGTTGCAGAATCGTTTCGTGGATCGCCGAGCGATTCGCCTCCGGACAGAGGTGTGAGCCGTAGCGGCGTTGTTCGTCTGCCAGTTCCACCCACAGTTCCGCGAGGGTGGCCGTCTCCTCGCTGTCGGCGCGTTCGATCGTAACGTCCGCCGGGGGTTCCTCGGACACGGTTACTGTTCGAGGACTTCGATGCCGACGAGCGTCTCCCCGGTCAGCATCTGCAACGCGGCGCCGCCGCCGGTCGAGACGTGATCGAAGCCATCGAGAAGTCCGAGCTTTCTGAGCGCGGAGGCGGTATCTCCGCCGCCGACGATGCTCGTCTCGGCCCGCGTCGCCGACTTGTAGAGTTCGAGCGTCCCCGTCTCGAAGAGCTCGTCTTCGAACACTCCCGCGGGGCCGTTGAGTATGGCGGTTCCGGCGTCCCCGAGGACCTCCGCGTAGGCGGCGACTGTCCGGGCGCCGATGTCCATCGCCGGCTGATCGGTTGGGAGCTCCTCGATGTCGAGTTCGATACGTTCGCCGTCTCTTTCGACCGCGACGTCACGCGGCATGTAGATTCGGTGGCTGAAATCGTCGAGCAGATCGCCGGCATCCTTGACCGCCTCGTGGCTCCGCTCGTTGACGACGGCCGCCGAGGCGGCCCCGAGCGAGACGCCGTCAGCGAGGAGAAACGCGTTGCCGACGATCCCTGCGGTCAGGACGGCGTCGGCGAGCCCACGCTCCAGCACGGAGCGGGCGACGTCTATCGAATCGTCTACCTTCGCGCCCCCGAGGACGTACACGCGCGGCTCGGGACTCTCCGAGATGTTCCCGAGGACGTCGAGCTCCCGCTCCATGACGCGGCCGGCGTACGATGGAAGCCGATTCGGAAAGCCCACGATCGAGGGTTGGCGCCGATGTGCCGCCGCGAACGCGTCGTTTACGTACGCATCGAGAGCGGGCGAGAGTCGCTCGACGAGATACGTCTCGGCCGCTCGCTCGGGGTCGAACGACATGTACTCCTCGGAATAAAACCGCGTGTTTTCGAGTAACACGGCTGTTCCCGGATCGAGCCGGTCGATCCGATCTCGAGCGTCGGTCGAGAACGTCGAATCGCAGTAATCGACGGGGGCCGAAACGAGCTCGTCGAGACGCTGGGCATGTGCCTGTAGATCGGTGAAGTCGTCACCGCCCGGTCGGCCCTGGTGGGCGAGCAGCGCGACGCGAGCGTTGCGATCACACAGCTCCGAAATCGTATCGACGTGGGCGCGAAGGCGGGCGTCGTCGGCGAGCCCGTCTCCGTCTATCGGGCTGTTGATGTCAACGCGAACCCCGAGTGCGGCCCCATCGGCGCCGAGGTCGTCGAGCGTCCGTATCATGGTCGCAACTCCCGACGGCCCGAGCAAAGGCCTTTCCGTTCGTGAGTCGTCGATCGGGTATCGACCGACCGACAGCCGAATTTGAATTCGGTCGAAATCGATGTCTAACGGCCGGTTTCGCTCCGAATAGAACGAAGAGTTATTTATCCCTCGGTGCTCCAACACAACCGAGTGACGTCTATATATGGGGACAACTGAATCAACGATCACCGGGACGATACGATCGAAACCGGGGCTTCTCGCCGTGGTGCTGCTCGGTGGGATCCTTCTCGTCGATCTCGTTTTGAAACTCGCTGGCGTCGAGATCGGACCGATCGGTGGCTCCCTCTCGACGGGACGGCTCGGTTCGAACCTCTGGAACGGCATCATCATCGGGCTCGTGATCGGGCTGGCCGGAATTGGGCTCTCGATGACGTACAGTATCCTCTCGTTCGCGAACTTCTCACACGGCGATCTCGTCAGCGCGGGCGCGTTCACCGGCTGGGGCGTAGCCTTCGTCATCGCCGCGTTCGGTCAGGAATCGCTTCGGGCACTCTTGACCGTCCGGGGGGCCGGCGATGCCTCACCGGGTGATATCGGCGCTCATATTCTCACGACACCCGGTGCGATACTCGCGGGGCTCGTCGCCGCGTTCCTCATCACCGCGCTCGTGGCGCTGGCACTGGACCGTGCCTTCTATAAGCCGATGCGGGACCGAAGCGGGATCTCGCTTCTCATCGCCTCGATCGGTGTCGCGCTCGTCGTCCGGTATCTCATCCAGTTCGTCTACGGTTCCGGTCGCCGCGGCGTCACCGCGAGCGTCGCCGAATCGAACATCGCCTTCGCGCCGCTCGGGCTGTCGGTCAACGCCCACCAGTTGACGATCGTGATCGCGGCCGTCGCGCTGATGGCCGGAATGCATTTCATGTTACAGAACACGAAGCTCGGGACGGCCATGCGGGCGATGGCAGACAACAAAGATCTCGCGCTCATCACCGGTATTCCGGCCGAACGGGTCGTCACCGCGACCTGGCTCATCGGTGGTGGCCTCGCCGGAGCTTCGGGTTATCTCTACGTGTTGCTGCGCGGGACGATCCAGTTCGACTTCGGGTGGTTGCTCTTGCTTTTGATTTTCGCTGCGGTCATTCTCGGCGGTATCGGCTCGATTTACGGCGCGATCGCCGGCGGTCTCGTCATCGGGATCGTGTTCACGACGTCTACGATCTGGATTCCCTCTGATTTCAACGAAGCGGCCGCCTTCGCCGCGATGATCCTCGTGTTGCTCTTTCGACCCGAGGGGATCTTCGGAGGTGTTTCGACCGCATGACCGACGATCCCGAACAGAAACAGAGCGCCAGCCGCGTACTGTTGGACGCCGCACAGCGGAGCGATCTCGGGATGGTACTCATCACACTCGGGTTGATCTACGTCGGCGCGACGCTTCTTACCTTTACTGACGGGCTCAACAGCGTCGTTGGGCTGATCCGAACGCTCACCTTCCTCGGGTTGGTCTATGCGCTGTCGGCGCTGGCGCTCAACCTCCATTGGGGATACACGGGGCTTTTCAACATCGGCGTGGCCGGATTCATGGCCGTCGGCGTCTACACGATGGGGATCGTCGTCCGTTCGCCTGACCCGGGCTTCGGCCCGCCGGGCTTCGGCCTTCCGCTACCGGTCGGAATCCTCGCGGGGATGCTCATGGCGGCGCTCGTCGGGTTGCTCACGGCGCTGCCGGCACTCCGACTCCGCGCCGATTATCTGGCGATCGTCACCCTGGGAATCTCGGAGATCATTCGGCTGACGCTTCAATCGAGCGCGTTCGATAACTTCCTCAGAGAGACCCTCGCCGTCGGGACCGGAGGCGGGCGCGGAATGGGGATGCCGTCGAATCCGGTTCGCGAACTGTTCCTCGTCGACGGGCGAGCAGGTAATCCGACGGTACTCGGAGAGGCACTCTTCGGCACGCTCGGCGATGGCGGCCTCGGGATCTCGAACAGTATTCTCATCGACCTGAGTTACGTGCTCGTACTCGCCGTCTTCCTGATCGGCTTTTATCTGCTTCTCGAACGTCTCGGCCGGTCGCCGTTCGGTCGGTCGCTCAAGGCCATCCGTGAGGACGAACTCGTCGCCGACTCGCTCGGCAAGAAAGTCGATCTGATCAAAATCAAGGTGTTCATGATCGGCTGTGCACTGATGGGTCTCGCCGGAATCCTCTGGTTCGGCAGTCAGGGGAACGTCTCGCCGACGCCCCAGTTCATGCCGCTTTTGACGTTCTACATCTTTATCGCCGTCATCATCGGCGGGGCCGGATCGAACACCGGGTCCGTCCTGGGTGGCATCGTCTTCGCGGCCGTACTCTTCGAGGGGCCGCGTCGGTTCGGCGCTGCCCTCCGGGGGAGTATCGACGCGCCGACCCCGCCGTCGTTCGCCGACGCCGTCGCCACGCTCGATCCGATTGCCTTTCTCGCGTTCGCCACGGACAACATCGCCGCACTGCAGTTCGTCCTGCTCGGACTGGTTTTGATATTCCTCATGCACCGACGTCCCGACGGTCTGCTCGGACACCGAATCGAGACGGCGGCGGCGGTCGATCTCTCAGAGCGTCCCGTACGGGGAGGTGACGACGATGAGTGAGCCGAACCCCGAAGCGACAGCTCCCGAAGAGCTCCCCGAAACGGAGGACTCACCGATAGAGGAAGCCGCCCGATCGACTCCGCCCGGGCTTCCGCTCCGTGTCGATGGACTCGTGAAGCGCTTCGGTGGTGTGACTGCGGTCGATGGCGCGACATTCCAGATCGAGGAGGGTTCGTTGACCGGACTCATCGGGCCCAACGGTGCCGGCAAATCGACGACATTCAACTGTATCACCGGTGTTCACGAACCGACGGCGGGCAACATCTACTTCAAAGACGAGGACATCACAGGGCTAAAACCCCACCAGATCGCCCGGAAGGGATTGGTCAGAACGTTCCAGATCGCCCGCGAACTCGGCGAGATGACCGTCCTCGAGAACCTTATGCTCGCACCGAAAGACCAACTCGGCGAATCGGCGATCCGCGCCGTCACGCCGGGGCTCCGAAGCGACGTCGTCACGGAGGAAACCGAACTCCGAGAGCGGGCCTGGGAGACGCTCGAGTTCTTCGAGATCGATCACGTCGCGACCGAGTACGCCGGTAACCTCTCGGGCGGCCAACGGAAGTTACTGGAGATGGCACGGGCGCTCATGACTGACCCCGAGATGGTCCTTCTCGACGAACCGCTCGCGGGCGTCAACCCGACGCTCGAAGAGAAACTTCTCGAGCGGATTCACGAACTCCGCGAGCAGGGGTACACCTTCCTGCTCGTCGAGCACGATATGGACGTCATCATGAACAACTGCGAACACATCATCGTCATGCACCAGGGAGACGTACTGGCCGAAGGGACCGCCGAAGAGATACGAAACAACGAGCGGGTTATCGATGCCTACCTGGGTGAGGACATATGAGCACCGACGAATCTATGGAGGCGGTCGAAAGCGAGATCGAAACGGGAGCACGGACGGACGGCCAAACGGGAGCCGAATCCGAAGCGATCCGCGCCGGTGCCGCAACGAACCATACCGTCGAGGGCGAGGCGATCCTTCGAATCCGCGATCTCGATGCCGGCTACGGCGATCTACAGATCCTCTCGAACGTCGATCTCGACGTGGCAGACGGCGAATACGTCACGATCGTCGGCCCGAACGGGGCCGGTAAATCGACCGTCATGAAGACGGTTTTCGGCCTCACGACGTACATGGACGGGACGATCGAATTCGAGGGCGAGCCGATACACGGGCGCTCCCCCGAGCAGATCATCCGGGAAGGTATCGGTTTCGTGCCGCAAAACGACAACGTCTTCCCCGGATTGAGCGTCCGCGAAAACCTCGAGATGGGGGCGTACATCCTCGATAACGTTCCGGAAGAGCAGATCGAAGTGATATACGATCGGTTCCCGATCCTCAGAGAGCGAAAAGAACAGAAAGCCGGCACGCTCTCGGGCGGCCAACAGCAGATGGTCGCGATGGGCAGAGCGCTCATGCTCGATCCCGATCTGCTGTTGCTCGATGAGCCCTCGGCCGGGCTCGCCCCGGATCTCGTCGCCGACATGTTCGATCGGATCGATCGGATCAACGACTCGGGGACGGCGATTCTGATGGTCGAACAGAACGCGAAGAAGGCGCTTCGTCGGTGTGATCGCGGCTACGTTCTCGTCGACGGCGAAAACCGCTACACTGACCGCGGGGACGTGCTGTTGAACGACGAGGACGTTCGCCGGGACTTCCTCGGCGGATAGTCGACCAGTGCGGGATAAACAGGCGTTGTGAAATCGTCGCTTTCGGATCTACAGTTCCAGGACGGACGTCCACTCGCTGGAGTAGCTCGCCTGCTCGGGTTCGAAGGAGACGCGCTCGCGGACTTCTCCACCGAGTTCTTCGAAGGTGTCCGCGAACGCTCCTTCGAGTGCCTGACCATAATCTTGGTTCAGATACAGGGTTCCAGCGCTCTCCGCGCCGACACGGTCGCCCCAGCCGAGATCGGCGAGCGCCGGGCCCTGTAAGGCGTCGGAGGCACACGTCCGGAAGATGTAGCCGTCGTCGTCCAACTCGGATATTTCGGGTGCCGTCGACGACGGCGAGATGCCGACGACGGCGTTCGGAACGAAGACTTCGTTCGATACCTGCACGTTGACGGGCGATGCCGCCGGACCGACGACGGCGGGGAAGCCCGCATCGACGAGCGCGTTCGCACCGGAGATCCCCGCCTGCGGATCCGTCTGCGTATCCTCGACGCGCGTCTCGACCGTGACGTTGATATCGGCGTCGTTGATCTGGTCCGCAGCCAGGAGTGCGGCATCCCGGATGGGTTGGCCGACCGACGCGAGATCGCCCGTTTCGGGCATCAAGACGCCGACCATCGCTTCGAAGTCGTCGACGCCGACCGGATCTTCCGCGGATGCAGCTTCGTCCTCTTCTGTGAGTTCCGTCTCGAAATCGACGGTGTCGATCGTGTTCAACTCGCCGTCTTCGAAGTCGACGATGTCGTAGGCCGCGGCGACGATGTCACCGTTGACGTCGAAATCGACGGTCGACGATGCACCGATGTACCTGATTTGATCGCCCGCCGCGACCGCCTCGACGGCGTCGACGAGTTCGGCTGGTCCGAACTCCTCGCCGTTGGGGTTCGTTACCGTCCGGATTCGATCGCGAATCGCCGTACCGTCGTTTTCGCCGGCGGCGGTGGCAGCGAGTACGTTGACCGCCATCGCGTCGTAGGCCTGTGCGGTGAACACCCCCGGTTCCTCGCCGTATGCCGCTTCGAACTCTTCGGTGTAGAACTCCGAGCCGGGACCGGCCGCGGAGGGTCTCGTTCCGATTAGCTCGTTCATATCGTTGTCGACCTCGGTGGGCAGTTCGGGATCGATCAGACCGTCCGGGACCAGGATATCGAGGTCCGGGAAATCGTCCGCAAACTCCGAGTAAAAATCACGGAACATCTGAATACCCGACTGTGGGTATCCGACGACGAGAATCGAATCGGGGGCCTCGACGATGTCATCATCATCGTCGCCGTTGCCGTTGCCGTTCCCATTTCCGTTGCCGTTCCCATTCCCGTTTCCGTTTCCGTTGCCCTCCTCAGTCGTACAACCGGCCACTGCCGCGATACCCGCGGCACCGGCGCCTTTGAGCACGTCGCGACGTTGGATCTTTCGAACCATACTATCCCGCCGTAGGGAACCAGCGCTTATAAATGCAGTTATCGTTGACCGCTCGTGTATCCCAGATCCGGGCGTACGTACGCTCGCAAGATGTTTTAGCCGCTTATCCTCTTTACCGGCCGTCAGAGTTATATTGATCAGCCGTGTCGGCGGGTCCTATAACGTCAGGCGAACTCGACGTCCGTGTTCTCCTCTCGACAGGTTTCCAGCGCGTGTTTGGCGGCCATACCCGCGGCCTGAGCGGTCCAGTCGGTGCCGACGCCGACCTTCAGATCGACGTCGACCGCCTCGCGGACGTGCTCGATCGCGTCGAGGTATCCGGCTTCGTCGACGGCCTCGCAGACGGCGATTATGTTGTCCCCGCCGACGAAAAACGAAAGCGAGTCGTGGGCCTTCCGCATGTACTGCATCAACTCTGCGTAGCCCTGCTCGATGTTAATAAACGAGTCGAACTCGTTGAGTTGGTCGGTGTATTTCCCCGTCGCGTCGTTGACGTCGAAGTGTGCGATCTGCACGTCGTCGTCTCGTCGTTCCGTCTCGGCGATCGGTTCGCCGCGGAGTATCTCCGTCCGTCCGCGGTCCTGGGCGCTACCGGCCTCCTGTAACAGATCCGTTGCCCGCCCGAGCGCCTGTGCCGGGGACGGATCGGTCGCGATACTCAGACTGATCGTGACCGGATAGCGGTTCCCGACGGACTCCTGTATCAGCGCGTGTTCTTCGAGGCCGAGGCCGTTCGTAACGGCGACCATGTTATCGAAGCGGGTGAAAAAGACGTACCCTTCGCGGTTCCCGAAGAGCTGTGAGAGATCCGCGTAGAGTCGCGACTGAAGCGTCTGGAGGTCGACCTCTCGGCGCGGTTCGGGCGTGACGGTCCACGGCCCGTAGTTGTCGATCTGAATGAGGGTAACCTGGGTGTTTGTCACGTTTCTGGGTTCGCAGGCGGCTGGTATTTGCCTTACCATCGACGCCGACCGGTGGAGGACGTCGCCGATCTCGTTTTACGCGTACCGTTCGCTTTCGAGTTCCCACATATCGGCCGATCGCATCGCCTTACCGACGGCCTTGTGGAACATGACGATCTCTTCGAATTCGGTTTCCTCGACGTGTTCGAAGATATCGGCGACGCTGACGACTCGATCGTGATTCAGCCGGACGGGGTCTTCCCCGTACTCTTCGAGGAAGTCTGCCGCTTCGAGCGGGAAGTCCTCCTCTTCGTCGAGCTTCTTTGCGAGAATCGCCTGTCCGTACTTGCGCATCCCCTCGGACCCTTCCTCACCGTCGGGATCGTGTGGCCAGTCCATACCCGCACGTCCGACAGCCGGAATAAAAGCGTTTCCGCTCTCTTTCGGATGGGCGTCTCCGTATCCGCTGTCGAAACGTTCGCAGTATTAAGTACCAGGGAGATACAAGCGGTTCCTAACCGACCTATGTCCCAGGAAACTGCCCAGCCCGTCGAGACCGAACAGGTGCTCGAGTTCCGACTCGGCGATGAAACCTACTGCGTCAGCATCGAGTACGTGACCGAAATCGTCGACATGGGCGAGTTGACGCCGATTCCGAACTCCCCGCCGCACGTCGAGGGGGTCATCGATCTACGAGGTAACACGACGTCCATTATCGACCCGAAAGTCGGTCTCGGTATCGGCGGCGAGCTCGGCGAACGAATCGTCATCTTCGATTCGACGATATTCGAGGACGATCGGTCCGTCGGGTGGGCCGTCGATAGCGTCGAAGAGGTCTCGGAGATCGCGTCCGAAGACGTCGACGAATCCCCCGTCGACAAAGATCACATTCAGGGCCTCATAAAGCGAGAATCGGAGTTCGTCGTCTGGATCGACCCCCGAACGGTGAACAACGAGTTCGGAACCGACGACGATCTCTCGATGCCGGAAACGTAACGGCCGAACCCGTTCGAGCCGTCTCGATTTCGAAACTGAAGTCTAGCTGCAATCTGAGGACGGATTCGAAAGGGCAAACCGCATCAACACGCCGCCCGTATCCCTCTCTATGAAACGGGAACGGATCTCTATCTCCGGGATGCACTGTGCGAACTGCTCGGAGGCGGTCACGGAGGCGGTCGAGTCGCTCGATGGCGTCCGCGAGGGATCGGTCAACTACGCGACTGACGAGGGGACCGTCGAGTACGATTCGGACCGAACATCGCTGAAAGCGATCTATACGGCCATCGAGGAGGCGGGCTATCAGCCCCAGCGAGAGACACGGACGATAGCGGTTTCGGGGATGCACTGTGCGAACTGTTCGGAGACGGTCGAGGGGGCGATTTCCGATCTCGACGGCGTACTCTCCGTCGACGTCAATTACGCGACCGACGAGGCGACCATCGAGTACAATCCCGAGACGTTCTCGCTGGAGACGACCTACGAAGCGATCGAGAGTGCGGGATACGAACCACAGCGAGAATCGGACGACGGGGGTGACGAGGGGGAGTCGGTCGCCGAACGCGAACTCCGGAAACAGCGTCGACTCGTCGTCTTCGGCGGTCTCCTTACGATTCCGTTCATCTACCTGATGGTCGCGATGTTCACGACGCTGCCGAAACCCGGGGCTATCGGGCCGATTCCCTTCGGGTGGGTCCAGTTCGTCTTCGCGACGGCGCTCATGGCGACGCTCGGCAAGGAGTTTCTCGTCGGCGCCTACAAAGCGGCGAAAAACCACACCGCGAACATGGATACGCTCGTCGCCGTCGGGACGAGCGCGGGCTATCTGTTCAGTACGGCCGTTCTCGTCGACGCCGTCACGGGCGATTTTTATTTCGAGGCCGTCGGCTTCATCCTCTGGTTCATCACGGTCGGAAACTGGCTGGAAGCGCGCTCGAAAGCGCGGGCCTCCGACGCGCTCAGAGAACTGCTGCGGCTCGAAGCCGAGGAGGCGACGGTCGTCCGCGACGGCGAGGAGGTCGTCGTCCCGCTCTCGGACGTCGAGGTGGGCGATCTCTTGAAGGTTCGTCCCGGCGAGCGAATCCCGACGGACGGTATCGTCCGCGAGGGCGATTCGGCCGTCGACGAGTCGATGCTCACCGGCGAATCCGTACCGGTCGAGAAATCCCCCGGCGACGAGGTCGTCGGCTCGACGATCAACGAAAACGGCGTCCTGCTCGTGGAAGCGACGAAGGTCGGCGAGGACACGGCGATCCAACAGATCGTCCGCCGGGTCAAGGAGGCCCAGTCCAGACAGCCGGACATCCAGCGACTCGTCGATCGGGTCAGCGGCGTCTTCGTGCCGGTCGTCATCGTCAACGCCATCCTCTGGGCGATCCTCTGGTATCTCTTCGCGCCCCAACTGTACGCGGTCGTCCAGTATCTCCCTTTCCCGCAGGTCGGCGGCGGCCCGATCGTCGGCGGCGTTCCGCTGCTCGAGTTCTCGATGGTCGTTTTCGCCTCCGCCGTCCTCATCGCCTGCCCCTGTGCGCTGGGGCTTGCGACGCCGGCGGCCACGATGGTCGGTTCGACGATCGCCGCCAAGAACGGCGTCCTGTTCAAAGGCGGCGACATCCTAGAGCGCGTCCGCGAGGTCGACGCCGTCGTCTTCGATAAGACCGGAACGCTGACCGAGGGGGAAATGCAACTCACCGACGTCGAACCGATCGAGGGTTTCACGAGGGCCGACGGCGGCGTTGCCGCCGAAACGGCTGTCGACGAGTCGTTCGTTCTCTCGGTCGCCGCGAGCGCCGAATCCGGCTCCGAACACCCCCTCGGGGAGGCGATCGTCGAGGGCGCAAGAGCGCGCGGGATCGAACTCGCTTCCGTCGCGTCGTTCGAAAACGTGCCCGGACAGGGGATCGAAGCGGAAACCGATCACGGCGAGGTGCTCGTCGGAAACCGGGCGCTCTTCGAGGCGAACGGCGTCGACTTTACCCCCACAGAGCCGGCGATGGAGCGGCTCGAACGTGACGGGAAA
>LKMJ01005834.1_pt1 | contig 11630 bp, 13 predicted proteins | sample 643391 | NCBI WGS metagenome assembly LKMJ01 (sample SAMN04112250, study PRJNA286221) | soda lake metagenome | biome: soda lake; feature: Kulunda Steppe; material: water; isolation source: sample PL-Br10 brine of Picturesque Lake | place: Russia: Kulunda steppe | collected 2010-07
CGCATAGAGAGTTTAAAAAAGACTTTAAAGCTGTTTCAAAGCCTTAATAACTTTCTTCATAGTAGGTAGCTCATACTCCTTCTCCTCTTCTTCCCTAAAATACCCGATTCCTGGCTTAGAATTAAGTTCTAAAATCCAGGGATTACCTTTTTTATCAAAAATCAGATCTACGGTATAGATATTAGGCCTATACTGCTCAAACTCCTTCTTTACGGACTCTAAAATTTTTCTTGCACTTTTAGGGTAATCTTGTAAATCCACATAAGTCATTGTACCTCCAAGACTTTGATTACTCAGATAACCTTCTTGTGGCTGCCTTATATACGCCTCAGAAACCTCTCCATTTACCAGAACTGCTCTCAAATCATGCATACCATTTATTTCTAGCTCCGGAATGCCTTCTGATGAGTCTACGAAAGCCTGAGCAATGTATTCTTCTGCCTCTTGATCAGAGTGGTCTATTTCATCTACACTATCTATAACTTTTATTCCTCTACCCCCAAAGTCATATCTGGGTTTTATAACAACCTTATCATGTTTTTGCAGCATTTTTTCTATATTTTCTCTGTAACCCATTTTGGTTTCAGGTACGTGCTCAGGAAACAGTTCATAAGTCGTATATTTATCCTTACAAACTTTTTCTAGCTCATAATGATTTAAAACGCCAATTTCCTGATTTATTTTCTTTTTTAAGGACTTAGTTTCATTATCAAATTTAAACTTGTCATAAACACCTTCAATCTCTACTTCTTCGTCTTTAACCCACCTTCCATTTTTAAAACGCCAAGCTTTCTCTAGAAAACCATCATTATACCAAGTGTATTTAGCAATAAAAAGAGTCATATCTTCTTGTTGTGCTAGTTCCGAATAAACCTCGTAATCTTTATTTGTGGCCTCATCTTCTCCAAAAGGTGTTTCTTGGCTCCAAGAAACTTCTTCATCCCATAAAACTCCTATATTTTTCATAAATAGTATTATCCTCAGTAATAGATACAAAAGTTTCTACCACCCAATTTTTCTCAAGCAGAATGGAAAAGAAAATAATACTCGACACTAACTTTCTGGTAGCTCCCTTTCAATTCTCATTTGACTTATTTGAGGAAATAGAAAAACTATACCCCGAGAATCAGCTCTATACACTAGAAAGCATAATACAAGAGGCCAAAAGCATTGAAAGAGGGAAATACAAAGATCTAATAGATAAGCTGATTGAAACCCAAAACATTGAGGTATTAGAGAAAAGTCACGACCTAGATGTTGACGACGTATTAGTTGAATCACCTCAACACTATGTAATAGCCACTAACGACAAGGAATTAAAGAAAAGACTTCTTGACAGAAATCGCGAAGTCGTAATTATACGCAGCAAGAATTATCTGAAGGTAATAAACAGAGACTCGGTAGGGTTTTAAAACTTAGTTATTTATTCAGTATTAGACTCTCTTTTTTCGTAGAGTTTATAGAGGTGAACCATAGCTTTGTACAAAAAGGTGACAATTGAGGACTCAGTAAGAGTTCCCCCTGAACATTTCGGGGAAAATGTAGAAGAAAGCGTAAAACAAGGGCTAAAACAAGAAGTAGAAGGACAAATATTTGCAGAAATAGGAGTAGTCCTAGCAATCGACGAAGTGAATGACGTCGAAGGAGGAGATATACAGCCAGAAGACCCCGGAGTACACTATAACGTAGAGTACAAAGCACTAGTTTATGATCCCGAACTACACGAAGTAGTAAACGGAGAAGTTGTAGATCTAACAGAATTCGGAGCATTCATCCGAATTGGACCATTCGATGGTTTATGTCACGTAAGCCAAATCATGGACGAATACGTAAATTATGATGAAGAAAATGCAATGCTAGTCTCAGAAGAAAACCAGTTCACATTAAAAGTAGGAGACACACTAACAACAAGAATTATTGCAGTATCACTAGAGAACCAAGATACAAACAAAGTTAATCTAACAATGAGACAGCCAGGATTAGGAAAACAAGAATGGATCGAACAATACGAAGAGGAACAAGAAGACAACGACGAAGGTGAAGAATAAAATGGTAGAAAGAGCCTGCAACAATTGCAACAGAATAGTTGAAGACAGTACAGAATGTCCTGTATGCAAAAGCAATGATCTCTCAAGATCTTGGAGCGGGCTAGTAGTAATCTACGATCCAGAAAGCTCTGAAATTGCAGAAAAACTCGAAATCCAAACACCCGGAAGATACGCAATAAGAACCAAATAAAAGATTTTAGCAGAGGTTAAAATTATACTATGGAAACAAAAATAAGTTCTGTGAAAGAAAATCCGCTACTCGAAAGAAAAGAATTACAAGTAGAAGTAAATCACCAAGGTGAAGAAACACCAAGCAAAGAAGACGTAAAAAACAGAGTAGCAGCAGAAAACGACATAGACACAGACAATCTAGAAGTTGAAAACGTCTACACTGGATACGGAAGCCAAAAATCAACAGCATACCTAAAAGTATTCCAAGACTTCGAATACGACGAAGAACTAGAAGAAGATGCACTACAAAACGAAGAGACAGAAGTAACCCCTGAAGCAGAAGACATAGTTGACCAATCCATTACAGACGTAAAAGACGAACTAGAAGACGCAAGCCAAGAAAAACTAGAAACAGCATTAGAAGCAGAAAAGCAGAACAAAGACAGAAAAACCCTTAAAAACTGGATAAAAGAACGACTATAGGTGAAAAACAACAATGGCTAAAGGAAAATCAGTCAAACTATACGAAAAATACAACGAAGACGGAAGCCACGAAGGAGAAAAATGCCCAAGATGCGGCAGCTTTCTAGCAGAACACGAAGACCGTAAAAGTTGCGGCAAATGCCAATACACCAAACACCAATAAACCTCTTTTTCTTTCTCTAAATCTACATCCAGATTACACCATCTAATTTAACTCTTCTACAATACCTTGAACATACAATGAAGGTACTCGGCATAGAATCAACAGCCCACACCCTAGGAATAGGAATTGTAGATGAGGAAGAAATTCTTGCAAACCAAAAATCTATGTTTAGTCCAGAAGAAGGCGGCATCCATCCTAGAAAGGCGGCAGAACACCACTATCAAGAATCTCTTAACCTGTTAAATAATGCGGAACAAGAAGCAGACATTAAAATCGATGAATTAGACGGTATTGCTTTTGCACAAGGACCAGGCATTCCTCAGTGTTTAGATGTAGGTGCTGTAATAGCAAGAACTCTCTCACAAAAACATGAAATACCGCTAATTGGTGTAAACCATTGCTTAGCTCATATCTCCATAGGTACAAGAACAACCAAGGCCGAGAACCCTACCACCCTATACGTTTCTGGAGGAAACAGCCAAATAATACAATACCGAAACGGAAGATACAGAATTGTCGGAGAAACCTTAGATATTGCACTAGGAAATGCTTTAGATAAACTTGCAAGAAAACTAGATTACCCTCATCCCGGAGGACCAGAAATAGAAAGATTAGCAGAACAAACAAACAACATAATAGAACTCTCATATCCTATCAAAGGAATGGATTTCTCCTTCTCAGGCATAGTAACAGAAACCGAGCGTAAAATAAACTCCCATGAAGACTCTGTTCTTGCAAATTCATTCCAAGAACATGCATACGCAGCAGTAGTAGAAGCATTAGAAAGAGCAATGAGCCAAGAAAACAGTGACGAAGCACTACTCACAGGAGGAGTAGCAATGAACAACCGTCTCCGCAAGATGGTGGAACTAATGTGCGAGCAACGAAATGCCAAAGCATATTTCCCCCCCAAAGAATACTGCATGGACAACGGAGCAATGATCGCACACCAAGGAATGATAGAACTAAAAACAGGTAGAAAAACAACTATAGAAAACTCAGCTAAAAAGCCAGACTGGAGACCAGACGAGGTAAAAGCAGAATGGATAGAACAGAACTAGAAAAAGCAAAACAAGCAATAAAAAACGGAGAAGTAGTTATTTTTCCTACTGAAACAGCATATGGTTTAGCTGCTGACGCAACCAACAAACATGCTGTAGAAAAAGTATACCAGTTGAAAAAACGTCCTCGCAAAAAAGGCATAACAACTATTGTACACAGTCTAGAACAAGCCAAAAAATACGGAGATCTAACTAAAACAGAAGAAAAAATCATAGAAGAGTTTATGCCCGGACCAATAACATTAGTAGCAGAAAAAAAGAATAAGGAAAAGCTTGCAGATAACTTAAACAATAAATTCGTATTTCGAATTTCTTCAAATGATATAGCTCGCAAATTAGCATCAGAAATGCCTATCACGGCTACAAGTGCAAATCTATCTGGGAAAAAGACAAGTTACTCTGTAGAAGATATCGCTGAAGAATTAAAAACTAATGTTAACCACATTATTGATATAGGAACTCTAGAAGAGAAACCCACTTCAACTATTGCAGAGATTCAAGACAGTAACGTAATCATACATCGTGAAGGACCTATTAGCAAAGAACAAATTGAAAATGTGTTAACTCATGACAGCGGGCATAACAGCACTAGTAACTGATTTCGCACTTCTTATAGCTACAGCAACTTTGCTCGGCATATTTGCAAAGAAAACTAAACAACCCACCATCATAGCATATATTCTAACAGGATTAGTTTTAGGGCCTGTAGTTCTTGGAATAGTCACAGAATCCGAACTAACTCATCTTATGTCAGAGCTAGGATTAGGATTCTTACTCTTTCTTTTAGGAATTGAAATGAATCTAAAAGAGATCAAAGAAATTTTAAGACCAGTAACAAACATTGCGATATGGCAAACTATTCTTCAAACCTCTTTAGCATTTATTATCCCATTACTATTAGGATTTACCTTAATGGAGACAGTAGTAATAGCTTTATGTACTGTATTCGGGGCAACACCTGTTATTGTTAAACTACTTACAGACAAAGATGAAATAGCCAGCTTGCCAGGTAAGATTGATGTAGGAGTACTAATTCTACAAGACATCTACCTCGTAATTATCTTAGCTCTTTTCGCAGCAGATGCCCTTGCAGATCCAGAAATAACAACAATTGGACTAACTCTAGGCAAAATATTCCTGCTAATGGGATTAATTACAGTACTCAGCTTAGCATCCTCCAAATATCTACTGCCTAAACTCTTCAAGCTTTCAGCATCCAATAAACATACCTTATTCATCCACGGCATTACATGGGCATTCCTATTCATATCCCTGGCTCTTGTTCTCGATCTTTCCGTAGAAGTAGGAGCATTCCTAGCAGGACTAGGACTAGGACAAATACCTTACAGAGAAGAACTAAAAGAACGTGTCAGACCTCTAACAGATTTCTTCATGGTAATATTCTTCTCAAGCATAGCACTCACCATTAACAGAGAAAACTTATTCGCATACTGGCAAGAAGCAATAATAGCCTCAATAGCACTAATGATCGGAAACTTCATAATCATGTTCTATCTAATAGACAGAGAACACTTCACCCCCGAAACAAGCTTCTTAGGAAGCATAAACATGACACAAGTATCAGAATTCAGCATAGTTGTAGGGGCTCTAGGAGTACAACAAGGCTATATAGGCAATGATATACTAGGATACCTCTCCCTCATGGCTCTGCTAACTATGTCCACATCTTCATATCTAATTCAGTACAATCAAGAAATCTATCAAAAAGTTAAGCCCTACTTGAAGAGATTTGAAGCAGAACACAAAAAAGATATAGAATTAACAACACTAGAGGATCACATCATCATAATAGGTTATAACCAGATATCAAAGCACTTAATACCAATATTAAAGCAGTCTAGGAAAGAAATTGTGGTAGTAGATAGGAACAATAAAAATACGCAAAAACTCGAAAAACGGGAGGATATACACTACATCTACGGAGACATACAACACAGCGAGATAAGAAAAACAGCAGGCTTCAAAAAAGCAGATCTTATAATATCGCTTGCTCCCGACTATGAAATAAATAAGAAGATAATACTTGAGAATCCTGAAGCAACTCTTTTTGTGAAAGCAAGAAGATTTGAAGAAGCGGCTGAATTATACGAAGTAGGTGCTCATTACGTAATATTGAAGACCGAGTTATCAGCAGATCAAATGGCAGAGTATCTAGAAACATATCTAGAAGATAAGGAATTATTCATGTCTTTAACCGAAGAAGATAGAGAAAAAATAAAATGGAGTGAAAAAGAAAAATGGCAGAAATAATAAGCACACTCACAATAATATTTATACTATCGTCCATAACGCTCTTTATTGCTAAAAGAACAAATCATCCTGCTATTCCTGCATATATAGTAGCAGGTTTAATAGCAGGATACTTTATAACACAACAGGATCAATTATTCACACTAGTTCAGCTCGGAATAGCTTTTTTAGTCTTTATATTCGGGCTAAAATTTGATCCCGAAAAAATAAGAAATGTAGCTATCGACGCACAGCTTTCAAGCCTCACACAAATAACTCTAATAAGCACAATATCCTTTGTATTAGGATTACTATTAGGCTTAGATGCAGTAAACGCAACCATATTTGCCTTGGCAGCATCCCTCAGCTCTAGCTTAGTAGGAATACAGCTTCTAGAGAAAGAAATAGACTTTAAACTTATACACGGAAGACTAGCAGAATCTATAAACTTAATACAAGACATAATAGCGATAATAGCCATAATAATTCTTAGTAGTTATGCATTCACCCTTCAAGCAATATCCTCTACTCTAGCCTACGGTCTCAGTATCCTATTACTCGGATTCATCCTGCGAAAATACTTTATCGACTTTATTGCAAAACAGGCAGAAGGATCAACAGAACTACTTATGCTCATAAGCATAACGATCTTGACGGGCTTTATATCGCTTTCAGACTACCTAGGTCTTTCAATAGTTGTCGGAAGTTTTGCAGCAGGAATCGCAGTTGCTAAATACCCTTATAATCTAGAAGTATTAGACACAGTATCCAGCCTCAAAGACTTCTTCTCAGCCATATTCTTCGTAACATTGGGCGCACTCTTAACAATTCCCAATATTAACGTAATTTTACTAGCATCTGTTCTTATATTCCTGACTATCCTAATTCAGCCTTTCACAACCTCTTATATTCTTACAACACTAGGTTACGACTCTAGAACAAGCTTTGCTGCTGCAACCAGCACAGATCAGATAAGCGAACTGGTACTGATACTTGCAATACAATCTTACTTGACTAATAGCATTAATCCAGAACTGTTTCAAGCAATAATCCTTGCAGCAACATTCACAATGATATCTTCAAGCTATACCTCTAGGTATGAAGATGAAATATTTGAACGAATGAAAAAGTTAAAGCTACCTTTAACAAAAAATACTGCACAAAAAATGAATGTTTCAGAAAAATTAGACGACCATATAATATTAATAGGCTATGACATACAAGGAAAAAGGTTAGCTGAGCTTTTAAAGAACAAAAATAAGAAGCATGTTATAATAGAGAATGACCCAGAAAAAATAGACGAAATAAAGAAGAAAGGACACAGCTATATTTATGGAAACGTCTTACAGGAAGAAATATGGGATCAAGCAGAGCATAAGAGAGCTAAAATAATTATATCTACACCTCCTTTCAATCAAGTATCCGAAAAGATAGCGGGTTTAGACACCCCAGCAGATAAAATAGTAACAGCAACAGAACTTGATGAGGCACGGAAGCTACTAGAGGAAGATTCCGTATTATACGTTAATGTTCCTGAGATAACTTCAATCGACCAAATAACAGAACACATAATTGGAACAACAAATGACACAAACTATAAAGAAAAACTGAGGCGCAAAAACATGCTAGAAGTAAGAAAATATCTAGAATCAAGAGAAGGGTGAATAAAATGGAAAAAATTCAAGGAGCAGAGGCAGAAATTATAATTGAAGAAAATGAGGTACTTAAGAAAAGATTAAGAAAAAAATACAGGCACCCTGAATTAGATAACAGAATTATTCAGGAAAGAACTAAGACAGAATCTGATTTGATTGAAAGAGCTCATAAGTACAATATCAACGTACCTAAAATACTTGAAAAAGAACAGAAAACTATTAAAATGGAAAAAATAGAAGGAAACAGGTTAAAATCAGTTATAAGAGCCAATAAGATGATGACGGAGCTAGGGAGGCAAATAGCTAGAATGCATAATGAAAACATAATCCATGGCGATCTTACCACCAATAACATAATAATTAATGAAGAATCTCAAAAGCCGTTTATAATCGATTTTGGGCTCGCAGAATACTCAGACAGAGTAGAAGATAAGGCAGTAGACCTGCACGTGTTTAAACAAGTTTTATCAACTTCTCATCCTCAAGAATTTGAGGAAGCCTGGGAAGAATTCGCTAAATCTTATCGAAAAGTATCAAACAGTCCAAAGAAGATATTTGATCGGCTTAAAGATGTTGAAAAACGTGGAAGATACAAATAAACACTTAAAAATTTATTTTTGCATCCTCATTCTTCTTCTCTCAGTTAACGCATCTTGAAGACTTTCAAATAAATGTTCTGAAATATTAACTGCTTTTTCAGCGTCTAAATCAGTTGCAATTACGTTTCCGCTTAAAGAAACAAAAGATCCTGCAGTATCTGCGGTAACTGATGCTAAATCCCATTTTCGCTGGAATATTGTCTGTGAAACTATAACATTTTGTATTCTATAGTATGGTACTATTCGTAGCTTTCTTTTCCAGAATCCATTTCTAGCTACAAAAAAGTCTTCTAAAGTATAGTATCCTTTATGTATCCATTTTAGATATGCTCCTGTAACCGCTAAACCTATTAGAACCGGTATTAAACCAGCAATAATAGCTGTGGGTGGTGCTATTGCTGCATAAATTATTGAAACAATTATAGAGAATGCTATAATATATCGTAAGGTGTATCTTCTTAGTGCTCTTTTAGGTATGCTGTGTAAACTTTCTATTTCTACTTGTTGTATTTCTTCTAATATTTCATATATGTTATCTGTTCTGGTTAGGGGTATTGCTGCTTCAGCTCCTCTTTCTTCTTTCTGGCTTGTGGAGTATCCTGCTGTTTCAATTTTTAGTCCAGCATATCCTAAAAATCTCTCTATAACTCCTTCTTCAAGTGTAAGGCTTTGTAGTTTATCTAGTGGTATGCTGCCGCTAAATTTTCTTAATAAGCCGCGGCTGTAGTTTAGAGAGTCTCCTGATTTATAGAGTTTGAAGTTGTAGAATGCGAAGAAACTGCGTACTGCATTGATAATCCATGCTATGAAAAAAGATCCTACAAATATGAAAGGTGCTAGGAACAACATCATGTTTCTTTCTACTTCAAAATCAGTTTGGAAGTAAAAACCGGCTACCAAGAATACAAATCCCGTGAATATAGTTAGTGTTCCTCTTAAGCTGTAGGAAGTTAAGCAAAGTATCCCTAGTTCACGAGAATTAATTTCATACAGTAAGTTTCCTCTTGACTCCTCGCCTTCTTCTTGTAAAGCATCTTCCCCTTCTTTGAATTTCTTAAATTCTCTTCTCAGGCGGTCAGCTTCATCTAAAGATACACATTTTAATATTGCCTCTGTATTGCCTCCTCCAGCTGTTTCAAATCTTACTTCCGCAATACCTAAGGCTTGCTGAACGATATTTTCGTGGACATCAATGTTTTGTACTCTTTTTAGTGGTACTTCACGGGACTGAGTTGAAATAACTCCGGAATCAATACGTAAAACATCCTCATTCCATTTATAGTTGAAGTTTTTCCAGTAAAAATACTGCCAGAGAAGCATAAAACCAAAAGCAATCGATAAAGGAATAATTGAAAATAGAAGACTAACCCAGAAATTAGCTCCGTCAATGAAAGCTCCTACAAGAAAAAATATTGCTAACGCCCATAACCTTTCCAAAGATCTGTATATCACCGAGTTGGAGTGTAACTTCATACAGCGTCTTCATCACCGAGATCAAACTCCAGGGCACTATCTTTCAGGTCATTTTGCAGATTTTCTGCATGTTCAGGTACCAAGCCTGGTATGTTTACATCTGCTCCTCTACTACCTGCAGTATAAACTACTAGAGTAGATAACCCTATCATTCTTTCAAACACTCCTCTCTGAGAATCAACGTGTTGTATGCGGGAATATGGAACTACTGTTTTGATCCTCCTGAATACTCCTCTCTCTAGATATAATGAATCTTCACGAACTTCGTATTTCCAGACTCTATATCGAAGAATACTATGTATTATTCCAAATATTAGTAGTATAAAGAATATTGGAGTTCCTAAAGGATAAATAAAGCCTAACCAAACTCCATCAACTATGCTAACCATAGCTGCCAAAAATGTAGCTAAGAAAAACCATGAAATAATCCATACATATCTTATACGAGGTTCTAAAGAATTCATCACATTTCCACCAAATTTATCTTCCTATAGAAACAAAAGGAATGAAAGAATAAATAAAAAATCATTACCCTGATCAAGAAAATTCTTCAACACAACCAGCTTCTTTATAAAATTTGGAGCAATTCTAATTATCTAGAATCTAGACCAGCTAAGTCTCCTACAAGTACAAAAAATAACTCTTGTTTTGGAGTACATAGCTGGATCAGAACAAGACGTGAATAAATTATGTCAAGAATGCACTCATCAAACAGAGGACAATCAGGATCTAACAAACCTATAAACAAGAAAAACCCGGAATGGGTAGAATACAGTAGTGAAGAGATTGAGGATTTAATAATCAAGCTTCGTGAAAACGGAGAAGACCCTAGCGACATAGGACGGATACTAAGAGACAGATATGGAGTACCTTCTGTAAAGCAAGCAACAGACAAAAAAGTGACAGAAATTCTAGAAGAAAACGAGCTGGAACCAGAAATACCTGAAGACTTGCAAAATCTACTAGATAAAGCAGAAAATATTGAAGCACATCTAGAAGAAAATCCAAAAGACACTGAAGCAGAAAGACGTCTAGAGTTAACAGAAGCCAAGATAAGAAAAGTAGCAGACTACCATAGAAACAACGGAAACATTCAAGAAGACTGGAAATACAATAGAGAGTAAATGGTAGATGAAATATTAGAAGCTGCAGAAGAACCAGCTCTAAGACTGCAGCAAACCGATTCTTCTATTTATCTTGTTGGCCAATATGATGCAGATGGAATCTCAGCAACCGCAATAGCAGCCAAAACATTAGAAAGATTAGGCAAAGAATTCAAGTACGAGATAGTTAAGCAGTTATACGAAGAAGACATAGACCGGATAGCAGAAGAACGCAAAGAAGAAACAATACTTTTTGTTGATACGGGTAGCGGCCAATCCAGTTACATACAAGAAAAGTTGGTAGATGAAAAAGGTAAAGAGGTAATAATTTCTGATCACCACGAACCTCAGATAGAAGGAGACTTCCCTCATTTTAACCCTCACTTCTACGGATATGACGGAGGAGAAGCAATTTCTGCAGCAGGAATGACTTATTTACTTTCTAAGGCGATAAACGATAATAACGAAGACTTAGTCCAGTTTGCGTTAATAGGAGCTGCAGGAGACATACAGAAGCAAGAAGGAGAATTCCTAGGATTAAATAGCAAACTAGCTCAGGAAGCTGTAGAAAAAGAATATGTCAAAGAGAGAAAAGGACTGGATTTATATGGAAGAACTACAAAA
>LKMJ01005835.1_pt1 | contig 11630 bp, 8 predicted proteins | sample 643391 | NCBI WGS metagenome assembly LKMJ01 (sample SAMN04112250, study PRJNA286221) | soda lake metagenome | biome: soda lake; feature: Kulunda Steppe; material: water; isolation source: sample PL-Br10 brine of Picturesque Lake | place: Russia: Kulunda steppe | collected 2010-07
CCGAAGGTGCGGTGCGGCTGGACGGTTACTATTCCTTGAGGAACTCGATGTTGGTATCCACCGGCAGCATCAGGGGGTCGGCCTCGATGATGATCTCCGCCTGGTAATCCTTTTCCAGTTCCAGCAACTCTTCCCGTTTCTTGTTGAAAATATACTGGGCGACTTCCAGGGGCAGGCGGCAGACAACCTTGTTGGCCTTTTGCTGGTGCAGACCGGTCTGGATCCGGCGCAGGTGGCTCAGCACCAGGTTTTCCACCGAGCGGATCAGGCCCCGGCCCTCGCAGTGGGGGCAGCTCTTGTAGCTGGTGGTCTGGATGGGGGCCGCCATTTTCTGGCGGGAGATCTGCATCAGGCCGAATTTGGAGATCCGGGAGAAATCCACCTTGGCCTTGTCCTTTTTCATGCACTCCCGCAACTTCTTTTCCACCTCCCGGGTGTGGGCGGCGCTGCGCATGTCGATGAAATCAACCACGATCAGCCCGCCCAGGTCCCGCATCCGGAGCTGGCGGGCCAGTTCCTCGGCGGCCTCCATGTTGGCGATGAAGATGCTCTCTTCGAAATCCCGGTCTTTGGAGGCGGTGCGGCCGGAGTTGACGTCGATGGCCACCAGGGCCTCGGTGGGGTTGATGACGATGGAGCCCCCCGAGGGCAGGGGGACGGTGGGCTGAAACATCTGCTCGATCTGTTTTTCCACATGGTACTGGTGGAAGATCGGCTGACTGCCCTGGTGGAGCTTGACCGCGGTCTTCTTGCGCTGGGCCGCCGGCAGCAGCTGCAGGAAGTTGCGGACCTGCTCGGCGGCCTCCTCGTTATCCACCAGGATCTCCTTGATGTCGGTGGTGTAATGGTCGCGGAGAAAACGGGCGATGATGTCCTGTTCCTTATAGAGCAGGGCCGGAGCCGGCATGGACTGGCCGTTTTTCTTGATTTCGCTCCACAGGTTGAGCAGAAAGCGCATATCCTGGGTCAGGGCGGTCTTGGTGATTTCCTGGCTGGCGGTGCGGATGATGTAGCCGATCCCATCGGGGATGCTGAGTCCTTCCACCATTTCGCGGAGCTTGCGGCGTTCCGCCTCGTCGTCGATTTTGCGCGAGATGCCGGCCGAATCGCTGCCCGGCATCAGTACCAGGCAGCGACCCGGCAGGGACAGGTAGGTGGTCAGGCTGGGCCCCTTGTTGCCGGTGGCGTCCTTGACCACTTCCACCAGCACCTCCCGGCCCTTCTTGATCATGTCCTGGATTTTCAGACTTTTCCAGCTGGTGTCCGGATCCACCTCCTGCTCGTAGTATTCGGGGTGAATCTCGCTGAAGGAGAGAAAGCCGTTTTTGGGCAGCCCGATATCCACGAAGGCGGCCTGGAGATTGGCTTCCACCGAGGTGATCCGGCCCTTGTAGATATTGCCCTTGCTCTGGGCGCCGCCGGCGGATTCGATGTAGAACCCTTCCACCTTGCCGTTTTCCACCAGGGCCAGGCGGCATTCTTCGGGCTCGTCGGTGTTGATCAGCAGCTTGTAATTGGCCCCGCCGGCGGTGGCTTTGGGGGTCGACTTGGTGGCGGCCCGGGGGGAGGTCTTGGCGGGACTTTTGGCCCGGCCTTTGGCCGGCGCGGCGCTTTCCGCCGGTTCCGTGGCCGGTTCCGTGTCCTGGGCCGCGGCGGCGGTTTTGCCGGTGGCGGCCTTGGCGCCGCTCTTGGCCCCTGCTTTGGTTCCTGTTTTAGCGCCACTTTTGGTGCTGGTCTTGGTGGCGGCCTTGGTGCCGGTTTTGGTACCGGTTTTGGCCGCGGCGGCGGTACGGCCTTTGCCGCGCCCGCCGCCGGCGGTTTTGGCCGGGCTAGCGGCGGTTTTGTCTTCCGGGGCGGCGGCATCATCGGCGTCGACCGGGGCGGCGGCGACCGGGGCGGCGACCGGACCGGTATCCGCCTCGGTGTCACCGTTTTCCGCCGCCTGGGCCTTGGCCCGGGCCGCTCTTTCCTTGGCCCGGGCCCGTTGTTCACGGCGCCGGGCCGCCGGGCTCTTGGCCGGTTTCTTGGCGGCGGGCTGTTCGTCCTTGTCGCCGCCGTCACCGCTGTCGTCGCCAGCGTCGTTGGTCCCGCCGGCGGGAGCGGTATTGGGTTGTTCTTCCGGCGCGGTGCCGGATGGATTGTTGTCCTGGTCTTCCGGCATATTACCGTTTTCCTCCGGGTTGGTGTCTTTTTTGCGGCCCAGCCATTGGCTGACCCGTTCCAGTACGGAATTCGTTCGTTCGTCGCTCATGTTTTGTCAATCCTCTGTTTTCTCCTGCCCGCTGGGCAGGACAATAAAATATTCTCGGCCGCGATGGCCGGAGGTGCCGAGCCGTCCGGCCGCCGTCAGGCGTTCGAGGGCGGTGGTTACCTGCTCCGGGTTCAGGCCCAGGGCCGTGCTGATATCGGCGGCGGTGCAGGGTCGGCGTTGCAGCAGGTGCAGCACTTCCTCTTCTTCTTCGCGGCGGCCTCGTTTGCTGGCTAAAATGTCCGGTGACGCTGCGGGGGCGGCGGACGAACCCGTGGAATGATCGGCCAGGATATCCACCGGTACCGGCATGGTCGCCGCCGCCGCCTGCAGCTCCCCGGGGGTCAGGGGGCGGGCGTAGGCCTCCAGGGGCGGGCGGGCCACGGTGTTGAGCTGAATCCGTTCGGGGCCTATCCGCTCCACCGCCGCCGCCAGGGCGGCCAGATCCTCGGGGCTGTCGTTGATCCCTTTGGCCAGCAGTATCTCCAGCCAGCAGCGGCCGGAAAATTCCCGGCGGAAATCGGCCAGGCCGGTGATTATCTCATCCAGGCGGCACTGGCGGGCCGGCCGGTTGATTTTACGAAAACTCTCTTCCCGGGCGGCGTCCAGCGAGGGAATGACAATATCGGCCAGGGCCAGCTCCCGGCGCACATCCGGGCGGTGGAAGAGGGAGCCGTTGCTCAGCACCGCCACCGGTTTGGCGATATGGTTTTTGCAGTGCTCGATGATGGCGCCCAGACCGCTGTGCAGGGTGGGCTCCCCGGAGGCGGTGATGGTCAGGACATCCAGGCGCGCCACCGCCGATTCATCGGCCCGGAAGGCGTCGATTTCGGCGATGATGGCGGCGGTGGCGGTGTACTCCCCCCGCTCGCAGGCGAAGTCGGTGGTTGGCCCCACTTCGCAATAGATACAGTTGAAATTACAGATTTTGGGGGGCAGCAGGTCGATGCCCAAAGAGATCCCGAGGCGGCGGGAGTTGACCGGGCCAAAGATGAAGTTCATGGGGTATTATCCTGAAGCACCGCCCGGCCGGGCTGGTCGGGCAGGGGCTGAGCAGTTGGAGTCATGTTCGCGGTGATTTTGGTAAGCTCTTCTTTTTGCAGTGATTTAATCATATTAAGTTTACCGCTCCCGGCGGCAATTGGCAAGTCTATTATAATAGATCATTGACCACTATACAGGAGGGCTGGCGCCGAACCGCCGGCTCAGGTGCTCGTTTACCGCTTGACAGGGTGCAAGCCCTTGCGTAGTTTGGTAAACTGTTCAGCAACCTCCGTATCTGACGATACTGTATGATTGAATCATTTTATTATAACATTATATTAAACACAAGGATACCAGCATGCGAAGTGACGCCCTGCGGAAAGGACTGGAACGAGCCCCCCATCGGTCACTGCTCAAGGCCATGGGCTATACCGACGAGGAGATCCGCCGTCCTCTGGTGGGTATTGCCCATGCCCACAACGAGATAATTCCCGGCCATATCCACCTGGATCGGATCGTCGAGGCGGTCAAGACCGGGGTCCGGATGGCCGGCGGTACGCCCATCTCATTTGCCACCATCGGGGTCTGCGACGGTCTGGCCATGAACCACGCCGGGATGAAATATTCCCTGGCCAGCCGCGAGATCATCGCCGATTCGGTGGAGATCATGGCCATGGCCCACCCCTTCGACGCCCTGGTCATGGTGCCCAACTGCGATAAGGTCACCCCCGGCATGCTGATGGCCATGCTCCGGGTCAACATCCCGGCTTTGATGGTCAGCGGGGGCCCCATGCTCACCGGCCGTTTCCGGGGCAAGGACGTCCACCTGGTCAGCGTTTTTGAAGGGGTGGGCAAGGTCCGGGCCGATACCATGAGCATGGAGGAGTTGCATGAACTGGAGGAGAAGGCCTGCCCCGGCTGCGGTTCCTGCGCCGGCATGTTCACCGCCAACTCCATGAACTGCCTGGCCGAGGCCATCGGTCTGGGATTGCCCGGCAACGGCACCATCCCGGCGGTGGCCGCCGCCCGCATTCGCCTGGCCAAGCAGGCGGGGATGTCGGTCATGGAACTGCTCCGGGAAAATATCCGGCCCCGGGATATCGCCACCGCCGAGGCCTTTGAAAACGCCATGGCGGTGGACATGGCCCTGGGCTGTTCCACCAACACCGTCCTGCACGTGCCGGCTATCGCCCACGAGGCCGGGGTGGAGCTGCCGCTGAGCCATTTCAACGAGGTCAGCGGCCGCACTCCCCACCTGTGCAGCCTGATCCCCGGCGGCCCCCACAGCCTGCAGCAGCTGGACGAGGCCGGCGGGGTGCCGGCGGTGCTCCACGAGATGGTCAAGGGCGGGATCGGGATCAACCTCGAGGTCATGACCGCCACCGGCAAGACCCTGCGGGAGAACCTGGAAGGGGTCAAAACCTTTGATGCCGAGGTGATCCGGCCGGTGACCAACCCTTACCACAAGGTAGGCGGGATAGGCGTACTTTACGGCAACCTGGCCCCGGACGGGGCGGTGGTCAAGCAGTCGGCGGTGGCCGACGAGATGCTGATCCATCGTGGGCCGGCCCGGGTATTCGACGGCGAGGCCAAGGCCCAGGCCGCCATCCTGGACGGCATGATCAACCCTGGCGATGTGGTGGTCATCCGTTACTGCGGCCCCAAGGGCGGCCCGGGGATGCCGGAGATGCTCTCCCCCACCGCCGCCATCATCGGCATGGGGCTGGGCAAGAGCGTGGCCCTGATCACCGACGGCCGCTTTTCCGGCGGCACCCAGGGGGCCTGTATCGGCCATGTCTCTCCGGAAGCAGCCGAGGGCGGCCCCATCGCCATGGTCCGGGAAGGCGACGAGATCAGTATCGACATTCCCAACCATCGCCTGGAGCTGGAGGTGTTCGACGAGGAACTGGAGAAACGGTGCGCGGCCTGGCAGCCCCCCGCCCCCAACATCACCACCGGCTATGCCGCCCGTTACGCCACCATGGTCGGCTCCGGCAGTACCGGGGCGATTATGTGTGCCAAAACCCGCAGCCGCAAGCCGGTAACCGGCAACAACTAGGCAACTAGTCATGGGGGTAAGAGGACACCGGTGACAGGCGGCAAGCGGCTACGGCCGCATATCCCTTTTTGGGTAACCGTTGACAGGGTTTGTCCTGTAAGCGCCCGCTTACCTTTTTTTTGCGCCCTGTTGGCGGCGTTGTGGCTGGGTCTGTCGTGGCCGGCGGGGGCTCTGGCGGATGAACAAAAACCTGCCATGCCGCGCTGGGAGCTCAGCGCCGATAGCATAACCCATCAGCCTCAGCCGCGCCGGGTCATCGCCGAGGGGGATGTGGTGATTTCCCGGCCGGAGGGCCATGAAAATCCTTTGGAGATCCGGGCCGACCGCCTGGTTTACGACCCGGAAAGCGGCGTGGTCGAGGCCCATGGCCGGGTCCGGGTCGTCTCCCCCACCGAGGAGTTGGCCGCCGGTTCCGTGACCCTGGATCTGGAAAGTCAGACCGGCACCCTGGAGCAGGCGACTGTCCATCTGGTGGAAAGCGGGCTCTACCTCAAGGGCGAGCATATCGAAAAGACCGGCGAGGAAACCTACTATCTCGAAGACGCCTGGCTTTCGGCCTGCCGCCCCGAAGAAGACTGTCGTGAGGCCTGGTCTTTCAAGAGCAAGCGGGTTCATCTCACCGTGGACGGCCTGGCCCATATTTTTCATCCCCGGTTTCAGGTCAAGGAGGTCCCCGCGATCTATTCCCCCTACGTGGTACTGCCGGCCAACATCCGGCGCCAGAGCGGTTTTCTGTTTCCGGAAGTTGCCGAGTCCAGCCGGCATGGTTTCGAGGTGGGCCTGCCATATTTCTTCAATCTTTCTCCCAGCGCCGATGCCACCCTTTATTCCCGGTTCATGGACCGGCGGGGCCTGCTGGGCGGCGCCGAGTTCCGTTACGCCGCCGCCGCCGAGTCCCGGGGAATGTTCCAGGCCACTTTTCTGCGGGACAGCCACACGGACAGCCCCGACGACGATTATCGGGACGACGGCTGGCTGCGGGACACCAGGGACCGCTACTGGGTACGGGGCAAGGTCGACCATGATTTCGGCGATGATCTGCTGCTGCGGCTGGATCTCGATCTGGTGAGCGACCAGGATTTCATCATGGAGTTCGACGACGGGATCATGGGCTACAACCGCTCCAACCGCGATTTCGAGCGGATGTTCGACCGTGAGCTCTTGGAGCCCTCCCTGGCCACCCGCCAGTCCACCCTGCAGCTGCGGCGGATCACCCCCAGCACCATGGCGGCCGGCGAGTTGATGGGGCAGCAGGACAGCCGCCACGATCTGCGGCTGGACAACCAGGGCGAGGTCCAGTCCTGGAGTGCCGACCAAACCCCTCTCCAGGCCCTGCCCCGGCTCCACTTTTCCGGCCGGAGCCCGGTTCGGCAGCAGCCCTTCAGCCTGTCCTGGAGCAGCGAATATGTCCATTACTGGCGCCGCGAGGGGGTCGGTGCCCAGCGGCTCGATCTTCATCCCCAGCTCATCGCCCCTCTGCCCCGCAGCGGCGGCTGGACCGAGGGCCGGGCCACCGTCGGGGTGCGCCAGACCATGTACCAGGTGAGCGCCCACGGCGATCACCAGTGGGAGCATGACCGCTACCAGGATCGCACCGCCTTTGACTTCGAGGCCAACCTGGCCACCACTCTGGTCCGTGATTTCGATCTCCCCACGGGCCGGCGCCACCGGCAAGCCGACGTCGATGGGGCGGTGGGTTCTTCCGGCCTGGAACACATGGTCAGGCCCAACCTGATCTACACCTACAACAGCCGCAGCAGCGAGAGCAGGCTGCCGGACCTGGACAGCGTAGACAACCTGGAGCGAAAAAACTGGCTGACCTACGAGCTCAACAATTATTTTGAACTGTTCGGGTACCGCTCAGCCGCCGGGCAGGACGATGAACACGGCGGCGCCGGGGATTACTGGTCGCGCTCCCTGGCCTTTTTCAAGGTGATGCAGACCTATGACATCGACGAGACCCGGCGCGACGACCTGGCGGCGGACGAGCGAAGCCGTGAGTTGTCCGACCTGCGTTTTGATCTGCGCTTCACCCCCGTGCGCGCTCTTAACCTGCGCTACCAGACCAATCTCAGCATGTACGGTGAAGGGGTAAACCGCCATGAACTGCAGGGCACGTTAAGTTCGGCCGGCGGTTTCCGGCTGGCCATCAACTATCGCAATCTCAAGTACAGCGCCATGCGGGAGCCCTATTTCCATACCACCGCCGGGGACCGGAGCGAGGATATCCAGGCCAGTTTCCAGGCCCCCGTGGGGGAGTCCCTGACCTTTCGGGGGCTGCTCAAGCAGTCTTTGATCGACGATCACATTGCCGAGGCCTCCTTTGGCCTTACTTACCAGCCCCACTGCTGGGCCGTGGATATTGAAGTACGACGCCATGTCGAGGAAAAGAGAGTCATGGTGATCTTCTCCCTGGACACCATCGGTGAGGCTTTGAACATGCGAAAAAAGGGGATTTGACGTTTATGCTTGGTTTTGATGTCTTTAACGGTGACGCCGACGGAATTTGCGCCCTGCACCAGTTGCGGCTGGACCATCCCCGGCCCGGGAACCGGCTGGTCAGCGGAGTCAAACGGGATATCGCCCTGCTGGAACAGGTGGTGGCGACGGCCGTGCCGGCGGCAGCCGAGGTCACGGTGCTGGATATTTCCCTGGACCGCAACCGGGAGGCCCTGGAGCGCCTGCTGCCGGCCTGCCGGGTTTTTTATGTCGATCATCATCACGCCGGGGAGATTCCCGATCACCCCAATCTCACGGCCCATATCAAGCCCGATCCGGAACTTTGTACCTCCCTGATTGTCGATGAACTGATGGGCGGACGTTACCGCCCCTGGGCGGTGGCCGGGGCCTTTGGCGACAACCTTCACGGCCCGGCCCGGCGGGCCGCTCTTGCCGCCGGCCTGGAGGAAGAGCAGATCGCCGTCTTGCGGGAGCTGGGCGAGCTGCTCAACTACAACGGTTACGGCGCCGCCGTGGCCGATCTGCACTTCGACCCCGTGGAACTGTACCGGGACGTGGCCGCCTACCCTGACCCCCTGGCGTTTTGCCACCGCTCCCCAGTGCTGGCCACCCTGCGCCGGGGGTTTGCCGACGACCTGGAACAGGGCCGGGCCGTCGAGCCCTGGCGGGAGAGTCGGGCCGGCCGCATCCTGCTGTTGCCGGGGCAGGCCTGGGCTCGCCGGGTTAGCGGGGTGCTGGCCAACGAACTGGCCCGCTCGGCGCCGAATCAGGCCCATGCCCTGCTGGTGGAAAACGCCGACGGCTCCTTCCTGGTCAGTGTCCGGGCCCCCCTGGACCGGCTCCAGGGGGCCGACACCCTGTGCCGGGCCTTTCCCACCGGCGGCGGGCGGGCCGGGGCCGCCGGCATCAACGCCCTGCCCCCGGACCGGCTGGGGGATTTTCGGCAGGCCTTCGAGGCCGCTTTCAGCCCGGAACAGAGGAGTCGGAAACTGGAAAATGGCGCCCCATGAGAACATCCAAGTTCGGCGCTCCGCGCCCCGTGCCCCGCGTATTGACGGGAGAAAGTGATTTGACGGCTCAATCGGCTCAATCGGATCCGGCGGCCCCGGCGGCCCCGGCATTTGTGAAACACGGTTCAATTTCCGTAATGATCCTGGTCATGGCGGTCATCCTGTGTCTTGGTTCAGCCCCGGCCACCGCCGCCGAGGAGTCGCCCCCGGCCGCCGAGCAGGCCGCCGACGGCCAGCCCCTTGACCTGGATTCCCCTCTTTACCGGGAACTGTTTCGGGAGCTGGTCGAGGAGCACGGTTTCAGCCGCCAACAATTGCGGCAATGGTTTGGGGAGGTTACCATCCAGGGCCGGGTTCTGGAGCTGATGGACTCCCAGTGGGAGGCCCAGCCTTATCACCGCTATGCCGCGCCCCTGCTGTCCTGGTGGAATGTCGGCAACGGCCGGGTGCTGCTGGAACGCCATGCCGAACTGCTGGATCGGATTGAGGCCGAATTCGGGGTGGAACGGGAAATTATCGTCGCCATCTGGGGTATTGAAAGCAACTACGGCGGCAACAAGGGGTCCTTCCGGATCTTTCGCACCATGAACACCATTTTTGCCGCCTATCCTCGCCGCAGCGAGTTTTACCGCCGCCAGCTGATCGACTTTCTGCTGATCTGCCGGGAGGCCGGGCTTGATCCCCTGGAGGTGCGGGGCTCCTACGGCGGGGCTTTTGGCCAGGCCCAGTTCATTCCTTCCAGCTACCGGGCCTATGCGGTGGATTTTGACGGCTCCGGCCGCCGTGATATCCTCCACTCGGTACCCGATGTGTTGGCCAGCATCGCCAGCTACCTGGGTCATTTTGGCTGGCAATACGGCCGGCCGTGGTATGCCGAGCTGGGGGATGAACTGTATGACCCGCGGCTGGAGGAGGCTGTCGGCGCCGGCCGCCAGGGGGTTCTGCCTCGGGAGGAAATCGAGGCGGCTCAGCAGGTGGAGCTGGCGGCGGTGGCCGATGACCGGCCCCTGCGTATCGTGGGTCTGGAGCAGAAAGATGGCGAATATCGTTATCTGGCCGCCTATCCCAACTTTCAGGCCATCACCCACTGGAACAACTCCTACCGCTACGCCATGGCGGTGATTGAACTGGCGGAGAAATTTCGTGCGGAATAAACTGTGTTTGACTGGCTTGCTGATATTGTTGATGATCTTCACCGGGGCCTGCGCTTCGGATCTGGGGCGCCAGACCGATACCCTGTTGCAGCGGGACTACCTGGTGATGGATGATGAGCAGCTGCTTGGCTATTACCGCCGGCTGGGCGATCAGCTGGTGCAGGAAACCCGGGCCGGGCGCGAGGGAGGCCTGCTGACCCGGTCGGCGGAAACGGACCGGCTGGATCGGTTGCGGCAGCGCTGGAACGAGGTCCGGGCCGAAATGGACCGCCGGCAACTGTCGCCATAAAAAAGTAAGCGATCACCGCTTACCCTTTGGCCCCGGTGACCAGTTACATAAAAAAACGGTGGACCGGTGGCTTCGGGCAAAACGTGCTTGCCGATGACCCGCCACTCTGTTAAATTGCCGGCTTGAGTTTTACAAACTATTTACCGGCTTTTGGCCGGCAAGCGGCATCATTTGGATAACCAGGCATCGTGAGTATTTATTCCACAACGTGGTTACGGCGGCGGACCAAGGGCGTCGAGTCGTGGCGCTCGGTTCTGCCCGGCCGCGAATTCTGGCGCGCCCTGGTGGCCGATGAACGCCGGCTCGAGTTGATTCGCACCATTTGCGTGCTGGCGCTGGTTATTCTTCTTTCACAAGCCTCGGCCCGCCTGATCTGGGCATTTTTTGTTCCCGCTCCGGCCCCGGCCCCGGAAATCAGTGCTCCCGCTCCCGCCGGTCCGGCGGACCGTCGCCCCGACCGCGCCCGGGAGGAGGATTCCCGGGGCGAGAAACTGGCCTCCCTCCATCTCTTCGGTAAACCCGCCCCCCCGCAGACCGAATCCGAGGTGGAAGCCATGATGGCCATGGTCGACGCCCCGGAAACCACCCTGAGCCTGGTCTTGAAGGGTCTGCTGGCTTATTCCACCGGTGACCGCGGGCTGGCGGTGATCGCCGAACAGGGGGGCGAGCAGGAGGTCTACGGCATCGGCGACACGGTGCCCGGCAACGCCGAAATCGAGGCGATCTACCCGGATCGGGTGATGCTGCGCCGGGCCGGCAACCTGGAAGCCCTGTACCTGGAAGACCAGGACGACGAGTTGCAGGCCGCCATCACCGACCCCGACCCCGCCGCCGCCGCCGATTCCGGCGACGACGGGCCCCGGGTGATCAGCCGTTCCTTTGTCGACGAGTCTCTGGCTAACATGCAGGATCTGGCCCGCCAGGTGGAGATACACATCCACAACCCGTCCGACGGGCGCCACGGTTTCCGCCTGGTGGCCCCCGGGGGCAGCGATTTTCTGGATGACCTCGGCCTGCAGCCCGATGATATTCTCTATGAGGTCAACGGCATCGAGCTTTCCGATGCCGGGGCGGGCATGGAAGCTTTTAATGAATTGCGCAATGCCCGGCAAATCAATCTGGTTTACGAACGCGACGGCCAGGAGCGCAGCAGCACCATTGCCATTCGCTGATCCCCGACCACGGTGATCAGCCTTACATTTGAGGGGTTTATGAATTTGCCTGAATTTTTTAAAAATATACGCCCGGCGGGGGCGCGGCTGCTACTGGTGGTTTTTCTGCTGGGCGGCTTGGTGCTGGCTCCTCGGCCGGGAATGGCCGAAGAAACCATCACCCTCAATTTCAAGGATGCCGAGATCGAATCGGTGATCAACTCGGTGGCCCGGATCACCGGCAAGACTTTTATCATCGATCCGGCGGTGCAGGC
>LKMJ01005837.1_pt1 | contig 11629 bp, 13 predicted proteins | sample 643391 | NCBI WGS metagenome assembly LKMJ01 (sample SAMN04112250, study PRJNA286221) | soda lake metagenome | biome: soda lake; feature: Kulunda Steppe; material: water; isolation source: sample PL-Br10 brine of Picturesque Lake | place: Russia: Kulunda steppe | collected 2010-07
CTGGGGAAGATGCACTGGAAATCTTCGCTGAGGAATCGATTGATATTGTCCTTTTAGATCGTCGAATGCCGGGCCTCTCTGGCACGGAGGTGCTACAATCAATTCGTGAAGGCGGCGATGCCCAGCAGGTGATTATGGTAACAGCTGTTCAGCCAACCGAAGACCTAGCGTCCATCGATGTGGATGACTATCTTCTCAAACCAATCGACCGGACAAAGCTTCTTCGAGCTGTGGAAGTTGCGGAGCTGATTCTAACATACGAAGATTCACTCACAGAGCTTCTCTCACTCACCGCGAGGAAAGCCACGTTAGAAGCGAACCTTGACAAAACAGAGCTGGAAAAGGACGAGCGATACGGCGACCTCCTCCAGAGAATACGGGAGTTGGAGGAGGAAGCTGATACGACACTTCAGCGTCTCGAAACAGATTATCAGATCGATATGCTGGTCAGAGACCAGCGTATCGGATCCCAACCTGTAGAGCAGTTCTGATATGGTGTGAGGAGCCGTGGCATCCACTAATTGTGCTACCAGCGGCAATATCGAAGTACTCGCAGAAAATAAATATCCGCTGCTCATCGGATTGGTCTTCGTACGAGCTATAGATGCGAGTCTCACGTACTATGGGCTGAGCATTGGACTGCGAGAAGCCAATCCGATTGTCGTACTTATTATTGAGACTCTCGGAATCATCCCCGGGCTATTCTTTCTCTCGTCGGTGTCACTGGTGTTATTATTGTTTCTTGGTGAATACCTGCTTCCAGGAGTCGCACAATCGAGACATAATATCGATCTTTGGAGCAACGTAGCATACCTTTCAGTTTTGGTCGTATGGAGCGCTGTGTCGCTTCATAATATGGTACTCATTTGGATATGAGATTGATCGAGTTTATTAGTTTGTTATTATATATATCTATTGTACTAATTTCATCATTTGCAATACTTCTTTCTCTGCTTTAATTAATCCTAGGTTGTAAGCCCCTAGATACCGGGTGTCCTGTTGTATAAGCAGATAGCCGGCGTAAACCGAGAGGCTGTAAAAAAGTATGTCGTGGGGCGAGGAACCCCTCCCCTCAAGGAGCGCGTCAGCACCAGCAGACGGTAGTCCAAACGGTATTATCTGTGTTTGCTCCGGAACCCTATATTTGTGTGTAGATAATATCGAACAGGTGTATGTATTGGACCAACACTTATCAATTAACCCAGCACGTTTGAAAATGGATACCTCTCAAATTGGTATCCAGCGAAGCGTCAGAGGCACACTCCCCCACCCCCCACTCCCGCTTAATAAATATAACGCGCGTTTCGAGTTTGTTCTACTTTCTATAGACTGATGCCCTACACCAGTCAGTCCTGTCGGACTACGTTTCGACGGATCGCCCAACGAAAATACGGTGAGTGGCCGGCGTATAATTCGACACCGCTGTACGATCGAACGTCGCTCGCTGGACTGGAATCAGATATCCGGACAGTCTCGGCGACGTGGTTCGATCACGAAAGCCACGACTCGGTCGAGGAGTTCGTCTGTGCGCTCCCGCTAGCCTACTTCCGGTTCAGCGTCCACGACAGGTATGAGGGGTCGACACGCTACCGGATGGACACCCTCTTTCGGGTGTTCGTACTGAAAGAACTCCACGGGTGGGAGCACGAAACCGCACTCGTCGGCTACCTCGGGAACCGCCCTGAACTCTGCGATCAACTGGGTTTCGAGACGATCCCGGACCAGTCGACACTGTGGCGAAGTTGGCACGTGAGATTCACCGCTGACCTCAGGGAGACTGTCGAGACGGCAGCTCGAACGATCCTCATCAAAGCACAGAATGCAGGTGTCGCGGTTCCGCGTGAGCCGGCACGAAAGCTCCGATACCACGGGAACGAGTCTGGTGAGTCAAACCTGGATGATCAAAATACGTTGGAGCAGGCAGAGAAAGTCACCGACCACGTCAGTCGCGTCATTTTCCCGGCGTTTTCGCTGGACCGTGGGGACGGCTGTGAGATACACGAGAACGCTTACTGGGATTTACAGACCTATCTCGGACTTCGTGAGTGTCTCGCAGCCAACGAGGGCGCTCGTAGCTTCACCTACGAGTCGACTCGTGAGCGGACACCACTCGGACATGCCCACCGCGACCACATTCGTGACCTCTCCATCGCGGAGATCTGCGAGATGTACCGACAGGCGGTCAACAGGCTCCTGAGCGAAGTCGCGGAGACAGAGGAGTTCTTCCGAGCCGGGATCGTCGCAATCGATATCACCGAGGCCGATCCCTTCACCGGTGATAGAACGGGCCACGAAGACGAAATCATCGGCACCAAGGAGAAAACTGACGAGTACGCCTACCAGTGGGCCACCGTCCAGTTAGTTGGGAATGCCGTTCCGATTGTACTGGACGCACGGCCAGTTCGGAAGGGGGAGTCCCGCTTGGAAATCGTAAAGGACCTCTTGGATTCTGCTGAAGAGATGGTACACGTTGATAACGTGCTGATGGATCGGGAGTTCGACAGTCAGCACGTCCTGGAGATGCTCAGCCAGCGTGGCCTGTCGTATGTCGTTCCCAAGCGGATGCAGACCAGCGAGAAGGCTCAGGCGAAGCGATTGCTCCGGCGTGACCAAGACCGATACGAGACCGACCGAAAGCTCCACCTCGGGAAGAACGAATGGCACGAAACGACGCTGATCTACCGCCGGAAAGAAGACTCCGAGCACGACGACCACCGACAGTACTCGGTGTTCATGACGAATTGCGGGAGCGGGCACCTCACAGAGTATGGCTATCGCTGGGAGATCGAGAGTGGGTACAAGTCGATCAAACGGTTCATGGCTGCGACGACTTCGAAGGACTTTGGGTTACGGTTCTTCTACTTCGCGTTTGCGTGTCTCCTGTACTCGATTTGGCGGGCAGTCGATCTGCTCGTCCAGGTTGAATTGACCGGGGAGTACGAACACTCACCGATCGTGACAGCCGACAATACGCTGACGCTGCTGAAGAAGGAGACTGGAATCGGGTAATAAAGCTCTCAGTCAAGGTTAGCGCGCCGTCTGAGTGGCCACACTGTTGGAAGTCTCGGAAATTCGCCCATACGTTTAGAAGTATGACAAGAATGGTCGATTGGAGATCGACCTGAGGTAGTTTCCGCTGACCAAACCGCTCAAATTCACGCATCATAGCCCCGCTAAGCCCGCTGTAGTCTCAACTTCCAACACATTCGAAATTCGTATAGTGGCATGCGATTTATAATCGAATTAAACTGCCGTATTTTTGGGTTTGAGCGCTTTTGCCGTTAGTTTAGAGATTCTGACCGGGGCAGCAGAGCGTATACGTTTAGTGCGATAAACGTAAACAGATTCAAGGAGGTGGCCGCCGTCTGCCACAGCGAACACAATGACTCCGCCTAAACCCCGGGCTACAACCACCCAGAACTGCCCTGCGCAATCTCGGAGTCAATCGGCTCGGTACCGAGAACCAACACTACCCGAACAAAACCATTGCGAGGGAATGTGATGAGTTCCGACGAGAAACATACGCACCCGGGTGATGAACCCAGCGCAGCGGTTCCTCTCGTCAATGTTCTCGAGGATTACCTCTCGGACAAGGGGAAGGGGCGTGACGGCGAGAGCGGGCAGTACCGACGACATGCTGAACGGGAGGTGAATCGTCTCATCGAATATCTCGGGGAAGATCATTCGTCGTCATCGGTGACGTTCGAGGAGCTGTCCGTGGGTGATCTCCGTGAGTACGCCCGATATCTCTCTCGGCAGGGCTGGACCGAAGGCACGGTGCAGAATTACTATGCTCACGTCTCTGGGTTTTGCGGCTGGGCAGCTCGCGAAGGTTATCTTTCGGGGAATATCGCCCAGCGACGCCGGGCAAAAGAGCCACTTCCCGAGGATACGGGCCGGAAGAGTGGAGAACAGCAGGCCTGGTCGGCCGAGCATCGAGCGCGCCTCCTGGAATACGTGAACAAACAGGCACACGATGCCATCGACGCCGTCGCGGAGGACCGCCAAGGTGCGATCAAGGCGGCTCGTGATCGGGCACTCGTCTACGTCCTTTGCTTCACGGGGGTCCGCGGCGCCGAGGTCCTCGCCGATGGAAACGACGATCGACGCGGACGTGATGGTTTGCAGTGGTCGGATGTCTCGTTCGAGGACAACAACATCCAGGTGCTCGGAAAGACGGGAAAATGGGATGACCGACCGCTACCAGACCCTGCTGTTCCTCCACTGGAGCGGCTGAAGCGCGTCACAGACATACCAAGCGAGGAGTGGCCGGTGTTCCCGACCCTGGACTACCCGACACTGGTAGAGACGTTTGCCCAGACGATGACCGCTCGAGGATATGACCCGGCTGAAGTCGAGTCTATCCGCAAAGAGAGAGTGAACGACGGCGAGGCGTCACCTCTCGAACTGCTTGCTGACTATGGTATCGAACCGCCTGCATTAACGACGCACGGCGCTCGCGAGGTCCTGAAACGGCTCACGGCGGACGCGGACATCGACCTCGACGATAAACACGGGTATCTAGCTCCACACGGCGCTCGTCGTGGTGTCGGTGAGGTGCTCGTCCGAGCGTACGGTCACGCCGAGGCGGCCCGATACCTAGACAACTCCGAAGAGATCGTTCGCGAGCATTATTCGCACATCGAGGCGGGTGAGTTGGCCGAACGCGCTGAAGCCGCCTTCGCCGAACACGATCAAGAGCTGCGGGGTCAACACGACGCCGGCGACGAGTCAAACTCCCACCCGGTCGACGAGTGACTCAGCCGGTGCTGCAGCTGCTGTATACCGATTTGTCGCAGTCGAACTTCCGAGGAGGTTCTAGGGGAGGGAGGAGAGCGGAAATCTCGACGCTTGCGGATTATTTATCCAGATATTCGATTCCCCACTCACGAAGTTTCTCGGCGACGAGTTCGGGGTGTTCCTGTGCGACTACCATCGCAGCTTCGCGCGCGTCACCCTTGTACACTGGGCCATCAACGAGATCTTGCAGGTCGTTCAAGAAGTCCTCTTCACCCTCTTTGACAAAGGGACGAACCTCGAGCAGCAGCTGCTTCGTTCGGTCCGCGTTCACTGACGCACCGCGCATCTGCCGTTGCACGAGGTAGGGAAGGTCATCCAGATCGAAATCGCCCGACTGGGCCGGTGTCATCGTCTGTGATTGGGCCTCTTCCTGTGGCATTTCCTCCGAGGAAGATGGGGGCTCTGTGGTCGGGTCGGATTCCGTCGGTGTGTCGGGTTGCATCTCTGTCTCTGCTGCTCTCTCCTCCGTCTCCGATTCGGATGCTTCGGTCTCGTCCGTCTCTTCGGGCTCCTCGTCCGACTCCTCGTCGAAATCGAGGCTCCCAGTTCCCTTCTTCAATCCCGCCATTAGGACATCACCTCCGCGTCCTCAATGTTGAGTTCCGGCTCTTGAGGGGGTTCGACGCCGAACTCATCGGTGAGGTAGATGGCAATATCGAGAATGGTCTCGAGCGTCTCGACTTCGCGATCGCGGAGGCGACGGGTTCCCGCCTCCCCGTTGTGCCACGCTTCCTCGACGACTTTGAACGCCGTGCCTTGGGCATCCCACATCTCGTCCATCATACTTTGTCGTTCGCCAATCGTCGCGGCGATACCGTACTCATCTTCCATTTCTTCGATGTAGCGGTTGTGTGTACTGGTTGTACCGGCACCCGAGAGGATTACTGCGGCGACGCCGACATCGATCCCAAGGTTCTCGCTCATACTCTCTAAGAGCCCTGCGAGCCCTTCGAGGCTCTTGTTGCCCTTTCCGGCGGGTTTACTCGGTGAAACGAGAGTTCGAGTGGCATAGATGGCGTTATACAGCATAATCTCAGCGCGAGCGTTCGGATCGATGATGACTACGTCGTAGTCGTCCTGGACGTTGTTCTCCTCCCAGAGGACGTTATAGAGCTGCTCGTAGCGGTTGAATTCGTCACCCATATTCTCCTCGAAGCGTTCGCGTTGGAGGAGAAGTTCGGTGAACTCCTCGAGCATATCATGCGCCGGGAGGACGTCGACTCCCTCGTCGGTGCTGCGAATGAGGTCCTCGAAGTCACCGTCTGGTCGTCCGAGGACGTGTCGGACGAGATTGTCTGCATCGGGATCGTCACGCCCGTCCTCAACGTCGAAGAGGTAGGTGAGATTGGCGGCCTGATGGTCGAGATCGATGACGAGGACATCGAAGCCCTGTCGAGCGTGAGCCTCGGCGAGGTTCGCTGTCCACGTTGTTTTGTGGATTCCCCCTGATTCTGAGTAGATGGTATAGGTGATTGGCATGTGTTCTCCAGATCGTTCGTTCGCATAATAAAGGTACGTCAGACATACGGCTAACCCATTCACCTAATTCATCCACCTAATCTATATACTTAATCAGTAGGCCCAATTAACCCGCCCAATGTATGTTGATAATGACTCCAGAGAATCTATCCACCCACCAGGAAGCGCTACATTCAGATTATGGATTCGGATTAGGTTATCGCATAATGCGCCCAAGTAGCACAGTAGAGCGCTAATACAGGACTTTCGTGAATCCTACCGAGAACCACCCTCCAGATGAAATATTAGGTGAATAGATTAGGTGTATAGATCAGGTGTATGAATTGAACGGATGAATTTGATATGTGGGTTAGAACAGCTTTCGCGAGCAACGAAGAGACAGGCGAGAAATAGCGCTTCATCCACCTGCTATGATGAACGGATATCACACGATAAGGGATTGATCAGTAAGTTTTCCGTCATCAGAAGGGCAGAAAACCGGGTACGGCACCTAATCAGCAGTCTCTGTCGGTTCTTCCCAAGGGATATCCCGCTTATGAACTACTGCAAGCTTTGAGTTGTCATCGTCTTCGATCACACTGAGTCCCCGCTGAACGAGGGTATGCACCTGCCCAGCAGACTCTGGGAACGAAAATTGGTCGTCCTCCGCGTCTGCGCGAAGCTCCAGATAGTGAAGATACAACCTGAACCTGGTATCCGCCCCAATCGGCCACCACACTGTGCCAATTTGACCATCGATCTGTTCGTCCCACTGCGCCACTAGTTCACGAAGATCGTCGACGAGTTCCTCACCCGAGGCACGGAGGCGAAGAGATGGTTCTCCCTCACGCTCCATATCATCAATGACCTTCCGAAGAAGTGGCTCTGACTCCACGGCAGTTGGGGAGGTTTGATCCGCTTCGAGAAGCTCTTCTAAAGCGCCGAGTTCCTCGCGACGGGCAGCGACAGCATATGCCACGTTGTACTCATCGTCTGGGAAATTTCGTGCTGCGCTGGCTGCTGCGGTTGATGTACGGAATCGGTGGTGGATGAACTAAATAAGGTCTCGAAGAGGCCCATATTGGTCGTCCGAAAGGCATCTATAAGTACTTCGTGCCAACGTTCCCAGACACCTCGACCCGAATAGCTAGGTCGCTCCCGATAAATCTTATATCGGTATATACAGAGAGTGGCCATAGAAGCCCCACAAGTTCGGGATTCTGGTTTTACGTATTAATCAGCTAGAAACTAGCCAAGTGCTCGATGAGTGGCTAACCGGCTGGAAGCCACTCTGACCGAACCGTACCGCTATTGACGTCTCAACGGAGCTTCTAGGGGTGTGCGGCTCTCAATAATAACGTTCAGTGATATTAACAGCAACTCCCTCTCGAGACCGTGAGATATCGGTTATCCGGCCGGCGAAAGCTTATGGTAGCTCTTTTCCTATTAATTATTGAGAATAAAGTGTCAGATACACTGCTCACCTAGAAAATCACCAAGAGCATGAACCGAACACCTGTCTCCTCCAGCAACCTTCGAAGTGTCGGCTACGACTCCGCAACAAATACTCTGGAAATCGAGTTCCACGGTGGCCGCGTGTACCAGTACTTCAACGTCCCCGAATCGGTCTACAACGGGTTGATGAACGCCGCATCACACGGCAAATACCATCACCGACGCATCAAGGACAAGTTTCCGTATGAGCGAATCCGATAGCACAGACCCGTTCGGATTTGAGCAGCCGGAATTTGATCCCTCAGAAACCTCATTACGGATCGAAAACGAGGAACTCGCTGATCTTTCAGACCAAGAGTTAGAGCAGCTTGAACGAGCAGCAAGTGCGCTAGCGGAATACGAACAGGCCGCCGCCGACCGAGAGCGGGCAACAACTGAACGGGCGAACGCAGTCGCAGCACAGGAGAACGCCCGGGCAAAACGAGTGTTCCTCGAACGAATTGGTGAAAAGTACCTCCCCTACGCAGGTTTCCTTGTATTTGGATTCATCCCGCTGGTCGCCGGTGTGACGCAGGTCCTCCAATATACAGACATCCGACTCTGGGTCGGAAGTGGCCTTCTCGGGCTGGGACTCATCATTGCCCTCGCCCTCCTAGTCCTCGCTGATTGGGAGCGGATATCCTCATGGCTGGACCGATAAATCTAGTAGAGCAGGTACTCGCGCAGAGTACGATTCTAGGATGTAGGCCCGTATCCAACTACCAGAAAATTAGTCGGACAGATCGTGTTCCTGTGGCTGACTATCCTGTAATCCTGTAGAATTATACCAAGAGCGGGTAAACCTGCGCGGAAGGATGTACGATCTCACTGGCTTCCAACGTGATCTGCTCACGGTCACCGCAGGTATCGAGGAACCGCACGGTCTCGCAATCAAAGACGAACTCGAAGATTACTACGAATCGGAGATCCACCACGGACGTCTCTACCCCAACCTCGACACGCTGGTCGAAAAGGGGCTAGTTGAGAAAGGAGAAAAAGACCGCCGGACAAACGTCTATACAGTTACAAAACGCGGTCAGCGAGAACTCGAAGCTCGACGTGACTGGGAATGCCAGTACGTCGAACTATAACTCGTACCGAGCGATTTCACTACAGCCGCACTCGGGACAGGAGTCCTGAGCCTCATCTAAACTGGTCCCGCAAGATCGACACTCGAACAGTTCCGTTATATCAATTGAGGTCGGGGAGAGCCGCTTTAGCACTCGTAACATAGAGACTCACTGTGGGTCGACGACATCCCGACACTCGGGACATTCAGCCCAGACACCACCTTCATACTCTATCAGAGTATGACGAGACAGAATCTCACAACCACAGTACGGGCAGTCACCGAGGTGCGGGTCCTGGGTACTCATATGAGTGTGAAGCGTGTGACTGAGGGACGCAATGCCCTCTGCTGCTCTCTAAGGGGACAGGCCCACATATACCTCAGTGAACCAAAGTGAAAGTGGAAGCAGAGGTTAGTCTACTCGACGTAAACTGTCTCAGTATGGTCACCGGAATTCCCACATTCGCAGAATTACTCGAAAACCCGTCCCTCGCTAGCCCCTATTCATCGATTCGACGGTTCGCGACTACTACGGGCCCTGAACTCGTCGAATCAATGACCGTCTCGAAGAAGACAGTATGCGACTATCTCCATAAGCGGGAGCAGGCGGGCCTGATCAGTAAGGTTGGTGACAATGGCGGGATCGCCGTGTACACCGCTTTAGAGGTCGATCTAACGTTGACGGTCCGCGAGACGAAAGTCTCGAACACTCCCGAACTTATCGAGGTTATCGCACAGAAGAACAAGTACCCAGCGATCAAGCGGGTTCTTGAAGTCCATGGCATCGTCATGTTCGCGCTCGCGTAGGATCTCGTGAAGGAACACAGTGAGGGAGATGTCACAATCCGGCAAATCGCGAGCCTCACAGACCCTTCTCCTGGAACTGCGTATGATCTCGTCGAAGCGCTCTATTCGATTCTCGATCTCGGTGACGTCGAGTCGACCCCGACGACGTACACACTGGATGATTTCGATGGAGACGAAGGCGATCTCCTCTAGGAATTCGCCGACAAGTAGACTGAATGGCGAAGTATTCTCTACCCCCGTGATGGTGATCAGCGCGCTCGTCACTTATTCCACGCCATGGGTGACGATTCTGAGGTCTGTTCAACAGCATCCGGAGGGGATTCAGATACGCACGCTTGCTGTTCGGCCCTCACCGTCGCTGCTCTCGCCGAATAGGTCCCCACCGCGACCTACGTCGGAGCCGAAATCACGATCGGTGTGACTGGGACTGCGACGGATCTCGAAATGCGGCGAGCTGACGCGTTTGTCGAATTTAGTCGGAGTCACTCTAACCGTCCCTCTAGTAAGTCTTTTAACTATTACCGGATTATTAGTAACTACCAGATGTACGAGGTGCTCGACGATACAGCGGCGCAGATCATCCTCGCCACCGAGAGCGGCGACTCCATCCGTCGTGTCGCCCAACACCTCCACACACCGTACGAGACGGTGAGACAGGCCGTCAATCGGCTCGAAGACGCAGGCTACGTCACCTATGACGACGGCCTCACTGTCGTCGACGAGCGCGTACGCGACGCAGCGCGTGAGCTCGTCGCTGCCAGCGCCAGCGTCAGCCCACCCACCATCGAGGAAACGTACGTCATCCCACAATTCGGCGACTGGCCGTTTGCGTTCACGCGGATCGACGCCGTCTACGTGTGGACCCAAGGCGGCTACCAAGTTGGGCGGAATCCGGATGACTATCCACTGTTCCTGGCCGTCCGTGAGCGGGACGTCGACGCCTGGGAGACATTTTTCGAGTGGTTCGACCTCCCGACCGCATTCGAACGACAGCCCCGAGACGAGTTGGACGGACCGCTGCAGATCGTCCTCGAGCCACGCCCCTCACTCGACATTGAACACGTCGAGGGGTACCCAGTTATCCCGAGAGCAGAGACGATCGAGTATATGCGTGAGAACTACGCCCAGTTCCAGTCGGCGCTGGCGATGCTCGACCGGATGTACGAGGACCTCGTACGGGTCGGTCGTGTCCCGCCAAGGGAATGACCGCAGGTTGTCCTCCGCCCAGTTAAGCAGGTCTGTGCGGAAGTGTTCAACCCTTTGCCGGTGCTTCACTGCTGGTTTGTTGGTGGCTGGAGTAAATGAAAGGTTCTCTATCAGGTGCCTCGGAACGTCAAATCCCGCATTCGAACCTTCAGATGTGTTTCCGGAAGTAGGTGGTTTCCGAGAACAGGAATCAACTGACAGCGTCCGGTCGAAAACAGCTCCCGGTAGCCATAATAACGTCTTCTCGGAAACGACCCGGTCACGCTTTTATGACTTGCCCGAAAATCAGTCTGTCAGAAACAGATGATCCGCGATGCTCGCGTTCTCCGCGCCGGATTCGTCCCTCGGGAAGTTGAGCATCGCGACGCCGAAGTCAACCACCTCTCTAGCGTCCTCAAGCCCATCACGAACGGAGAACCTGCAGACACGGCTATTGTCACCGGACCCAGCGGCGCCGGCAAGACCTGCATCTCGAAATTCGTCACCGAACGACTCCGCGAAGAGGTCCTCAATGTGGAGACCACCTACGTCAATTGCTGGCGCAACTACACTCGGTTCCGCACCCTCTACCAGATCCTCGACGATCTTGGCGCGACCATCGACATCCACCGCCAATCAACACCCCACGACGAACTCGTTGACCGGCTCCAGCAGCACGACGGACCTCGGACGGTCGTCATTCTCGACGAGGTCGACCAACTCGAAGATCCGAGCGTCATCTACGACCTCCACAGTCTCCCACAGTTCGCCATTATCTGCATCGCGAACAAGGAGGAGGAACTGTTCAGCCGCGTC
>LKMJ01005838.1_pt1 | contig 11629 bp, 15 predicted proteins | sample 643391 | NCBI WGS metagenome assembly LKMJ01 (sample SAMN04112250, study PRJNA286221) | soda lake metagenome | biome: soda lake; feature: Kulunda Steppe; material: water; isolation source: sample PL-Br10 brine of Picturesque Lake | place: Russia: Kulunda steppe | collected 2010-07
CTCTCTCTCTCTCTCTCTCTCTCTCTCTCTCTCTCTCTCTCTCTCTCTCTCTCCCTCTCTCTCTCTCCCTCTCACATACCCACACACCCACACATCCACACACACCCTGGCATCTCAATCGTGCCTGACGGTCATGCAGTAACAGCTGGTGCACATGGGCCTGGTGCAGGCCCCACGCACGCTCAGGCACGCTCACCTCCTCTTGTGCTTCTCCGAATTCTTTTGACCCAAACTACGGACACCCCTAACCCTGAAACAAGAGCCGTACCGCTCCATCTGCTCCTTTGCTTGCCCATGTCAGCGCATGCACACACTGCCTCCTCCCTTCCCAGGGGCCACTCTTGCCATTGCTCAACATACCGCCCCCTAACACACACACACACACCTGTGCCACTGACGCCGCGCAGCCAGCCGCCAGCAGCTGCAGCATGAGCAGCAGGCGCTCATCAGGGTGCACGGCGTACGGCAGCATGGCGGGGCCTGCCAGCATGGGGCTGCGCTGCAGGTTGTACAGGCCGTGCGCAAGCGGCAGGAGCTCAGGGGGCCACTGCCTTTCTTTGCGTGCGCCCAGGCCGAGCAGCCCAGAGGACACCTGCTCCACGTTAGCAGGCAGAAATTCAGGTCACAGACAGCGTCAGGTATTAAACAATAATCAGGGCGGCTTTGTAAGCACCTGCTCCACACAGGCAGTTAGGAAGCCATGTCAACAACACTGTAAGGCAAAAAACAATGATAAGGGTGGCCGGGTGCACGATAAGCCTCTAGGGGCAGCTGTGCCATGAGCGTCTGCGCCCCTATGCGTCATTGGACAAAGGACTCGAGCAGGAGGGCTGGCCGGGCCGGGGCGTGTGTAGGGACGGGGTGCGCGGCAGCACCAGGGATGGGATTGGCTTTGTGGGCATTGACTACGGCCGTTGTGGTTAGGCCTTGGCGGAGATTGTGCTGGGGTTGCAGGGGTGATTGGCTGAGCAATGCTGTGTGTACGTGGTGCCTCGTTGTGAGCGCGCGTACCCCTCTGCTTGCGCAACATGCATGCCACTGAGCGCGTGCGGCACCACGAGTCATGCTAGATGGAGTGTGCACACCGTTGTCCGCGTGCTTCCCCTGGGCTAGGCGCACCGAGCTCCTTCTGTGACTTGCTACTCCTCAGGAGCAAATCACGGAAGGAGTTTTTGGTGTGCCTCGCTTAAAATGAGCACAAAGTCCCTGTGAGTACCAAGTTCCCGGGAAGTTCCATAAGCACCGAGTTCCTACTGTGAGCACTCGCTCCCGTGAGCACTCATTTCCAGGGTGCTCTTGCGAGCAACCAGTTTTGTCTGTGACTCATGTGCACCAACTGCCTGACAAGTCCTTACGCAGCAGGCAGTGATCAACATGTTGACAGGCCTGATTGTAAGTGCTATGCACACAACAAGCCGCAGAGGCGATGCGCGCATGTGCGTATCAAGAGCTCCAGCACGCGCGCTGCTTTCATGGAGCGCCACGCTGTCCCATCCCCACCTGCACGTCCTTGCCGAACCTCGAAGCAATGAGCGCCACCTGGGCAGACACACCAAGCCGCACACTCTCCAGCTTCTTGGGATCTCCTCCCTGAGCACCAGAGCTGCGGGCATCCAACGCCAGACGTTTGGCCGCAACCACTGCTGCGAGCGGCGCGTCTACTGAGCGCAGGAACTGCATGCAGGGTTGGTCGGCAAGCAAGGCAGCTTCAAACGGCGGTGCTGCTCCTTGGTGTGTGCACGCCTGCAGCAAAGCAGCGCGCCTGCCTTGCCAAGCAAATGATGGCCCCACCTGGCCTGCACGAGACACGACCTCCAAGCGCTTGGATGAGACGCGCGCCACAAGCTCATGCGTGCGGGCATCATGGTAGTACAACACCACCTGTAGGCCAGGAGCAAGAGCGGACGCAGGAGCCTGGGGAAACCCACAAATGGAGCACCGCACACGCATGCCCGCCTAGATTCCTACTGCAGTGTGGCACGCCCCGAAAGACAGCCAGGGTGCTGGCGCGACCAGTGCAGAGGCAGGGGCACACCGCCATGTTGAATGCCTGCAGATGCCATCCGGCCGGCAGAGAACTCCTGGCTTTGCACAAGGGGCACCAGCGCTCAGCGCCGCAGCAGCCCCGCAGCTACAAAAGACTCAGGTCAACAAACAGCGGCAAGGTCAACCGACAAGGGTAAGGTCAACAAACAAGGGCAAGGTCGACAGACAATGGCAAGGTCACCAAACAACGGCAAGGTAAACCAAAAACGGCTGCTGCGAGGGCTCGTATGCCTGCAGGTATGGATAAGGGTCGGGCGAGTGTGTGTTCCTAAACACGCACCTGGATGTGGGCAAAGGATGGTTTCTCGGGCTCAGAGCACAGGAGGTCATGCTGGAGCTCAAACCTTGCGACCACGCCTCTCCCTGCCACCAGGTCACCGATGTAGCATGCAGAAGGTGACAGCCAGGGCCCGGGGGGCGAGACGGGCAGCCCCTGCACGGGGCCGCCCACAAACAAGTCAGAGTGAGGCCAAAATGCAGGTCACAACCTGGCAACAAGGCCAGCTGGCTGTTTGGCGAAAAGCATGCTCAACCAGCTGAAATTCCTGTGCACGTGCACCAGCGGGGTGGCTCAAGTTTTTGATGCTGCAGGCCCTAGCCACTTGCAAACAGAGGCCCTTCAAGTAGGTCAGGCAAGTGCGCCGCCGCTGCCTGGTAGCATGCGCAGCATGCTCATCCGTCATGTGGGCGAATTTTGCTGCTCCCTACCTGGTTACAAAAGCACCATCTTTTGACACCTCACCTTCTCATTGAAATGGAGGTCGACAAACACATACCCTTCCACCTGATCTACACCTTCTGTGCATCCCACAGCCCACCTGCACAAACAGCTGAAGGCAGATCCACGCCCCCACCCCTCCTAGCTGCTCCAAGCCCCCAAAAGCTTGCAGGGCCCCCCACCCACCAGCTTCTGCTGCTCATCCAGTGCGCCTATGCACTGCGCTAGGCGCAGGCCATCCGAGCAGAAGACGTCCATCGTGCCGCGTGTGCCAATGCAGCCGGACAGGCAAGCCTTCAGTGCCGGCGCGAGGGACCTCCCAAAGCCGCGTTGGGCGTACAGCTGCCCGCCGCGGCTGCCATCTACCAAGTGCTTGAGCAAGGGTACGTTCACGCCCGCCTCTGTGCCTGGAAGGTGGGGCGGGACCAGGGACCAGGCACCAGGCAAGGCAGGCAAAAAGCGCTTGAGCAAGGGTACGTTCACGCCTGCCTTTGTGCCTGGAAGGTGGGGCAAGGCCAGGGGCTAGACACCAGGCATGGCAGGCAAAGCAAGACACACACAGGCATGCACAGATGTGCATGGGCACCCTCATTTTGGTGTGACGAGCCAAGGCTTTTGCGCAAACTTTACAGCAGGAGTGTAAAGGGGCAGGCCAGGGGTTGGCGCAAGCGGGCAAGCATAGGTGATGCGGCCAGCTGCAAAATGCCTGTGTGCAATCGAGCAGCTAGGCACACAAGAAAAAATTAGGGGAAAAGGAGGGAAAGATGCAATGCACAAAGGGTTGGTATGGGGCAAATAAGAAGGGCAGGTGTCTGCCTTTCACACGGCCAGGTTAAGCAAGTTTAGCATGGATCATTTGCAGGGCATTGTAGGCGCTGCCGCAGCGCCGCTGCGTAGGTAATGTGCACGGATAAATTGGCTACTTGCTCCCACATGTCTGTTTCCTGCTGCAAGCTCTCGAATCCCTAACAGAACACAACAGCACGCACCCAGCTGTGCATGAGGGTGGCCCTTGGCTTGTGCTCCATTCTGTCTAGCACCTGGGCAGCTACGAGCTCTAGCTTTGCACTAACACGAGGGCAGGGGCTCAAACTCAGCACTGCTGAATACCAGGGCGTCCCGCATCATCACGCTCACCTAGAAATATGTCAATGGCTGCACCCATAAGACCAGCAGCGCTCGCCAAGCGCGCCGCGTGCGCCTCACTGTCCTGCATCTGCTTTTGCAGCGCCTTGGGCGGCTTCTCAGTGCTATCCAGGAAACTGAGGGGCAGGCTGCCCGGGCCTGCGACAGGGGCAGGCGAGGTGGCGCGGCTGTCGCGGGGGCGGCCGGCCAGCCAAGCTGTGGTAGAGATGGTACTGGCATCCAGTGAGGGCTGTAGCTGTGCATCACATGCTGCCTTGTCAGTGATCAAGCGGGAGGGGCCTTGCCCCGGCCATGATCACATGGAGCCCAGGTGGCGGGCAAGAGTAAGTGCACAGTGCCACCCTGTGAGTGGCTACCCTGGGTCCTGCATGCAAGCTTGTGCTTGCACACCGCTCGTGCACCACAACGGCATGTGAGGGCAAGCGCTGTGCGTTTGAGCCTCGTGCTCTGACCTGTGACTACCTGCACTGGAGCCGGCACAAAGGCCCATGCGCACGATCAGCTCACACCACCCCCTGGTATGGGTGAACGTGCTGCATGTTTGAGCGTCAAGGCCCAGCGCACTGCAGGCAGGCCCATGGCCTCTGAGGTGCATCCTTTTTGGAACTTGTTACTTTGTGAGGTGCATCCATCTTGGAACTTGTTACCTTCTGAGGTGCGTCGCACACACCAAGCACGGCGCCATGCGCGGGGAAAAGAACCGCCAACACTCAAGGAACACCACTGCATGTTGAGCACAGCTGTGTGCACCAAGCACAGCGGCACACACACAAAGCTTGCAGGGCCGTTTACAGCTGCGCCTGTTTGCACTAAGGCCAGCTGCGCACGCCAGCTCTGCACACCAAGCCCAGCATGACAAGCATGGATCACGGCACCACGCAGATGACTGCTCGCCCAGCTCATGACACGCATGAAGCATGGCACCACGCACAAGACTGCTCCCCCCACACAGTGCACCCCACACACTGAGCGCCGCTCTGCAATCCCAGCTCGGTGCTGCGCGCGCACCTTTTGTGGCCGGACCGCCCAGGCATACCAGCAAACGACAGCGCGCACTCCTTTTGTGGCTGGACTGCCCAGGCATACCAGCAAATGACACCGCGCGCACCTTTTGTGGCCGGACCGCCCAAGCATACCAGCAGACGACTGCCTGGCGCGAGCTGCGCCTGCGGGCCTGCCCCTTCCACGCAGGCCAGGGCGGATGTAGACAACAGCTCGAGGCCCGCCTCAATGGCGACCATGGTGGATCTGCAAATTGTGTATGTGTGTGCGTGTGCTTGTGTTTGTGGGTGTGCACGCATGCGTGTGTGCGCGCGCTCGCACGTGTGTGTGTGTGTGTGTGTGTGTGTGTGTGCGCGTGTGATTGTGTTTGTGGGTGCATGTGTCCTTGTGGTTGATGGCCACCATGGTGGATCCGGACATTGCCAGGTTGCATTGTGAGAAGTTTGGAGGGGGGGGGTGCTGGAAAGTTTTTGGGGAAGCAGGGGAATTCCATCCGCAGGACTGGACCCACGCACAGTGGATGCCAAGTCTACGAGCTCCCATGCATTTCGCACCTTGCAGGCAGCACTGACCCATTGACCTCCCAATTGCTGAGTTTCCCCCACCCTCCACTATCAATCAACCAATCCCCATCAAGGTCTGGCTGTTTGACACCTTATAAGCGGCCACACGTCTGGACTTAGCCTGACGATGGCCACATGATGGACGGTGAGAAACTGGGCTCCCAGATGGCTATGCCATGCGTGCGGCAAGCCCTCAAACAATGCTGAGATATAGGTGCGGGATGAGGGCGCGCTGGCAGACACCGTCCTGATGCCATTTGAGAAGCTGCGGGCTGTGCTAGAATGCCGCGCTCTGACATGGAGCACCACTTCAGATAGCGGCCCAGCACCCGCCAGCTGCTGTAGTCCCAAATGAGAGCTCAGCGGCAGAGGGGCAGCCGGCACGTGATACGGGCAGGCGGTCAGAATGCTGGCTGCAGTTGTGCTCCATGTGTGTGTGCAGCGCGCGAGCACAGCTTGCACAGCTCAAAGCGCCAGTTCTGCAATCCGCAACTTCCCACACAATGCATCAAGTCAATGTCTGCAGGCGTACCTGTGCCAAGCACCCCCACCCATACAGCGGCACACGAACGGGGACTCCCAAGTCTGCTTCTTGACTAATCAGCTCCAGCTATGTAGGTTAGAGGCAGTGACAGCTGCCAGGGCTGCATCTTGGCACCACAGCTCAGGTCATGGCCTTGCATTGCAAGCACAGCTCAGGTCATGGCCTTGCGTTGCAAGCACAGCTCAGGTCATGGCCTTGCATTCGTAGCACAGCTCAGGTCATGGCCTTGCATTCGTAGCACAGCTCAGGTCATGGCCTTGCGTTGCAAGCAAAGGTGCTGCCTGGTAAGTTACAAGCATGGATGGAACCAGCAGGGCACATCTACAGGTCGACCTTATGCAGGATGGTCAGCCCCAGCTAGTCCATGAAAAGAGCAGGGGTCAGCACCTGGATCTAAGGCGCATCGGCATTTGCGCTTCAAACGGCCGTATGGAGGACAAGATGGCTTCCAGCTGGTTGGCGCTTGCCCCGTACTCCGCGCAGAACAGGCCTGGCTGCGCCAGGAGCTCGTGGAAAGCCGCCTTTTGCAAGGAAGACGCAGCAAGGCAGGGAAGCAGACGTCTTGAGTGATGGTCGAGTGGCACAGGGGAGTGGCATGGCTGGAGTCAGGCACAGCGCACACACTTGCTGCGGTCCTCAAGTGGATGAAGGCGATCCCTGCATTCCACCTTGGCAATGTGTGTTGTGCTCTCAAGCGTCTGATGGCCCTGAGCAGGCTAGCTGTCACACTCCTTGGCTGAAGGCCTTATCCTTGTAATCCTTGAAGGCCCGCCTGACCCAGGACAACCTCCGTTGCTGATATTTACACAGGAATCACAATAGGCAGCTTTGCTGTAGATCATGATCCCGGCATGTTTGCATAGGCAGAGGGTTGTATAGGCACTTTTTTAAGCACAGAGGGGGGCCTGGAAGTGTCTTATGAGTTGCATGTTTAAAATAAAGGGAGACCCAGAAGGTGGTCAGTTTTCATTAGCAGCTTTTGGGTTCCTTAAGGGCGCCCCTGGCCTAGAGTTGTGAGAATGCAGAAAGTTGTTTTGCACTCAGCTTTGGTGTAACCTTTCTTGCTCTCCTTAATTTCATCTCTCCATTTCTTTATGAAGCAAATGGTGCAGAGCATTGGTACTCAATACTTGCAACAGCTTCTATTTGTCCGACAAAGTGGTGTATCTGTGGGGCTACTTCATCCTTACCCAGCCCATTCTTTGACTCCTGTGTGGTTAATGCAAGAAAGAAATAAGTAGCTAACATTTAAGCTCAGTTGATGAATAACAGGGAGACCTGTTTGGAATCCACACCTTGTTCAGGGAGGTGGAGCCCGGCAGCACGACAGAGGACACTTGTTGCCTACATTCTGACATGTCTGCCACTGTGACAGCCCCGTCAAATATGATGACGCTTACAAGTGTGCTTGGTTCCAGCTCCCTCTGTACGCACAGCAAACAAAGGTGTGCAAGTATGTCATGGACTGGAATGGCAGCGCAAGCGCAACGACTGTGTCACAGCACCGTGAGCGGTACTTTTGCAAAAGGATGGTCTGCACGCACTGAAGAATTGCACAAGGGTGCCTGGCATCATCGCTTGCTTTGATTTCCTGCACACCCCTTGATGCGCAGCACCTTGAATGTTGTGAGGATGGCAGCCCTCCAGCTAGCCAGCAGGGGTGCATCCATGGAGCCGTCCACAGCAACCACAACGTGTTTGCGTGGATGAGGCACCAGGGGGTCCTCCTGCCGGCCCACTCGGTACTCCACCGTTTCATTGTACAGCTCCAAGTAGGACTGCAGGGCAGGCAGGGAAGGGCTGTTCATTCCGTTGTCTGTTATGAACCGGCTGATCATAACTTAGACAAGTCCATAGAACTACTCCAGTGAACACCAATCCAAATGCGGAACCTGGAGAAAGGCAATGGAATCACGCAGGCCCTAGGGCCAACACCATCAAAGGGGTAGGAAGAGCTATGAGCATGCGGACGCCGGCAAAAGCTGGGGACTCACAGTTGGATTGGGGTCGGCCAGCGCCGATTTGGAGATGTTGCCCACTCCACAAACAGCGCAGTGCCATGTCTGCTTGGAAAGGTTGACCTGAGGCTTATGTGCAGTGACCACATGGGAGCATGGTGGGAGTATGGGCAAGAGCGATGCCTGAACAGCTCATCCCTCATCACTGGCATCTGACTTATGCCTGTCACTATCCAATTATTAGACCAGCTGGAAGAAGGCCAGAGCTGAGACAGGCACATAATTGTACAATACGAGCTCCCTCAATAATGATCTGTGAAAAACAAGTCCAGGCGTGGAAGCGGACCGGGCAGGGGCTATCAATTGCACGTCCAGGCATGGGACTAAAAGAAGGAAGTCCAGGCGTGGAAGTGGACCAGAAGGGGCTATCAATTGCAACACTCCAATGAGGAATGTGCTTGTGTGGGGTCATACCGCTCAGCAGAAGGCGATGCCGATCACCATGGCAAGCCCTGCTCTTCAAGACACTTCCTGCAGGGTACCTTTGCTTCATATGCATCCACTCACCATGCAGTACTGGCTCCAAAACGCCCTGCAGTTTCTGCATCGAGGAGGGGGCGCTGGGGCCTGCAACACCTGTGAGGAATTGAAAATAGCACCAGCTTTGAAAGTGCCACTGCAGGGAGGATGCCTACATACAGCACAGCACCTCATAACTGCAAGAGTAACAGACAGATGTGAGTAAGCAAACTTAAGAAAAGGCAGTGATCACTGCCTAGGCATCTCATGACAAGGTGCAAAAAAGAGGAGGATGTCTCACCTGAGGGATGTCTTGGACAGGTTTGAAGTCAAGCACTGATGCTAAGGGAATCCCACAATTGTTAGCAAATGCTCGAAGACCGATCAGCTGTGAATGGAGGCACAGGTGCATTGGCTGAGCACGGTTAATTGACCTGAGTGCACATCTAGTATCACGTCTGGGCCAAGCGTGTGATTCGCCCTGACACATTGATGATGCAAGTTGATCCCCTTGCACACCCAATTGCCACTTACAGAGCTGCACGTGGTCTGCATGCTGCACCCTTGCTATTCAAGTCTCGTCAGGAGAGTGTGCCTCGGAGGATAAGGGAGTCAGTGCATGATTTATCAGCAAGATTATAGACATTCTTGCGAACATATCAAATAGAATCCTGCTAGCAAGTTGACGCTGTCAATTAATTTAAAGATAACTGATGCTGGTATAAACATGTACGAGCAAATAAGAACAAACAAACAAACAGAAAAAAACATAAAAAGGTTCAGAACTGACTGGAGCATTACCATACTTTTGCCCAGTTGGCCCCCTCTGGAAGAGGTTTGCATCTCTTGCAAGCGCCTGACAAGATCCCATTATGCCCAGGTACCTCAATTTGGTTCTTAAGGAGCGTGTGGTACGTTGTGCTGCACGGTTTCGGTTCTAGGGTCCAGGATGGAACATATCTCTTTACATCACGTCAGTGCCCAGAAGCATCATGCTGCACATGATGTGCCTGCCGCTGCAAAAATAAAGGCCTCGTTGCTAAATCACAGCAACACAAGATTGCCAAGCAGAAAAATAAGCGTTGTTTTTGTCATGTTTTATGATGGCCATGCCACGAGTTTGGATGCACCAGTCTCTTGGCGTGACATTTTGCTAATCTTAGTGCTTAGGGGCTTTCCATGCAGAAAACAGGCAATTCATTTACTTCATGAACCATGGATTTGTTTAGCAGCAAGCCCAGCAGTCATCTTACCCGGCTGACAGACTAACCCCGACGTAAACTTGATCTACCTCCATCTCTGCACTTGCCCTTATTGAGTGTTATAGGTACAGCTATGTAAGATAACTTGCACATGCCCTAAATAGCTTCCCTTAACTTTGGCTGTGAGTATCAAGGTTCTTGCTGCGTCAGTCAAGGCATCGCACATCCAGCTTCCTTCACCACTTTCACCACTCTGGAAACTCAGGCATTGTTAAGTCAGGGCTACTGAGAACCATGTATGTACCCCGTTATTTGGACTAAGAATGCAAGAATTTTTGTGTATACATTCAGCTGTCACCAACACTATGTCTATACAAGACAGCAAAACAAAAGCCAATCTTGCTCCCAGGATACTGAAAGCGAAATGTATGAGAGTCGGTGCAGAACTTTTTAGAGAAGTAGAGAACAAATGTTGTCCTGGAATTGCGTGCATGGGGCCAGAATGGCAAACACTACATTGTGATGGCCTAGGTCTAACTGCTCAGTTGCAACTGCAGCAAGGTAGCATAAACTAGACTTGCTAGACTGGGGGTGTTCACAGACAGTCAACGTCTCTACTTTGGCAAAAACCATCTGCTAGCACATCGCACTAATGCGCCTCAGCTTGGGCAACACCCGCTGGTGCTCTCTCTCAATGTCTGCGCTTACATGGTCAACGCTTAAAAAGCTTCCCAAGTTCCCAAGACAAACCAAAAACTAATATTTTTGGGGCCTAGATGGGCCCGATTTCAAGCATGAACGTGTGTGTGTGTGTGTGTGTGTGTGTGTGTGTGAGAGAGAGAGAGAGAGAGAGTTGGAGGGAGACCAGAGTGCTAAGCACAGCAAAACCCATCTGCAGCATGGCAGCACCTTATGCAGCTTCCCAAGTCCATCCCTGTCAGACCGTGGATCTCCTGGGGCACCCCCCCCCCAAAGGAACCCTGTTGCCTGCTAACCTAGCGCAATCGTTTTTGTAGAGCATTGGCACACAGGTCGTGCAGGCCGCTCTTTACCCAGAGCCGATCGTAGCGCCTGTAGCCCTGAATGGAGCGATCCCAGCTGCATGCATGTGTTGCAGTGGAGGGAAGTTAAGTTCATCATTGCCAGGCTTGCTTGGTCGAAAGCAACGAAGACTTGTGCCTGCACTTACCTCAGAATAGTGAGCTCCTTCTGCTCAGTGTAGACAAGGAAAGAGGGGACACAGGTCAATTGAAGCTGACAGATCTTGAGAAGTGCATTTTGTATTTGCTCTGCTGCCACCTCACCATGTCATCGATGTAGTGGCACAGGCTGATGTAGTCATAAGAGACACCTTTGGCCCCTGGATTTGCCTCCTTCAGCTTTGTCTCATACATGCGCAGGATGCCTGCAATGTGCCGCCAACATGTCAGCATGTTGACAGGTGCTGGATCAGATGATTGGTTTCAATTCATGCAGAGAAGTAAGAAAGACATACCTTCAAGACACTCCTCCTTGCTCTGGTAGTCTGAATAAAACCTTGTGCTGTCATGTTTGGAAACTTGTACTAAAGCGATGGTGTGCGTGTCTGAGGACATGACCACCAATCACTTCGATTCAACGGACTGGAGCATTTCAGGTATCTGATTTGCATGAGCGTGTACAAAAGCAAAAATATAATCTTAGTGCAAATACGTCAAATGCGTGCTAAAAAAGCCACCTGATAAATCTCCCTTCTTTCATGTCAACAGGGTACTGTTGCTGCTCTCTTTAGCATTTTAAGCACAATTCTTAGCACGAAATTTCAGTGTTGGAACCAGACCTGTCTCTGTGATGAACTGTAGTGAAGGCACAGACCTGTCACAATTTCTGTATATTATTCTGTGTCTAGTAGTCCTGCCTGTGTCTCTAGTTTTTCGGTTGTCTCTGGTCAA
>LKMJ01005839.1_pt1 | contig 11627 bp, 13 predicted proteins | sample 643391 | NCBI WGS metagenome assembly LKMJ01 (sample SAMN04112250, study PRJNA286221) | soda lake metagenome | biome: soda lake; feature: Kulunda Steppe; material: water; isolation source: sample PL-Br10 brine of Picturesque Lake | place: Russia: Kulunda steppe | collected 2010-07
ACCCTACGTACCCCACGTACTCCACGTACTCCAGGGATCCCCACAGAGCCCCACGTACCCCACGTACTCCCACGTACCTCCAGGTACCAGTCCCTAGGCCACGTACCCTACGTACCCTATGTACCCTGCGTACCCCACGTACTCCACGTACTCCAGGGATCCCCACAGAGCCCCACGTACCCCATGTACCAGGCATGTACTCAATGTACTCTCAGTACTCAATGCACTCAGGGAAGTACCCCAGCACGCCCTGAAGGGTACTCTAGTACTCCATGTACTTTATGTACCCTAGGTACCATTCGAATATTCATTTATTATTTATAATAATAAATGAATATTATTTACAGTAATATTATTTATTATATTATATTATATTAGTAATAGTATTATTTACAGTATCTTGAGTACTAGTACCAAGGAATGGTACTGGTACTAGTAATAGGGGTCATTGTCGTTTAATCTGATTATATAGTGATAATACAAAGGCGTAACTTAAACCAATCCCAGTTAGATAGTTGAAGGGTTTTAACGAAACCCTTTCGAGCCCGTTGCGTGAACAACACCAACATTTTCTCTTCTCTCTGCTTGCTTTTCAAGTATTCGGAGGCCACAAGATCATTTCCAAAAGCTATTATAAGCTTTTCTTGCTTTCTCCCGTTTCCTGAATTCCACAACCGACACCAGTTCCCAATTGCATTATTGAACACCACTCCGTATAAAACATTGTTCTAAACGCGCCAGAACTGTGCCCTAGTGATCTATTGTTTGTGACGCGCCCTGTATGCCCGTGGCCAGCATGCTTGCATACCCGTAGTCGCACCATTTATACAATGTTCTCGCCTGCAGGCTTTTTTCTTTAGCTTAACCACCTTCGTTTGATAGACAGAGTTGCAGCTTCTAAGCTGGAGAAATTCAGCATTAATCTGTGGATTTTGAAGGTGGTATTCCGCATACAGAGCCGCGCCAGAGCTATGCAGAGCACTGGTTGAAGAGTGCCGGAGTCTAGGGCACAAGGCATCACTTCTAGTCGGTGCATGCTGCCAGGGGCTACAAGTCCGGGATGAAGTCCTCGTCGTCTACGTCCAAGGCTTGCACAGTTGCCTTGGGCGGCAGTCTGTTGTGCTGCACCTTCGCCTTGCCTTCACAATTGGCCACACCACTCGTCTTGCTGGCTGGCTTGGGCCTGCGACGTATACAAGTAGCCAGTCATTGCATCTGTTAAGCCCAGTGTGACGTAGCGCATCAACGCATTAGGTTACCCATCTTTTTGTCCAGTGCCACTTGTATCATACAGTCCAAATAATATGCCTTACGAGCACTGGACCTGAGTTTTGCGCTTATCCCTCAAAAGCTTCATGCACTTGCGCGGGGGATTGAGCATACCTGAGAAACGCAATGTTGGCCTCAGCCTGGGGATCCTCCTTGGGCATAGTCACCTGCAGCAGTAAGTGCAACCAGGATTTACTCAGACATTTGCTTGTGTTCCATTACCAGTCACTGATTTTGTCAAGGCCAATGATATTTTGCATTGTCAAAATGTTAAATTTGCATGATGAACACAGGAATAGCTTGGCAGCAGAGGACACTGTGTGTTGTGCATTTCTACACGACTGTAATATTCCCACCTCACCTGCAGTGTGCCAGCTATTGTGCTGCGCTGAGCACTTGACGCATCTGGACATACTTCACAGGGCAAAAGCAACTGCAGGAGCCGGCCCTTGATGAGAAGCCTGAGAAGCAAGCATACATGCAAAGGTAGAAATGGTGCATCATGCCTGACTCTGTAAGCACTTAATAGGTAAGGTTTGAGGCACATTGTGGCATGTGTCACCTTACGTCTCAAGAAAATGAGCTGGCTTGCTCAGAAGCAAGCTTACCAGCTGCTTCTCTTTACCCGGAGGCCCAGTAAGATTTTGAAATCTGTTTCCAAGGGCGAGGCTTGCAAAGAGCAAGTGCAAACAATCTTTTTGATCTGCTGGGTGCCTTTGCTTTTGTAAACCTTACGAAAATCTCTCAGGCTTTGATCCTTGGATTGTCCACTCAGCTGGGCTCCTGCCTGACCAGCAAATCCAACACCTGCACCTGATGAAGCCAGGCTGGATGTCTGCTTTGATCAGGCTTGTGTCAATGTACTTCCCGATGTCCACTTCTAAGACAATGCTCCGCCCATCTACACTTTCTTCAATGCTAAGATCCCACTGCCCTTCATTTCGCTGCATTATCCTGTGGGCACAGTGCAGGCAAATGTTCCCTTGCATGAATGCATCAGCATGAATCCATCAACATGCATGTTTGCCTGTCTACTTGCACATCATCTCACACTTGTATCACAGGTATCATAACTTGGACAGGGCCTTGAGAGGTTGATTCTAGAACCTCGACAGTCATTGTATGCAGGAACTGCTGAGTAGCAGTAGCCAAGCCATCATTGCTTTTTATCATGGCATTTCATATGCAGAAATTCAAGCCTCCGCTGCCAATTTATAATGCATACACAGCACTCTTACAGGCACTTGACAGGTATGGGTCACTGCTACTTCTGCACACCTGTGTCACTCCAGATGCACTGCAAGCACCTTGCCCAGCATATTGCCATGTGGAAGGGCGCTTACCCTGCAACTTACATAGAGATGGCAGCGTGACATATGGCGGGCTCTGCACCAACCTCTCTCCATCCTTGATTACAGGAAAGTCGGTGTAGCCCCCTTTGGGTCTACTGCTGTCACTGGTGCTGGCATGCGAAGATGATTTTGAACGGTCTTCAGCAGCTTTGTTGGCGCGCTCCTGGATCAATGGGTGCATAAGTTTAGGGCAGTTGGCAATTAGTGTGTACGTGCACTCTTTAAATCTATTTGCATGCAAGAGACTTAAAATCAAGTTCTCAGGTCTGCGCAAGTCGGCCGCACAACAAAAGAGTTATCCTGATAAATTTTCAGATAAATTTTGCAGTTGTGTCAGTGCAATTGTTGCAACACCATTGAGCGAGCCATCATCATTACTGAAGCTTTGCTTCAGGCATTGTCTTTTCAACTGAAGAGACATGTGTGCACAAGTAGGTTACCAATCACCAAAACCAGCAGACCCTGGTTAGGAAAAAACAGAAAAGTATGCAGGCGGCTGAACATCCCCCCGCATCAATTAAGAAAAGGGAGACACATTGGTCCGAAGCACCGTATGCCAAACCCCCACCAGAGACAGGGGAATAAAAAGTACGCCTGGAACATCCCAGAGCAGGGGCCAAAAAAACCCATAGAGAACTTAAAGATAGTGAGACTTGGTCTGCACTTCCTTCTTGCGTGAAGCGTACATCTTTTCTGTTGTGTGCTTGATGCCAGTCATGCACATCTTATTCATGAGGATTTGCTGTGGAGTCATAGGGATGCAGAAATATTGTTTCAGGAAACGCAAAGGGCATTAGCTGACCGGGACTGTTGTCAATGCACATGATGCATGGTAAGAAAATGTGCACAGGGTACAGACCGTATAGACTGGCTGATTCAGGCACTTAGAAACAAAATTCACAGATTAACACACGTTTCCAGCCAGGAATGCCCCCAACCCAGTCAAGATGCGCACACTTGGTTACAACTATGTTACTAAGGCCTGGATGAATACAATAGCTAAGCATGAGCCTGTGACGAGGAGAGGATCTGGACATTGTGCTGGTGCCTTGTTAGACAGCATTGAGGCATCAGTCGGTTGGTCAGTCGGTTGGCTGGCCCAGCGTGCATCCGGATCTGCCTCATGAAAGGTGGACAGGAGAAACAGGCTGGGTGCCCAGGCAGGGCGCAGCAGGTGCGTGGGCAGGGTGTAAGGGCAGGGTGCGCGGGTGGGGTGCAGGCGGTGCGCGCAGGCAGGGCGCGGCAGGTGCAGAGGCAGGGTGCGTCAGGGCAGCACCATCACCATCCCATCCTGCCCGCGTGTCGTTTGCACCGCACTGAACTCAGCTGCCCGGTTATCAGCAAGCTAGTGCGTGCCCTCTAAATACCCTTGGGATTGTTGCACGGGTGGGCGTTGATGTTAAGCACCGGTACGCGCTAGGCCAGCCAACCAACTCACCAACCTCTAGCAAGATCCAATCGCATTATTACTGTCCCACAATACATCAGTATACAAACAAAAGGTATACCCCAACAGAGCACCAGTACAATGTCCGGATCTGCCTGTGGCAGGCAAGGCCAGCACTCTCCTAGTCACATGATATGGCAGGCGGAATCCTCGTGTTCTCTATCACGTGGTGCACAATACAACCACACATGCCAAGCAAAGCAGACTGGTTTGACCCAAGATTTCCGGTGTAGAGCGCAATACTCACATTCTCTATATGGTCCAAGATGCGCGTTGCCGGGCACCAGGGCCTCTTAATTTCGCCTGTCTCTTCATCCAAGTAACCAGTCTCCCTGACTTCACCATTCTCATCATACATCAGGCTGTCATCTTCCACCTGCACCAGACCCGGCGAGGTCATGCTCAAGACTTAAGCCATGGTAAGTGGCCCGAAAGGGGTGTCTAGAGTGTGCTGAAGTAACTCTTTTGACTTGAGACAAGTGCCTGTGAGGGAGTACCAACTTTGAAGGTACCTGTGCTGCTGTATCTGGGTCAATGCCCTCCTTCAGAAGCATCTGCCGCAGCTGCGCCTCGAGCTCTGGCAGCCGCTGCTCAGCCTCAATCCGCTCAGACCGCTTCACCTCTGTGCCATCCTGCAGAACAAATTGAGCGTGTCCTCCATCTTAGCCACATCATGCTGTGTGCCTTCTGGGATGACGAGTGTGATGACTGATGAATAGTAAGGCACAAGTGGCAAGGTTTGTGAGGCTGAGCTAATTTCAGGTTTAATCTCACACACACAACACACACAGGCACAGGCTAGACGCGGACTATCAGCTCACAAACATCAAGCAAGCAATTCCATGGCATGGAGCTGCCTAGGCCAGGCTGCCGCGCTCCAAAAGGGGTGCTAGTTTGTCTCCAAATCATTATGAGTTGACCAGTCGAGACATGTGAGCAAAACAAAACAAACAAACAAATCGCGCTGCAGGATACTTAAGCTACATGGCCCAAGGTCTGGACTTCCTTCTACCTTCTCATGACTCTTGTCAAGCTGCCTACGCGAGCTGGCTGCGCCAGGAAACACACCAGGAGCATCAGCACTCACCAGCTTCTTCAGCTGCTTGAGCTTGGCGATGACAAAAGGCCTGCAGCCCGACCACTCAGTACAAGGGTTGCCCATGAGCATAAGCTCACTGAGGTGGGGGTTGGCCTGCAGACTTGGTACAGTCAGGAGCCCAGCCTGCGCATGTGTGCGTGCAAGACCATGTGCATGAGTTTGCAGAGATATGAGATGTGTGGTGCATCATGTGTTCCAAAAGTCGAGCACTGTCATGGCCAAGCCTACCTACTCATGGAGACATGCGCTGCCATGCAAGCTAGTAAGGTACGGAGCAGAAAATGAATCACGGGACTTCTGGAGGGTATCAGAGGGGTGCAATTGAGGCCCAAATTGGGTATGCTTTTCAGATATAACTGGAAGTGAGCCCCCCCCATGGCAAGCCTCAAGCTCAGCACTGGCAAGCAGCCCTATCAACAGGCTATTTAAAGGATTTGAGTTTGTACCTTGCCAGCTGGGGGGCACATGCCAAACCGGCTGCAGCGTGAACTATTCTTTTGACCCCCGAATCTCCACACAAGATCACTGACTGCACCAAATTGCACGGTTTTTAGTTCAAAGGTACTCTTTAGGAAAACAAGCATTTTTGCAAAGATAATGCAGTGGAGAGGCATGGTGTTTTGTGAGATGTGCACTTAAGCATTCATCGTGCAAAAACCACGTCTGGGGGCCATAATGGGTTTTTGCACCCTTCAGACAGCTGCTTCAGACCTTATTTTCAGCATGATCCTCTTTTACCAGAAAGGAAGCACAGTGTTGGTTGTTTGGAAGTTAAATTGGATATGGTTTGGTGATTCTGGCTCAATACGTAACCCATTCATTCATAAAACACAAGCAGCGCACCCACCCAGGCCACCAGGGTCATCTCTTTTGCCCCAAACTTCACCTAGTGCCTACATGTATGATAATGGTTCTGCAACAAAAAAGGAGTATTTGGAACTTATGGCCAGCTTCCCCCCTCTGGAAGGGTATCAACAGCTCAGGCTTTTGGCCTTTGGTGCCCTTATGCAAGCTACTGCAGAAGTTCTGCAGCAAAGCCAAGGAACATGCTTTCTTGTCATACAAAAAGCGTGCCTCAATCAATGCACTGACCTTGTCCACAAAATTCATCGTCATGTCGAGCTTGCGCAAAGACTCACAACGCTGTAAGTTCTGGATGCGTGTCACGTTATTCAAAGCAAGGTTGAGGTACTCCAGGTCCTACAAATCATTGCATGGATGCCCATCGTCAGCTGTCTGCAAAAGCTTCCACAATCGGCACAACTATGCTTGTGCAATTCATGCTCTGACAAAAATAACTGGAAGCTGGTGGAGCCAAGCCACTAGAAAGACAAAGGGATGACCAAAGAACACGTAGCTGTAGGAAGGCCTTTGCCCCCAGCTTAGAGATACCCTAAGAATACAGATGATAAACTGAAGAATGCGGAGAATAGACTATGCATGGGTTCACACAGTTCCATGAAGGAGCAACATGCCGCAAAAGCTGGCCAGGCCTGGCGCAGCTGAATAGCAATAATCATGCTTAAGACTGGCATTCTTGCACCAATGTCCGCCTGTGATAACCCATACAAAAGAATGGCAAGAAGAACCTACCTTAAGCTTATGCAAATTTTGGATCTTGCCTATCAAGTTGTTTTGCAGGTACAGGATCTTTAGCCTTGGGCAGATCTATCGAGCACAAGGGGTATCAATATTTAGTTCTAGCGACAGCCTGCTTTTATTGATGTGAGTTGGCATGGATATCTGAGCAATGTCTGCATCATAAGTTTCAGGCACGTGAAAGGATGAATGCGTAAACTTATTTACAGCAATTCCCAGTGATCAAATGAATTTTGGAGTACGTTAGGACGCATTTCCATTGGCTCTTTGGATGTGGAGACAGGGTGCCATTACAATGAGGAGTATGTAAAAATGCACAGCCAATCTGATACAGCAAGCTCATTGCTGCCTGTTGTCGATCCAACGCATGTGTGCCCTCTGGACAAAAGCACTGTGTGAAGCTGCAAGTTTTCAACCTTGATGCATGTCCCCACCTGCCCCAGCAGCTCTATCTTTTCAATGTTTTGCTGGTGCAAGGCTAACTCTTCTAATGTGGTTATCATGCCCTCATTATGCTCAGCCCGCCGCCGTATCATCTGTTCACTGCGCGATTTACCGTGTATGTATACAGATGAGCGAGTATGCGCGCGTGTGCACATGCAATGAAGAGGTCGAAGGACAATGGTAGACACAAACGTTTGTCAGATTAATATACAGATATGGCAGATGATGACAGGGGTTGTCAAAGTGATGCATGCATGCCGCTGAGGCAAGCTTGTGTTCACTCGCAGGAGCTTCCAGGCAGTACACAATTCTAAAACAATCCATTCCTCTGGTGCTTTCTAACATACCTTATACGCTCAGGCATCTTGCCTCCCGTTCAGGCTAAGACGCGGCTTCCCCTTTCCCGAAACTCCTTTCCCGAGATCAGATCTATACACAACTAAAATTTTTATCAAAATAACGACGACGTTCCTTCTCAAGTCTTTTCTCCAGGTCAACCTGGTTTTGACAGGAGCAAACATCCATGGCATATTTTTAAAGCATTCAGACTTATACATTTCTTTTGCAGATGAGGAGTAGAAGCAAGCATCCCCTGCATCATTGAGGACTGTAAGTGCTGAACCAGTGGATCTTCAGAATGTCCAGTGGTTGTTTAACACAGATAGCTAGATTTTGTACATTATGTACGCATATTCCCTGGACGGATGTCATGTGCTCCCAATGTATGATCCGCTGATATTATGCTGTTTGCATGTTTCACAGACATAAAGCCTCGCATAGATATAACAGCCTTATTCATGCTCTCCATATGTGCATGCACGTGCATGCGTGTGTGCGTGTGTGCGTGCGTGCGTGCGTGTGTGCGTGCGTGCTAGCGCGCGTGCGTGCGTGTGTTTGCAATTATAAATCCAATCAAGTGAAATAAATACTTCTGTGGCGTACACTGTCTCTTTTGCTTGAACAGCAAAGTGAGACGGACATGCAAGTGCCTCACGCGTGCCATGCTGTTCCTCACATGCTTGACAGCATTCTGAGCAGACATGGGTGCCCAGCAAAGCACTGCTGGCAGCCCTCCTAGCCACGAGCTCTTGGACCGCCTGTCGGGGAACCAAGCCATTGAGCACCAAGATGTCTTCTGGAAGCAGCTGCTGTTCATGGCTTTCCCCACGCCCCTGGCTTCTCACAGCCCGGAAGAGGTCCAAGCTAAGCTCGCGCCATACTGCCAACAGCTGTGTGAGTTTAGATGCAGTGCAAGGGAGGCACTCATGAGAGTCACTGGTAGTCAAGGCATGCAAGTGTGCGCTAGCGGCGTGCGCTAGCGGAGTCACACCAGGCCCTGTACCGAGTGTAGACTGCCGGGATCAAGTGCTGATAAACATGAGGGCCAGAAGTGCTTGATCTGAGATGGCCTGCATGATTGTTAAGCAAAGCAAAACTATGGAAATGTCTGCAAAAGCTGCCTGTGGCGCAACTGCTGCATGTACGCCTTGCCCGGCAGAAGCTGCCTTAGTCCAGGGTTTTGTGCATCGCCCAGATCAATCCTGATGCTGTATTTTTAGGGCAACAACATTTGAGCCCCTCCACCTTCAGGCTCCTATGCCCTGACACGTGTGCGCTGCTATGTCCCCTGCTTGCCTGGATGCAGTGGTGTTCAACCCTCTGACCCACAACTTCCAGAGCCTGGTCCTGCACTGTATCGTGCTACTGCACGACGCACGCAGCGGCAAGAACCGGAGGCCCGCGGCCAATGCCCTGCGCTTGGTTGGCTCGGTACGCCAAGCCTGCGGCGAGCTGACGGCTACCTGATGTCCTGGATCACTTGTGGACCACTTTTCATATAAACAGCAGCATAACAATGTACAGCAAAACTAACAACTGATACTGATGCGGCGAGCTGACGGCTCCCTGACATCCTGGATCACTTGCCGCATGTGTGCCGTGTTGGCATGTGCTGAAGAGGGCAAATGGGTCTCCCTGACGTCCTGGACCACTTGCCGCATGTGTGCCGTGTTGGCATGTGCTGAAGAGGGGAAAAGGGTCTCCCTGATGTCCTGGACCACTTGCTGCATGTGTGCCGTGTTGGCATGTGCTGAAGAGGGCAAAAGGGTCTCCCTGACGTCCTGGATCACTTGCCGCATGTTTGCCGTGTTGGCATGTGCTGAAGAGGGCAAAAGGGGCGGCCTCTGCATGGCATCAAGTGTCTGAGTTGAGCTTGCCCATTGTTGGGAATTGCAGGCTCAGTAGGTATCATGTTGGTTTGCTTATGACCCAGGCACCAGCACCAAACGCTGACATCTGAACCTCAACTTGGTAGCTTAACCTGCATGCACAGTGCCTGCCTGATCCGTCTCCGCTTGATGGAAGCCGGTGCCACAGTCTCTGCAAGTTCAGTCCTGCCATCCGTGTTGGCCGTGCGTGCGTGCAGGTTGTCAAGGCAGCCTCTGAAACCGGCAATGCTGCGAGCATCATCCCTGCCCTTTTTGAGATCACCCCTGCCGTGCCCATCCCCAAGGAGCTCGTCACCCAGGGTGGGTCTAAGCATCACATCATCCCTGCCCTTTTTGAGATCACCCCTGCCATGGCCATCCCCAAGGAGCTCGTCACCCAGGGTGGGTCTAAGCATCACATCATCCCTGCCCATTTTGAGATCACCCCTGCCATGCCCATTCCCAAGGAGCTCGTCACCCAGGGTGGGTGAAGACCCACGCACGTTAGAGCTCTGAGCATGCTGACCTTCAGACACATGCAAGACAGGTGATGAAAAGGACCAGGTGCACAAAGCACCATCATGATAATGAATCGTGTTTATGTGGGTTTGTGAAGTGCAGTTTGCCAAGGCTCCCAGCTCGGTAAGTGTTCAGCTTCTCAAAAGCCCGAGGATGACCACAGCATGCATAATTGCAGAGGTCCCAGCTTTTTGCATCCTTTGAAATGTATTAAGTAGGCGATCGAGATGTATGACTGATGACTCCAAAATTGGAAGCTGATGCATACTTGCCCAACCTCTTGCCTCTTCCTGCAGAAAACCAGCTCATTAAGGTGCTGATGCGCAGAGTAATGGCCACCGTGGTTGAACTGGAGCTGAGGTAACGTGCAGAGTTGTATTACATACCAAAAGCGCTTTCTTGTTTTACCGCAAGATGCAGTTACTAGAGTCGCGGCAATCCTGCTGAAAAGAAAGGTGCATTTTCATTTTGTATCTTGCAAGCCATGATTGTGAGCCCCCGCGCTTCCTTAATTGTGGCTTCGCAACCGCATACATGTGCTTATTTCCCCCCATGCCCTGCCCTTTTTTGCCTCTCCAAATGGTGCGGCTTTGTGCTGCCATTCCCCACGGTGATGCCAACCTTGCGCTGCAGCACCCAGCGCTCCCAGCGCTTGCTTTTCCGGAGGCTACTTTCCAGAGGCTACATCTCTGCGCTACTGCGTTCTGCATTGACGCCAACCATGACTTTGCTGCATGGTTGGTGCTCGCACCTCTTGCTACTCCACATCCCGCTGCTCTGTGCCACTGCCCCCTGCAGCGACGCCAACCATGTCCTTCTATTTGAGGCCCTGCAGCTGCTGCTGGTGTCCAGCAGCAGCCAGGTCTTCTGCCCAGTGGTGGCTAGCCCCCCTGGTATACACCCCATGCTGGAAGCCATGCTCGTGCAGCACCAGTTTGCACCTCAGGTGTGCAGTCTTGGGCATGAGGGCATGCTTGCGCCTTCTCAGGTTGGGTGCAAGTTGCTTACATGAGCGCGTCCATGAAATGCTGGGGTTGCTTTGTAGGGCTCATGGGTGTTCTCACTGTCCATGGTGAAGGAGTCTGCCTGTGCTTTACAATCCCTCTGCCCCTAGGGAAAGAGCCTGCCCATGCATGTTTCCCCCTATACAGAAGCCCATTGCTTAGGGCAGGAGCCATGGATGTGTTATTTCTCCGCTGCTCCATCTCCCAAGCTTCTGCAGCGGCCAAGCTGCTCTCCAGTGCCCGCTGATTGAGAGAGGCAGCGCTGTGTGTTTGTGTGTGTTCTAGAGTGTGTGTGTGTGTGTGCGCGCGCATGCGTGCGTGCGTGTGTTTACGAGTGTGTGTTCGTACATGCATGTGTCACTTGCCATGTGCATGCATGTGTCACTTGCCGTGTGTTTGCGCACGCCCGTTGCCCTCCAGGTCATCCAGCGACTGCTGCAGTTCCTTGTCTTGCATCCACCACCCCCAAGTGACGGCTCCCTTTACCTTAGGCGTGCGTCCAGCGGCGTCACCCGCCTCGCCAGGACGGCTGCTTGTGAGTGTGTGCTGTTGCGAGGCCTGCCAGGACGGCTGCTTGTGGGTGTTGCTGTTGCGAGGCCTGCCAGGACGGCTGCTTGTGAGTGTGTGCTGTTGCGAGGCCTGCCAGGACGGCTGCTTGTGAGTGTGTGCTGTTGCGAGGCCTGCCAG
>LKMJ01005841.1_pt1 | contig 11626 bp, 14 predicted proteins | sample 643391 | NCBI WGS metagenome assembly LKMJ01 (sample SAMN04112250, study PRJNA286221) | soda lake metagenome | biome: soda lake; feature: Kulunda Steppe; material: water; isolation source: sample PL-Br10 brine of Picturesque Lake | place: Russia: Kulunda steppe | collected 2010-07
GTGTGTGTGTGTGTGTGTGTGCGCGCCCTGCGGGTTGCCTGAGCATGCACCCCTAGGCATGCATACACACCAGTTGCAAGCGCCGCATGCTTTGTGTGCATGTGTGTGTGTGTGTGTGTGTGTGTGTGTGCAATGAGTGGGCATGGCTTGTGTGTGTGTGTGTGTGTGTGTGCAAAGGTGTGCGTGCCATGCCACACTGTAAGCAGCGGTGTGGCGCCCGCCGCGTGTGCATACGTGTGTCCCTGCCCCATACCACAAGGAATGGGCGCAGCATGGACGGACAGAAAAAGGTCTCACAGGTCTCATTAGCGAGGCAAGGAGTAACGAGGAAGCACCCACATCTAAGGGGCAGCTGCGTGCCTTCCAGTGAGCTCCACCCACCGGATGTGCCCGGACCCCCACTTACACAGCAAACAACACCTCCAGCACATGCACCAACAAGCCATGTACCAACAAGCCGCACAACTCCAGCGCACCACACGCGCAGCACCTGTGAAGCTGTGCCCGCCCTGCTGGTGAGCCCCAGCGCCCAAGCATGGCGCAGCAGTGTGTGTGTGTGTGTATGTGTGTCATGGCCGCTGCCGACCACATAGCGCGCAGAGGCACAACCAGAGCGCGCAGAGGCATGGCGGCGCGCGCACCTGGCAGCGGGCCGCCCCCGGTGGCCCTGACTTCCGCGTACACAGCAAACATGAGGTCGTGCAGGATCCCAGACAGCTCTGTGTCGGCATGCTCGGCAGTGTGCAGGTGGCGGGGGACGCCCTGCACGCACACACACACAGGCGGGGCAGGAGCATGTGGGCGGGAGTTGCGCACCCGCGCCCGTGTGCGCACAGTACAGGCTGCCACACGTGCAGAACCACAGCAACACGCATGCTGCTGTTGCTGCTGCTGCTGCTGCTGCTGCTGCTGCTGCTGCTGGCCATTTTGCTACCGAGGGCACACCCTGCACAGCTGGCCCCTGTCCCACCCCCGCACCAAGTGCCCAAATCAGCAGGGCAGCCCCGCGGTGCTGTCCCTGTTGCAGTTTGTCCTGCGCAGCCAATCCTCCGCAGGCCCTCGACCCACCCCCGCACCTAGTGCCCAAATCAGCAGGGCAGCCCCGCGGTGCTGTCCCTGTTGCAGTTTGTCCTGCGCAGCCAATCCTCCGCAGGCCCTCGCCCCACCCCCGCACCTGGTGCCCAAAGCCGTAGGGCAGCCCCGCGGTGCTGTCCCTGTTGCTGTTGATGGATGAGGACACCCTCGTCAACGCCCGCGAGCCCATGTGCTGGTGTGCCAGGATCCGGGAGGTGCTTGGGCTGCCTGCGCGGTCGCAACGCGACAGTACGCAATTGGGTGTGTGCATGTGTGTGCCACGACCAGGGCATGCACATGGTGCCATGACCAGGGCCGGCGGGCAGGCGCGCTGGCAAACGTGTGGGCGCCATATGGGTACTGCTGGCCGATGGGAGGGCTGCGTTGTAATTTGGGAGGGCCCAGCCAAATTGGAAGGCAGCGCAGGAGGTAGGGAGGTGAGGTAGGGAGTCAGGGAGGTGCACCAGGCAGGGGCTGGTGCAGGGAGACAGGGAGGTAGGGCGTGAAAGAGTGAGGGGGTGAGAGAGTGAGGGGGGAAGGGGGAGTGAGGGAGCCAGAGAGGTGCAACAGCCCAGGGCTGCAACATTCCCGGTGGCACGCGGACAAGCAGGGCTGATGCATCGCGATGGCGCCACAGGTAGGGCTGATGCGCTCCCGGAGGTGCCACAAGCAGGGCTGATGCATCGCGGGGGCACGCGGACAAGCAGGGTTGATGCGCTCCCTCTGGTGCCACAGGCCACAGCACATTGGGGCGCCCCTGTTGAGATGCTCATCGCCACTCAGGCGAGTGAATAGGTGTGTGCATGCGTGTGCGTGCATGCATGTGCGCGTTCCTGTGTGTGTATGTGTGTGTGGGTGCATGGGTCTGAATGTGCATGCACTGTGTGCATGCGTGTGTGCACATGTGTGTGTACGCGCTTTGCGCACCTGCCCTCTGGGGCCGCGGAGCACGGGGGGGCATGCCGGCTGACCACACGCGCTGTGGCTGGGCCTGCTGCGCCCTGGGTGAGCGCACGGGAGATGTGGGCCGTCCCCTATCCACACCCCCCGGCCCCACGAGCGGTCCTCGCTCAATGAGCGGGGGCAGGGAGCGCGAGGAGAAGGGCCGAGCTGCACCAGCGCCCGTAGAGCTGCCTGCGTGTGGAAGTGTGTGGGGTGTGCGTGCGTGTGCGTGCATGTGTATGATCATGCGTGTGAGCATGTGTGTGTGTGTGCGCGTGTGTTTGTGTGCGTATTTGTGCATGTGAGCATGCATGTGCACGCGCGTGCGTTTGTGCGCGTAATAGTGCATGTGAGCATGCATGTGCGCGCACGTGTGTATGTGTGTGTGCAAAATTCCTTCTTGTGTACAGGTGTGGGGCATGCTTGAACATGCCAAAGCAAGTGCTGTGATTTGTTTGGAAGCAGTGCGTGGCCAAGCGGGTCAATGCTCACGCACTAACCCTGGAAGCGGCATAGGTTGCTTGCGGAAGTGCGCCAGCCTTGCCAGGAGGAGGTGACGCACAGAGCAAATATTTGCATGCTGCCGTATGTCCAAGGCCGCAGCAGGCCCAGCAGATTGCCTGCTATCCATGCGCGTGGGTTTGGTCCCCTTTGGGCTGCCCACGAGCTAACTTGCACATGTAGGCCATGGACAGTCCATCAATCACATGTGTGTGCCTAACAGGGCCCTCCCAGGCGCGTAACTGTTTTCCCATGCAGGCTGCCGAGAAGGGAACTTGCACAGAGCAGCCATGCTTTGGTCAGTACATGCGCGCAACAAAGTGCCCTCCAAAGCACACAATCCCCTGCATACACACATGCATGCATGCTCACACACACGCGCACACATGCACAGGCCTACCTTCCTTGCTCGGCGGGGGATCAAGATTGGGCGCCCCCTCGTCCTGGACCTCTTGCAGGTTCTGGGTCAACCCACTGCGGGGCACCGGCGAGCTCGGGGGGCTGGAGTCGGTGTCGCCCTCGAGCTGCAGGAACTCATCGCGCACGAGGCCCGCGCCTGTGCGCATGGGATGAGGCGTGACGCCAAGGCGTGTGCGTGTGCATTTACGTACCAACGCGAGCCTGCTCGTCTGTGCAAGACGCGCAAGTATGCACATACATGCACATACGTACCAGTCAGGTGGGTTAGAGAGGCAGAGCATGAGGGCGGCTTTTGTCAGCCAACCAGGAAACGTGCCATACCATCTGCTGCTTGCATCAACGTACCAACTCCGCTGTATCTGGGGGATATCTCCGAGTGACCACAGAACCTGTGCATCCCCTCATGCTTGTGGTGCTGCCAGATGCGGTATGAGGAGCCAGAGCAAGCAGCAGCCCCGAGAGCAACCTTTCAGCTTTCCTCATTATGAGCTGCCCATCCCCTAAGCTGTGCTTTGCAGCAACATGCCATGAACAAGACTCCAGGCTCCCTATTACAGCCCCCAAAGATCAGCGTGTGTGCAAGCCAAATACTGCGCACGCCTTTCCACAAGAACCTAGCAGTGCCTGTTTGCCCTTTCAAAGTATGATGCCTGCCGTGCTCCCCTCACCGTCCAAGATCTCTTGCACGACCTCAGGCAGGGCAGAACTGTTCCCCTAATTGGCCATGATCTCTTGCACGATCTCAGGCAGGGCAGTACTATTTCCCTCACCGGCCATGATCTCTTGCACGATCTCAGGCAGGGCAGTACTGTTGCGCAGTGCTGCGTCCAGAGCTTGTTCGCTGGCGTACTGGTGGAAGGGATGCTGTGGCCGTGGGGGGATCTGCAACCACACACAGGCGTGCATGCGGGCATGACCGTGTGGGGGCAGCGTGTAAGCACACGCTGGGTCTCGGACAAATAGCAAGCTCAAGCAAGGCATGGCTTTGCCACAGAGAGTGTGCATCGCAAACAACAAGATGGCCTGATAGCACCGCACCCGCAGCAACACTCCCAGCTGCACACATATACTTGCATTTTAAGCCCCACCACGTACATGTTCCCCCTCCCCTCGCCACCCTGCCCACTCACCGGAGGTGTTGTGCCTCCAGGTGCAGCCGCCTGCTGCTTCTCTAGGCTCTGCACCGCCACCAGCGCCATTGACGCGTGGTGCTTGGCGTCCACCATGCCGGCAATCGCGGAGGCTGCTGCAGCTGAGGCCCGCCTACCTTCACCCAGGGCCTCTGCGACTTGCAGCTCAAGCCTGCACCAGGGCACATCCGTGTGGGCAGCGCTCGTGACAGGTGCACAGGTAGCGCTTGAGAAGCTGCCCCCCTATTCAGGCCCCTGCAACCTTCAGGTCAGCCCTGACAAGGACGTGCTTTGGCGGTGAGCAGTGCATTGGCTGTGCAAAAAGTGCGGGGGCACCCATCCAATGCAGGTCCAAGGAAGGTAAGACCTGTGAAGGAAGAAGGGTATGACCTGCAAGGGGAGAAAGCGCGCCCACCCTTCCCGCCTGCCAAAGCGGCCTCCTTACTCTTGAGCACAGCCAAGTCGCACCACTTCCCACCACCCTTTTCAGGCGATCCATAGGTTTGCGTGAGGGACGGCCAGTGTTCCAGCCTCAATAGTGCGTGCTGCATCATGTGCAATGCATATGGGTCTTGCAACTCGGGTGTACCCTCACTCACACACACATACACACATGCGCGCACGTTATGCGTGCGCTCACATTGTGTGCTTCAGGGGTGCACGCACCTCACACGGAAGCCCAGGGTGCGCGTGCACACAAACACACACACGCGCACACACACACACACACACACACACACACACACACACACAGAAACACCCTCTGCAATGACAGCAGGCTAATGTTGCGCTTGCGTTGTGCGTGCACGCACTGGTGATTCTAAGGGGTGCGTGCGCCTCACACGCAAGCACAGGGCACACCCACCAGCCCACACCCACACACCCACGCACAGAAACCTTGGACCCCCAAAACAGGCTGACCACTGTGTCTGCGTCAGCACCTTGGGAGCGCCTGCTCCAGGGATGCCGCGGCAGAGGCCGCGCGCTTGCTGGCGGCTGCGCACAGCTCCTCCAGCGCATGCGCCCGCTCGTCGTTCACGCCCATGGCGGCCTCCAGCCTGCGTACGGGTGAGGAGCACGGCCAGGGAAAAGGTTGCAAAGGCACACATTGTAATGAGAAAGGGTGTGGAGGCACACTGCAAAGGGAGAAAGTGTGAAGGCATGCTTGTCAAAAAGGAAAAGGATGCGAAGGCACTCGCAGTGCAGTGGAAGGAATTTTGAGGCACAGGTTGTGAGCAAGCAAGAGTGCAAACGCACACTGCAGTCGGGAAGGAAGGGCGCAAAGGCATGTTGGAAACACAATGCCTAAACGTCTCTGGGACCTCGAGGCCGGGAGTGAATTTCGGGACATGGTGCGGATTTCACAACCGAGGTGTACATGCATCAGCACTGATGTTAACTCAGTGGAAGGGCGCACGCCAGGCGGGGAGCACATAAGCAGGGGTGTGGGAAAAGGAATGTGGAGATTTTTTTTCAGGTGCTGTATGCGTTTCTTGTGTGTATGTGTGCATGTAATTCACTGGCCTTGAGACAAGCGCCTGCCATAGGTGCACCCGCACGGCTGCTTGTAGGTAGCAGAGATGAAAGACACGCCTGCCATACGTGCACCCGTGCTGCCAATCAAGTGGGCAGTGGCTGTTCTCCTGGCACACAACCCTGGCACAGTGTTCTCCTGGCACAGTGTTCTCCTGGCACACAACCGTGGCTCAGTGTTCTCCTGGCACACAACCGTGGCTCTCAAACACCTGCATAGCGGTGCTGCACCTGCTCAGCCGCAACAGCGCCTGCGCCGACTGTGCCATCTGCGCCGTCTTCAGCCCCTGCAGCGTCTCCAGCACCATCTCCACATCATCCCCGCTCATGGACAGCACCGACACCATGCTCGGCGCCAGCGGCTGCTGCTGCTGCCCTTGCTGCCCTCCTGCCAGCACCTGCCCTTCGCCCTCCAGCGGCTGCTCCGGCACGTCACCGCTTGGCGCCCCCCGCGCCACCGCCGCCGCCTCGCCCCCTCCACTGACTGCTGCTGCTGCTGCTGCTGCTGCTGCATCCTCTGTTTTCACACCCTCGCCTCCTGCACCTAGCGCTGCTGCAGCGTCACTTACACAGGGGGGCCCAGGCGGGTGTGCAGAGCCTGCATGGCCAGAGGCTGCCTCAGGCACGACCTCTGGGTTTATGGACGCCACGCTCTGGCTGGAGTGCCCAGGCTGCGCTGCAGGCCCGTCACCTCCTGCTCCGGCGCTGCCCTGGCCTTGCGGCAGCTCTGACACCTCACCACCCTCACCCTCCTCCCCTTGCGGCTCTGGTGGCTGCTGCTGCTGTGTGACGGAGGGCTGCGGCTGCTGCAGCAGGGTGATGGTGAGGTTCAGCGGCCCCGCCGGCGCCGCCGGCGCCATCCCCGCGCGTGCCGCCAGCGCGTCTTTTGTGTCCAACACCACGCGGCGTAGGCCCTCCACTTCATACGCACGCGCCAGCAGTGGCAGCTGCGCTCGCACGTCCTGCAGTCCCACACGCAGTTCCTGCAGCTCCAACTGCTGCGCCTGCTGCTGCTGCTGCTCCAGCTCCTGGCTGCTTGCGCGCACGTTTGGCCGTGTCTCTTGCTGTGGTTGCTGTGCAGTAGGCGGGCCCTGCTGCCGCGCTGCCAGCCGATGCACCTCCCCTTCCAGCCCGCCCAGCCGCACCTCCAGCACTTGCAGCAGCAGCGCGTGGTGTGCAAGCGAGGGGGCCGCGTCCAAGGGCGGATCCAAGCCCTCCACTGCAGCAGCCAGCGCTGCAGCGCTGTCGCTGGCACTTGCCACCTCTGCATTGAGGGCAAGCCCACCACTCCCTTTGCCTGCAGCAGCGCTTGCAGCACTGCAGCCGCTGGCGTGCTCCAGCGTGCAGATATCTGCGCCGCCTGCCGCCCTAGAGCTGCTACCTTCCTCTGCTGCACCTCCAGCGGCCGCAGCGGCCACTCCCTCTTTGCCGGCAGAGTCCTCCGCTGGCGAACCCTCCGGCGCCTCGCCTGCGCCTTGGGCCCCCTCTCCCGCCGCCCTTCCACGGATGCTGCCGGACGGCACGGGCCCATGTGCTGCGCAATCGCGCTCCCCGCCACCACCTCCGCTGCCTTCCTCAACCCCCCGGCCAGACCCTGCAGGGACCTCCTCCTGTGGTGCGCCAGCCTGCGTAGGCCCCTCTGCGGCTGCGGCATGCGTAGGCCCTTCTGCAGCTGCAGCTGCAGCCTGCCCTGCCTCATGCTGCGCTAGGGCCCTTTGATCCCTCCCCTCCTCCATCCCTGCAGCCGTGGCACAACCCACCTCACTCTCTACCTTGCCGTCGTCTGCATCACCCCGCCCATCCCCAACCCCACTTCCCCCACTTGCTGTCCCGTCCTTGGCACCCCCACCTCCGCCCCGCCTGCTGCTGGCGCGCTCGGAGGCCGCTGCCGTTGCCTCAGCTCTCAGCTGCTCCACCGCACGCGAGAGCGCCTCCAGGTCTTGCGTGCGAACGGTGCCCACCAAGCAGCTCTCCACAAAGCGCACCAGACGCCGTGCCTCCAACGCCTGCGCGCACAGCACAGCACGGCACAGCACAGCACTCGCACGCGCATGCCGGTCCTTGCTGCTCGCGTGTCGGCACACAGATGGTTCACACACATGCACAAGCCTGTGCCTCAGCTGATGGATGCTTTGGAGGGAAACGGGAGGGTTACGGGGGCGCGCAAGCTCTCGGCTGCCCTGGCAGCACCCAATGAGGTGCGCGGATGCAAGCTCATTTTGGAGGCACACGGCACCGTGTGCGGCATTGCTGCGCACACTCAACAGAGACATTGCTGCGCACGCTCACCAGAGGCGTTGCTGCGCACACTCATCAGAGGCATATATATGTGCAAGGCAGCAGAGACCGAACTTGACTGGCGCTTGGACAGCTCAATCTAGCAGCTCAGCACAAAGCAGCAAGCACTCGCCTGGCGCTCAACCAGCTCAGGCAGCAGCGTGCAGTTCAGCACGCTGCGCACAGCCGGCTCCAGCTGTGTGGCTCCTGCGCCTTGGTTGAGGCCGGCAGCGGCGGTGGGGGCAGCGCCAGGAGCTGCACTGAGTGCAGCCCCAGGGCCTGGGCTGGGCACGCTAGCCCCCAGCAGCTGCAGCACGGCCGCCACTTGCTCTTTCACGGCAGGCAGCTCCGCAGACACCTGTGGCGTGGGTCACAACGCACACAAGCGTGAGCACACACGCACACACAAAGGGGAGCACACACATACACACATGCACACATGGGTGAGCACACACATACACACACGCGGGTGAGCGCGCGCCGCGGTCTGCATTACAGACTGCACCAAATGTTAGGTGCAGCGGCGGGCCAGACGTGGTAGGAGCCATGCTTGCTGGGTTGTGGTGGGCAGCGGCCGAGCAAGAGCGTGCGTTCTCTTAAGTGTGCCGCTGCCCTTGCTTGTGGCCATTTCTTCCCTTGTTTGCCTTGAGCCGCGCCTGAGCTGCCCACAATCCTTTGTGCTTGTCATCTATTCTTTGTGTGCAGGGCCGTACCTGAGCTGTTGCTGGCCTGATACCAAGCCGCAGTGGATGTTGATGCATGATCGTCTGCACATTTGGTCCGTGCCATGCACACCCTCACCTCATCCGCTTGAGCTCATGTTGGACGTATGCTGCAAAATTCTCTGCTGATCTGTTGAAGGCCGTTATGCGCCTGGCATGCCCACTTCTGCTCATCTGATCTAACATATGGTCTGCACACCGTGCTCAGTGGAAGCGTGCACGCGCTTTGGCTTGTCTGAGCACATGCGCACTTTCACACAGCCTCTCTTCAACCTTCCTCACCCGCTGCAATTAAAGCGGTGGCAGCCTTTGCATGCAAGGAGGGTATGCACGCTTGCACATGGACACACAAGCACACACAAACAACTCCACACGTTTTTTCGTCACGCCGTACGAACCTGCACGCCCATGGCCTGCAGCTGCTGCTCGTTTGCCTGCAGCCGCTCGCTCAGCGCCGTGCCCAGCGCCCTACTTTGTGCCAGCGCCTCCTCCACATTTGCCAGCTTGCTGTAAACCGCCAGGAGGGCGCCCGCCTCTCCGCCCCCTACCGGCTGGCCTGCGCACACACCCACCAGTATGTGCACGCTCGCCAACTGCGGCACGCGCAGCCCGCATCATCACCCGCACTTGCGCACGACAGGTCAATTGTGAGGGCGTGTGGTGCAGCTCTGGCATCCAGGCAACATACGTAGACGCGCTGCCGGCCTCTACACAGCTGCGGGCCAGCCTCAGCGAGCCCTGCCAGCACGCAAACTCCACAGCCCCCAGTCCGCCAAACTCTGCAGCGCCTGCCCACCAAACTCCACAGCCCCTGCGCACCAAACCCCTCAGTGCCCACGCACCAAACTCCAGGGCGCCGGGTGCGGGGCGCGTGCCGGTGTCGGCGGCCTTTGCCAGCTGCGAGGTGTGGTGCACTGGGAGAGGTCCTGCGCCGGCGTGGCCACCCACGACATGGCCAGGCGTGATGGGTGCTGGGTTGGCATGGGTGGCGAGGCCGCCGACGGCGTGCGGGTGATGCACCTGCAGGCGACCATGGGAGCGGTGGGGGTGGGGGCATACGTGATGGGCCATCCTGGCGCTGGCCAGCATGGCGGCCATGGCGTGCATGTGAAGGGAGGAAAGGGGTGGTGTGTACACGTGTGTGTGTGTGTGTGTGTGTGCACGCGCGCATGTGCCTGTGTGCGTTTCACACACACGTTTTGACGGCAGGGCTGCTGCACAAATGCGGGGGGGGTGTGAGCCTGCAGGAATATGCGTTTGCTGTTGCTGTCGTCCCCACTGCCATGCTATGGGTTAAGGGGCGCCCAAGACACCCATGACTCCATGCTGCTCCCTAGTCCAGCAGCCGCGTACCCACCCACACCCCTGCGGCAACGTGCACCACCATTGGCATCTCACGCGCTACACCCCTGCTTGCGTCCCCTACTCAGCATGCTTGCAAACATTGGCAACGGCTCCACAGTGCACAGTGCACACTGCATGTCAAAAGCACACAGTGCACAGTGCACATCAAAAGCAGGGACACCTCATCCTTGCCAGGCCGAGAGCTGGCCATGCACACTGCACACAGCATGCGAGCCAAGATAACACTCGCCGCGCACTGGCCAGTCACGGCACAGCGCGCCAGGCATAGCAAGTACAGCCGGCTGGCCAGGGGCAGCACAGCATGCAGGCCAGAAATGGCACAGTGCACTGGGCAGGCATGGCACAGCGTGCCGCCCAGGAAGGACACAATGCACTGGGCAGGCATGGCAAAGCACGCAGGCCAAGAGAAGCATGGACGCAAGCCAGGAGCAGCACAGCACGCTGGCCAGGGCCAGGCACGGCAAGGTGCACCGGCTGGGCACAGCAAAGCGTGCTAAGCCAGGAGCAGCAGAGACGCAAGCCTCAGGAGCGCACTGGCCTGGCACTGCACAATGTGCCTCCCAGGACAGCACAGCCCACGTCCTCCAGAGTGCGCCTGCACGATAGCTGCACTCCTCCAGAGCACGCATCACCAACGCGAGCCCCCCCCCCACCTGCAGGCGGATGAGCTCCTGCTGCGCGTCCAGCACCATGCGCTTGAGCGCGTCCACCTCGTGCTTGGGCGCCAGGTGCGACAGCTCCTGCTTCAGCATCTGCAGGGACACCCCGTGCGCGCACACACAAACGTGTGTCAGCACCATGCGCTTGAGCGCATGCACGCACACACACACACACTCACACACGTGTGCCAGTGTGTCAGCACCATGCGCTTGAGCGCTTGCCCAGGTCTGAAAGCAGGGCAGTGCTGCAGCAGGCTCGGGGCTCACAGATGTTTTGTGGGGGAGGTGCTTGGAGCAAGTGGACGGGGTTCCGCTTGGAACAGGTGGAGCAGATGCTTGGAGCTCGTGGAGCAGGTGGGGTTGGTGCTTGAAACGAGAGGTGAAACTTGTGGAGCCGGAGGCACCCAACCTCATGGCCTGACGGCCTCTACCCCGCAGATTGTGTAGGTTGTGTATTATTAAGCGAGTATCATGTACCAAGCTCCATGGATATTTTTACCAAGCGTTTATCTCATGGCCTGATGGCCTCTGCTCCATGGCAAGTGTACCAGGCATGCCAGGCTGGCGGTCTGTTGTGGCTGCTACCTCAGCACGGCCGCAGCATGGCAGCCTTGCCATCCTGCCCAGCCAGTGTCATGGAAAGCCTCACAGGGCCCATCATTGTCATCATCATCATCTTTACCACCATTACCATCACCATCATTTGCATCACCATCAGCATCACCATTACCATCACTATCTTCTGTAAGGCTCTGCCCACAGGCCGCACAACAGCCAGCCCAACACTGCAGCAGCTGGGCCTCTCCCTGCTATTGGCACCCTCCAAAGGCCATTACTTTGCCGCACGATGTCTGTTGGGCGGAAGCTTTGTGCTGCACGGAACCTCTCCTCCTCAGGCCCTTACTACAAGCCACAAGACATCTTTCAGGCAGGAGCTTTGTATTGCACGACCCCCCAACCCCCCCCCCCCGGCCTTACACTGCAAGGCGTCTCTTGAGTGGGA
>LKMJ01005843.1_pt1 | contig 11625 bp, 13 predicted proteins | sample 643391 | NCBI WGS metagenome assembly LKMJ01 (sample SAMN04112250, study PRJNA286221) | soda lake metagenome | biome: soda lake; feature: Kulunda Steppe; material: water; isolation source: sample PL-Br10 brine of Picturesque Lake | place: Russia: Kulunda steppe | collected 2010-07
AAACCATCTGTCTACGGAGGAGCCCATCTGTCTACTGAGCGGCGGTTGCGATATCACCGAGTGAACTGTGACACATACACTTATAATACCCCGGATAGCCAACTTACAGTGTGTCCGCCGAGCGTGATACTGCCACAGTGTTAGTCGTCGACGACGAGCAGGAGGTCGCCGACGTGTACGCACTACGGCTTCGAGACCAGTTCGAGACCCGCGTCGCCTACAGCGGGACTGAAGCACTGGAGACGATGGACATCGACGTTGATGTCGTCTTGCTCGACCGACGGATGCCGGACATCTCCGGCGACGAAGTGCTGGCCGAGATTCGTGAGAAGGGATACGACTGCCGCGTCATCATGCTGACGGCAGTCGATCCCGGAATCGACATCGTCGACATGCCGTTCGACGACTACCTGTGCAAACCCGTCGAGAAAGCCGACCTCGTTACCGCGATCGACCAGCAACTCGACGTCATCCGCCACGACGAGAAACTCTCGGAGTACTTCGAAATCGCGTCGAAGCTCGCCCTTCTCAAAAGCGAACTCACGGAGGAGGCCGAACAGAACGAAGAGCTCGTCGAACTGGAGAGACAGGCCGACGAGCTCAGAGCAGAGCTCGAAGAAGCGTTCGACGAACTCGACGATATCGAAGCCGCATTTGCCGAAGTTGGCCGCTCCCCCAGCTGAGACAGCCAGGGTTTTCTTGCTGTTCGCAACAGTCCAGGAAACGCTTCCGAAAGCTTCGTGCTGTTCAAACCTACCAGACCCCCAGTTCCAAGAACAAACACGAGTTCTAGGAGGCAACTGTTATTGTGGTCGCGCCAGCGCGTTACTGTATGGCTCTGGGTGATCTTCACGAGGCGACGGCGGCGGGAGCGACAGACCTCTACTATGTCGACGTCCAGATGTACGAAACCGACGAGTACGGACTGGTGTACATTCTCGACGCGGAGCGACCCGCGCTCGTCGACACCGGGACTGGATTCAACCACGAGACGGTCCTCGACGCGATGGAAGAGGTCGGTATCGCACCGGAAGATCTCGAAGTCATCGCACCGACGCACGTCCACCTCGACCACGCGGGCGGGGCGCATCTGCTCGCCGACGCCTGTCCGAACGCGGACGTCTGTCTCTACGAGTCCGGCGCGCAGTTCCTCATCGACCCGACACCCATCTGGGAGGGGACGAAAGAGGTCATGGACGACCGCATCAAGTACTACGTCGAACCCGAGCCCATCCCCGCCGACCGCATCGTCGAACTCGCTGACGGCGAGACGCTGGATCTGGGCGACCACGCGCTCGAAGTTCACCACGCACCGGGTCACGCCTTTCACCAGGCGGTGTTCTACGACCCCGCCAACGACGGCGTGTTCACTGCCGACGCCGCAGGCCTCAACTCGCCACAGCTCGACGGCGTCACTCATACGACACCCCCGCCCGGGTTCGACCTGGAGGGCTGTCTGGCGGACGTCGAGATGCTCCAGGAACTCGATCCCTCGGCCCTCTACTACGCGCACTTCGGCGACCGGGAGACCGGTGACCTGCTCGGCGAGTACGCCGAGGTGCTCGAAGAGTGGGTCGAACGCGTCGCTGCGAAACGCGAGGAACTCGGAGACGACGAGGCCGTCGCCGACTACTTCGCACAGCGAGCCGAGACGATTGGCGTCTGGGACGAGGATCACGCTCGCGAGGAAGAACGGATGAACGTCAGCGGTGTGTTACACTATCTGGACCAGCAAGAGGAGTAACGTCACCGACGCCGGAGCGAACTGGACGGTTACTCGTTCTCGGCGTCGTCGCTATTTCCCTGTCGAGGAGCGTCGTCGCCTCGCCAGGGCGTTGCGTCGCCCTGGCCGCCGGTCTTGTACGTGCCCTGTGCAGTTGCGACGCGCTCTCCCTCGTCGTCGAAGATATTGACCTGGACCATGGCGAGACTAGAGCCGAATCGGATGACCTCTGCCTTGGCTGTCAGGTCGGTGGTCGTGGGTGCGAGATAGTCGATACGCATGTCGACTGTCGGTGTCACGTCACCGGCGAGAGAGATGGCCGCCGCACCGCCGACGGTGTCCGCGAGCGCGTACGTCGCGCCACCGTGGGCCACTGAGCCGTGGTTGTTCGACCGGAGCTCCTCACTGAAGGGGAGGTGTCCCTCGGCGTAGCCGTCCGCGGCCTCCGTTAGCTCGATACCCAGATGCTCGACGAACGGCGTCTGGTTGAACAGTTCCGTCAGTTCCATGTCCACACGGAAACGCTACAAACGGATAAAGCTAGGAAAACAGCCAAAAACGGCCATCGAGTGGTCTCAGCTATCGAGTGGTCTCGGCCAACCAGTGGTCTACTGCTCGATGTCCAGTTCTGGAAGACCTGCCTCGATTCGCTCGCGGTCGTCTTCGAGCCACGGCGGCAGTTTCAGCGACGAGCCCAGTTCCTCCCGGCGCTCGTCGCGAGTGAACCCTGGCCCGTCGGTCGCAATCTCGAAGAGCACACCCCCGTCCTCGCGGAAGTATATCGACTGGAAGTACTGGCGGTCTTTCTGTTCGGTCACTTTGAGCCCCAGGTCGCGTATCGTCTCCTGCCAGTGCATCTGTGCCTCGTCGTCCGGCGTCCGGAACGCGACGTGGTGGACCGTCCCAACACCCTGTCGTCCCTGGACACCTTCCGACCGGTCGAGGACGTCGACGACACTGGCGTGCTCGCCGTCGACCCGGTAGCGAGTTCTGTTCCCCTCCGTCCCGGCCGTCTCGTAACCCATCGTTTCGAGAACCTCTCCCGTAAACGCAGGGTCGAGCGAGTCGAGCGTGACTCCGTGAAAGCCACGGATAGCGTGCTCTTCTGGAACGGGGCTGTCGCTCCAGGGTTCGATGTCGTTTTCCCCCGTAACGAGTTCGTAGGGATGACCGTCAGAGTCGGTAAAGGGAAGAACACGCTCGCCGAAGCGTTCGGTGACGTCCTCGGTCTGGACCCCGTGCTCGTCGAAGCGTTCCTGCCAGTAGTCGAGCGAACCCTCGGGGACGACGTAGGCGGTCGCGCTCGTCTGTCCCCGGCCGACCCGTCCGGGCCGACCGTTCTCGAAGGGAAAGAAGGTCATGATGGTTCCGGGTGTGCCGACCTCGTCGCCGTAGTAGAGGTGGTACGTTCCCGGGTCGTCGAAGTTGACGGTCTGTTTGATCAGTCGTAACCCGAGAACGTCGGTGTGGAACCTGACGTTCTCGCTGGGGTCGTTTGCAATCGACGTCACGTGGTGGATGCCTGGGACGGATGCGTGCTCTGTCATGGTATCGTCTAGGGAGTCGAAGACCTATATACGTCAGCCGACACCCCCGTTAGTACGTGACTCGAGTGTTACCGGTAGTTGAACTGCGTGATATCCAGAGTCCAGAGGGAGCCCGTCGCTGATATCGCAAACAGTCTCCCTAAGGCCGTGAAATGCCTGGGCTCTAGAGATGCCAACAGTACCACTCGACGACGGAGCACTCAGATACGAGGAACGCGGGAGCGGACAGCCGCTGGTCTGCGTTCACGGTGGCTGGCAGAACGCCCAGTCCTGGCGACCGCAGGTCGACCGCTTCGCCGACGAGTACCGGGTGGTGACCTACGACCTCCGGGGACACGGAAACACTGGCCCGACCGATTCCCGAGAGTACTCGATAGACCTGTTCGTCGACGACCTCGAACGACTCCTCGCACATCTCGATATCGACAGACCGATTCTCTGCGGACTCTCTATCGGCGGGATGGTACTGCAGTCGTACCTCGACAGACACCCAGAGAAAGCCCGGGGTGCAATGATCGGCGGGCCGCTCCAGTCGATGCCGCCGGTCGACCTCCCCGCGGCGATGAAACCCTTTGTCTCGCCAGTCCCGGCAATTGTCGGGATGGTCTCGACCATGGGGCCGACCGCGACGTTCCAGTCGCTGCTCGGGACGATTCGTGCGACGACTGGCGGCCCCTGGCTGACCGTCGATTCGGCGGTCCGGTCACAGGCGATGGACGCCGTCGGCGACGTCTCGCGCGAGGAGTACACGAAGATATTCAAAGCGCTGTACGGGTTCGTCCCGCCGGACCTCTCGCACGTCCAGACGCCGACGCTGGTGCTCTACGGCGACGACGAAGCGCCGTCGGTCAAGCGACAGGGCGAACGACTCGCGGACACCCTCCCGCGCGGTTCCTGGCAGGAGATTCCCGACGCTGGCCACCTGGTCAACCAGGACAGCCCACAGATGTTCAACGACGCGTGTGCAGCCTTTTTCGACACGCTCGATCTGACACACTAGAACAGCGAGTCACGCCAGATTGAGAATCTCCCGGGCCTCCTCGGGCGACGCCACCGGCCGACCGAGCGTCTCAGCCAGAGTCGCCACGCGCTCGACCAACTGGGCGTTGCTCTCGGCGAGTTCACCGCGCTCGTAGTAGACGTTATCTTCGAGTCCGACCCGGACGTGGCCGCCAAAGAGGATGCCCATCGTCGCGAAGGGTAGCTGGTGGCGGCCAAACGCCAGCGTGTTGAACAGCGCACCCTCGGGGAGCATCTCGGTTGCAGTCAGAAAGTTCTGGGGCGTCGGCGGCGAGAGCGTTCCCGGGCCGAAGATGAGCGTGCCGTAGACGGGGTCGGCGACCTCCCGGCGCTCACAGAAGGCGACGGCCTCGTTGATGTGGCCGTCGTTGAACAGTTCGAGTTCGGGTTTGATGTTGCGCTCGACCATCTCCGCGTGCAGCGAGTCGACCAGCCCGCGCGTGTTCTCGCTCGTGAGATGGCGATACCGGTTGAGCGGCCCCATGTCGAGCGAGGCCATTTCTGGCGGTGGGTCGGTCCGCAACGGCTGGTGGCGCTTCTCGTCGGGCACGCCCGTCCCGCCCGTCGAGTGCTGGATGATGACGTCGTCGGCGTGGCTCCGGATGGCGTCGTCGATCGCCTGGAAGCGCTCCGTCGAGAAACTCCGTTCGCCCGTCTCCTTGCGGGCGTGAATGTGGACGACCGAGGCTCCGGAATCTGCGGCTTTTGCTGCTGCCTGTCCGATTTCCCCGGGGGTTTCGGGAATCGCGGGATTGGCTTCCTTGCCGTGGACGCCGCCGGTGAGCGCTGCGGTGATGATGACCGGCTCGCCTGAGAGGTACTCCTGGTAGGTCATTCGTCCTCCGTTCCGTGGTCCTCGGCTCCGTAGCCGTCGATTCCGTGGTGTTCGCGGTAGATTTCGCAGTGCTGGTCGTGGACGAGGTCGTACCGGTTGGCGCAGATATCGGCGCGCATCGACTGGACGAACTGCTCGGCGACCTCGCAGTAGGGACGCTCGTGGTCGAACTGCTTCCCGTCCCCGTCCTGTTGATACGATAGGTGTGGGCAAGTCATAGACTGTGTTGGGGCTTTTGTGTGTTAACGCTAGTGCCGCTTCAGCCGTGATTTGCTAGATTTCTGCTAGAGAAAGTCTCTCAGCTGCAGATAGGACTTCACCGAACCCAGCGCTAGTCTTTAGTATGACTGCACCGAAGTAATGATCTATAATAGTATGAGTGAGACAGAGTCTGAAAAAGTGGTCTCCATCTCGTCGCGCGGGCAAGCCACCATCCCGAAGGAGTTCCGCGAGGAGTTGGGTATCACCACGCCCGGCCGTGTGAAGTTCATTCGGACCAAAGAGGGTGACATCGTTGTTCGTCCCATCAACTCGGTTACGGACCTGCGTGGGGTACTGGAAGGGAAAACTGACAAGCAGGGGCGCTCGGCAACCGAGCGCCTCCGGAAGGAACGTACAGCAGACAAAGCCAGTGAAGAGGAGTTGCACCAGCGCTTCGCCGGTGACGACCAGGCTAACCCATGACGGACGAGGCTGAGATTCCCGAAACGGTCGTCTTCGACGCCGAACCACTTATCGCCTATTTCTGCAACGAACCGGGGAGCGACACGGTCGAAACGTACGTCGACGCCGTTGAAGGCACAGCAGACGGGTACATCTCGGCAATCACCCTCGCCGAGGTCCACTACATCGTCCGTGCAATCGACGGCGAGGAGCGCGCTGATGCTGTCGTCGACATCCTTGCGGAAAGTGGCATCCGTCGCGTCGACACCGAACAGACCTGGGCGTCAGCAGCCGACTTCAAATTCCGCTACACTCCGGCGCTTGGCGATGCCTTTGCGCTCGGGACCGCCGCACACGTCGACGGGATGCTCCTCGTCGGTGCCGATGATGATTACGACGATGTCACAGATGTCCCAATCGCTCGGTTCCGGACCGAACCAGCGTGAGAACTGCTGTCTGATTCATTGTGAACAGCTGCAGAAGAAACAGTTCCAAAGGGCTTTCTTGCTGTTCTCGACAACACAAGCAATCCCGGCACCGAATTTCACTCCTCCAGAAAACCACCCGGAACTAACAGGCACGAGCCCTAAACACCGGCATGAACTCCCCCGAGAACCACAACAACGGCGTCAGATTCGAGTACGACCCGCCGATCATCCAGTACGGAACCGACTGCGTCGACAATCTCACCGAGGAACTCGCAGAGGCCGACCTGGATCGAGCACTCATCGTCTGCGGGCAGACCGTCGGGTCGACTGACGAAGTCATCGACCCCGTGACGGAGGGCCTCGGCGACCGGCTGGCCGACGTCTTCGCCGAGACGACACCGAAAAAGCGCCTCGACACGGCCTTCGACGCGGTTGAGCGCTTCCACGAACTCGACGCGGACGTGCTCGTGAGCCTCGGGGGCGGAAGCAGTCTCGACACTGCCAAAGCAGCGAGCATCCTCGCCAGCACCGATCAGTCGCGCTCCGAAATCGGCGAGGGGTTCGAGGAGACCGGCACAATCGAGATTCCAGACGAAACACTGCCGCCGGTCGTCGCAATCCCGACGACACTGGCGGGGGCGGACATCTCACAGGGCGCGGGTATCACCGCCGCGCCAGACTCCGGCCTCGTCCAGGAGGAGACCGGCGGGGGCGTCTCGCATCCGAAACTCATGCCCCACGCCGTCTTCGCCGACCCTGTGCTCGTCGCGACCACGCCCCGGTCGATACTCGCCTCCTCGGCGATGAACGGCTTCGACAAGGGCATCGAGACGCTCTACGCGGCGAACGCGACCGTCGTGACCGACGGGACTGCAACCCGTGGACTCGAGGAACTCACCGAGGGACTGCTCGCGTTCGGCGACGGCGACGAGTCGATGGTAACCTACGAGCAACTCGTACGGGGGCTCGTCGCTGTCCAGTACGGGATTTCGCGGCCAGAAGGAACGACACTCTCGCTCATTCACTCCTTTGGACACGCGCTGACCCGGACCGCGCCGCTCCAGCAGGGCACCGCCCACGCCGTCGTCGCTCCACACGCCCTCTCGTACCTGTTCGAGAAGGTGGACGGTCGACGCGACCTGCTCGCGCGGGCACTCAACGTAGATAACGCAAACGACCCGGCGGAGGCAGTCGTCGACCGGGTGGCCGAGGTGAGAGACGCACTCGGGCTGGCATCACAGTTGCGGGACGTCGACGGACCAAAGCGAGACGACTTTGCAGCGGTCGCAACCGCCGTGCTGGCGGACCCGTTCATGCAGAACGCACCGCCGGGACTGGACCCCACACAGCAAGAAATCGAAGCGGTTCTCGAAGCCGCCTGGTAGCGAAACTGTCGGGACAGAAAAGCTGAGTCAGCGGACTGTTCAGGGCAGGTGGAGTTCGATAGCAGCGCCCTGTCCGAAGCCGACACACTCGGTCGCCAGGCCGAGTTCGGCGTCGCGGCGGTTCATCTCGTGAGCGAGCGTGACCGGCAGGCGCGCGCCGGACGCACCGAGCGGGTGACCGATGGCGATTGCACCGCCGTTGGGGTTGAAGATGTCGTCGTCGAAACCGAGCTGGTCCTGGCAGTACAGCGCCTGGCTGGCGAAGGCCTCGTTCAACTCGACGAGATCGTACTCCGAGGTGTCGCGGCCGGTTCGCTCACAGAGCTGTCGGACCGCGGGCACTGGACCGACGCCCATGATCGTCGGGTCGACGCCGGCGACGTTGTGGTCACCGATCTCGGCGAGCACCTCGAACCCGTGTTCGTCTGCGAACTCGCGGCTCGTGATCAACATTCCGGACGCGCCGTCGGAGATCTGGGAGGCGTTGCCCGGCGTGACAGTGCCGTCGGCCTTGAAGACCGTCGGGAGCTCCGCGAGTTTCTCGGGGGTGGTTCCGGGGCGGATCCCCTCGTCTTCCTCGGCGAGCCCGTCCTCAGTTTCAATTGGAACGATCTCCTCGCCGAAGCGACCGTCCTCCGTGGCGGCGGCGGCGCGTTGCTGGCTTCGGGCCGCGTACTCGTCTTGCTCCTCGCGGCTGATGTCGAACTCCTCGGCGACCTTCTCTGCGGTCATCCCCATCCCCAGCTCGGCGACGTTGTACAGCTCGTTCAGACGTGGGTGGACGTTGTGCGTGTTGGCCCCCATCTCGACGCGGCTCATCGACTCGACGCCACCCGCGATGAGACACTCGCGCTGGCCCGCAGCGATGGCGTCCGCGGCGCGCATGACGGACTCTGCAGAGGAGGCACACCAGCGGTTGATGGTGCTGCCCGGCGTGTCCTCACCCAGATCCGAAAGGAGTGCGATGACGCGTGCGAGGTTGTTCCCCTGTTCGTCTCGTTGCTGGGCACAGCCCCAGAGCAGGTCGTCGACGTCCTCGCCCGAGAGTCCTGTTCGGTCGAGCATCTCGTTGATGAGCGGCACCGACAGATCCTCGCTCCTGACGTCGGCGTAGACGCCGTCCTCTTTCCCCTGCGCTGTGCGGACTGCCTCGACAATTACCGGAGTATTCGCTGACATAGGACTGTCTTCGGTTGTATGCGTGTTAAACACACTGGAACTGCGAACCCGTGGTGAATCGTTTTCGATTCAACTGGTCGTCACGATTGCGGCGAGGATAGACAACAGTCTCAGCTGGCCTGTTGAGCGAGTCACCGAGAACAAAAAAGTTGAAAGAAGTCAGGAGCGGCTGTGAGTGTCGCTAGTTGTCAGACCAGCTCGGGTCGTAGTTGTCATCGTCGTCCTGCTGGCTGTACTGCTGGCGTCGGCTCTGCTGGCCGTGCTGGCTCTGTTGCCGTCGGCCCTGTTGCTGGCCGTGCTGGCGGTGCTGGAGCTGCTGACCACCCTGCTGACCGCGGTCCGACCCCTGGTCGTGCTGGCTGTGCTGCTGGCGTCGGCTCTGCTGGCCGTGTTGGCTCTGCTGGCGCTGCTGGTGACCAGTCTGCTGGTGACGCTGTTGGCCCTGCTGTTGCTGCTGTCCGTGTTGATGGCTCTGTTGGTGGTGCTGTTGACTCTGCTGGCCGCGACGCTGTTGGCTCTGTTGGTGGTGCTGTTGACTCTGCTGGCCGCGACGCTGTTGGCTCTGCTGGCCGTGCTGTTGGCGACTACCCTGTCGTCCGGAGTCACTCTCCATCCCGGGCATCGTATCCTGAATCCTGTCAGTGAAATCGCGGTCCTGCTGACCGCGCTGTTGACTCTGTTGTTGGCGGCCACGTTGCTGGCCGCTCTGTTGGTGGTGCTGTTGGCGGCCACTCTGCTGACCGCGCTGACGCCCCTGCTGCCCGCGCTGTTGATCCGAGTCATCGTCCATGCCGGGAACAGCCTGCTGGATTCGGTCAGTGAAATCGCGCTGTTGCTGCCCGCGCTGCTGGCCCTGGTGACCTTGCTGACCGAAGCCTCCCTGCCGGTGCTGGCCGTGCTCTTGACTTTGCTGACCGGTACCGGCCTGGCGACGCTGGCCCATCTGACCCTGCTGCTGGTATCCCTGCTGTCCCTGGTTACTGCCATGGCCCTGCTGGTGGCCCTGCTCGCCGATCTGGTCACTCTGCGCTTGCTGACCGTATCCTGCCTGTTGCTGTCCGTACTGCTGTCGTGACTCGTCCTGTTGTCGGTCCTGCTGTCCCTGGTGTCGCTGACTGTGCTGTTGTCGACTCTGCTGTCCGTGTTGCTGTCCCCGCTGTTGGTCCTGGTGACTGTGCTGGTGTCGCTGCTGGCGTCGGCCCTGCTGTTGATCCTGCTGTCCGTGCTGTTGCTGGTCCTGTTGATCGTCGTCCTGTCCATGACGCCGTGAGTAGCGGTCTCGTGACATGATGAATCCGGGTGCCGTACCCGTGATTTGCTACCGGAGGATCGGTCATTGTAACAAGTTACTTAGGACGACGACGTCTGCGGTAACGCAATCTTATTCAGGACATCGTTCAGTGATTCGCGCGGGCCGGCAAAGCGGGTAATCCGGCGTTACTGTTCTTCCGCGACCACAATTATATGTCTGTCGTAGCCCCTAGGAGGAGTATGACAGACCACTCCGAGGAAATTCCCGTTACAGCGACACCGCCAGAGAGTCCGTTTCGGACGATGGGAACGGACCACATCACTGTCTGGGGGAGCAACGCGGAGGCGACGATCGAGTACTACCGCGACCTGCTGGGCATGCCGCTGGTCTTGCGCCAGCCGAACCTCGACGACCCCTCACAGGAACACCTGTTTTTCGACACCGGCGACGGGACGATTCTCACCTTCTTCGTCAGCGACGACCGGAGTTCGAACGCGCGACCCCAGCGCACCGGCGTCGGCGGCGTTCACCACCTCTGTTTCAACATCGACCCGACCCGTTTCGAGGAGGTTGCCGATGCCCTCGAGGACGCAGGGCGGCAGTACAACGTCTTCGACCGCGGTATCTTCTTCTCCCTGTATACCCGCGACCACGACGGCCTCATCATCGAACTCACGGCCGACAAGTTCGACTTCCCCGACGAGCGAAAGGCCGAGGTGCTCGCCAAGGCACAGGAAATCCGCGTCGAGGAGGGTGCCGAGTACGCCAAAACCGAACACCTCGAAGCCGCACTCGAGGCGTTGGGCATCGAGGCGGAACCCTACGACCTCCCGGACGCTGAAAGTGGAGCGGGTGGCATCGACTAGCGCCAGTTCGGCCCGATAGCGCACCAGTTTAGAGCGACAGTTCCGACCGACAGGTTTCACTTTCACTGCGCCCTTGCAGAGGTTTTTATATGGTGGGGAACCAAGCGTCGTATGTCTCCCACAGAAACACAAGCGGAGACAGTGAGCAACCGATGACTGAGACAGATTTGCGTACACACGCAGAAGACATACACGAACAGTTTTCAGACCGTCTCGACGTTAGTGTCGAGGAGATACTGGAGCGCCTCGAGACGCTCGTCAACGAGTACAAGGTACCGACGAACGAGGCTCGCCGGAGCGTCATCAACACGTATCTCGACGAGGCAGGGATGGACAGAGACGAGCTCTCGGGCGGTGGCGGCAACGAGCACAAATCGATTGCCGACATCGACAAGGCCGAAGAGTGGATCGACATCACCGCGAAAGTGGTCGAGCTATGGGACGCCAGCAGCGACGCTGTCGCCCAGGTCGGCCTGCTCGGCGACGAGACCGGCACGGTCAAGTTCACCAAGTGGTCGAAATCCGACCTGCCGGAGCTCGAAGAAGACGCGGTCTACGACCTCCGAAACGTCGTCACCGACGAGTACCAGGGCCGGTTCTCGGTGAAACTCAATCGGACGACGACCATCGAGGAGCGTGACGAGGACATCGAGGTCGGCGACGACGAAGCCGAAATCGAGGGCGCACTCGTCGACATACAGTCCGGTTCCGGCCTCATCAAGCGCTG
>LKMJ01005844.1_pt1 | contig 11625 bp, 19 predicted proteins | sample 643391 | NCBI WGS metagenome assembly LKMJ01 (sample SAMN04112250, study PRJNA286221) | soda lake metagenome | biome: soda lake; feature: Kulunda Steppe; material: water; isolation source: sample PL-Br10 brine of Picturesque Lake | place: Russia: Kulunda steppe | collected 2010-07
CCACTCAAAGCGTGGGCTTCAAGCGGGCAGCTGAGAGCACAGATAGCATAGCCAGCAGCAGCAAGCAGGCCCGCACAGGTCAACAGCTCATCACGCAGCACATCGTCAGACAGCATGCAATGCAGCAAGCAGGGGCAGATGAGAATGTTGCTCTGTCCCTTTCAGACGTAGTGATTGAGGACGAGGAAGAGGCGGAGGAGTGAAGGGTTGAGAAAGAGAGCTTATCAATCATGTGCTGGAAGTAAAATAAGACTTTGACCTTATAACAACTGTTTGCACAGGGCTGCTTAGCACCTTAAGGTATGCAACCACAAGTTCATGCTGTACTTGGTTTGATTCAAACTTTGACAGGCCACTACCTTTAACTTTTTATTGAAAAAGTGATTGGTTGTGCGCTCCCTGCTCTTCGAGAGCTACGCAATGACCCCCCTGGGAGTCTGATTGGGGGAGAATTTTTGGTATATTCAGTTTCTACGGTATACGGGGTATGTACGGGGTATATGTACGGTATATGAGTTATAAAAAATTTGCATATATCCAGCAACCCTAAATATCCACCTATAGCTAACAGCACGTATTCAGGCGCGCAAGGTCTGCATGATAGTGAGAGATGTAAGTGTTTGTTTGAAATGCATGCACAGTCATAGGCGTACAATGGAATGCGTGTGCCTATGTGTGTGCGAGTGCTCATGTGTATGTGGGTGAGTGCATGTGTGTGTGTATGTGTGTGTGTATGTGTGCACGCGTGTATGTGTGTGTGTGTGTGTGTGTGTGTGTGTGTGTGTGTGTGTGTGTGTGTGTGTGTGTGTGTGTGCGCGCGCGCGCGCGCGCATGCACAAGCGTGCGTGCGCGCGAATGCCTGCTCATGATCAACCGCATGTGCGCAAGTCTTCACACTGCTAGACAAGAGCAGCACTTACTTATCAAAGCCTGCCCCCATGCTTGCGTAGCGGCTCGGAACAGCACTGTTCCGGCAGCGATGACGACTTGCGCAATGACCCGTGACTGCAGAACATTAACGGGTACTCTGTGTAAGCTCAGCTCAGAATGTGGATGATATAGCAACAGAAAAGAAGAATGAATGCAGGCGCACCATGATACTGCCTCTAGATCCCCCTGTGGATGCAGCCTCTGGATATGGGGCAAAGGCACCCGAGCCTACCCGTTTACAAACAGGTGGACGACCATGTATCCAATTACAGAAAAGCCAATAAATCAAACAGCGCCCTAGCCTTCAAGAGTACAATTTGTTGCGGGGAGGGTGTGTTGGTCAGTTGGGATGAAGATGTTAATTAAGTTGAAAAAATAAGAAGATGGGCAAGAAGGACAAAAAGGACAAAAAGCACAAAAAGCACCGGCACAAGGACAAGAGGCGCAGGAAGGAGAGCTCTAGCTCTGAGAGCAGCTCAGAATCATCTGCTGGGGAATCAGATGTGGAGCGCAAGCGCCTGAAGAGCGAGAAATATGTATGTGTGCCTTGGCAGTATGAACTGACCCGCCTCATGCTGTATGTTCTGCGAGAGAGGATTGATGCAAAAGAAATACAACCATCAGCTTGCCCCTTTGTGACTGCCTGTTTGCAGGCTCAGCGCGTGGTGGCTCACCTTCAGAAGGGAGGTGGGGGCTTCGTGTGGGGCAAGAAGGTGGAGAAGGAGCTGGGAGAGGGCAAGAGACTTAAGGAGATCAGCGCATTTCAGGACAAGGCTAGGGCCCAGGAGCGGCTTGTGAGTGCCTTTCCCCTGCATGACGGGCTTCACATCTCTCCTGATGCGTGAAGAGCGCATGCCTGTTGCTGGGCACATTGTCAGCCGTGTACTGGAAAGCTCTTTAAGCTCATGGCTCACAGATCTGAGGGCAATAAAAGCTCCCTGGTGTGGCAATTTGAGGATGCATGATTTAGAGCCCAATTGGGAAGCTCTTTCAGCTTCTTCGTGTCTTGATGGTGTATGGGGTGTTTTGCCTGCTCCTAGTTTTGTGGCATGAATGTTGGGTAGTGCTCATGAATGTAAAGTGATCAACATGGTTGGTCTCTTGCCTGAAGCGTGCAACTGCATTGTCAAGCCTGAGGTCTATTTGCGTTTTGCTGCTATGTGCAGCGCATTCCTTTTCCTGCACTGTACTGCATACTGTTCGTGCCCCTTCAATCATGTGGCAGAAGGCTGTAGCATGCTGCAGCATGCCGCATATCTGAACCATTTTTCTGTTTGGGTCTAGAAGCCAACAGCACGGATGCTGTAAATGTGATGCAGGAGGAGCTGGAGAAAGTTCGCAAGCGGCAGGCCGAGCGGGAAGAGGAGAAGGCCCGCAGGGAGGAGGAGTTGGTCAGTATGGGTTAAGGGGCAGTGTCACAAATGAAGGCTTTGGCGCGTTCTCAGCTCCCTGCCCTACCAGCAGCCTGAAGGGGATACAGACTCGACTCCTGCACTTGCCCCATCCTCAACCACGAACCACGGGATGAGCAGCTTTTAAATGGGCACCCCTACCAGCGGCGCTCATGTACTTGCCTTCTCTGTGTATCACATGCCATTCAGTACAGGCACGCAGTACAAAAAAGCACATGCTTTTGTTACAAAGCTGGACCAAGCAGCGCCGCAGCGCCGCAGGGCCTCAGCCAGTGCGCTTGTTCAGCGACGGCTCTTGTCCAGCAGCCATGAGCCATGGTGCTTGCAAAAGCCCATGTGATGGATGAGGACAACATCGGCATGCTGAAGCTTTGTGCCTCGCCTGCCGATGGTGCAGACAATGGTGCAGCGCATGCGAGCTGCCCAGGAGGCGATGGAGAGCGAAACCAAAGAGGAGGAATTCTACCTCAAGGCCCTATTGGTTGGTGCAATGTGTGCTGTTCTGTGCTGCGCTGTGCCATGATCTTTTGCTCAGGCTGTGACCTGCTGGTGCTGATGTACCACACGCGCACCCATTACCACACGTGCACCCAAGCACTCCGTACACTGCAGCAGGCAACTACTTCCAGGCGTCACCTCATCATGGTTGAAAATAAGATGGCTTCACATGGGTAATTGCGGTGCAGACACTCCCAGGGCAAAGAGGAAAGGCTTACCTCCCTTTTGTAAGGCATGCAGTAGAGCGTGACTTGCTGCTGGTTGACATGCAGAGGACGTGAAGGATCAGTTTGCCCTGAACCAACATGCGTGCACATTCAATCACCTGGCTTTCTTACTTGCATTTTCACACCAAGAGTGGTGTGCAGTCCAAAATAGGGGAAGGGTAGAGAGCATGTGGGGTCCGTGTTGTGGACTGTGGATGTTGCACCACTGTGCATGCTCTGCAGAACAAGGCCGAGCGGCGGTTAAGCGAGGACAGGCCGCAGCCCAGTGACCTCATTGCGCGCAACCTGCACGCTGGGCTCAGGCTGGGAGAGCCGGCGGACTTGAACCTCAAGGTTAGCAAGTCAAGGCGTCGTCTGTGCCTCTGTGCATGTGCCTGTGTGTATGTGCGCGTGTGCAAAGGCATTTGTGTTGTACTCTGCCTCCCAAGCAATTGGCACTTGGCACAAGTAATTGGGCCATTTCTGAAATGACCGAATTCATGTGGAAGCATGGCAGTGTGTCATAAGGCAATGCGGGCTGGAGAGAGTAGTTCGCGGGAACTTATTCGGTGGTGGCAGCTTGCTGGACGATGCACTCGGTCTTCAGGTCCCCGCTGGCACCCCCTCCCGCGCCCAGCGCATGGACTTTAGTGCCAAGTTTGTCTGCTGTGGTGTTTTGGTGACGAAAGTGGGTGCGGCAAGGGGGCAAGCATGGTGCTCCCACGCATGCTCGCACAGAGTATTGCAGCCCGCCTTGCTGCCTACCCGTCTCCCTCCCCCCCCTGCCTTTCAACCTCTGCCTGTCCCTCTGTCTCCCCCTCTCATCCACTTAGTGTTGACAAGGTGCAAGCAAGGAACCCCCAACAAGGCATCAGTACAAAGTATTTGTATGCTTGGAAAAACAGCTTGAAGAGTATGCATTGAGTGACATTGTCTGTCTGAATGAAGCTGATGATTGAAAAATTCCATGGTTGTTGGCGTTTCATCAGTGTTCAATGCAAGGGATCAACTCTATCAATTGGTTTGGCTGTGGGCTTCATGGGCCATAGCATGCTGCACCGTGATCTCCAAAGCCTCAGCCATGCCATGCATGCAAGCAAGACAGCTGGTGCTTTGCATGTTGCAGGAGCCATGGACCTACTTCAGCAACTTGCACCTGGATGACGTGGAAGCTCTGTACGATGACATCAAAGAGTACGCGGTGGGTTGGGCCCCTGGCAATTGTGCAGCATCATGTTGGGGACGCACCTTGTGAAGAATGCAGCATGGTTATACATGCATGTCAGATCCATTGGCTTGTGCTCTTTTGCTTCAATTCGACTGGAGTGCTAGCACACGAGCTCAACTTTGTAACCTGGTCAGGCGTTTTTGGAACAGTTTCACGATGAGCCTGCAGTAATGGTTACTTTCATGGTGTGCCACCATGCGCATCTTTAAGCCCTGCTCACGATCCAGCATCATTGGGGTACGTGCTCATAGCACACACCATCCAGTCCACCTTGTTTGCAGACCTATGACAAGTATGACCCGTTGCACCTGGAGTTTTGGAAGTCACTGCTGGAAATTGCAGAGCATGAACTGGCAGAGGCCCGCAAGGTAGGCAAGGCGTGACGAGGTCGCACATTTGGCCGAATGGCAATTCTCTTGAAAAGGGAGGTGCTGTTCACTGTCAAAAAAAAAGGCTGAATGCTGATGCAGCGTGCCTGGTAGAATTAAGCGCATCATGAGAATGCCACCAAAATAAGCTCAAAATAATGGAGTTAGAGCATCCAGGAGCACATGTTTTGTACTATGAGCTTGTATTGTACTATGATTGCCTATTCAGGCACCTTGTCAGCAGCAATTGCACATGCAGCCATCCTTTCTCACCTCTCTTGCCTTCCCTCAGCCCAGCCTGGTTGGGTGTAGTTTGCGGGGTCACCACTCAGAGGTTGATTGAGCACTCGATGCCTTCAAAGCATGTGACAGTGTCACGCGCACCCGTGGGCATTCAATGCTGATCAATCTTGCAATGATCAATCTCACGCATATTACATATCAAAAGATCAGTCTGCCTGTCTGCTGCAGCAGCACCCCTCATGATGATTGACTTTTTTGCATTCCTTAATGGCTGCTGCAGCGGAACGAGATTGACCAAGCGCACTTGCGGGGCGGCCCAGAAGCGGCAGCGGCCGTGGCAGAGTCCTTTGCTGAGCGCGGATTGCACCCTGATGTGGAGCGCGACATTGCCAGCATGCTCATGGGTGCGCAACGGGTGCACGTAGGGTGCGCATGCTCGTGGGTGAGCAGCATGCTTGTGGTCGTACCCTTATGCAGAGCAGGACATCACCTGCATGCTCGCGGGTGCGCTAGCCCAGGAGCCTGCAAGTTGGGACGGCCCGCGGGCTGTGATCCGGCACCTGCGCCTGCCAACCAGGCAGAAGCAGGACACAAAGTGGAGGCCAAAACACCCGCGGCTGCCTGTGCACTGGGCCACTGCACAAGCCATGTGCGTGGGCAGGCTGATCACCTTGCGCATGGGCAGGGAAGTGTTGGAGGGCATGCGGGGAGGCGCCTGTGCCAGTTTTCGCCGCATTGAGAGGCTGCCTGTATGTTGTGCGCATTGAGGCGCTGCCTGCATGTTGTGCGCATTGAGAGGCTGCCTGTATGTTGTGCGAGGGCCCTGGGAGCGCCGTGCATCCCTGCAGTGGTCTGCCAGCACCTCTCCTGATCTGCGAGCCGTGTGTGCCTTGCAGGGCATGTCATGCGCCCAAGTGGGCAGCCATCCAATGGCAGTGTGTGTGTGTGTGTGTGTGTGTGTGTGTGTGGCAGTGTGTGTGGCAGTATGTGTATGCCAGTGTGTGTCAGGGGCACAGGCAGGCCGGCATCCGCTGGCAGTGTGTGTCAGGGGCACAAGCAGGCCGGCATCCGCTGGCAGTGTGTGTGTGTGTGTCAGTGTGTCAGTGTGTCATGGGCCCAGGAGGGCTGCCTTTCGCTGGCAGATACCGACGAGGAGCCCTGACACCGTCGAGGAGCCTCGCTGAGTCGTGAGCTGCTGAGTTTTGAGCTGCCAAGCACTGCTGGCAGTGTGTGGCAGTGTGTGGCAGTGGCAGTGTGTGGCAGTGTATGTCAGTGTGTGGCAATGTTAGTGTCAGTGTTAGGGGCACAGACAGACCGGCACCTGCGCCGGTCCTGCCTGTCATCCCTATTACAGAGAGCAGCCTGCCCCATATGTATCTACCCTGGGCCCTCTACTTGCCACCACCACAGACGCAGCCTTGTGCCCGCCCCATGCGTCGTCCCCTGCCCCTGCAGGCCAGTCGCACGGGGAGCTGATTGCCATGGAGCAGACCGTGATGGCGACGCTCGCATCCGGGGAGGGCGATATGGAGTACTGGGAGGCAGTGCTGAAGCGGCTCAAGCTGCAAAAGGTGGGGGTGGGCCTGGGCCTCTGCCTGCCTGCTTGCCTGGACCATGCAAGGCGTATGCATGCGCTAGGGAGGCACGCCGCCATGGTACAAGGGTGTGGAATGGTGTGGCTGTACAAGGTCTGCAGGCTGCAGAGACTGCTATGATTGCGTGCCGAAATTAGAGCACTGGCCAGGTTGGGCGCCCTGCAGCCCGTGCCCTGGGCGCAGCAGTCGCTGATGCAGTCAGAGCAAGAGCGCTGGCACAGTCGGGCGCCTTGCAGCCTGCACCTGCCATGGTTGCAGCAGCTGCAGGCACAGCCAGTGTGGCCTTGCTTATCCGTCCTGCACGCACGCCCTGCGCCCTACTGGTGCTGCCGCGCTTGCTGCTCCTTTGCGCACAGCCCTTTGCACTGCGCTGCCCCCTGTGGCGCTGCTCCCTGCGCTGCATGCATCACCTGCACTGCCCCATGTGCGCTGCTGCCTGTGCTTGCAGGCCAAGGCCCACGTGCGGGAGCTGCAGGCCCAGATTGTGTCAGCCACGCTGCAGCAGCTGGCGCGGGACGCGGCAGAACTGGCTGAGGACGCGGAGGTGTCCAGCTCCGAGTCAGAGGACACTGAGGCCGCAGCAGGTGCGTGGTCCAGCCCCGAATTCAAAGATCAATCTGGATAATAGACAGCTTTGATCTGAGATCTCTTGAGTTTTCCAGATTGTTGTCTGCCGACACCCTCTAGAAAGCTTGTTAGTTAAATGCGTTGGTCTGAGGACGTATGGAGGCTGCAGCAGGTGCGTGGGGTAACCGGGAAACAAGGATATGGAGGCCGCGGTAGGTGCGTGGTAGGTGCTTGGTCCAGCCCCCAATCCATGGATATTGCGGTTGCAGCAGGTGCATGGTCGGCGCGCCAAAGAGCTGTTGGTTTGCCTTGCTTCCGGCGGACTGGGCAGCCCATGTCCCGCCCTGAGTCCAGAGAGGGCGCCTTCAGATGCTGGCTTGGGCGTGGCCGGTCCCATCGCAGCGCACTTCAGCAGAGACTGCAGCCCCACTGCAGCGCACCTGGTGGCTGGCATGAGCTGGGCCCTGCTTCGGGGTCTGCAGCCTGGCTGTGAGACTGTTTGCCTGTCTGAGGGGCGTAGGGGCGGAATAGCACAGCTTGTGCTGGTGACGCATATGTCGTTGGCGCCTGTGGGGTTGGTCTGGCTGAAGTCACCGCCTGTGCAATACGCATCAAATCCGGCCGTGTGCGTTGAGGGTAGGCTGCCTGCTGAGCCGCCACAAACCAGATCAAAGCCTGTGTGTGCTGAGAAGAAGGGTCTGGCCAGTGAGATTAAGCCGCGGTGCCTGCACTTCACCCCGTGGCTGCGCCCGCAGGCGAGGCTGGACAGACGGCCAGGCACGCGGCCAGGCTGCCCGTCACGGCCGACCAGGCGGTGGCCACGGTCATGCGCTGGGGCAAGGAGGACAGGGGCGTGGTGCGGGCTGCAGCCGGGGCAGGCCTGCCTGGCGCGGAGGACATACCCCTGGATGAGGACGAGGAGGAGGGCAAAAAGGGGCGTGGCGCGCCGCAGGGTGGGTGTGCCGCATAGGGCATGATCAGGGAATTCATTGGGTTGTGGAGCACTTGCCTGGGCGTGTGAGGAGCTCGTGCCTGACTGTGGGTGCACATCTGTGTGTATGCATGTGTGTATGCACATGTGTGCGTGTGCTCGCGCATGTGTGTGTATGTGCCAGCATGTCCGTGTTCATAGAGCATAGCAGGCAAGAGTGAAGAGTAGTGCCTGCCTCCGATGCAACAGTGCTCGGGGCGGTGCCCCTCTGAGGAGGGGCGGTGGCTCCTGGGGAACGAGTGCGGTCGCCCTTCCTCTAGCCCCACCGCCGCATGGCCCACGTGCGCATCACACCACAGGGACTGCAGGCATGGGGTGTTCGTGGGCCTGCAGCTGAGCAGCACGCAGGTTGGCCTCTGCCATCCTCTCAAGCCCTACCGCATGGCTGGCCCGCGCTCACACGCATGCGCACGCGCATGCACACACGCGCACGCAGACCCAGCTGCCGGTGCTGAGGGCTTGGAGGGCATGGTAGCCGCAGCAGGCGACGAGGGCACACGAGGAGGGGGCGGGGCAGGGGTGGTGGGCCCAGCCCCGGCCTCGCGCGTGTACCCCACAGAGATCCCTGGGGTCGGGCGGCGCCGAAAGCCCAGGCGCGGGCAAGAGGTGCGGGGGGGACACAGCGCCTAGTAGCTGATGGGGACTGCACATGCCCGCCTGTGTGTGTGCGCGTTTGCGTGTGTGTGTTCGTCATGAGGTGGTCAGTGTCCTTGGGCAGGGTCAGTGCGTGAGCGTGCGCCCGTGCTTGTTGCGCGCGCAGGAGCAAGCAGAGGAGGTCCGGCAGCTGGGGGGCGAAGAGGAGCTTCCAGACGAGATTGTGGCAGATGGCAGGTGCGCAGGCAGGCAGGCGTGCCCTGTGGATGTGATGTGACAGTGCCTGTGCAGCCCCCCTGCGGTGCCTTGGGTGCCCCTAGGTCGCTTCTGCTGGTACAGAGACCGGCAGAGAGTAGGGCTTGGAGCCTGGCTGTTCCAGCTGCAGGGCCCTGGCAGCCTCTTGAGTGTGTTTTGGCGCACACGTGCGCCTCGCTGCAGGCTGTCGCCGCCCCCGGTGGACCCGCGTTCGATCGAGATGGAGGATGTGGTCAACGAAGAGGAGGACTACAGGTGGGCAGTCATCACACTGACAATGCTGTGTGGGCCGGCGCTGTGGCCACTTTGTACTTGCATGCTGCGTTTAAGCATCACGTCCCCACTGCTCTGGTCTTGCTTGCGCGGCGCACAGGTGTGCTCATGTGCACTGTCGTCCGAATTCTCGTCATCCAGCTCATGCTGGTAGTGCTTGCGCGGGTGCAACGCTCTCCTGGCATTCCAGACCTGGCCAATTCATGGCCTGCTTTTGGGGTGGGGCTTGTGCCCATTTGTCATGTTGCCCATTTCGTGGTAAAGCTGCAGAGGACCCAATCAACACACCGCCATAAAGCAGCGCCTAGGAATGAGCACCCTCAGCTTTGCCAGCTGTGCAGGCATGCTGACGGTCGTGTCACGCAGAGGGCGCGCCCTGGCACACTCCCCTCTTGTGCACCGCCCCTGCCACACTCCCCTCTATATGCGCGCTTGTACCCGTGCGCGCAGGCAGCTAGAGCTGATGCGGCAACAGGTCATGCTCACCACCAGCGCGCGCTTCCAGGCCGCACGCGCCCAGCTGGCAAGCATGGGTGGCTCCACGGTGGATCGCTCTGTGCGCTCACTGCTTTTCGAGGAGGGCCGCGTGGGCGTGCACCCCATGATGCGCAACGTCGCGGCTGGGGTGGGTGCTAGACCTCACGGTGTGCAAGGTGCTCCCTCTGCAAAACGTTGCAGCCACGGGGGAGAGCGCACCTGGGGATATGAAGGGTACTCTTCATCTGCAGCATGTTCCCTCTTATACGGAGCATGCTCCCTGTGGTGCGCAGCATGCAAACCCTTGATGCGCTTAGTTGCAGCCGGGTGTGAGTGGGACCCATGCGCTGGTGGAGACCTTGCACGTGCACAGGTCCGTGCATAGGTAGCTGCGTGCCTGACCGTGTGCCCAAGGGGTTTGCGCGCTTTTTGGTGGCAAGTTGTGCGGCACCTGTGCGGGGCTCAGGTCTCCCTTTTTGGGGAAGGCCCGTGCAAGCCAAGCTCGTTCGGTCAGGTGCTTGGCCTTATGATGGTCGGGGTTGGCCAACCAGCTCTGCCAGCCCACTTGATGGGGTTGGCCAAATGTTTCAGTGGCTGTCAGCTGTGCATGTCAGATGGCTGACTCTCACATGGCTGACGGCCGCTTGATCCTGCTATCCCCATCAGCTGGGAGTGCGTTATTAAGTGGCCGTCGCCCACCCACTTCAGTCGGCTGCCCAGCATGCACGGTTGGCATTGGCAGAAGGAAGGTACGCAGGATGGGAAAACCTTATGAGCAGCAGTTGGACACATGTCCCTGCTCTTAATTGTTGCTTTGCGCCGACACTGCTGGCAGGATGGGATGACTTACAGAGCTGGCATTCCAGAGACCCTTACGGCGGAGGACGAAATGGTGGGTGCTTTTAACTGGCCTGTGTGTGTGCAAGGGACATAGGAGTCCTGGATAGGGTCCAGTAGCCTGTGGCATGTCAACCAAGATTTTCCCTTGCATACTGCTCTTGTGTCTGTATGACACTCCAAAGAACAACAGAGTTTGTCGCCCAATCCCTCTGGTCGGCAAACGCCTTACCGTGGTTGAATACCATTAATTCTGTTCAATGATGTTTTCAATCATTAATGAGCTCAGCATGTTCTTATGTTTGAAACAGAGCTCAAATAGCAAGAGAACGGTGCTCTGTTCATGCCTCTCCTCACTTAAAAATTTTGCAATGTTATGCACTTTTTTTCCTGAGGATTTGGCAAAACACCATCCTTGTCCTGTGTAATTATGAATTTCTTTTTAATTATGAATTTCTTTATTAATTTGCAGACTAGGAACTTGCACCTTGATCTTCGTTGCAATGACATTTCAGATGGTGCTCATGTTCTCTATCCAATTGCAGACTCTAGCGCAGTTCAAGGCTTCTTCCATGAAGCAGATGGGCTCAGATGCAGCAGACAGAGATTTTGGTGGAGAAGTGCCGCTGGAAGCTCAGGTGAGGAAAGTGGGAAGACGTTACTTAGCTTTGCGTCCAACTTGCTGCCACCTGCCCTCCTAGAGGAAGCGCGAGTAAGGATGGTTAAATAGGGTGGTCCGAATTGCCAAAGAGACTCGCCAAGATTCGGCAAGACTCGATGTAGATGGGTAGGGCCTAGATGGGAGATTGTTGTTAGAAAACTGCTTTTCACAGGCGCCCCCTTTTGACCTGAGAATTTCAAGGTTACTTCCAAGGATGTAGAAGTGCATTTTTCGAATTTTTTAGCTGGGAAGAAAAATTCGTGCTGTGGACGTTTTGCCTTTTAGAATGCTGTTAATTTGTGAATACAGGGGGGGCTTGCAGCCACAGCCCCACTCAGCGACGCTCTCCTATTCAGTTTCGCTGCGTTGTTGCATGAATTAGAAAGAAATTTATATCATTTAACGTAGTTCTAGCACTTCCACTCTCATCCTCATCACTGAAGTCCCCCCACTGCTGGACCCCTCCTCCTCCTCCTCCTCCTCCTCCTCC
>LKMJ01005845.1_pt1 | contig 11624 bp, 9 predicted proteins | sample 643391 | NCBI WGS metagenome assembly LKMJ01 (sample SAMN04112250, study PRJNA286221) | soda lake metagenome | biome: soda lake; feature: Kulunda Steppe; material: water; isolation source: sample PL-Br10 brine of Picturesque Lake | place: Russia: Kulunda steppe | collected 2010-07
ACGCAGGTGGGATATTTCTATGCCGGCGCGCCGGCGATGGTCTATCAGGAAACGCTCGACCAGGCGCGCGAGGCCGCCGACGCGCTCGGCGCCGCCGCGCGCGCGCATCTCGAAAAGACCGATATCCGCTGGTCGCTCGACAATACCGTGGTGCAGATGGGCGGGCTGCCGAGCCTCGTGGCGGTGCGCGCGCGCTTCGCCGATCTCGTGGTCCAGCCCAAGCCCTACGGTGATGCGCGCGGGCTCGAGGACGAGGCCGTGGTGGAGGCGGCGATGTTCGAGGGCAAGGCGCCGGTTCTGATCGTGCCCGATTCGGGGATCGCCGAACCCTTCGGCAAGCGCATCGTCGCCGCCTGGAACCAGAGCAACGAAGCGATGACCGCGATCCGGCGCGCGCTGCCGCTGCTGCGCGCGGCCGATGACGTCAATATCGCCGTGATCGACCCGCCGCAGCACGGCCCCGAGCAGTCCGATCCCGGCGCACTCCTGTCCACGATGCTGTCGCGCCACGATGTGCATGCCGAGGTCTCGGTGCTCGCCAAGACGATGCCGCGCACCTCCGACGTGCTGCAGCGTCATGTCCGCGATCAGGACGCCGACATGCTCGTGATGGGCGCCTACAGTCATTCGCGCTTTCGCGAGGCGATCCTCGGCGGCACCACGCGTCACACCCTCGAGATGACCGGGGTTCCGGTGTTCATGGCGCACTGAGCCGGCGGGCGCCTCAGCCGGGCAAGCCGCCGTCGCTGTCGTCGCCCGCCGCCTCTAGCAGCCGGCCGAGATCGGGCACGGTAACATGGCGCGTGCCGTAGAGCCGGATCACCCCGTCGCGCTTGAGCGCCGACATCTGCCGGCTCACCGTCTCCAGCGTCAGGCCGAGATAATCGGCCATCGCCTCGCGGGTGAGCGGCAGGTCGAACACGATCTCCCCCACCGCATCGCCCTTTCGCAGCGTGGCGTCGCGCCGCGCGATCGTCGCGAGAAAGCTCGCGATCTTCTCGCGCGCTGTCTTGCGCCCAAGCACCAACATCCATTCGCGCGCCGCGTCGAGCTCGTCGAGGGTCATCTCGAGCAGCCGCTTGCAGATGCTGGGTGTCTCGGCAATGAGCTGCTCGAAGGCGCCGCGGCGAAAGCAGCACATCACCACGTCGCTGGCCGCCGCGACATCATAGGCCGCCGCCCGCCGCCCCGGCCGGCCGACGAAATCCGACGGCAGCAGGAGCCCCACCATTCCACGGCGCCCGTCCTCCATCGTCTGCGTCAACGTCGCCACGCCGGTGACGACCGAGCCCACGAAATCCATCGATTCGCCCGCCCGCGCGATCGCCTCGCCGGCCTCGAAGCTGCGATAATACTTGATGCGCTCGAGCCGGGCGAGCTCGTCGCTCTCGCAGCGCGAGCACACCGCGCGGTGGCGGATCGGGCAATCGGCGCAATCGGGCGTCATGAGGGTGCGCTCTCTCGTGCGGCTGCGATCCATTGGGTTGACCTGCGTCAAGGAAACCGGCGGCTGTCAACGTCACGCTACACTCACAGCACGCATACCGCAACTTCCGGCCCGGATCGGCAGGCAAAGATCATGACAACACATTCGCAACTCTCCCGCCTCGGCCTGTTCGACGCACAGGTGCCCCGCTACACCAGCTACCCCACCGCGCCGCATTTCGATGCCGAAATCGGTGCTGCCACTTTCGGCGACTGGCTCACCGCGCTGCCCGTCGGCGGGCAGATATCGCTCTATGTGCATGTGCCGTTCTGCCGGCGACTGTGCTGGTTCTGCGCCTGCCGCACGCAGGGAACGCAATCTGAGCTTCCGCTGCGCGCCTATGTGGCGACCCTGAAGGCCGAGATCGCGATGATGGCGGCGGCGCTGCCCGAGGGGGTGACGCTGTCGCGGCTGCATTGGGGCGGCGGCACGCCGACCTTCCTGCCGGCGGATCTCATCACCGAGCTTGCCCAGGCGATCTTCGCGGCGGTGCCGCTCGGGCCGGGGGCGGAGTTCTCCGTCGAGATCGACCCGAACGAGATCGATGCGCCACGGCTCGACGCGCTCACCGCCGCGGGCATGACGCGCGCCTCGATCGGGGTGCAGGATTTCGACGCTCGCATCCAGCGCACCATCGGCCGCGACCAGAGCTTCGAGATAACGCGCTCCGCCGTCGAGGCCCTGCGCGCGCGCGGCATCGAGAGCCTGAATGCCGATCTCGTCTATGGCCTGCCGCACCAGACCCGCGCCGGGATCGCGGACACGGTGCAGAAGCTCCTCTCGCTCGGCCCCGACCGGGTGGCGCTCTATGGCTATGCGCATGTCCCCTGGATGGCACGGCGCCAGCAGATGATCCCCGCCGATTCGCTGCCGCGCCCCGAGGAGCGGCTCGAGCTGTTCGAGGCGGCGCGCCGGCTGTTCCTGTGGGACGGGTTCGACGAGATCGGTATCGATCATTTCGCCCGGCCCGAGGACGGCCTCGCCCGTGCGAAGCGGGCGGGAACGCTGCGGCGGAACTTCCAGGGCTATACGGATGAAACGGCCAGCGCGCTGGTCGGGCTCGGTGCGTCCTCGATCTCGCGCTTTCCGCAAGGCTTTGCGCAGAACGCCCCGGCCACCTCGGATTACAGCAAGGCGGTGCGGGCGGGGCGATTCGCGACAGCTCGCGGGCATGCCTTCGGCGGCGACGATCTGCTGCGCGGGCGGCTGATCGAGGCGGTGATGTGCGAGTTCGGGCTCGATTTCGCGGCGCTGTCGCGCGAGCTGGGCCTGTCCGCAGCGCGGTTGCACGCCCTCGCTGCGCCGGTGGCCGAGCAATTCGACGGCTTCGTCGATCTGACCGAAGCGCGGCTGCATATCCGCCCCGAGGGCCGCCCGCTCACCCGGATGATCGCGCGCGGCTTCGACGCCTATGATCTGTCGAAGGCGGGGCACAGCTCGGCGGTGTGAGCCTCACTCCACCGCCGCGCGGTCGAACGCCGCCGCCATGAGCGCGCGGGTATACTCCGTCTGCGGCGCCTCAAAAATCTGCGCGCTCGGCCCGGCTTCCACGACGAGCCCCTCGCGCATCACCATCACCTTGTGCGACAGCGCGCGCACCACGCGCAGATCATGGCTGATGAAGATGTAGGCGAGCCCGTAGCGCCGCTGCAGCGCGCGCAGAAGCTCGACGATCTGCACCTGCACCGTCATGTCGAGCGCCGAGGTCGGCTCGTCGAGCACCAAGAGCTTCGGGCGCAGGATCATCGCGCGGGCGATGGCGATGCGCTGGCGCTGGCCGCCGGAGAATTCGTGCGGATAGCGCCCCATCACCGCCGGGTCGAGCCCGACCTCGTCGAGCATCTGCGCCACCAGCGCATCCGGGTCCTGCCCCTTTGCCACGCCGTGCACGCCGAGTCCCTCGGCCACGATCTGCCCGATCGTCATGCGCGGGCTCAGGCTTCCGTACGGGTCCTGGAACACGATCTGCATCGACCGGCGCAGCGCGCGCAGCTCTCGCGAACGCCAGCCCTGCACGTCGCGGCCCTGAAACAGGATCGGCCCCTCGCTCGAAATGAGCCGCATCAGCGCGAGCGCGAGCGTCGTCTTGCCCGACCCCGATTCGCCCACGAGGCCGAGCGTCTCCCCCGCCCCCACGCTCAGCGTGGCGCCGTCCACGGCCTTCACATGCCCCACGGTGCGGCGCAGGAAGCCGCGCTGGATCGGGAACCAGACCCGCAGATCATCGGTGCGCACCACCTCGGGCGCGGCGGCGGGCGGCTCGGGCATGCCGCGCGGCTCGGCCGCGAGCAGGCTGCGGGTGTATTCGTGGGACGGGGCCGCGAACACGTCGCCGGTGCGCCCCTGCTCGACGATTTCGCCGTCCTTCATCACGCAGACCCGATCCGCGATTCGCCGCACCACGCCGAGGTCGTGGGTGATGAACAGAAGGCTCATCCCGCTCTCGCGCTTGAGCCCGGCGAGCAGGGAAAGGATCTGCGCCTCGATGGTGACGTCGAGCGCGGTGGTCGGCTCGTCGGCGATCAAGAGCTTGGGGTCGTTGGCCAGCGCCATGGCGATCACCACGCGCTGGCGCTCGCCGCCCGAAAGCTGGTGTGGGTAGGCGCCGAGCCGGCGCTCCGCGTCGCGCAGCCCGACACGGTGCAACAGCTCGAGAATGCGCCCGCGCGCCGTCTCGCGGCGCAGGGCCTGATGCACCGCGATGACCTCGCCGATCTGCTTTTCGATCGTGTGCAGCGGGTTGAGCGAGGTCATCGGTTCCTGAAAGACGAAGCTGATGTCATTACCGCGCACGCGGCGCAACGCGCGCTCCGGCGCGCCGACCATCTGCTGTGCGCCGTACTGCACCGAGCCCTTCACCTCCGCGCTCAGGGGCAGCAGGCCCACCGTCGAGAGCGCCGTGACCGACTTGCCCGACCCCGATTCGCCCACCAGCGCGACGGTCTCGCCCGCGCCGACCTCGAAGGACACGCCGCGCACCGCGCGCGCCTCGATGCCCTCCTGCCGGAAGGTCACCGACAGATCGGCAACACGCATGAGCGCGCTCATTGGAAGGTCTTTCGCGGATCGAAGGCGTCGCGCACGCCCTCGAAGATGAACACCAGAAGCGAGAGCATGATCGCGAAGGTGAAGAACGCCGTGAAGCCGAGCCAGGGCGCCTGCAGGTTCTGCTGCGCCTGCAGTGTGAGCTCGCCGAGCGACGGAAACGCCGCCGGAAGTCCGAAACCGAGGAAATCGAGCGCCGCGAGTGTGCCGATCGTGCCGGTGACGATGAAGGGCAGCATCGTCAGCGTCGCCACCATCGCGTTGGGCAGCACATGGCGAAACATGATCACCGTGTTCGAGACACCGAGCGCGCGCGCCGCGCGGATATACTCGAAATTGCGCGCGCGCAGGAACTCGGCGCGCACCACCCCCACCAGCGCCGTCCAGCCGAACAGCGTCATCAACAGCGCGAGCACCCAGAAATCCATGGTGAACATCGCGCCCACGATGATGATGATGTAAAGCTGCGGCGTCGCCGCCCAGATCTCCACGACGCGCTGAAAGAACAGATCGAGCAGCCCGCCGAAGAAACCCTGCACCGCGCCCGCGGCGATCCCGATGAGCGAACTCAGCGCCGTCACCGTCAGCGCGAAGAGCACCGACAGCCGGAAGCCGTAGATCACACGCGCGGCCACGTCGCGCGCGTTGTCGTCCGTGCCGAGCAGGTGATCGGAGTCGGGCGGCGTCGGGGCGGCGCGGCCGATATCGTTGACGGTGCTGTAGGAATAGGGGATCGGCGGCCAGATCATCCAGCCGGGCTCGGTGTCGATCTCGCCCGCATCGGCGGAATCGCGCGTGGCCCGGGGCGCGTCGAGGCAGTCCTGATGCCCGCCGGTTTCGACAAGGCACTGCACCTCCGCGTCGTGAAAAACGGCCTCGGTCGCGAACTCGCCGCCGAAATCGGTCTCGGGGTGAAAATTGATGACCGGAAAGTAGAGATCGCCGCGATACTGCACCACCAGCGGGCGCTCATTGGCGATGAACTCGGCGAACAGCGACAGCACGAACAGCACGGAAAAGATCCACAACGACCAGCGCGCGCGGGTATTGGCCCGGAAATTGCGCCAGCGACGCTGATTGAGCGGCGACAGGCGCATTCAGGTCTCGCGGGTCTCGAAATCGATCCGCGGATCGATCCAGACATACATCAGATCCGCCAGCAGCCCCACCACGAGCCCGATCAGCCCGAACATGAACAGCGTGCCGAAGATCACCGGGTAATCGCGCGCCACCGCCGCCTCGAAGCCGAGCCGGCCGAGCCCGTCGAGCGAGAAGATCGTCTCGATGATCAGCGAGCCGCCGAAGAACACCGCCACGAACACCGCCGGAAACCCCGCCACCACGATGAGCATCGCATTGCGGAACACATGCCCGTAGAGCACGCGCCGCTCGGTGATGCCCTTGGCGCGGGCGGTCATCACGTACTGCTTCTTGATCTCGTCGAGAAAGCTGTTTTTTGACAGCAGCGTGAGCGTGGCGAAGGCCGAGATCGTCGAGGCCGCCACCGGCAGCGTGATATGCCAGAAATAATCGAGCACCTTGCCGATCAGCGACAGCTCCTCCCAGTTTTCCGAGGTCAGCCCGCGCTGCGGAAAGATCTGCCAGTAGGAGCCGCCCGCGAACAGCACCAGAAGCAGGATCGCGAACAGAAAGCCGGGGATCGCATAGCCCACGATCACCACCCCGGATGTCCAGGTGTCGAAGCGCGTGCCGTCATGGACCGCCTTGCGGATGCCCAGCGGGATCGAGACGAGATAGGCGATCAGCGTGGACCACAGCCCGAGGCTGATGGAGACGGGCATCTTCTCGAGGATCAGTTCGGTCACGCCGATGGAGCGGAAATAGCTCTCGCCGAGATCGAGGCGCATGTAGTCCCAAACCATCGAGAGGAACCGCTCGACGGGGGGCTTGTCGAAGCCGAACTGCGCCTCGAGCTGGGCGATGAATTCGGGCGAGAGCCCCTGCGCGCCCTCGTAGCGGCTCTCCATGTCCGCGGGCGCGCCGCCGGCGAAACCCGCGAAGACATCGCCCTCGCCCTCGGTCTCGGCGATGATCTGCTCGATCGGGCCGCCGGGGACGAACTGCACCAGCGTGAAATTGATCAGCAGGATCCCTAGCAGGGTCGGCACGATCAACAGCAGCCGCTTGAGTATGTATGCGCCCATGTCGCGCCCTGCTCCCGGCCGCCCGCGCCGCTTGTGATTTTTCCCACGCTAAGTGTCGCGGGGCGCCTCGCGCAAGCGCCGATCAGCCCCCGCCAATGCGAACGGCCGCCCGGCTCGGCGGGCGGCCGCGCATCGCGCCGGCGGCGGGCGGTTACTGCCCTTCCGCCTCGATATAGGCGATCAGCTTGGCGCGGTCCTCCTCGCTGCCCATGCCGCCATAGGCCATGGAGGTGCCGGGGGCATAGCTGCGCGGGTTCTCGATGAAGGCCGACAGGCTGTCATAGTCCCACAAATCGGCCACCTCGGAGAGCGCGCCGGAGTAGTTGAAGCCGTCCACGGAATCGACCTCGCGGTCGATCAGCTGATAGAGATGCGGGCCGACGCGGTTCTGCCCGTCCTCGAGCGCGTGGCAGGCGCGGCACTGGTTCCACAGGCTCTGCCCGTCCGACGGGTCCTGCGCGGCGACGAGCTGGGCGAATTCCGACTCCGCGTCGTCGTCATCGTCCTCCTCGCGCGCCTCGTCCTCCTCGCGCTCGTCCTCGTCGTCCTCTTCTTCGGTGCGCTCCGCCTCGGCGACCTCGAACTCCTCCATGTCGCCGCCGCTCTCGACATGCATGTAGGCGATGAGGTCGGCGCGCTCGCCCATGTCATCGAGCCCGCCATAGCTCATGCTGGTGCCCGGGGCGTAGTCGCTCGGGTTCTCTATGAAGGCCGAAAGCTCCTCGGGGGTCCATTCGCCCTCGGGCAGCGCGCCGGAGTAGCTGAAATCGTCGATCGCTCCGATTTCGCGGCCGACGACCTGATACATCGACGGTCCAACCCCGTGGCTGCCCTCGTCGAGGGCATGGCAGGCGCGGCATTCGCTCCAGAGCCCGGAGCCGGCATCGGGATCCGCCGAGGCGAGCCGCTCCTCGAAGCTCATCTCGTCTTCTTCTTCCTCGACGTCGTCGTCATCCTCGTCCGGCATGGCGATGACATAGGCCTGCTCATCGCCGGCACGGCCGACGGTGTAGAGCTCGCTCGCCGCCCACTGTCCCAGAAGGAACACCAGCAGCGCCCCGCAAAAGGCCCCTACGAGCTTCGTGAAAACCATTGTGTCGAACATGTCGCATCCCATGCAGCCCGGGGTTTGCATCTCTCTATCCGCTTCACCTCGCGCTTTTCAAGCGATACTTGGCGCGACCAAGTGGCCCTTTCGGGCGCGGCGGGCGAGGAGCACACGATGACGCAACGCATTGCCTTTCAGGGGGAACCGGGCGCCTATTCCCATCAGGCCTGCCACACCGCGCGCCCGGCGATGGAGGCGGTCCCCTGCCGCACCTTCGAAGACGTGATCGAGCAGGTCCGCATTGGCGCGGCCGATCTCGCGATGCTGCCGGTCGAGAATTCGACCTATGGCCGGGTGGCCGACATTCATCGCCTCCTGCCCGACTCGGGGCTGCATATCATCGACGAGGCCTTCGTGCGGGTGCATATCAACCTGCTCGCGCTGCCGGGCACGCCACTCGACGCGGTGCGCCGCGCCCTCAGCCACACCGTGCTGCTCGGCCAGTGCCGCGACTTCCTGCGCAAGCACGGGATCGATCCGGTGACATGGGCCGACACCGCGGGTTCGGCGCAGCATGTCGCCGCCGAGGGCGATCCGGCGCAGGCCGCGCTCGCCTCCGAACTCGCCGGGGAGATCTACGGGCTCGAGCCGCTCGCGCGCCATATCGAGGATCAGTCCAACAACACGACCCGCTTTCTGATCATGTCGCGTGCGCTCGACCCGACGCCTCGCGGCGAGGGCAAGATGATGACCTCCTTCGTGTTCCGGGTGCGCAACATCCCCGCCGCGCTCTACAAGGCGCTCGGCGGATTCGCGACGAACGGCGTCAACATGACCAAGCTCGAAAGCTACATGGTCGATGGCTCCTTCACCGCGACGCAGTTCTTCGCCGATATCGAGGGGCACCCGGACGACCACAATGTCCGCCTCGCGCTCGAGGAGCTGCGCTACTTCACCTCGATGCTGGAAATCCTCGGCGTCTACCCCGCCGATCCGCAGCGCAGCTAGCCCCGGACTGCCCGGGCCGTCAGCGGCGCGCGGCGCGTTCGATCCGGTCACAAAAGCGCCGCAGCCGGCGTTGCAGATTGGCCGCGATGCGCCCCTGCCCGAGCCGCAGCGACTGCAGCAGCATCCGCGCGGGAAGGGTGGCGCCGCCGGCGCGCCCTGTCACGGTGAGCCGCGTGGCCTTCTGCCCGGACGCCGCCACGGTGACGTGGATATCGCCGGCGAACTCCGCGGAGGCGACCGTCGCGCGCAGAAGTTCATCGGCCGTCTGCTCGGCGATCTCGATGCGCAGATCGCGCTCCACCCCGCGCCAGGCGATGCGCACGCGCCACGCCGGCATGCCCGCCGCGGTGTCCGCGAGCCGCTCGACCCGCGCGCCGCGCTCGCGCAGCTGGCGGGCAAGATCGTCGAAATCGGTCACATGGGCGAACACGGCCTGCGCCGGCGCGGCGACATCCTCGGTCAGGGTGATCTCGAATTGATGGTCCGCCATGACTGCCCCTTCGCTGCGCGCCGACTATCGCGTCAACCGAGCCGGTCGGCAAGCCATGCGCGGATGAGATGATGCGCGATTGCGCCGGGGCGCGCGGGCGGAGTGCGCCCGCCGATCCCGGCGAAGGCGTCGGCCATCTCCTCGCGCGTCATCCAGCGCGCATCGGCAAGCTCGTCGGGATCGCGCCGGATCGTCCGGTCGAGCGCCACACCATAGCAGCCGAGCATGAGCGAGCTGGGAAACGGCCAGGGCTGGGAGGCGAGATAGGCGACCTCGCCCACGGCGATACCAGTCTCCTCGAAGACCTCGCGGCGCACCGCGCCCTCGACGGTCTCGCCGGGCTCCATGAACCCCGCCAGCAGCGAATACATCCCCTCCGGCCAGGCATGCGAACGCCCCACGAGGATGCTGTTGCCATCGGTGATCAGCATGATGACGACCGGATCGCTGCGCGGGAAATGCGGCGCGCCGCAGGCCGGGCAGCGCCGCTGCCAGCCGCCCGCAACCATATCGGAGCGGTTGCCGCAGACCGCGCAGAAGCCATGCGTGCGGTGCCAGTTGAACAGCCCGCGCGCCGTGGCGGCGAGCTCGGCCTCGAGCGGATCGAGCAGCGTCATCACCCGGCGCAGCTCCACGAAGCGGTGATCGGCCGGCATCTGCGGGTGATGCTGTTCGGTCGGATCGACGAAGGCGGCCATCGCGGCCTCGTCGAGGCCCTCCGGCGCCCAGCGCGACAGATCGACCGCAAATCGCGCTGCCCCGTGCACCCGGCCCAGAAAGAGCGGCGCCGGCGTCCCCGCAAGCGCGTCATGATCGAGCGCGAGCCAGCCCAGCCGCGCCCCCTCGGGCCCCGCCACCAGCGGCTTGCCCCGCCAGAGGACGAGCGCGCGCGCCGCCGGATCCCGTTGCAGCTCGGCCTGCGCGCCCGGCTTGCGCAGATGCGCCGCCCGGTCGAGCCCCGCGCCGCCAAATGTCACCGTCTCCGCGATCCGCATCCGCCGTCCTCCCCGCCGCGCCGCATCTGCCACGCGCCCCGCGGCTTTGCAACGCCGCCCGTCGCGCGCCCTCTTGCAAAAATACAACCATGACGTGCAAAATCGCCGCGCGTGCACTTTGAGCGGTTTCGCGCCGACGCAAAACCTTTCCAAAGTGTGTACGGCGCCACGGGATGCGGCGCGGGGTGTGAGGATTTCGGGTGATGAGCGGGATGGTCGGACGCGTGGGCCGAGAGACCGGGCGGGTAAATCTTCGCATAATGCAGACGACGGATCTGCACATGCAGCTCATGCCCTTCGACTACGCCACCGACCGCGCCGCCCCGGGAACCGGCCTCGCCGCGGCGGCGACGCTGATCGCGCGCCTGCGGGCCGCGGCCGGCAACACCCTGCTGTTCGACACCGGCGATCTGCTGCAGGGGACCGCGCTCGGCGATTACATCGCCCTCGAGCGCGGGCTCGGGCCCGGCGAGGTCCACCCCGCCATCGCGGCGATGAACGCGCTCGGCTATGACGCGATCACGCCGGGCAACCATGATTTCGATTTCGGCATCGCGTTTCTGCGGCGCGCGCTCGACGGCGCGCGGTTTCCGGCGGTCTCGGCCAATCTGGCACAGCGGCTCGGCGCCGATCCAGCCGAGGATTGCACCCTCTTCGCGCCCTATGCCCTGCTCGATCGCACCGTCACCGACATGGCCGGGGACCGCCATCCGATCCGCATCGGCGTGATCGGTTTCGCGCCGCCGCCACTGTTTCGCCCCGGCGCACAGCCGCACGGCGAGGGCGTTCAGGCGCGCGACATTGTCACGGCGGCCCGCACCTGGGTGCCGCGGCTGCGCGCGGCCGGGGCCGATCTCGTCATCGCGCTGGCCCATACCGGTATCGGACCGGCCGACCACATCTCCGGCATGGAGAACGCCGCGATTCCGCTCGCGCAGGTACCCGGCATCGACGCCCTGCTCGCCGGGCACACCCATGCGCTGTTTCCCGGCCCCGCTTTCGCTGGCTGGCCGGGTCTCGACGCGGTGGCGGGGACCATCGCGGGTGTTCCGGCAGTCATGGGCGGCAGCCACGGCGCCCATCTCGGCGTGATCGACCTCGAGCTCGAGCGCGGCGCGGCGGGCTGGCGGGTGCGCCATCGCCGGTCGGCCGTCGCCGGGCATGACGGCGTCTGCACCCCGCCCGCTCCGCGGATCACGCGCGCGGTCGAACCCGATCACGCGGCCATGCGCGACCGGCTCGACTGCGTGATCGGCGAAAGCCGCGCCGCGCTGCACAGCCATTTCGCGATGCTCGGCGTCGCGCCGGCGCTGCGCCTCGTGATGGCGGCGCAGCGCGCGCATGTCGCCGCAGCACTCGAAGGCACGCCGGCGGCGGGGCTGCCCCT
>LKMJ01005846.1_pt1 | contig 11623 bp, 15 predicted proteins | sample 643391 | NCBI WGS metagenome assembly LKMJ01 (sample SAMN04112250, study PRJNA286221) | soda lake metagenome | biome: soda lake; feature: Kulunda Steppe; material: water; isolation source: sample PL-Br10 brine of Picturesque Lake | place: Russia: Kulunda steppe | collected 2010-07
GACAGCACAAGTAGCGTGCGTCTACGATCTCAGCGCGTCACGAGTCCGAGAGATCATCTCAAACGACACAGATCACAGCATTAGAGGACTCAAACCATGACGAATACCGAACAGTGGGTCGACAAGCACCGACCCGAAAAACTCGACGACGTACAGGGTAACAACAGCGACCTCGACACTATCGGCAACTGGGCTGACGACTGGGAGTTTGGTGATCAACCGATCTTACTGGTTGGCCCGCCGGGTGTCGGCAAGACGTCGACAGCCGAAGCCGTGGCAAACCGTCTGGACGTTCAGACAGTGGAGATCAACGCGAGTTCAGCACGGCGAACTGACGACCTCAAGGAAATCGCCGCTCAGATCCGAACCTCGGGGCCGGAAGGGGTTCGATTGATCCTGATCGACGAGGTGGACTCGTGGCATCATGGCCCGGACAAAACGGTGCTCTACAACGCACTCGCCCAGCCCGGCAACCCGGTGATAATGACCGCCAACGACGAGTACAGTGTCGCCGACGGGATCAAAAGCCGCGCCGAGACCTTCGAGTTCAGCCTCGGTGTCAGGAGTCGCCGATCTCGAATCAAGCAGGTGGCAGAGGCCGAAGGCGTCGAACTCAGCGAGAACGACCTCGAAGCCCTCGCTCAACGCCCAGACCTCCGGTCGGCAATCAACGATCTCCAGATGTTCGCTGAGCACGACAGGCCGGTCAGTGAGGACGCCCGGGAGTGGGAGGACAGCGAGTGGGACATCCTCGATCAAGTGCTCACTGGCACGCCTGACATCGGCTCCATGAGTCCGCCAGACGCTCTCATGTGGATCGACGAGTGCCTCTCAGCGGAGTACAGAGGACTGGAGATGGCTATGGGGTACGAGGCGTTAGCTCTCGCTGACGCCCGTCTGGGAGTCGCTCAAGAGAAGAGCTATCGACACTGGAAGTACGCCCGGGCCATGATCGAAGAGGTCGCCCTGATCCGTCAGACGGAACCGTACTTCGGCGACGAGATCAGCTACAACAACAAGTCGTTCCCAGAGTGGTTCAGGCACAGTAAACCGAAGGCGTCGTCTGAGGGTTCAACGGCGACACTGTACCGCAAGTTGAAAGGCTCCGAAGACTCCGGGTTCAACTTCGCTGGCAACTACCTTATGTTTCTGAGCACTTACCTACCGATCTTGAAGGACCTCGACGACGAACAGAAGTTCGAGATCATCATGACCTACGACCTCGACGAGCCGCAAATGAAAAAGCTCGACGTTGACCCTTCAGACTACGAGGAGTGGGTCGAAGTCGAATCGCCAGAGTCCGGCGAGTGGCAGGGTAAGGTCGTCTCAGGTAGTGAGTGGTAATCCAGTCAGACTCAATTAAACCAGAACTGAACTACTTACCACCGTAGATCCAACGGTGTGTATGAAGCGCGAAGCCATTACGGAACGTATCGAAACCCGGCGTAACGAAGCTGCTGACGGCGACGAGATCACGCTCGGCGAAACGCACTCGGTCTACCTCGGAGAAGGCCACGGCCTCGGTACTCTCACTGTCGAGTACAAACCACGAGGCCACCGTCTCAACCGAGATGGGTTGAAACCCCTCGCCGATTCAGACTTCTTTGTGAGCAACGGCGACAACCCCGAGCAGATCGTATCTGAGCTATACCACGCCCTCGTCGGTCTACTGTACCCTCGCTCTTCGTACCTCGACGAACCGTGGGATACACTCCCGCTGATCGTCGAACTTGAGACCGGCGACAGCAGCAACACCTCGGGTTGGTACGCCTCGCTCGGGACCTACCGCTGACCATGCCATACTGCCCGTGCTGCGGAACCGAGTTGAGTGCTCGTGATCTACTGGCTGAAGACAACGTCTTTCGTGAGGACAGTGTACCCGAGGGCCAGAGCACCTTCGATCAGATAGGGAAGTCGTCTGAACCTTCAGACGAAACGCTCTGGGATCAGGTCGACGAAGACGGCATGGATCTCGGCTCGCTCACGGTCACCGAACCGGACCTCCAGCCGGGGGAGTCGTGGAACGAAAACGACCCGGATCAATGGTAACGAAAGTGATATGGCTCCTAACTGCCGAGTTCCTTTAAGTACCCCCTCTTTCGACCGAGAAGCTGTTTTACAGAGGGTAGAAGACTCCTACCCGCCGAATCCGTTTGATTCTCTCGTAGGTGTGATCGGTAGGCCGGGGACAGAAATTGCTCACGACGCAATCTCGCGCCTCTCAGAGCAATCTGATATTCGGGGGTTTTGTATCGACTTTCCGATATACACTGCTGAACCCTCAGCGGTATCTTTATGGTGATTGGCAATAGACGTGAGAATGTCACCGGAGCCGAACCGGTTGGCAAAACTAAGGTGGAAAACGATGTCCGATAAATCAGACGCAGAAGACGAGCTACGAACCGCATACGAACAACTGATCGACGAGGTCGGCGAGGCCGAAGCGTTCCAGATCCTCGACGATCTACGCAGCGAGGCGTCGTCAGCCATGTACTCGGGCGAGCAGTTCGTCGCGGGTGTCGAGCCGGTCGCTGACGACGAGACCGAAGACGAAGACGACAGCCACGAGTACGACGTCGACGAGCGTGTTTACGTCGAAGAGCACAACGGCGTCAAAGTCGTCGACGGTAACAACGCCTATCAAGACGTGCGGGGGACCGTCGAACTCACCGAGATCGAAGACGACTGGTTGATTCTCGAAGGCGACACCTACGACGCCAAAGATCACATCAAGCGTGTCGGCTACGACTACTACGACTTCGATGGTCAGCGGAAGGTGTGGAAGGTCGCTGAGAAGGCCGTCGAAGACGTCCACAAGTTCCTGAACCTCGCTGGCTTCCTGTTCGTGGACGCACGTAACGAGCCGGAGCCGGAAGCGTCGGAGCCTGAGGGTCCAACGCCGAGCGATCAGCTACGAGAGATCCTCGAAGACGTCGAAGAGGGTGACCGTATCCGGGTCACCTACGAGCAGAAAAACGGCGAGAAGATGAACGACAAAGAGGGCGTCGTTCGAGAGACGCGGCTGCCTGAAGAGGAGGAGTTTACTGACTTCCCTGTGCTCCGCTTCCAGCGTGACGACGGCCAGCGGATGTACGTCAAGCCGGACACCGAGTACGACCCGACTCTCGCCCTTTACACGGCCATGAGCCACGCGCCGTTTGTCGGCGACGTCGAAGAGGTCGAAGTCGTCGAGGAGGAGGACTGATCATGTCCGGTATTGACAGGCCGTCAGGCTTCCGCCGTTGTACTGTCTGCGGGTTCGAGCAGACCACCGGTCAGGGTGAGGACATCTTGTTCTGTCCTGACTGTGGATCGACTTCGTGGGCCACGGGAGGCCGCCATGTCTGAATCGCAGACTGTCGAGCACGTCCCGGCCAAATGGGACGAGTACGAAGGCAAGAACTACAAGTGGGATAACCTCGTCATGCAGGAGGTCGTCTACTCAGATCTCCCTTCGGGGGCTGCTGAGGCTATCGCTGAGTTTGTTCGGGTCGACGAGTGTAACGGGTCGAACATCGAGCGAGTTGAACGCCTGAACCCTCAGACGTTAGAGATCATTTGGTACGACGACGAGGGCGAGGCCAACTACTCGAAGGATTGGTACAGGCAACAAGACGGGTACACCCTCGAAGACTGGAGAAACGACAAGGCTCCGACGAAGGTGAACAACTACTACATCGAAGCTGTTCGGCAGGTCATTCAGTCGATGTTCGGTGATCACTGGAGGGTCAGACGGAAGAGCGACGGTCGGCAGTGGGACGGCGAAAGTCCGCAACGGGCTATCGTTCAGCGAGCCGATCACCAGCGGTTCAGGTACATCGACGAGAGTCACGCGGAGTACCGTCTCATGCTCCACGGACGCCCCGAGAACGTCCCTGAGACAGTTCGACGGTTCGGTGAACTCGACAACTACCCCGAACCACCGGAATCCGTTCAGAAGACGTCAGCGGACGTCTACGTCTACGAGTCGGATACCGGGACTAAACACCTGATCCCGAGGATCAGAGGCCGCCTCGTCGCCCTCAACGGCGAGTGTGAGTGCGGTCTGAAGGTTCAGCGAGAAGATGTCGCTGACGCTGACGGGATCAAGCACTACGGCGAGTACCTCCAGCGGGAAGGGGTCGGCGACGGTGATCTCGGACCTCATGCTATGTTCGGCGACGACCTCTGTACTCGCTGCTGGAAGTCGTACTCGAAAGCCCGCAAAGACCACACCGGTAAGATCATGGAGTACACGCAACCCGTGACGAATAGTTGCTATGAGCCTCTTCTCGACTGGGAGGCTGATCACAATGAGTAATCAGGAGGCCCACCTGAGATCCGCTCACTGGGCTGTCAAGCACGCTCGACAGTTGGAAGACGCTGGGGAGGTCGAAGCGGCTGAAGACTACTGGGAGGAGGCTAAGCGCGGCTACAAGGACGCTGGCGTCGACGCCGACTGGTTCGATCACGTTGAACTGCTCGGACAACTCGACGAGACGCCACCGCCGATGAAGACCTTCTGGCTCTTCCCGACCCAGTTGGTCGAACTGACTTACGATCAGTCGGAGGAACCCGCAACAGGCGTCGTCGTCGATCCCGAAGATCTGGTCGAACCACAGCCGTAGAACCGCCGCACTCTTCTTTTCGTCTGAGGGTTCAGACGAAGCCTTTAAGGTGATTGCCAATAGACGTTGATACGTGACGAGCCACGACGGCTCGCACGGTGGAAAACGATGTCAAACGAAATCAGCAAAACCGAACGGCAACTCAAGTCCAGCGACGGAGAAACCCCCGATCTACGCGGCGTGATCGGTCAGCGAGACCCTGAAGACGTCGACCTCTTCGGGTTCCAGATCATATACACGACCGGCGAGTTCACGGTCCCCCGAGACGCACTGCTCAACAAGATGAACGAGGTCGGCCTCCCTGAGTGGATGGCTCCCGGTGTCGTCAAACCACACCGAGCCTTTGGCCGCATGGTCAGCGAGATCGAAGAGGAACTCGACTCGAAAGACGAGATTCAGGGCCTTCGGATCAACTTCGACTTCGACAGCGGCGACAGTCGCTACGAGAAACACGTTCACGCGAAGGTCTGGCACAGTGCTGACGACGACGACGTCAACGCAACCGCCGGGAAGTGGGTCGACCACGAACTCGGCGTTGTCGTCTACGACAGCGACTCGAAGGGCCTCCACTTCGTCGACCGAGTCGACGAGGGCCACGCCCTCGCCTCGCTCTGGTTCGACGGGATCAAAAGCCGCGCTGAGCAACTCTTCGAGAAACATCAGGAACTCCACAACGGCAAGGACGTCAACAACATGACGTACTACCTCTGTCGGAACTGGACGGACTCGGTCAAGCTCCGCGATTCCTGTTACTTCGTCCCAGCAGCCTACGAGGACATCGAATCGCTGATCGACGGCTTCCGCGAACTCTACCAGTGGATCGACAGCGAGTTCAAAACCCGAGGTCAGGAGACCGAACTGTTCGCCATTGAGATCGTTGACAGCGAGCGTCAGCGTGACATGGTCGAACGCAAGGTCCGACGCGAACTCGAAGACGAGGTTGTCGACGTCTACGACGACATCGTCTCAGAGATCCGTGACGGGGCCGCAGCGGACGCAATCGCCGAGCAGGTGGTCTCGGACATCTCGGAGATCAAAAACCTCGCAGACCGCCACAGCAGCGTCCTGAAGACCGAGCTATCGGTCAAGCGTGCTATGGCTGAAGTCCTCGAAGATCTCGACGCAGATCAGACCGAGGTCGTCGACCGAGCACTCGCCGAGGCCGGACTCGCCCCGGAGAACGAGGAACTGGAGGCAGCAGCATGACGACGCCCGTCGACGAGATCTCAGAGGAGGATCTCCACGTCGAACTCGAAGCTGCTGTGGAGCAGCACAGTCGCCTCGTGGCGACGTCTGAGCGACTCAGCATGATCTACGCCGAACTGGACGGCTACGCCGACGGAGAGTTCGCAGCAGCCCCCACGGGCCACCTGCGGGACGCTCAGGAGCACGTCGCCGAGAGCAGCGAACTCATGGAGTCGGAGGCGGCTGTCGTGGAGTCACGGATCGAAGCGATTCGTGAGCGGATCGACGAGGTGAGCCGATGATCTCCCAGAAGTCGCTCGCTCGGCGGTTCGCCCGTGGCGACGACGCGGAGTCGATCCCGAAGGCGTCGAACATCGAAGTGGAGTCCGCTGAGGGTTCAGACGACGAGTTCGAGGCGTACATCGTCGCCTACAACTGGGCCATGTACGCTGGCCGGACGTCTGAGGGTTCAGTCGTTCTCTTCGACGGCTGGTACGGCTACAGCAAGACGTCGTCGAAGCAGATCGGCTACGTCAGGAGCGGTATCCTACAGGCGAAGCGGCTGGGCGAGGTGAGCGACTACCGCTCGTCTGATCTCGCTCCGAAGGTCCGCTCGGAGGCTCACGCTGAACGGAACAACTCGCGTTCCATGCACCGCTCGAACGGCTACCCCGCCTGAACCTTCAGACGATTTTTATTTTCGACCTAACCCGGATTAAGCAGTGACTACCACGCTGCCCTCTGGCGTTTCTATCAAGGGGAACATTTATTTACCTCGCTAATAGAGTATGATATGTCGCTGGCCGAACCGGCGACAAAACGAAGGTGGAAAAACGATGTTCGACACAGCACGACAAGACCTGATCGACGCACTGACAGAAAACAACGAACCGCTTCCGATTGACGAGGCCCGGAGCGCGGCTGGCGAGAACGAGATCGTCGCAGAGTCGACGATCAACCAGTTCGCTACGAAGGCTGAGCATGACGGTGTGACCTACGTGACCGCCGTCGAAGACGGACCGCAGTTCACCGTCAACGACATCGGAGGCGTCACTGACGACGACACTTCTACTGAAGCCGCTGAGAGCGTCTCTGAGAGCGAAGAGCCTCAGGAGGACGCCAACCCCTCGCCCGAGCCTGAACCCGCACAGCGCGGCTCACAGGCTGGCTCGTGGGACGCCAGCGGTGGACGTGACCTCTACGAGATCAACGGGATCAGAATCGCAGCCGATCCCGAAAAGCACCTGATCGGCGAGCGGACCGGCGAGCAGGTCGAGGGGCTTCCGGTTCTGACCAACGGTCACGACCAGATCCCCAACGAGCCGAAGAGCTATATGCCGATCCCGGTCGGCGGCGGTCGAGACAGTGAGCAGGTGTTCGGACGCATTATGGGCGTCATGAACCGCCCAGTCCTCCTCGAAGGGGACGCAGGGACCGGTAAGAACCTGCTCGTCGACACCTTCCAGTACCGGACGAACCGGACGAAGTACCGGATCAACTTCGGTGCTGACGTCTCGGTCTTCGACCTCGTCGGCGAGAAAGACCTGATCGACGGCGAGAGCTACTACATCCTCGGGAAGCTCGCTAAGCCCGCTCTGTTCGGCGGGACCGTGATCTTCGACGAGGTCAATATGATCAGCGGCGACACCTCTTCGTTTGTCCACGGCGTCACCGAGGAGCCGGGGAACCGCAGCCTCGAACTTCGGGGGACCGGTGTCACCCTGACTGACATCCCAGTGAGCCGTGACGAGATCGACCGCTACGGCTCGTGGTACGACGCCGCCCGTCGGAAGTGGAACGCCGACGAGCACCTCGGGAAGTACATCCACCCAGAGTTCCGGGTCACAGCCACCTGTAACCCGCTGGACTACGCAGACACGAAATCGATGAACGCGGCGTTTCGAGACCGCTTCGTCGTCATGGAGCACCCGTACCTGACGGAGACGACTACGTCTGAGGGTCCAAGCGGTCGGAGCCTCAACACGCCGTCGAACCCCAGCAAGGGGGTCAAACGCGAGGCTACGCTGCTCGCTGACTCGACGGGTATGGATCTCGACGACGCCCTCGCCCTCGTCGACGTCGTGGCGATTCTCCGCGAGGCTCGCCGAGAAGCCAACGCAATCGCCTGTCCGATCACTCACCGGAGCCTCCTGAAGACCGTCGAACTCGCCGGTCCTGATCAGGAGTTCATGCCGTTCAAGGACGCCGCTATGCTCGTTCTGAAGGGTCACGCGGCGACTCAGCAGGACAAGACGTACATCGGCGACACAATCGCTGACGAACTCTAAGGAGGCTACCATGACAATCAAAATCAACACCGACACCGACCGAGACGAGATCGCTGACAAGATCGGAGCACGGGTCTCACGCGAGACGCTCCGAACGGGATCGTCACGCCAGCGACGGCTTGAGCAGTCCAGCCAGCGACGGACTCGTGTCTGGGATCTCGACCTCCGTATCGATCCGAGCCACCAGACAGCCCACTGCAACCAGAACGGCGAAACGCCGGAGATCGTTGTCAGTGGCCGCGAGTTCGATCAGCCCGTCACGGACATGGAACCGCGAGACTGGGACTACATGGTCCAGAGAGCCTTGACGTGGCACGAAGACGGCCACGTACTGTTCACGGATCACGACGACTTCCGAAGCCGTCTCAGGAACCTGAACACTGGCGACAAGGGGACCGCAAAGCAACTCTGGAACGCCCTCGAAGACGGGGCGATTGAGACCGAACTGGCGAACGACTGGCGGAACGCCTACGACCTGCTCCGCACGCTCCGACTGAACCTCTTCGACGGTAACGAGGTTGGGATTCAGGACGTCGAGAACGGCGGGCGAGTGTTCCCCCTCGCACACGCCACTCAGGCCGTTCTGATGGACGAGTGGATGAACGACGTCTACGACATCCACCGGAACATCAAACCGAAGCTCGCCGATCCTGACGACGCTGAGTACCACTTCGCTACCGACGACGACCGCGAGATCTTCATGGACGAGATCTTGCCACTCGTCGAAGCCGTCGTGCCTGACGTGCTATCGATCCCGAACTCGGTCAAACGCAACCAGCGGATCTTCGAGTTCATCGAAGAGGTCATGCCGCTGATCAGCGACGGAAAGGCGGACGGTAAGAGTCAGATGAACCGGAACGAGGGCCAGACGCCTGACGGTATGCCTGACGACGCCAGCGAGGGTCACAGCGGATCAGCACAGGCCGACGCCGAGTCGCTCGGTGACATCGATCCCGAGGACATCGAAAAGGTCGTGATCGGCGACGTCGACGACGACGCTCAGCCTACCGACGTCGAGATCCCGGAAGACGTCGAGATTGAGATCTCGGAAGACGTCAATCAGCAGACCCGCGAAGAGGCCGGGGTCTCGGAGGATCTGCTCGAAGAGTTGGAAGAGATGAAACAGTCGATCAGTGACGGGCCGGACTCGCTTTCGACTGACGAGATCCTGATCCCATCGGAGGACTGGGACGGCGACGACCGGATCTACCAACAGGCCCGCACGGCCTCGACGGTGATCTCGCAGGTTCTCCGCAACCGACTCCAGCAGGAGCGGTCAAGCAAGGTCAAGCGGAACCAGCGACGTGGTCGGTTCACTGGCCGAGGCGGAGCCGTTCAGAGAGCCGCACGAGGCCAGCGTGACGTCAAAGAGCGGGTCAGCGACCCAGAAGACAAGGACTACCACTTCGCCTTCGTGCTGGACCGCTCAGGGTCCATGAGAGGCAGCATGAGCAAAGCCGAAGAGGCTCTCGGTATGCTCGCCCTCGCTCTCGAAGAGGTCGGGGTCGAAGTCATGATCATCGAGATGTACTCGAACGAGGCTCGACTCGCTAAGCCGTTCGGGTCGGCTGTCGAACAGCACAAAGATCAGATCTTCCACGGCCACGTCAGCGGCTCGACGCCACTGACGCCGTCGGTCGAACTGGCCCGCGAGCGACTGAACCGCGAGGGCGATAACAAGGCGTTGGTCGTCGTCACTGACGGCCAGCCCGACAACTCGAACCAGTTCGAGAAGGCGATTAAGAACTGCTCAATGCCGACGCTCGGAGTCAACCTGACCCGCTCGGATCAGCCCGCCGGGATGGACGACTACGACCGAGCAGTCGCAGCGGAACCCTCGTCGGATCTACAGTCGACGCTCAAGCAACTCGTACAGGAGGTCATGTTCTAACCATGACTGACGACGAGACGCCAACTGTCGAGGTCACGCTGGGCGTACTCGGTCGGGGCGAGAAAACGATCCGACTGAACCCCGGCGAGTCAATCCGCGAAGGGATCGACGACCCGTGCTACGTCGAGGTCGAGGCGTTGGAAGTTGACGCTGAGGGTTCAGACGTTGACTACGACGTCGCCGGTACGACGCTCAAGCAGGAGGACAACAACGACAGCAACCGAGAGATCACGATCAAAACGGTCCGCTGTGAACAGTGCGGCGAACGCTACTCGAAAAACTACTCCCGCTGCCCAGAGTGCGGGACGCCGAATACAAACGCTTAGAAAAATGAACTCAAACGACACACAAACTGAACTCTACATGGACGACGAAACCGAGGCTGCCGATGTCCTCGACTTCGTCGTTGAACGTACAGAGAACCCAGCCGTCTTCAACGACCGCGACGTCGTGGTCTTCAACTACCACAACCAACCGCTCGTCGCTCATGCGATAGCCGAGTGGGCCTTCGACGCCGATCCCGGTGTCTACGTGGTCCCGTTTCAGGTCAGCGGCGTCTGGGGGTTCATCCAGCGCGTCTTACCGGTTCCGATCAGGAACGCCGACGTGCTCGCCTACCGCAAAGGAAGCGACGTGTACGTCGACTATACCAACTGGCGGCGCGTCTATGTCAACGACGGCGAAGAGTTCGAGAGCGAGGCCGACGTCGAAGAGAAGATCGAAGAGATCTACGCCAGTGCCAGCGAGGTGTTGTATCATGCTTGAGGGTTCAGACGAGTACACGCTGCCGATCACTGAGGAGGGAGTCGTTCGGATCGTCCCTCGAATCCGTGAGATGTACTTGACTCGGCAGATCGACGACGCTGTGGTTCAGGCGGTTGGCAGGGAACTCCAGATCAAGATCTGGTCGAGTCGGACGAACATAATCATCTCGCTGCCGTTCGACGGCTACCGAGCCGAGCGACCATTCAAACGGTCGGTCAATTCGTGGGGCGTCAACGTCAACAGGTGGCTGACTCCCGGTAAACACTCGAATGACGGATCGGCTGACTCGCCGTTTGAAGATTCCAGTCTCAAGGTCGGATACGGCAGCGACTCACGGAAGCGGACGGTCGAGGCGACCGTCGAAACGTTTCGGGCGGTGAAGCCGAATGTCTGAGGGTTCAGAAGACAACCGCTACGAGGTCTGGGAGACGCTCGGGAAGGTGTTCGACGGCATGGAATACTACGAGGTCGTCGACGCTGAGTTCGAGGTCACCTACCTGTCTGAACGTTCAGGCAATCCGGTCACTCGGACCGTCTACCCCTCCGTCGGTTGGGAGAGGTCGGAGTCGCCGATGCGAGCCATGAAGCTGCTTCGGTGGGAGAGAGATCCACTAAAGATCTACTGGCCTGTCCCCGACAAGCAGACCGACGAGCGCGACCGAATCGGCGACGTTCGATTCGTCAGAGGGGCGACGAAGCCAAACGACAACGCCGGGGAACTGCTCGACTTCGAGGTGGTCCTATGATCGAAGTCATGTGTGTGATCTGCGGCTACGAGACCATGCTCTTCGAGGGCGACTACGACGAAGAGAACGGCGAGCCGTGTCCCGATTGTGGGTCGTCTGAGGTGGCTAAGCTCAATATGCTGTTCGAGAGCCACCCGGTCC
>LKMJ01005848.1_pt1 | contig 11622 bp, 17 predicted proteins | sample 643391 | NCBI WGS metagenome assembly LKMJ01 (sample SAMN04112250, study PRJNA286221) | soda lake metagenome | biome: soda lake; feature: Kulunda Steppe; material: water; isolation source: sample PL-Br10 brine of Picturesque Lake | place: Russia: Kulunda steppe | collected 2010-07
GGGGGGGGGGGGGGGGGGGCAGTGAGGCACGCGTTGAGGGGGGGCGGACTGAGGCATGCAGCATTTGAGAGGAGAGTTTCACGCACTGCGCTTGCCATGCGCCCTAAGCCACCAGGAGAGAGTTGCAGCTGGTAGGGGACGTGGGGACATGGACAAAAGGGGGAGGGACTGCAGAATACTGCTGCTGATGCGCTGCCATGAGGTGTGCAAGCGCTGCCACAAACATAAATTGCAAGGCACGCATGTATTGCCGCGAGCAAAGCTGCTGAGTCACGCATGCTCTGCCGCAAAGGCTGCATGCACCACTGTGCGCAGTGCATGCACTGTGTTGTTAAGTTGCTGGACTGTGAAGCCCCTGAGAGAAGCGAACACACCGTTGAGAGCCGTGCACGCGCTCAACTGTCAAGTTTCTGGACTGCGAGGCTGCTGAGAGAAGCGCATGCACCACTGAGAGCCATGCATTTGTACTGCATTGTTGAGCAAGTGTGCTCTTGGCCTTGCGGCATGCAGCTGCTGATGAGCAGACTTCAGCCGTGATCGCACAAGATGGGCAAGCTTCAGCTGTCTTCACACATGATGGGCTAGCCGTGGCCACACATTGTCAACTACACACGGCTGCAGAAGGCTGGACCCCTGTCCAAGAAGTCCTTGCGTATCCTGGCAGGCAAATGGTAAACATTTCTCATGATGGACTCCCTGACCCATACTAGCCCTTCTGATCTGTGCCTGTCACACTGACTTATGAGGCCCTGCTGATGAAAGATGGGCCCCACTGATCTGGCATTGAGAACAGCCAGTGTGATGACCCCGTCGGCCTATGTTGGGCCCACTGACCTATGATGGCCCATGATGATGGCCTATGTTGGGCCCACTGACCTATGATGGCCCATGATGATGGCCTATGATGGCCTATGTTGGCCTATGATGGCCTATGTTGAGCCTATGATGGCCTATGTTGACCTATGATGGCCTATGTTGACCTATGATGGCCTATGTTGACCTATGATGGCCTATCTTGACCTATGATGGCCTATGTTGACCTATGATGGCCTATGTTGACCTATGATGGCCTATGTTGACCTATGATGGCCTATGTTGACCTATGATGGCCTATGTTGGGCCCACTGACCTATGATGGCCCTGCTGCCTGGTGGATGGGCCCTGCTGATCTAAAATGGGTGTCACTGACTGGTTGATCGCCCTGAACCTACTGACTTACGCTGGGTCCCAACGACCTATGAAAGTCTCGCTGCCTGGTGGACTGCCCCACTGACTGGCCTATGATGGACCAAATGATCCATGATGGACGACACATATATACAAATATATACCGTAGTAAACTTATATCACGCCGCAAAAATAATGTTTTTGAGGGGTGCGGCTCATTGCGGACCAAAAATAAAATAAATATTTTTAAGGCTGCGGATAAAGTATTTGGCAACTCTCTTGCTTGGCCTGTACCAGTTTGCGTGCTATCTTTTGCAAAAGTAAACTTCCATGCATGTATTGAAGGGATGGTAAGGTCAGGGTCAATATTAAGGGCTGTTTGCCACTGCGGATTTGTACGGATTTGATGATAATTATAATTGAAAGGGGTGCGGATATGGTGCGGATTTGCAAAACTAATTATTTTTTTGAGGGTGTGGGATGATCTACATTTACTATGGTATATGATGTATGTATATGACAGCATGAAAAGCAGCCACAGCGCTGGCCCCATCAACCCACTTGAAGGTGATGAGCTGCTGCAGTGGCCCACTGAAGGTGGGGCCCAAGCATGTGCACACACAGGCGCGCTGGTCAGGGTTGTACAGTTTAATCTTGTAGGCGTCATCTGCACAGGAGCACAGCGCGTGCGTGTGCGTAGTAATATGTGCGGGTGTGAGGAGCTTGCTGCTGCGCATCTGGGTAGCGGGGTGCAGGGCAGCTGGGTGGCTGAGAGGCAGCAAAGTGTCCCTGGAGGCCCTCTCAAAGGCGCACTCATCTCTCAGGGGCCAATTAGCCATACCCAGATCCTGTGAGGGCCCCTCCTGCGACCCCCATTGTCACACACACGCACACATACTATGAGATCCCTCCTTGCACACCCAGATCTGGTGAGGGCCCCTCCTGTGACCCCCACCGTCACACACATATGCTATGCGATCCCTCTTTGTACACCCAGATCTGGTGAGGGCCCCTCTTGCGACCCCCACCATCACACACACACACACACACACATGCTATGAGATCCCTCCTCTTACACCCTGATCTGGTGAGGGCCCCTCTTGCGACCCCCACCGTCACACACACAGATACTATGAGATCCCTCCTCTCACACCCTGATCTGGTGAGGGCCCCTCTTGCGACACCGCCATCACACACACAGGTGCTGTGAGATCCCTCCTCTCACACCCTGATCTGGTGAGGGCCCCTCTTGCGACCCCCATTGTCACATACACACAGATGCTATGAGATCCCTCCTCTCACACCCTGATCTGGTGAGGGCCCCTCTTGCGACCCCCGCCGTCACACACGCAGACACTATGAGATCCCTCCTCTCACACCCAGATCTGGTGAGGGCCCCTCCTGCGACACCGCCGTCACACACACAGGTGCTGTGAGATCCCTCCTCTCACACCCTGATCTGGTGAGGGCCCCTCTTGCGACCCCCATTGTCACATACACAGAGATGCTATGAGATCCCTCCTCTCACACCCAGATCTGGTGAGAGCCCCTCTTGCGACCCCCATTGTCACATACACACAGATGCTATGAGATCCCTCCTCTCACACCCTGATCTGGTGAGGGCCCCTCCTGCGACTCCCGCCGTCACACACACAGGTGCTGTGAAATTCCTCCTATCACACAAAGAGCCTGTGAAGGCACCTCCAGTGGCCCGCACCATCACACACAGAAATGCTGTGAAGGCCCCCTCTCCCCAACATGATCCCAAGGTCCCCTAAGGGGCTGTTCTGCCACATGGCCTAGCAAGCAGCCCATGGAAAATGTGCCTCGCGCCACCAAGAGGTCACGGCCTCCCCAACTTGCAGCACATCAACTCTCACACAGTCTTCCCTGACTAATTGCACACCTGCTATCAACAGCAGCGTCTGTGAGCTGAAGTGCTTATAGTAGGGCATGGGCGGGGCAAAGGCGAGGGCGGTCGGGATGTCAGGAGGGGCAAAGTCCTGGTGGTACACAATCTTGAGGCCTGTCGCAAGGGGGGCAGTGGCCACGAGCAACTGCTCCAGTAACCATGAGCAACTGCTCCAGTGACCATGAGCAACAGCATGAAGAATGCTTGCCTTACGTGGTTGGCCCAAGAGATTGTGATGACCACAGTGACAGTGTTTCCAACAGCCCCCAGCTGCTGCTGCTACAGCTACAAGCAGTGCAAGTGTTACAGTGGCAAGGGGCTGCAGGGCCCATGGGTCCCCTCCCCAGAAGAAGTCGCCATGCTCACAGGGAGCAGCAGCAGCAGTTGCAGCAGCAGCAGCTGCAACGGAGTCAGCAGCAGCAGCAGCTACCAATGCTGTGGGCGGAGAGAGGCTCTGGAGCATGAAAGTAGCTAGAAAGAGGAGCAGTGCACAAGCAAATTCTTTGCTTTGGAATTTGAATAAAACAAGTGGCCTCTTTCCTCGATTGTTTGTAGTGAGGAAGCTGGAGTGCACGCACGCATGCTCTGCTCACAGAGAGTATTTAAGGCTGTGCTGCTTGCACCACCACCGCCCCTGCTGCTGCACACCCTGTGTCATCCTCTACCTCACCCTGTACTGTGTCATCCTCTACCTCACCCTGTACTGTGTCATCCTCTACCTCACCCTGTACTGTGTCATCCTCTACCTCACCCTGTACTGTGTCATCCTCTACTGTGTCATCCTCTCCCTCACCCTCTCCCTCTAGAGGCAGGGTGGAACTTCCACGTCTCTCTTGCGAGAGGCAGGGCGGACCCTCCACCTTACCCTATCCAATTTGAAGCAGGGTGTGCCCTCCACCCAATCATACTCCACATGAAGTAGGGTGCCCCCGGCACCTCACCCTCCCTCTCACCTGTTGTGGGCGTGGACTCCTGCAGGTCGTACTCCACGATGCGCGCGTCAGCGCCAAGCGAGAACAGCCGCGTGGTGCCGGAGGGCGTCTCTCCAAAGCAAAGCCCCACGACCTCTGCGTGGTGCACCTTGGCCTTGCCTGCAGCACCCAAGCAGGCAAGTGCATGCGTGTGTATTCGTGTGAACGTGTGTTGCATATAGCGGCACTTCTTTGATCTTGCCCGCGGCGCTTGCGGCCAAGCAAGCGCGCGTGTGCGGTAGAGTGTGTATGCATGGAAATGCATATGGGTGAACTGTGAGGCGCAGCACTTTGGTTTCATTTACGGCAGCAGTGCAAATGAATGTGTGTGCTGGTGCAATTGTATGTGCATACGTGCATGCCAGTTGCAAACTCCCAGCGCCTGCCTGTGCGTGTGCACGCCACTCACCCACAAACTCCCAGCGCTTGATGTGCTTGTACGGCAGGTACGCGTACAGCAGCACCTGGTGGCTCGCATCTGCCACGGCCAGCACGCCGCCGGTCACGCACATGCTCATCTTGAGGATCGCGGCGGTGGTGTTGCGCGCGGAGTGCACGTCTGACAGGTCCTGTGCGTCCAGTATGTGCACGTAGCCCGCGTCGAGCCCCACGACCAGCAGCGCGCCATCCCTGGAGTAGCACAGCGCGTTCGCGCCCTCCCCCGGGTTTTTGAAGGCAAACGTGCGGCGGGCCACGCTGCTGTGCTGCAGGAGGTCCCACCTGGAGACGGGCAGGAGGGCAGCGGGGGCGGGGGAGGGTGCTGGTTAGAGGCATGGGCATGAGGCAGGTGCTGGTTGGGGACAGGCATGCATGTCGTGCATGCAGCGTGCTGGGATGAGGTCCAGCTTGAGGGCAGGTATGAAAGGGGGGCGAGGCATGTTGTCTTATGGAGGCGGCAGCAGGATTCCCTGCAACATGCACGCTGTTTGTGCTGACGCCTTGTGTGACAGCACTGATGCCTTGCGCAAAGCATGTGGAGGTGCAGCCCCTAGCAAACCCTCAAGCACCACACATCACCCGGGTTCCCCCAGACTGATTGTACGCAGCCTGCCAACGCTCCTGACCGCCTACCCTCAAGCACCTGAACTCATGCCAGCACAGCTGCATGCATTACACGCATGCACTACAACACTGGGTCCCCCCAGACTGATTGTGCACACCCTCAGAGTGCCCTACGCCCCCAGACCACCCCCTCCCCTCTACTTGTGGGTAGCCTGCGAATGCTCCAGACCACCTGCCCACATTTCACACCCCCTTTGAACACCCCTGAAGGATATACTTGCTCGTGCCCTTCCACATGTACATGCGCACAAACGCGCACACACACATAGATGCAGGTACATAGATACACATGCACACACACACAGATTCATATACACAGATGCGCATGCTGAATCACACACCGGGGCCAGCGCGCCCACAAACACGAGCTCTGCGCACAGCCACGCAGCTGCACGCCCGGGTCAACCCCTACAAGTACTCGGAACCCTGGAGCCCCACCTCTGCACAACACCGCTGCGGCCCAGGACGCAGCACTCTGCCTGGAAGGGGTGGCACGCCACCTGCACCACATCAGCCATCATGGGGTCCAGCACGGACGTGCCCTGCGCATATGGGCATGCTTGTGCGTGTTGGTGCGTGCGCATGCAGATGGGGGCGCCCATGTGCTGGGACGTCTAAGGGCTCCAGCATGGGCGTGGCAGCAAATAGGGTGTGGGTACGCATGCGTGTGCGTGTGCGTGTGCATGTCTGTGTATGGTGGGATACCCATGCACTGGGGCGTCACGGGGTTGCAGCATGAGCCGCGCGGTAGCAAAAGGATGCGTTAGGGTGTACAACAGTTTGTGTCTCAGTGTGCGAGTGTTTGACAGTGTGTCTCAAGTGTGTGTCAGTATGCAAGTGTTTGACAGTGTGTCTCAAGTGTGTGTCAGCGTGCGAGTGTGTGACAGTGTGTCTCAAGTGCGTGTAAGTGTGCAAGTGCGTGACAGTGCGCGACAGTGTGTGTCTCAGTGTGCGAGTGTGTGGCAGTGTGTGGCAGTGTGTGGCAGTGTGTGTCTCAGTGTGTGAGTGTGTGTCTTAGTGTGTAACAGTGAGCACGTGGGTGACTGAGTCAGTATGTGTCAGTGTGTGTCTGTGTGTACTGTGTAACAGTTTGTGTCAGTCTGTGTGTGTCTTGTGTGTGTGCGTGTGTGCGTCAGTGTGGCCGCACACGGCGCCCCATATGGTCAAGGGGCCACAGCTGAAACAAGCGGGGCAGGGAGGCGCATGCACCTGGTCCTGGCCATCAGCGCATGCCTGTGCTCAGTAGAATGGCGCAGCCAGACCACCAGCCAGAGCGGCTGTCGCCCGCCCCACCTTGCGCTTTGCCGCATCAAACTCTTCGAACGACGCGCTGGACACCTCCACGATACGGGACTCCATTGTCAGCACCACAAAGTCAGGGACCATGAACCGGTTGATGGTGTCGGCCAGCTCCGCGTTGCCGAGCTGTGTGCACGCACACAACACAAGTAGCACACATGCACATGAAGCATACGCGTAGCAGTAGCGCACATGCAACATGGACAAGCGGCCGGGCTGGTTGGATGGGGGGGCAGCAGCAGGCAGGCATGGGCAGCAGCCCTGCGCAGCTGCTCCGAGCGTGGGCAGGGAGCGACACATGGAGACGCTTTTGCCTGCATGATCGGAGGCTGGGCTGCATCTACCAACCCTGGCTGCTGAGCGGAGGCAGGCCGGTACGCGTGGTGGCTCGTGTCAGCCGCACAGAATGGGGGCCGAGAAGGGTGTGCCAGGGATTGGCATGAGCCATGACTTGTGCAACTCATGGTACGCTCGTGAGACAAGAGCCTTGATCATGGCCTGGCAGTGTCGTCATGGAAAAATTTTGAGATAGGCAGAGAGAGTAACAGGGACAGGGTTAAAACTGGGTGGTGCAGCAGAGGCCCGCTAAGACAGCAAAGGCGATGGCAGTGACAAGGGCAGCGGGTCAAGCAAAGCCACAGGCAGCAGAATAGGCAATGCCAGGGGTCACCCTCCTCCGCTTGCCATAGACGCCCGACCTTACTTGCACGGATCAGGGATAAGTTTTTAGACGGGCATTCCCCCACCCGCACGGGCAGGCTGTCATGTGTGCAGGCTTCAATGCAGAGCTGTGGTACACTTGCTTGCCGTTGCTGCCACGTGTGCATGTTGCGGTGCAGAGCTGCGGTGCAGGGCTGCGTCACACTCGCTTGCCTTCGATGCCACGTGTGCCCGAGGTTGCGGCGCAAAACTGCTGCACACTGGCCTTTGCTGCTAGGGCTGCAAGGCACAAGATGGTCGCCTGCCCGCACTCGCAGGCCAAGTGCGGCACTCAAACACGCTTGGTTGCCCACCTTGGCAGGGAGGGCAGCAGAGAAGGATACGCTTGTCACGGGGCCCGCCTCCAAGTCTTCAAACCAGGCCACTATACGGAGCAGGGGGTCGTAGAAGCGCACAAAGCCGTCCTTTGCGCCGCTGACAATGTAGTCCCCAACGGTACCCAGGAAAGTGATGGCCTGTGTGTGTGTGTGTGTGCCAACGTGCACAAACGTACGCGCTGGACCCATGTTTGCTGAGCAACACCACCGGAGGAAATGGTACTGGGCACAGCTCAAGACGCGCACTAAGAGCATGACAACTTGATCAAATGGGCGCTTGATGCATGAACATCTCAGACATATACACACACATGCATCATGGAGGGCTGGGGCAGACCTATGACTGCAACACCCCCTAGCGCCATTGATGCATAAAACCTTTCTGCAAAAGGCATCTGCACCTCTCACAGGCCATGCTGCTCTTTAAAGAAAGCTGTGACCTGCGCGGGCACACCAATGCAGTGCATGCCCCTTGACGCACACGCATGGAGAAGTGCTCCCAGACACACACATATCTCTCGCATAGGCATGCACACAAGCGCATGCACACATGCCCACACACACATGAACTTGCATACGCACACACCTGAGCGCATGCGCACACGCACCTGCTGGTGGATGCGCATGAGCTTGCTGGCGCGCCTGTCAGTGGCGCGCGTGCCCATCTGTGCGGTGATGCCCTGCTCATCCCACACCACCACGTCCCCATCCATGGTGGCTGTCAGCGCCTGCAGGCTGCCTGGCACAAACACGCTCATCACAAAATCGCCCACGCTCTGCTTGAAGTCCTTGCTGCGCAGCGGCGGGCTGTAGTACTTGAAACGCTTGCTGTTGGGGTACTGACTGCTCCAGAAGTACACCCGCCGCCTGCGGGGTAGCGTGCGCGCTCACGTGTGTGGGGGCATGTGCACATGAGCTCGGGAGCAACCTTGGGTGGACACATGGACACGTATGCATCTGACAAGGCAAGCCTCCTGCAATTAGCGCGCGCTGCTGCCTGAGGAGTAGGGGCATTAGATGGCTGGCTAACCGCTGGCTTAGCTGTGCAAGCCAGCTGGCTGCAAGCACAGGCAAGGCCAGTTGGTGGGCCTGCCGCTTTCCCACCTGCCGTTGGTGATGAGCTCGTTAACATTGTTCATGTTGAACTTCACGGCCAGCTGCACGTCGCCTGCCGGGATGGCGCTGACCACGCTGGGCTGCGGGGATGCATCTGACAGGATCGAGGACAACATCCAGATTGCCACCTGCAATGTTCAAGGGGGTGTGCAGAGATGCACTCGTCAGGATCGAAGATAGCAGTCAGGTTGCTGCAACCTGCAACGCACAAAAAGGGTGACGGGGACCTGGAACGCACAAAAAGGGAATGTATCCTCCAAGATCAAGGATGACAGCCAGATCGTCACCGCCTGCAACGCACAAGAAGGGTGGCGGGGATGTATTCTCCAGGATCGAGGACAATGGCCAGATTGCCGCCTGCGGCGCACTAGGCAGAGTGCAAAGCAGGGGCGATTGCCTCCAGGAGACAATCTCTGGAGTGAAAGGCATGGGCCTCCCATATACAGCTGGGCATGGAGGTAATCTCAGGAACGGCTGGGCTTGGAGGCAATCTCAGGAACGGCTGGGCTTGGAGGCAACCACAGGGACCGCACTCAGGAGCACAAGCAGGGGCTTGTGGGCGCTTCAGAGTCAGGTAACCTGACTCAGGTTCAATGCAAACGCAGTCCAGACAACCTGGCTGCATACACCAGGGACATGTCCATGAGCGTAGCTCACAGAGGCTGCGCGTGCATTTTGGGCAGCCCCTCACCTCCTGCTCGCCCGTGCCGGGTGCGGGCGCGCTCACGGTGGCCAGCCACTCCCCGCCTGGTGACAAGTCCATGGCCGTGATGCCGTGGGCATGGGCTTGGGGGATGCTCTTGATAGGGCTGCCGGTGCGGCTGTTCCACAGCACCAGCAGCGACTCATTGCCCTCGTCCGCTGTGATGATGGTGCTACGGTCCTCGGTGACCAGCATGCAGGAGATGGAGTTGCAGTGGCCCTGCAGGCGTCGTGCACGCTCCATGGCTGTGCACTCAAGCAAGTGCCCCAACCTGATGTGCTTTCATCAGGCACCCCCACGCGTGGCACCCAGTGCGCCCAACGCGCAAGCACGCATGTGGAAGAGGTCTTGCACATGCTCCCAAGAAACCAGACCGATCACACTCTGCACTCTACACTGCCATCCATCATTGCTATACATTCCCATACTGCTCATGGAGCAAGGCCGTACTGGGGCGCACCTGGAGGAAGGATTGCTTCTGTGTGCGCTTGTCATAGATAACGCCTGTGTGTGCTGCTATATAACAAATGCGCTGGCTGTGGCCATCAGACAGATTGATGAGGCTATTTTTCACGGTGCTGGACGTGCCAAACACCCAATTGAGGGCCTGCACAAGCAAATGGGCAAGTGGGCGAGGCAAGCTTTCAGCAGTTGCTGGTTGCATGCGGGTTGTAATGGCAAGGTTAAATCATAAGTGACTTACAAGGGCAGGTGAAGGCTCCACAATACCCATGCTGCCACGGAGGGCTGCCCTCCTCAACTAATGCCTAGTCCATTCGATCATTACTTATGTCGACTCAAGTCAATAGAATAACTTGGAACATAGATATACATAATAATCGATAAAAATCAGCACATTAAGGAGACATGATATAAGGTTGCTATAAGGGCGACAGATGGACGATTTATGTCAATAAGCATATTCTAGAGATATGATAATAACAATTTCCGGTTATCTGCATCCTTTTGACGTGCCCATGCCCTAAGTTTGTGGGCATGGGGCAACTATGGATTCGTGTTGCCTAGCTGAAAGTGTTTAAGCCTTCTATCCAGAGTCTTTCCCTGATATTAGCGGAGGTGAGCAATTCAGCAACTGTGTGTTTACAAACAAGGCTAGACAATTTGCAGCCCCAACACTGACTCAATGTGCTCCGTTGACAGGAGAAAAGCAAGAGAAACAGGTCCAATGGCTGCAACATTGACCTACACCGTCTTCAGCTTAGGAGAGGCCCAGTTGCATCAAATACACACATCCCATGGGAAGGTGAGATGGCGAAACGCACGGGCTCCAAGAAAAGGCAAGCAAGAATGCAAGAACGCAAGAAGACGTTTTCTGCTCAGCCCAGCAGTCCAATCAAACTTACCTTCCATGTACCAAAAATGGACCGCTCCTTCCCACCTGCCCTGCTGCAGCTGTTTGTCATGGGCGAGGTTGCTGTGGAACTGTTTCAAGAAAGCCCAACAGCATTTCTCCAGGTGAGAGATGGCTGCTGAAAGCTCTGAAACTTTCTTTTCATGCTGATTAAGTGAGATGTGCAACAATAGATGTAAAACAGGCAGTCCTGACCAGCAACAATCATATCAATTGCGCCATTTCATTGACGCAGGAGTTGAGAAAAGGGAAGATCATCCGGATGAACTCAGTGCAAAGGGACGTGCTGCACACAGTTGCAGAGCTGCAGCTGCCTGTGGAAAGCACGGTCAGCACAGCAGGTGGGCGAAGGTTCAGGGATGAGGGTTGATGAAGAGATGTGTGATACGTGAAACATGGTCATGGATATGGCACTTGTAATGATGGGAATACATGAATACCAGACCGGAAATACAGAAGATCCAATGACATGACCAGGGGCACTGGCAGTTTCCCCTGCACCTGGACTCCACGGTTGAGTGCACAATTGGTACTCTGCACAGGGCATGCTGCACGCATGCGTGACAGCTGCTGTCTGCAATGGGCATTGTCCGGCTGGAGGCATGTACCTCCAGCCTTCTCCTGTGCGGGAAAGGAGCCCTGACCCTGCCTTTTTTGTGCTGGTGTTCACGAGCTTTTCCTCCAAGCATGCCCCTTCATGCATGTGTTTGCAAGCCCTTGCTTCAGCCTGCCTACAACTGATCAAGTGTTTGGCAGGCCAGCACGATAGATGCCTTACAGATGGTTCAGGTGAGGGACACGATAGGCCAGCACGATAGGCCAGCACGATAGGCCAGCACGATAGATGCCTTACAGATGGATCAAGTGAGGGACAAAGCAATTGCTTTCACCCTCTCTGCGGGCATCACCCTGCAGGCACGCACGCATCCATACACCCACACACCCACGCACGCACACCCACACATGCAGCCCCCCCACCCACC
>LKMJ01005850.1_pt1 | contig 11621 bp, 13 predicted proteins | sample 643391 | NCBI WGS metagenome assembly LKMJ01 (sample SAMN04112250, study PRJNA286221) | soda lake metagenome | biome: soda lake; feature: Kulunda Steppe; material: water; isolation source: sample PL-Br10 brine of Picturesque Lake | place: Russia: Kulunda steppe | collected 2010-07
CCGTGCAGAGCCACTCTCGATTGCCGCCTGCGCGACGGCTGGCGCAACCTCGAATAGGACTCGCGGGTCGAGCGGCTTCGGGATGATGTAGTCGGGGCCAAACTGGAGTGGCTCGTCGCCATATGCTTTGACGACGGCATCCGGCACGTCCTCGCGGGCGAGTTCCGCGAGCGCCCGCGCGGCAGCGACTTTCATCTCCTCGTTTATTTCCGTCGCACGCGCATCGAGTGCGCCCCGGAAGATGAACGGGAACCCGAGGACGTTGTTCACCTGGTTGGGGTAGTCCGAGCGGCCGGTGGCGACGATGACTGTGTCGTCGCGGGCCTCCTTTGCCTCCCTGTAGTCGATTTCCGGGTCTGGATTCGCCATCGCGAAGATGATCGGGTTGTCGGCCATCGACCGAACCATCTCCTCGTCGACGATACCGCCGATCGACAGGCCCACGAACACGTCCGCGCCTTCCATCGCCGTGGCGAGGTCACCCTCCGGGACGTCGCGAGCGAACTCCCGTTTGTACTCGTTGACGTCACCGGCTTCGGCGCGCGCTTCGGTGATGATGCCACTGGAGTCACACATCGTGATACGGTCGGGATTGGCGCCCAGTGAGACGTAAAAGCGCGCCGAGGCGATTGCACTCGCCCCCGCGCCGGAGAACACGATGTTGAGATCCTCGATGTCCTTGTCGACGATGTCGACCGCGTTCAGCAGCGCCGCTCCGGAGATAATCGCTGTCCCGTGTTGGTCGTCGTGAAAGACGGGAATGTCCATCTGGTCACGAAGCGCCTCCTCGATCTCGAAACAGGCCGGTGCCGCGATATCCTCCAGATTGATACCGCCAAACGTTGGCTCCATCGCGCGGATGGACTGGATCATCGCTTCGGTCGAGTCGTGGTCCAGTTCGATATCGAAGACGTCGATGTCGGCGAAGCGTTTGAACAGGACGCCTTTCCCTTCCATCACCGGCTTCGAGGCCTGCGGACCGATATCGCCGAGACCGAGCGTAGCGCTCCCGTCCGAGACGACGCCGACGAGGTTGCCCTTTGCCGTATAGCGGTAGGCATCTGCCGGGTTCTCGTCTATCGCACGACAGGGTGCGGCGACACCCGGCGAGTACGCGAGACTTAAATCTCGCTGCGTATTCGTCGGCTTCGTCGTCGAAATCTCTATTTTTCCAGGAGGGTCCGTGCTGTGGTAGTCGAGTGCGTCCTCATCTAGTCCCATGAACAGATACCACCGAGGCCGTCACAAAAAGAGCATCGAATATGCCTTCGTCAATTGCCGAAAACTTCCGGGAAATGTCGTTACTGCTTGGGCAAAACACATCTCGCTGGAAGCTGAATTTCCTTCGAGAGAAATTCAAGCAGTTCCCAGCGTGCGGGAAGAATGAAGGCTTTCAAATAGATGCACACCAAGACTCGGGTATGCGCTTTCCATTTCGCCACTACCTGGCCGTCACGACCGTGAGCACGTTCTTTCTGATACTGCTTGGCGTGTACACTGGAAAGATCGGTGCAGGGCTTGCCTGTGACGCGAGGTGGCCGCTGTGCGACGGTTGGATGGGGCTGTTCCCGGCGAACTGGCCGAGTTTCGTCGAGTGGTTCCACCGCCTCGTCGCCATGATCGTCGGGTTCATGATTATCGGTGCCGCGCTGCTTGCCTGGCGTGGCAACTACGGCAAGTACGTAAAATACGCCACGGCAATCGCAGCAGTTCTGCTCCCGATTCAGATCATCTTCGGCGCGAACACCGTCCTCAGCTTCGGTGTCACGGCCTCGATGATGCACCAGATTGCCGCACAGCTAATCTTCGGGGCGCTGGTCGTCGCGACGACCCTCGCATATATCGGCGCTGGCTCTGGCGGCGGTGGTTCCGGTCCGTCCGGTCGTGCAGTAACGAGCACCGACGACTGAGGGGCGAACTGTCGATACTGTTTTCAATACTCGACCGTGGTTACTCTGGTGCGACACCAACAGTCAGAAGCGTCCCGTGAGTGCGATACCGGTCGACCATCGCCTCGCGCGTCTCCCAGTTCTCGGTCGGGAACTCTCCGGCAGGTGGGATCTCTATCTCCCGGTCCGGAATGGTGTCCTGTTCGGCGACGTACAGTCCGGCATCGCGAAAGGCCTCGCGGTACTGGTCGCGGTTCCACAGCTGCATATCGATCGAGATGCGGTCTTGCCACTCGTGGGTGTGTTTCGATTCCTCGAAGAAATTAACTGCACAGAAGAAGGTCCCGCCCGGTCGGAGAATCCGCCGAATCTCGCCAAGCAGTTCCTGCGGTTGCTGGGCGTAGTAGAACGCCTCCATCGACCAGATGTGGTCGATACTGTCGTCGGTAAACGGAAGCGAGTGGAAGTCGCCGCCGAGAAACCCGAGTTGCGTATCGTCGGTGTACTCTCGGGCGTTGTGAACCATCTCGAGCGAACCGTCGAGGCCGACACCGCTGCCGATCTCTCGGGTCTCTCTGAGCGCCCGGAGCGCATAGCCCGAGCCAGTACCCAGGTCGAGCACTCTGTCACCACGCTCGAGGGGCATCCGTGCGAGTGCGTGCTTGGCGGTGTGCCAGTGACGCTCTTCCATCCCTCTGTCTTTGCCTGATTTTGCCCACTGATCGAACTCCTGTTGGACACTCATTAGGCTGGCAAACGGGCTCCTCTCGTTAAATCACACCGATTGGTCGAGCAGCCTATCTCGATACTGGACTGACGACGAGTTCGAGTTGTTCGACATTCTGGTCGTGTGTCGTCTCGACGATCCAGGAGACCTCTTCGACGACGAACCACTCTGCATCGTACGAGATCTCTTCACCACGCCGCGGGACAGCCGGCGACTGAAACCGACCGAGCGCTTCTCCGGACTCGTCAACAAGTTCGACAATCATACGTAGAGCGTCACTTGCCGACGGTTAAAGTCCATCGACGCCGGCAGATCCGTTTCTTTGGAGGGTTCTTTCAATCGCTTGGTAACTTCTCATTTCCTGGAGTCTTCCCCCCAGGTGTCCCCCTCTCCCCAGCTATCATTCTCTTCGGAGTTTGCGGGTTCGTCTTTTTCTTCCGGGGTACTCGCCAGCGGAGTGTCATCCGCGCGTGACTTGTGAATCTCGAAGGGACCGTCGACGAAATGTTCGTCGCGGTCGTGTGTCTCTGGTTTGCGCTCGTCACGTTCGAATATGTACGCGAAAAAGCCAAAGAAGGGGATGAAAAACGAAATGACGGCCCACTTCTGGGGATTCATGTCGTATTTGGGTGCGTCGTAGTAGGCGTACGCTGCACCGGCGGCCAGGAGGAGTAGTGGCAAGCCAAACAGGACGCCGAATACCAGCAATTCCATACCGGGGCTAGTGGCTGTGGCGACCTAAGTGTGCTGTTAGGACTGCTTGGATAAGGGAGGCTCGCGAGAGTTCTTGCTGTCCACAGTCGCCACAACAATTACACATCCAAACACTACTGGCGCTGCTATCCGACCAAAAGTAGTCAGAAAAACGAGCGATACGCGTCTCTAGACGTCGAGTTCGTCGAGGTCGTAGTCGGTAATTTCGACGCCCTCCTCGGTAACTGTCGCGACGTAGATACCGTTGCCAGAGCCAGTGTCACGCTCGGCAGCGGCCTTGATACCTGCACCCGCGGCCTTCTGGGCTTCTTCGATGGACATCTCGGGTTCGTAGCGGTCTTCGAGGGTACCGTAGGCGACAGTGAGCCCGGAGCCGGTGATCGTGTAGTCGTCTTTCATGACGCCACCAGCGGGGTCGATGCTGTAGACGTGCGAGCCGTCGTCGTCGACGCCGCCGAGAATCGGGTTGATGGCGAGGAACGGACCGCCACGGGCGAAGTTCCCTGCGAGCGTCGAGAGCGCTTTCATGCTCATGTGCTCGCCACGGCGGGCCTCGTAGAGGTTGACTTCCGAGCGGAGCGTGCGGATGAACGACTGGGCGCCGCCGACAGAGCCGACGAGCGTGAGCGCCGCAGTCGGGTGAATCTGCTCGACCTTCTGGACGTTCTTGTTCGAAACGAACCGGCCGCCGAGGCTGGCCCGCATATCTGTTGCGATAACGACACCATCTTCGGTCGAAATACCGATCGTCGTCGTGCCAGTCTTGTTGACTGCCGCCTCATCTCGGTCACCCTGTGGGAGTGTGCCGAGTTCGGGCTCGTACGGTTCTGTGTCGTAGCGCCCGGCCATGTGCTGGCTCGGAGACGTTTCGGAGCCAAAGGGTTGATCTTGCATACACCGGGTTAGAGGCCCGTCACGTAATAAGGTTCTCGTTCGGGACAATACGACTGCAATTCCTTCGAAGCAGTGCGACTACAGACCTCTCGGAGTAGTGCGATTACAGCTCCTTCGGGACAGTTCGACCGGACGTATCCCGTGAAACTACGACTAGTGTCCTCGCGAAAACACGACGTAATCAGCGTACTGTCGTCAAAAAGAACATTATGCGGGCCGGCGCTGCTCGTATGCCTCTTTGAGGCCGAGGACAGCACGGTCGATTGGCAGTCGGAAGCCGATGCGCTGGGTCAGCAGTGCGACTGGCAACAGCGCGATGCCGGCGATCAGTGTGAGTTGGTACAGGGCGAACAGCGTTGCGCGATACAGGCGTTCCATCGTACTCTATCCGTCTCCTATGAGTTTGGGTATATATGTCTTGGGGCTCAATTAACATGAACAATCACTAGGATTTTCCCAACTACCCCCGCGACGTCTGTTGGTTTCGGTCAAACGGGGTGAACTGTCGCGAACTATCCCCCACGACTCCGGTATGCACGTATATGAGCAGTTGGAACGACGCCAAGTCTGTATAAGTTATCGCAATGATTATCGTGACGTGCGCCGCAGATAGCTCTCAAAGTGAAATCAAAAAAGACGAGTATGTGCCCCAGAATAGAGTTACTATGAACTATCGAGTTGTGCTGGAAGCGGCCTGGCTGGTTCACGACGTTGATGACATCGATGACGCTATCGGCGTAGCCGTTAGCGAAGCGGGAAAACGACTCAACCAGAAGGATATGGACTACGTCGAAGTCGAAGTCGGCTTCACCGAGTGTCCGGCCTGTGGCGAACCGTTCGATTCCGCGTTCATCGCCGCAGACACCTCACTGGTCGGACTGATGCTCGAAATGAAGGTGTTCAACGCCGAGAGCGCGGAACACGCACAGCGCATCGCAAAGAGCGACATCGGCGGCGCACTCCGAGACGTCCCGCTGACTGTTCTCGACACCTTCGAAACCGGGGACGAGGAAGCCGAGGACGCTGCCTAAGTCGGTGTGCAGGATCGGTGCCCGAAGCGTGGGCACTCGGTACTTTTTTATATTACTATGGGTTATCCCGGGTATGGAGCTACCGACGCCAGAAGAGCTACGCGAACGGCGACTGGAGCTGGGGCTGACTCAGAGCGAGCTCGCCGAGAACGCATCGGTGTCACAGCCGCTGATTGCACGGATCGAGGGTGGTGACGTCGACCCGCGTCTCTCGACGTTGCGGCGCATCGTGAACGCGCTGCAGGAAGCGGAAGGGGGGTTGCGCCGCGCCGAGGACCTGATGAACGCACCGGTGACGAGCGTCGAGCCAGACGCGAGTGTGCACGAGACGACAGAACTGATGAACGAGCGAGGGTTCTCACAGGTGCCCGTGGTCCGCGAGGGAACGCCACAGGGACTGATCGGTACCTCGGATATTCGCCAGCGTTCTGAGGAGAACGTCGGCGATCTACCCGTCGCAGAGGTGATGCGCGAGGCAATCAGTATCGTCGAACCTGACGCGCTACTCGATACTGTCGACGCACATCTCGACCACAACGACGCGGTGCTCGTCGTCGAGGGTGGCGAGACAGTCGGTATCATCACGGAAGCGGATATCGCCCGTCACCTCTCGTGACATCTCCGACGGCCACTCTCGGTCTAGAGTGACCCTTCGAGCACCGGCAACGAGAAGACGTGCTCGTTGACCTCACCGTCGGCGGACCGTCCCAGCGCCGTAATCGAATCTGGTGTCTCGACGATGACTGCTTCTCCGCCGTCGTTGCGACGGTTCTTTCGGATGACGTTCTCACACAGGACGTTCCCTCGCCTGAGCGGTGCATCCTGTTGCGTGTGTCCGACAACCTGCGGTGGTGCGTTCTCGGGCATGTACTCGAAATCGAGCCAGGCGATACCGGCGTTTGGGCCACGCCCAGTCTCGCCGTCGTAGCCGAACACCTGTGGATGTTGCTCGACGATTTCTTCCTGTCTATCGAACGCGTCAGGTGCCCCGAGTTCGTCGAGAATCTGCTGTGCGCCGTCGATGAGTGTCACGTTCACGCTCTCGACGTCGTAGGGATCTGGCTGGCCTGCGTGGGCGTAGGTGACGTTGTAGCCCTCGTAGGCGGCGACGACGTGACCCTCCAGAATCTGTTCGATAAAGCCGCGGCGCTCCTCGATGCTCCGTTTGCCCGAGTACCAGTTCGGCCAGCCGTAGAGTTCGGGTGTCAACACGCCCATCTCGTGGTTCCCGACGACGACGCGGACGTGACCGCGCGGCGCTTCGTCGATGAGTCGAGTGACCATATCGACGACCCGTCCGCTCTGTGGCCCCCGGTCGATGAGGTCGCCGTTGAACACCAGAACGTACTCCTCGCCGCCAGCCCAGTGTAGCCGGCGAGCAGTATCAGTTTCGACAATCGGATCGTACTCCGGATGATCAGAAAGCGTCAACAGCGCGCTCCGGGCCTCGCCGAGAAAGCCGTGGATATCGCTGATGCTGACGATGGTCGGCTCCCCGTCACGTCGAAGTGACGTGACGTTATCACGCTCGGGCGGCGGTATCGTGTCTGTTTCGTGAGAATCAAGCACTGGTGGTCACCTGCTCTCTCTTACTCTCGGTATGCAACGATATAATAACTATCTGCTTTCTGAGAGGGTATATACCTGAGGGTTTCTCGCAGGTATTATTCACTGATACTGATAGTGTCCGACGAACTGTTCACTCGAGATTCATTTCTCGGATGAGGACGCGACCCTCGTCGGCGTCGGCGACGCTGCCGACGATTCGCCCGTCTTCGGTCGCCTCGACGACGCTCTCGGCGTCGCTCTCGGGCAGTGCCGCGACGAAGCCGGTACCCATGTTGAACGTCCGGTGCATCTCCTCGTCGTCGACGTTGCCCTCCTGCTGGACGAACTCGAACACCGGCTGTGCGTCGAATGGGTCCGTAATCTCGTACTCGTGTGCACCCATCCGGGTGAGGTTCGTCCAGCCGCCGCCGGTGACGTGTGCCGCCGCGTGCGTGTCGTGCTCCCGGAGGGGTCCGAGCAGATCCGTGTAGATGCGCGTCGGCTCCAGGAGCTCCTCGGCGATCGTCCGGTCCTGATTCGGCGGGAACGGGTCGGTGTACTCGTGGTTTCGAGTCGCCGCCTCGCGGGCGAGCGTCAATCCGTTCGAGTGAATCCCGCTGGAAGGCCAGCCCACGAGCACGTCGCCGGCCTCGGCCTCGCCGGGGAACAGTGCGCCTTTCGGCGCGAGTCCGGCACACGCCCCGGCGATGTCGAGTCCCTTAATGACGTCAGGCATCACGGCAGTCTCGCCGCCGACGAGTGCGATGTTCGCGCGTTCTGCACCCAATGCGAGGCCGTCGCCGATGTCCTCGGCCGTCTCGTCGTCGGGCTCTTCGACTGCGAGGTAATCGACGAATGCGACGGGTTCGACCCCCTGTGCGACGAGGTCGTTGACGTTCATCGCGATGCAGTCGATGCCGATCGTCGAGTAGTCGTCGATGGCCTCGGCAACCAGCAGTTTCGTTCCGACGCCGTCGGTCGCCAGCGCGAGATACTGGTCGCCGATGTCGACCAGTCCCGCGTAATCACCTTCGAACTCGCCGACTGCGCCGATGAGCGCGTGGGTGGCGGCCTCGCTCGCGTCGATGTCGACGCCCGTCTCCGCGTATGTCAGCCCCTCTTCGTCCCCTGACTCCGATGCGTCCGGTTTCGTCCCTGTGTCCTCGCTCATGCTCGTGAGAGCGGCGGGGACGGGCAAAAGGCCACCGTTTGATTGCGGTGGCGTAAAAAGGAATCTACAGAACGAACACCAGCAGGAACGCAACACCCGAGGCCACGGAGACGGTGAAGACGAGTGCGAACACGCCCTTGCTCCATTTCATCACCGTCTTGCCGTCGAGTGGCCCGGCCGGGATCATGTTGAACGCCGCCAGGAAGATGTTGATGAGCACGCCCATCAACCCGAGTTCGGCGACGAAGCCGGTGCCGACCAGGAAGGGGACGAAGAAGACGACGGCGAGCGCGAGGTTCGTCACTGGTCCGGCGACGGCGACGAGGCCGTTCTGGCGAACGGTGATGCGTCCACGGTGATAGACCGCACCGGGTGCGGCGACGATGAACCCGGCAATCCCGGAGAGGACTGCCAGTGCGAGCATGTTGTACTGGGCCCGGAACGCCGCGACCTGCCCGAACCGGATTGCGACGATCTTGTGGGCGAGTTCGTGCAGGAGAAAGCCCGCGCCGACTGTCGCCATACTCATCCAGAAGACGCGAACGAGCGCGGGCACGTCGGGTGGGCGAACCGGCTGCTGTCTGAGAAACTGTCCCTCGAGAAAGAACGTGAACGCGACGCCGAGCGCTAACCACGCAATCGCCAGGTCACGCAGTTCCTCCCGGTAGAATCTGATTCCAGCTATCTCGTACATAAATTCTCAGGTCAGTAGCTCCCAGATAAGTCGCGCACTCTCCTGTGCTCCGTTGAGCATCTGCTGTCCCAACTCGCCGACGCCACCGATATCTGTAGCCAGATACGGCAACAGGACGGCGGCGAAGAAGACACTCGCGAGGAAACTCCCGATGTTGGTCATCGCGACGATGAGGATGAGGCGAAACGTCGGGACTTCGTCGCGCATATCCCGGACGAGTTCGAGCATCGGCCGCTCGTCGTCAGCGAGCATGTCGTTGAGTTTACCGATGTCCGAGACGTTCACGCTGGTGTAGCGCAACTCGACGTACCCGGCGAACCAGCCCGGTGCCAGCAGCGGGTTGACGCTGGTCAACCACGCGACTGCGCCGCCGACGGACGCACTTGTCCAGTGCGCCCCGGCGAGTTTTGCAAGCGCCGCCGCAGCGATGCCGTTCACGAGGAACCAGACGACGAAGACCCGCAGCAGGAACTCGCCCTGGACGCCGGCAACCGCCAGGAGGATGAAGAATGCGAGGAAGCCGAGTGTAAACGCGTAGCCGATCGACTTGTATGCGATTGCACGGAGTCGGCTTGGACTGGGTTCGTCGACGAGCGACTCCGCTGGTGGCAACTCCTCGGGGTGGTCCAGATACCGTTCGATTCCTTCACGGTGGCCGGCACCGACCACGGCCACGACGTCGTACCCCGCATCGCGCAGTGCGACGAGCTTGTGTGCGATGTAGGCGTCACGCTCGTCGATGAGCGCTTCGGCTCCGCCCGGCGAGAACCGCCGGAACTCCTCGATCATCGCCGTCACAACGTCCGCGTCGGTCAACCGTTCGAGGTCGATCTCCTCTTGTTCCATCTCGCCTGTCGACCGGGAGAGTAGCGTTGCAATCGGGATGCCGATCGCGAAGCCGACAAGCGCTGCGATGAGCAGAGTATCCGCGATTCCGAGTAGTGAACTGATAGCGCCGCCGACGAGGGGCAGCCCGATATCGAGTCCGAGCCCCGAGGGGACGATGTAGGGGCCGCCAACTGCGGTGGCGATGATGGCGACGAATATGCCGACAAAGAAGCCGACGGTCATCCCGGCAGTTAACGCACCACCCATCTCGACGAGTAATGCGGCGACAATAGCGAACTTCTCCCGAAGGCGCATCCGCGACCAGAGGCGGCGGACGGTCAACTGGATATCGCGGTCGACCAGCGCGACGCCGCTTCCGTGTTTCTCTGCAGACTCGATCGCTGCCATCATGTCCGCACCCGGTTCGATATCGAAGCGGTCTCCGAGGCGTGCCTGTACGTACGAGAGCATCCAGTATGCGAGAAACTGGTAGACGGTCTTTCCGGAGATGATGTCGTCAGCGTCGATGTCGTCCGGTGACTCCCCCTTCAGCCGCTTGTACCGCGTGCTATCGAGCTCGACTGCGACGACGTCGGGCCGTCGCTCTGCGATTGTCCGCTCGACTTCCTCGACGCTCTCGTGAGAGACGTGTGCCGTCCCGACGACTGTCACCGACCCGCTGCCATCGTTTCTCGTTGGCGCGACCGGTGTCTCGTCGGTGTCCAGCACGTCGCCGGACCCTCCGTTGGTCATCGTCCGGATTTGTGGGTCAGCCGGTTTACCATTGACGACTTCGATATGTCTGGGTATACTCTGTATTAGAATGCATTTGCTCTACTCGGTGACGCCGGCAAAGTCCTGCGCTGTCACCTGATCGAGAACGTCCCGCGCTTTGTCCGAGACGTCACCGTCGTCGGGCGCTGGCTGGTAGCCGTCGAAGACCTCGTGGACCATGCAGACGCTATTGGTCAGCGTATCGAGACCGTAGCCCCCTTCAAGCACAAACCCGAGTGCAGCGTCGGACTTCTCGGCGATTTCACGCACTCGCTTGGTCAACAGCCCGTAGCCTTCAGTCGAGACGCGCATCCGTGAGATGGGGTCGTGCTCGTGTGCGTCGAAGCCAGCGCTGACGAGTATCAGATCGGGCTCGAACGCCTCGAATGCCGGGCCGATTAGTTCCGACAGCGCCGCGAGATACGCGCTCTGGGTCGTCCCCGGTGGGAGCGGAATGTTCATCGTCGTCTCCTCTCCTTCGCCCTCGCCTGTCTCACCGACTTTCCCGGTGGCCGGGTAGAGGCCGTCCTCGTGGATGGACGCGAAGAAGACGTCGCCATGATCGTAGAAGATGTCCTGGATGCCGTTGCCGTGGTGAACGTCCCAGTCGAGTATCGCGACCCGCTCGGCCAGTCCCCGGTCGAGGACGGACTGTGCAGCCACTGCGACGTTGTTGAAAAAGCAAAATCCCATCCCTTCGTCTTCGACCGCGTGGTGACCGGGTGGGCGGCCGAGCGCGAAGGGAGTGTCTCGGCCGTCGTTTCCGTCGAGTGCGGCCTCGGCGACCCACTCGGCGATACCGGCGCTTGCGAGCGCGGCGTCCCATGATTTCTCGCTCGCGACAGTGTCGGCGTCCCAGTCGCCGCCGCCGCGCCGACAGAACACCTCGAACGCGTCGACGTACTCCTCGTCGTGGACTGCGAGCACCCGATCTCTCTCGACCGTGTCCGGCACGACGTACTCGACGCCGTGTTTGTCCGCCAGAGCCTGTCGAATCGCCCGGAGACGGTCGGGGCTCTCCGGGTGGCGCGGGCCAGTGTCGTGCTGGAGGCAGATCTCGCAGTAGCCGTATTTCATTCGAAGTACTGTTGGAGTTCGAAGTGCATCTCGACGTCTTCGGCTTTGACCGTCCGCCTGTCCGCGTGTCGCGCCAGCATCGCCGCGACGGTCGCAACGTTGTCGGCCCACGCTTCCAGTTCCGCCGTCAGCGCGATGCGGGCGTTCATCGACACGCGAAAGCGGTCGTCGATATCCAGCCGCGCGACGCGGTCGACTGGCGCAATCGGGAGGGCGAGGGCGTCCTTATCGGGGACGGCGTTCACGGTGAAATCCGATGCCATGAGGGTCTTCC
>LKMJ01005851.1_pt1 | contig 11620 bp, 19 predicted proteins | sample 643391 | NCBI WGS metagenome assembly LKMJ01 (sample SAMN04112250, study PRJNA286221) | soda lake metagenome | biome: soda lake; feature: Kulunda Steppe; material: water; isolation source: sample PL-Br10 brine of Picturesque Lake | place: Russia: Kulunda steppe | collected 2010-07
CAAACATGCGCTGACCACCTCTCACTCTCTCTCTCTCTCTCTCTCTCCCCCTCCCTCTGAGTGAACCTCACCTGTGGAAGCTGACAGCTGTGTGGAAGGCGCGCAGCCCCACCACCTGCTTCTTGGGCACCATCACCCTTCCGCAGCCGCGGTCCGCAACCTCCTCAAACAGCACGCCGCGCGCGTTGAACTGGCTGTTCAAGGCCTTGGGGAGCAGGAAGTAGTTCATGGGATGGCTGCAGGGCGCCACAGGTGGAGAGAGCATGCATGCGTGTGTTTGGCCTGAGCCTGCTTTGTGGCTGATGCTGTGCGGGGCCTTAGGGAGCAGGAAGTGGCTCATGGGGTGGCTGCAGGGCGCCACGGGTGGAGAGAGCATGCATGCTGCATACATAGGGACGGGTAAATCGGGTCTGATCAAAATGCCGAAGAGGCTCTATGGAGGCCCAAATAGGCTCTTAAGAGGCTCTACAGAGCCTCGACGAGGGTCTGCCAAACCCTATTTACCCATCCCCATGTCATGCAGCATTACATGCAGTATGCATAGCATTGTGCCTCCCCCTCGTGCATATGCCCCCCCCCTCCCCAACACACACATGCAAGGACCCATCCAGCAGGTTTGCTGCCACTGCACCTGCGCCATGTGCAGCCACACCTGGAGCACAACCCGCGCATGCATTCGCTCCTGTGTGCGTCTCACACATGAGCGAGTGCACGCTCGGAACATGCAACCACCCCCCGAGCAGCACGCACGCACGCACACGCGCACACCGCCCGCCCGCCCGCAGCGCGACATGCAACCACCCCCCAAGCAGCGCGCACGCACGCACACGCGCACACCACATGCCCGCAACGCGGGTTATATGCATGCGGTGCACGCACTCAGTGGCCCCCCAGTCGTGCGGCACGATGTGGTCCACGCTGATCTTCTGCCCCTCCTCCTCTGTCTCCTCAAACTCCGCCCACACGCCCAGCTCCACCAGGCGCTGCTTGGCGGCGGGCGGCACATGTGGGCCCCGGATGTAGTCCAGCATCTGCAGCGCGCGTGCGTGCATGTATGACTAAGCGACTGGGTGTGACCATGTGTGTGTGTGTGTGACTGCGTGTGATTTGTGTGTGTGTGTGTGTGTGTGTGTGTGTGCGCGCGTGTGTGACGGTGTGTGCGCACGCTTGCGTGCGTGCATGCCAACAGTCCCGCCTGCCGACGAGTGTGCACACACTTTGAAACAGCGGCATATGGCACAGCCAAGGGGGGTGCGCCTGCACATGCGCGCGCGCGTCAGAGGCCCCACCCAAACCCCGCACTCACTGTGCAGCACCCAAATGTGTGGTGCGCGGTTGAATGGTGGGCCTGGGCGGCATACGTGCAAAAGGGTAAGGGCGCGGGCAGGGATCTCCCATCGCCGCCAGGCCCTGCAGCGGGCGCTGCTCCTTGCATGCAGCACAGCCAAGCGACGGCTTTGCCATTCATGTGCTGCGCGGCCACAGGAGGTAGCGGATGGGTGAGGATGCCCGCACTTACTTCGGTGGTGGAGCAGGAGCGCCCCCCCCTGCACAGCTCCTGGTGCATGGCCGCCCACACGTGACTGCCCAGGTACCTGCACAGCACAGCCAAGCGGACGCCCTTCGCTCCAGCTTTGCAAGAGCAAAGAACGCGTCCTCAAGCCCTGACCTTTCCATAGACACAGCTTGCCCTTCATGTGCAACCTCGCGCGTCAAAATGCGTGCATGACCCGTCAGGCTGCGTTTTGACCTGTCAAGTGATTATATAGCAGCGCTTATCTGCCTGGCGATGCACACCCTGTCACACGCCGCAAACACACCAGCATCAGAGCCTGGAGGGAGTACACGGCACGCGGGCGCGCGCTCTCAAAGAAAGAAAGCCCCCTACTCCTCACCCCAAGCCCTGAAAAACCCTGAGCCACTGGAATAAAGGCCTTTTGCCTCACCCCGAGCCCTGAAACCCTGAGCCACTCAAAAACACAGCCCCTCATCTTAAACCCGGCCAATGTGCGACCCGGCTCAGCCAGCACACTGCGTGTTGCGCACAGGCGCGCTGCGCCCAGCATGAGTGAGGGGGCTTGCGGGCTGAGCCCAGCCCCTCACGGCCATGCGCTTCAAAGCAACCTGTTCTACCATGGACAATGGAAGATGTCCAACCCGCACTGCATTGAGGCGCCACCCGCGCTGTGCCATGCAGATCCACGTGTGTGTGTGTGTGTGTGTGTGTGTGTGTGTGTGTGTGTGCTTGCCGCCAGGTGTGTGCTTGCACACGCGCAAAACCGACGCGGCGCCGCGCGCACCTGACGTCTTGCTCCTCTGTGCTGTACTTGGGCACGACGTGTGCTTTGCGGCGCTTCGTCTTGCCCCCATGCTTCGTCCTGTGGCCTGAGTAGTAGTGGTGCGCCCTGCATGCGCACGCAGACCAGCACGATCCACCACAGCTGCTGGCCACCACAGCTTCGTGGCGGGTGAGCGCCTGATTGTGCCTCTGCTGAAAGGCCTTCCAGCCAACTTTGGCCTTGTGCTTGCCTGCTGATTGTGCGCATGTGGGGGGCTCTGGTCGTCGGACATGCACCCTGCGGGCATGGCTCATGCACAGCTGGCGGCTCATGCACGGCGGGTAGCTCACGCACGGCCGGTGGCTCCTGAGCCCCAAGGCACACAAAATGGCCCGAGTCCCTCACTCGCTAGAGCCTCTGCAGAATGGCCGGCACCGGGCTTGCCCGCAGCTGTACCCGCCCAACCAAGGCCTGCCAGCAGCGTGCAAGCCTGCAGCTTTGCCCAGCCCGATCCAGGACTGCCCGCAGCAGGCTTGTTTGCGGCTCCAGCCTTTGCATACACAAACCCCATCATCACCTACAACCCCTACTCTTCACCCCCGGCCCCTTCAGCTCCTCCCCCCCCCAGCACCACCATCATTGGCACCACCACCAGCCCCTCCGGCTCCTGAACGCGCGCAGCAGAGTCCCCCCCGCCCCCTTCTCACTCTTCCTTGCCGTCCAGGCCCGAAAGGAGGGCCCGGCCCTCGGGCGTCCTCTTCAGTTGGGCCCCCACCAAAGGGAAGGCCTTGGACAGGTGGCGCGTTGTGGCGGTCTTGGACTCGATGACCAGCTGCTGGTGGGCAGGGCTGTAGGTCCACAGCTGCAGGTGACAAGGCGGGGAAGGCGCGCGGCCGGGGTGGGCGTGTGGTGCGGTGTGTGCCATGGCGGGAGCGACCAGCGCGTTGCTGGCCTGCGTGCATGGGCAGCTGCACACCCACGGCCAGCGCGGCCATGGCAGCCAGCATGGCGCGTGGCACGCATGGCCCACATGTGACACGTCCCTGTGTGCGCGGGGCAGCTTCTCTTAGACGGCTTGCCCCGCGGGTGGCAGCAAGGCGCGGCAGGAAAGGACCGCCTGCGGCACACCGCACACCACAGTCTGCCCAGCAGGTGGTGCCATGGGCACGGCAGGCGATGTGCCCAGCAGGTGGTGCCATGGGCACGGCAGGCGATGTGCCTGCAGGCGGCAGGCAAGTCCGGCAGCTGGCGGACAAGAAGGCAGCATGGACGGCGGGATGGCCGGCGACCCACCTTGGCAAACTGCTCAAAGGGAATGGGCGCCTCCAGCGGGTTGTCCACGCCCCTGTCGGTCAGCGCAAACATCTGCAGGCAGCCGTGTGCAAAAGGAGTAAGAGGTCACCTTGGGTGTTATAAGCCATGATTGGACACCGTGTGCAAGGAGTAAGAGGTTACCTTAAGTGTTATAAGCCATGATTGGACATGGCCACTTGCCTGGGAACACATGTAGCGACGGCGACACCTGCGCACCCTGTTGCAAGCCCGCGGCCTTGCGCACACGCCAAGGCCAAGGCAGCAGCCCCCACACGCACACGTCCCACTGTGTGACGCAAGAGCGACCTGCACGCGCGGCGCTGCCCGCGGCCGGCACGCGCCCCTGCCCTCCGGTGCACGCACCGAGTCAAAGACGTAGTGGCCGTGGATGTCAAACACGGCCAAGGCCTCTGCCGCGGTGTGGCCCTCGCTGTCGGGTTGGAGCACCGGGAAGTAGGTGCCCAGTGTCCTGTAGCCACGGTCCACACACCAGATCTGCACGCCCCACCCGCGCAGGTGACAGGTCGGCAGGATGTGATGCGCAGGACTTGCAACTTGGGTGTCATGTCATGTCATGCCAAGTGTGCCTCTGGCGTCTCATGGCCACATCAGCCACGTTCTGCTACTGTGCTTGGGGGCGTGGGTGGAGTTGTGCGTCCATTTGCGCGTGTCTCTGGCCCTGTCTTGGCATGTGTGGGGGTAAGGCGCTTCATGGGTATTTGTGCACCCGGGCCAGAGCTTGTTGAAAGCCAGCTTGGGTGTGGATGATGCCGCACTTGCACTCTCTGACGGGCTGCCATGCCAAGGAATCCGCAGGAATGCACAGGCAGGGAGCGGAGCAAGGAGCACCCTGGGCGCCACATGCATGCACAAATCTGTGCATGTGTGTGTGTGTGTGTGTTGAGAGGGTGCTCTGCACCACTTCAGAGTTGCGCAGCATGGATAGTCACAAGGCCAGCCCAGCAAATCCTTGTACTTGTGGCGCTTTAGAGACTGAACAGGGACACTTGGTGTGCACACAAGATGGATTGACACGCAGCTAGGTTGCCACTGCTTAGGACCCTGCATGCAAAGGGGATGGGCTACCAAGCGGATGCATGCATGGCAGGCGGTGGCTGGTGCATCAGCCGCCAGGCAGGGAAAGATAATATGGCTGCTTGTTGTACGTGCAACGAGAAACATGCTTCTGCTGGCACACCAAGGGCATAAGGCAGCAGCTTCTGGTCCTCAGCGCTCGCAAGCGTGCACACTAAGGCGCATATGCACACTTACGCATGCACAGGCCAACAATTAGAAGGACGCGTTTGAACAGCCAGCAAGCGGGCCAAGTTAATGGCACGCGCTGACAACACACCGCAAGGTGCCGCTCATCCATGCTCCGTTCATTGGAGGGCTTGAGCAGAGCTGGCAAACACTGGCTGTACTGCTGCTTGGCCCTGTGCAGCTGCCATGCTGTCAACAGCTCCAGGTACAGCTGATGCAGGTCGTCCTCTGTCCGCATAGGCCTCCTGGGCCCACTGCCCACCAGCATGTGCTCAGTAAGGGGCTGGAACAGAATACAAAGGCAGAGCAAAACATCGACTCACAAACATGCTTTGATGTATGGTTGTTGGTGTCCAGGGCATCGGCAGGAACAGGAAAGTGACACAATATGTGCTGAAACACCCGTCCAGCGTCTTGTTGTGTGCTGCAACGTCAACATAATCTTTTGCCATATTGGGGAGGTGTTTGGTGGATATCTGAAGTGCGCACTTAACCCCCACCTTATCTGGTCAAACTACCTATCCTTCTTACCGCAGTCAAAGAGTCAAAGGTGAGTAGAAGTAAGCCGAGAGAGGATGTCGAAGGGAGCTATGGCTTGAAACATCAAGAATGGCATGCACCAAGCCTCGTGGAGATGCAATTGGAGGAAGCAACGTGCCTGACAGCTGCTCATTTATGAAATCGGCATCTCTGTCCCCGACATTATCCCAACATAAAAAGGAGAATACTCGATATTTTAATGATGTGTGATGAACATGCACTGATTGCAATCAACTCTAGGTGTCATTCTTCGCGCGAGGTCTTTGTAACTCGTTAAGGTCAGGGCATGTAAAACTTTCCCATAAATCCCATCCCATCTCCAGATCTCCTCACTCTCGTGCTTCACCTCATATTTTTCGAGACATCTGCCTCTCCGTGATGCACATGCGAGGCGCAGATGTTTTTCTCACGTTGGAACCATTTTTTCATGTTGAAACTTTGCACGAAACGCAATTGAATGTGACATTGGAAGTTTAAAAAAAGAGAAAGGCGTTCAACAAGCAAACCGTAGTGCACAAGCCTGCAAGCCTCATTTGCTGGCTTGCTGCACGGTTTGAGATTAAGGCTGCTCCACAACATGCGCATCTGAGAAGCATTCAAGAACATGGGAATGTGCATGATCTTCTAAGGGAAGCTGGGGGGCTTGCGCAGGTTGGTGGGGATGCCTGAGGGTGGGGCATGTCCCCGACCAGGAGCAGCACCTCCGCCACCCTTGGCAGCGCCGCCACCCACACGCCTCATTGCACCAGGCCCGCCGCTAGGGGGCGGAGGCATCTTGTTGTTCCCGCTGCTCGCCCCTGCCGTCGCAGCCTTCAGTGTCTCCGCAGCACCCTTGCCTTGCAGCACGACGTACGGTTGGTGCGTCTTCTCCGTCGCCTGTGTGGTGCACGGCCGTGCATGTAAACTCCACGCATCAGCTCATGTTTCAAGCAGTAGCTCTTGTGGTCATGGTCATAGGCATGTAGAGCAAGGGGGGAAAAGCCCAGAGCCAGACTGCGCGGTGCATACCAAGGGGGTCTCTCGCGTGCAACGTGCACTCGGCCTCACAGGGACAAGGTGAAACACACACGCACTCAAAAGGAATCCACAAACACATTAACAGGGACACACAAACACAGCCTCACAGGGACACACACACACACACACACACACACAGCCTCACAGGGACAAGGTGAAACACACATACTCAAAAGGAACACACAAACACACTCACAGGGATACACAGACACAGCCTCAGGGATTGGTGAAACGCACAAACACACACACTGTGGGCTGTGGATGGGGCACAGTCCATCCAGCAGCTGCCCAGGCAAGCCCTGATGCATGCAAGACTGGGTGAAGACAGCGCGCAGTGGGCAGGCGCACCTTGCGCAGGCCCTCCACCTCCTGGTGCTGACTGATCTCGCTGGTGGCATTCTTGCGGCGGGCTATCTCCTCAGCCGCCTTCTGCAGCCGGATCTCCTGCTTGTTCTTGCTTGGTGCTTTGCCGTGGAACCTGCCCAGAGGTGTGCATGCACAGCGGTTTGTGCATTTGGCCGCGCCCACTATGCCTCAAACTGTTGGGTTGCATCCACTTGGCCATCGGCAAAGGCAGCACTGGCAATTGCAATGGTGCTGCGTCAGCGAGGCTGGCGTGGGTGGCAGCGCAGAGCATGGACGAGATGATAGCAGTGGTACTCTCAGGTATTAGGGGAGGGCAGCCAGACTTCACGGCTTGTCATCACAGCGCCACACAAACCAGGTCCAGGCTCCTGCCTGAGGTCCAATCCATCCAAGCAGCCCCACGAACCTGCCCAGCTTGCACAAGCCCGCGCCCAGTCCAAATCACAGAGCCAGGGTGCGCACTCACTCGTAGCAGAGCTGGCGGAAGCGCTCCTTTGGCGTCATGACCTGCCCAAACTCATCCTTCGTGGTCAAAGCCATCTCGATAGAGCGTGCAAGCCGGTCCTCATGGGCTCCGCCCTTGTACACCTCGTCCAGGCCCTGTGCATGCAAGCGTGGACGCCGCGTTGCGCACATACATGCATGCACATGCGCAGCCGGCTTGCAGGCGTGCACACCGGACATCGCTGTGTCAGCTGCTGGGACGCACGGGGTGGCGCTGGTCAGCAGGCTCGCAGGCAGGGCGCACCGCGACAGCGGTGCAGCATTGCGTGACGCAGGAGGGCACGCAGAAAACACACCACAGCAGCGTTGCTTTTTGAGTGAGCCAGGGCAGATGCCGGGCGGAGCGCACCAGCCCCTGCATCTGCAACTCCCACCCTGCACCAGGAGCAAGACTGCCTGCTACCCCCACTCGCGCACAGTGCACGCATCCACCCCGCCTGCTACCCCTGCTCACGCGCAGTGCGCGCATTCACATAATTGCCTGCTACCTTTGCTCATGCGCAGTGCGTGCACCCACACTGCCCGAGCCATCGCAAGCACCCCTGGGAGGGCGTCCCCACCTGCAGCGCGTTCTTGCTCTTGTCATTGTTGCGACCGGCCCACGTGATATTGTGGCTGCCCACGTTGCCTTTCTCTTTGAGGAGTGCCAGCGCGCCTGCCAGACCTGCGCGGCGCATTGAATTAGCAGTGTCCTTGTAGAGCATGCCTGATGCGGCAGAGGTCCGTAGTGGACCGAACACCACGCACGGCCACCCCTGCTCCTGCTGCAGCTCAACTTGCAGGTGCGGTGCACTTGGCATGCTGTGGTCGCCCACCAGCTTTCCAGCGTAGGGATTTGATCAGAGCTGTGCTTGGATCGTGCGCTTGCTTCCGCTTCGGTACGCCTACACGCCATGCAAGTGCTGCTGTGCCATTTCTTTCCGACCCTGGTCATCACTGAACAGGGGTGGCCCCCAAAGCAGGTATCTTCCTTGCGCTCTGCATGCGTCTGTACCCCAATCAAAAAGCAGTCTCCGTCTTGTGGTAGCTATCAACACCAGGTGAGGTCACCTGCTCCTGTGCTCCAGGGAGGTCACCCTTGCACACAAATGTGCAATTACCCGCGCAACACCGGCACCTCCCCTACTCACGCTGCACACATGCCCAAACACCATACGCCTACCCACCTTTGCCAACAGCCCGCTCCCCTGTAGGCGTTTCGTCGGGTGAGGCTTCCCGCTTGTGCCGCAGCTGGCGCTGGCGCTGGCGCTGCTCATCCTGCTCCTGCTGTTCTGAGGGCGGTTGCACAGAGGCTGTGCCCTCCTCCTCCTCAGCGCTCACCCACCTACGCAACACGGCAGCACCAGCCATGCGCGTGCGCGTGTAGACATGTGCATGCGCTATGCACGTGCATGCGTGTTTGCATGCGCGGCAAGCAGAAATGGGCGTGACAAGCCCACCTGATGACACCCACGTACAGCTGCACCAACATGCGCACATGTGCGCATATCCAGGCGCAACCCGCACACGGCCGTCACCATGTTTTGTTACGTTGCTTTCCTATTCTCGCCTCCGAGGCTGCCCTGTCCTCTGTAAGAGCACACAGCCCAGCACAGGCGCATGTTCAGTTAAGCATGCAGCTGCCGGCACAGCAGCAGGCCACGTTCGACACAGCAGCGGGCCACGTTCGACACAGCAGCGGGCCATGTCCTACGCAGCAGCGGGCCGCGTACACAGCAGCAGGCCATGTCTGACACAGCAGCGGGCAACGTTCGACACAGCAGCGGGCCACGTTTGACACAGCAGCGGGCCACGTTCGACACAGCAGCGGGCCACATCCTACGCAGCAGGAGCAAACCTCACCTGCCCGTGCCCTTGGGGCGTTTTGCAGGCGGGCTCTTGCTGCGGCGTGCTGATGCGGTGCCCTCCCTGTCGGCAGCGCTCAAGCCCTGCGCAGAGCGTGCGCACACACTCCTGCTCTAAGCACGCGCACATGTTCGTGTGTGTGTGTGTGTGTGTGTGTGTGCATGTGTGTGCATGTAAGTCTGTGCATGAGTTTGTGTCTTGCACTGCCAGCACGCAAGCCGTGAGCGCGCCACTATCAGGCATGCAGGCCGCAAGGGACACACGCCCCGCGAGGGAGGTGCACACAGGCAACTACAGCTGCGCTCGTGCCTTGCAGCCCACCATGTAATCATCTCCGTCTTGGTCTTGACCACGGGCCCCTGCAAGCGCCTCTGGGGGGGGCGGTGGGGGTGGGGGCCGCTTGCCGCCCACCACAGAAGCACTGCCTGGGGCTGAGGTGGCTGCAGCCTCCGGCTTAGCATCTGGCTTTACCTGCGGCATCACATAAGCAAGTCGGAGTGCATGCCACACTCATGAGCACAGACGGGTGTATGCGCAGGCCTGAGCAGGCGAGCATAAGGGCGCATGAGCTTGTGACCGCGTGCAGCGCACATGACAAGGCACTTGCATATGTTTGTAGCAGGGCACATGCACAATCACTATAAATCTATTAAAAATATTAAAACTATTCATATTTATTTGGCAGAAAACAAATTCAGTGATTTAATTTGTATGAGAGGGTCTTGGTTACGTATTGAAATGGATAAAGAAAAATATTTGGGCACAGGTGCTTCTGGTGCCGTAGGCCTTCCAGCGTCGCATGCATACATGCGCGCGCACGCACACACACATACACACAAACAGGGCGCGCCTGTGCTGAACCAAGCACCTGAGCATGGTTTGTGCCCCTCATGGCTCGTGGGCAACATGAACTTTACGGCACGGGAACCCATGCACACCGTAAAGGTAGTGCGCAGAAAGTCAATGCCGCGTGCGAAACAAGGCAAGTAGGTGCTTCAGGCTTACATTCCTTTGCCCATGAACACCATGCGCAAGCGTGCACGACTGCCAGACAAAGGTCCTGCCAGCAAGTCAGTTTTGTTTCCAGTCACCTTTCATTGTCAGCCTACCTGAATGTTGCGCACAAATTCGATGGTGTCATTCACAAGCAGGCCAGCCTTCATATGCTCCTTCAGCTCTGCCTCATCTTTCTCACGCTTCTTTCGCGACTCCTCTGCAATTTCCTCTAGCGAGCTGCCTGTCTTGCCATCCCCTGCAAGTGAATTGTGCAGTAACAAGTCAGCGACAGCATCTGGTGCAAGCAAGGATAGGAACCTGTCTCCCCATGCCACACTACATGTGACCACACACAAAAAATGCGCTCGCAGCAGCAGGATGACAAAACCAGCACTATGTGATGCACTTGAAATCCCAAGGCGTCCGAGAACCCCAGAGCAGATGGAAGCAAAGTGCAGCAACAGCATGCTTTTGCTGCTTGGGCTTCCTTTAATCTTGGATGAGGCAAGGGCCAGGCAACAGCATGCTTTTCCTTTCAAGAATCAATGTTTTAGCCTGGCTGCTTCTGAGTGGCCCCGAGGTGCCAGCTTGGAACCTATGACCTCATCATACCCAAGGGTGAAAGGAGGGATCAGGGTGTGACTTCAGGGGGATGACTTTTGTGACCCACCGTTTGGTGCCTCTCCATTGGGTGCGGCACGCTTCTCTGCTTGCTGGGCTGCAAGCCGCCGCGCGCGCGCCAAGCTCTCCTGCATGCGCGTACCAATGGCCGAGGGCAATCGCGCAGCTGAGCGCACGCGGCGCCTACGTCTGGAACAGGCCAAACGAGTCAAGCAGGGGCTGATGTGTTTTGCGGAGGCACCAGGCCACCAGGCCACCAGGCCAAAGGCTACAACCCCCCCCTGGTGTGTATGGAGGTTAGTGAATAGGACTGGTGCACCCTCTGTGCTTGCAGGCTGATGGAGGTCAGCAACCAGGACTGCAGCACCCTCCACCTGCAGCCAGTACGCCTCATCCCCACCCTGCAGACCCACCTGCAGCTCTCTGTCAGCCTCGTCCTCATCGTAGATATCTCCCATGTCCCCGCCACCAGCGCCAGCACCGCTGCTGCTAGGGTTGGCGTTGGCGGCCTGTGTGCAGACCAGCAGCGCAGTGTGCAGGGTCAGGGGTAGGAGGGAGCACATGCGGCTGCAGCAGGCGCTCATGGCTTGTGAGGCAAAGGCAACTGTTCCGACATGGCGCCATCGTCCCTGGACCTCGCCATGCCAAAAGCAACAGATTGGCTGAGTCCTAAAGGTCCACACAAGCACGTGCACTGGAGTGCTTACAGTTGGGATCCGACAGTTCAAATTTAAGGAGCGCAGACAAGCCCTCACGAGGAGGAGTAACGCAGAGAACATTTGCCGGGCTAGCTCCATCAAGAAGAATCGCACTGCAATGACCCACATGCAGGCAGTAGAATGGAACGCAGTCACAATATCACACACACACACACA
>LKMJ01005852.1_pt1 | contig 11618 bp, 17 predicted proteins | sample 643391 | NCBI WGS metagenome assembly LKMJ01 (sample SAMN04112250, study PRJNA286221) | soda lake metagenome | biome: soda lake; feature: Kulunda Steppe; material: water; isolation source: sample PL-Br10 brine of Picturesque Lake | place: Russia: Kulunda steppe | collected 2010-07
CACATGCACCCCCAATATGCGCCTGCCTGCCCTTGCCGTGTGTGGGTCAGGACGTGTGCGATTGTGTGTTTCGGTACATGTGTGTGTGTGTGTAGTATGTATGTGCGTGTGTGGTGCCTTACTGCGTCGCGTGCCCGCGCGCTGCACCCCAAGGTGCCCGTCTGCCCTTGTGCCGACCATGCGCACGCAGGTGTTCAGCTGGTGTCGCAGGTGTTCGGCTGGTGTCGCGCACGCAGGTGTTCAGCTGGTGTCGCAGGTGTTCAGCAGGTGTTCGGCTGGTGTCGCGCACGCAGGTGTTCAGCTGGTGTCGCTGGTGGACGAGCAGGTGGCCTCGGACATGGCCTCCACCATCGCCTCTGAGGTGCACGACCTGCTCAAGGTACGTCACATGCCTCTGTGCAGGTTCAGGGCTGCAGGCCTCCTTGCAGGGTGGCTGCGCTGTAAGACACGCACCTCTTGAGAGCCTGACTGTGTGTGGGGGGCTGCACTTTTGTGCCACTGCAGTGCACGACCTCTGCTTGAGGTGCGGCATGAGGGCTTCTTTGTCAAGATCACCAGAAGCAAGACATTGCTCTCTAGTCAGGCAGGGCTTGCCCCCCCTCCAACATCCTCTCTCCCTTCCACCTGTGCTAGCGTGTGCGCATGCACACACATACTTGCACACCATACCATGATTTGCACGTGCGTAATCGCGTGCGAATACACACACAAGACGCACAACACAAGCACGCACACACGCACGCACACAGTGCGACGCAAAGTTGCACCCGCACGAGGCAACACACAAGTACGCACACGCGCGCGTGCACACACGCATGCACATGCACGCAGGGCGCGGCGCCGTACCTGGCAACGCAGCAGGTGTGGATGGCCATCATGGGGCTCATCAAGATCATCCAGTACGACCCCGCGTCCTTCTTGTCTTGTGTGGACACGCTGGCATGGGTGGTGGCTGAGGCCCTCACGCCCCTCAACTTCGCCATTGTCCTGCAGGTGCGTGTGTGTGCGTGAGTGCGCGCACGCAGCCCAGGGGGCAGGCATGCCCGAGCTGCGTGCATGAGTGTGCGCGCGGTGCAGGTGCGTGCGGGCATGTGTTCCTGGCGGCGTGGGAGTGTGAGTAGTACAGGCGTGCGCTAAAGCTGTGCAAGCTGCCTGCCTGTGGGGGCGATTAAGGGTGCAAGAGATGCAGACTCGGGTGCAATGAGTGCAGGCGCTGGTGCAGGTGGTGGAGCAAGAGCAGGTGTGCTCATATGGCACAGGCGCAAGCGCAAGGGCTTGTAGTGCTGTGCGCGCAGTGCTGAGTGGGCTTGTGTGTGCGGGGCCTCTCCGAATCCAGTGCGCAAGCCCCCGCAAACAAAAGTATGCGTACATGCATGCATGCATGGGACCATGGCGTGCGTGCGTCTAGAAGGCCCCAGGCCCCTCCATGTGCACTTGCACCCCAGCCCTCACACACACAAGCCCGCTCACCTCTGCGCGCAGACAACAGTGGACCTCCTGGAGCGCGCAGCCGAGTACGCCTCACGTGCGCCCCCCTCCGCCCCCGGCCCCGTCCTGGCTGCGCTGGACGCAGCCATCGGCGCCTCACCCAGCTCCCCCTCCCACCAGCACGTGCGCGCCCAGCTGCGGGAGCACATGCGCGCGCTGAGTGCGCCGCCCGTGGCCGCCGGCGCGCGGACGAGCGACCCTGGGGCCACAAAAGCGCAGGGCGGTGCCTCTGCAGACACGCTGCTGCCATCGCCCACCAAGGGGGCGTTATCCCCCACGTACGCAGGTGCGCGTGGCACGTGGCGAGGGTGCATGGTGTGTGTGCGCATGTGGGTGGGTGGGTGAGCTTTGCTGCCCACGCCGGGGGCAGGAGAGGGGCGCTCTGCTGTGCTTCTGGGAAGGTGGGTGAATGTCTCTGGGCGCAGCTGCGTCTGGGGCAGGAGAGGGGCGCTCTGCTGTGCTTCTGGGAAGGTGGGTGAATGTCCCTGGGCGCTGCCGCGTCTGGGGCAGGAGAGGGGCGCTCTGCTGTGCTCCTGGGAAGGTGGCTGCGTGTCCCTGAGCGCTGCCGCGTCCGGGGGAACTTAGGTCTCAGTGACACGCTGCGGACGTGCTGCGTGGCCCGCAGGGTGTTGCTTTTCAGTCCAGCCCCTTGCTGGCCCTGTTGTCAGCCCCTTGCTGGCCCCATTGTTAGCCCCTTGCAGGCCTGTGCGTGGCGCCAGCGTGGGGAGAGCGCCCCTGCCCGCGAGCGCAGGAAACAAAAGAGAGGGGTCATATGACTGTGCTTGATGCTCTGTGGGCCGGTTGCCTGTGTGCGTGTGTGCCCGTGTGCAGCAACTTGACATGCGCATGCTTAGGCGCGTGCGCACGCACGCTCACCTTCCTTTCTTGTGCCTGCCGGTGCCATTGCATGCTTTTGTCAGCGAATGGGCGCGCAGCCGCTCAGGGATGCGCATGCACACGTGCACACGCTGTTGCAACCCGCGCGCGCCTTGCATGACCGACCATGTGCGCAGGCGACCCGGTGATTGGAGTGCTCCTGGGCCTGCTGCGCCAGAGCGAGCAGTGGCTGGAGGTGTGGTGGCTGAAGGGGGGCGGGGCCCTGCACCCCCAAGGCGTGCGCACGGTAGACGCAGGCGGGGCGGGGCTGGGGGTCGTAGGCCTCAGCGCAGGCGCCGGCAGCACGGGCGTGGTCGTGGACGGCAGTGGTGCAGAGGCGTCTGTGTCGGCGTTCAAGCAGGTGGGTCTCAGTGCGGGCGGCATGTCGGGTTGGGGCAGGCGCAGTGGGGTTTCCTCTGCCTGCCATGGGCAGGCTGCCCGGCGGCTCTTCGACCTTGCAGCACATGCACTACTGCAGCCTGCGCTCTTGGGCGTGCAAGTCGGCCCCACACAAAAGTTCCCTGCAACACAAATTGGGCGCGCAAGTCGGCCCCACACAAAAGTTCCCTGCAACACAAATTGGGCGCGCAAGTTGGCCCCACACAAAAGTTCCCTGCAACACAAATTGGGCGCGCAAGTCGGCCCCACACAAAAGTTCCCTGCAACACCTCCCGCAGTCGGGACCCATGGCACGCAGACACCATTTGGGTGCACCCCTCCCTCAAGCCGCATGACCCTCTGTGCTCCTCCTGCACCCTCTGTGCTCCTCCTGTGCCCCGCTTGGTGTGCCAGACGCCTGCATTGGATGCCGTTGGGCGGCGCAGGCGTGCGCACATGACGTCCACATGCGCTGTGCATGGGGTGTGCACATGCCTGCGTGCATGCGCGCGCGTGCATGGGTTGTGGGTGGGCTGGTCAGCTCCTGGGTGCATGTTTGGGTCTCCTGCAAAATGTGTGTGGGCATGCGTGCCTTGCTGGCCACCACCCAATTGCGCGTGCCCTACTGGCTGCACATGCGCTCGCGCATGCGGCCCGCTGACCAGCATACTTTTGCACACGCGTCTTGGGGTGGTTGCTGCAGGAGGCGTGGTCCCACGTTATGAGCTGCCTCTGCCGCGCCATCAAGAGCCCCAACTTGCAGGTGCGCACGCGCGCACATGCACGAGTATGCACACATGACTGCATGCTCGCACACGCGCATGTGAGCCCACCCTTGCGCGCGCACACGCACGCTTTGCATGCGTTTTTTTATCAGGCGGTGGCTTACCCCAATCATCCCAGCGTAGCGCATCCTGCAGCATTGTGCCGCTCTAGCTGTACGCCACTGCCTCGGTTGCCCGCCCCGCCCCTCCCCTTCTTCCCTGCCCTGCTAGAAACCCATGCCATTCCTTATGTCTGTGCCGCGCCTCGCTACACCTGCCTGGTGTGCCCGTGCTCGTGTCCTGTGGCTTGCCTGCTGCGCGGCACGCTGCCCGCCTGCGCACGAGAGATGCAAGGCCGCCAATGAGAGCAGGCAACATGCTTGTCCAGGATATGTTGTATGGTGCTCCTGCCGCGTGCATCTACTGTCTCCCCCCGCGCACACACACACACACACACACACACACACACACACAACCCCTTTCTCGTGCCCATTTGCGGAGCAGCATCAGCAGCCCATGAGCGCAGTGCTGCATCAGGTACCCGTAAGCACGGTGCTGCGTCAGGTGCCCGTTCCAAAGCGTAGCGCCCCACCACGCTCTACAAGAACGCAACAGGTCCTGTTCTTAGCGCATGCCTCTGGCGCGCTGCATCTTGCAGCTCAGCACATGCCAAGCACTCCACACCGCACGCAAGTCCATGACAGGTCAACAAGAAATGCCTACATGACGGCGGCTGCGCCCTGCCCCTTATGCATGCAGATCCGCAACGGTGCCCTGGAGTGCCTCCAGCGCAGCGTGGTGGCGGCCGAGAAGTTTGCGGTGCCGCAGGCCGTGGTGCAGCGCGTGCTGCTGCAGCTGCTCATTCCCATGACGCAGGACCTGGTGCGCAAGGTGGCCGTCACGTCGCCCGCCGTGCTGCACAGGGAGTTCCCGCAGGTGCGCGCAGGGGGAGGCGCGCACGTGCGGCCCATGTTGCGCTCAGGCTGGGTTGTGGCTGTGGGTGCGAGTGTGGGTGCCAGGTGCTGCAGGTGCTGTGGGTGTGAACGTGAGCATGCATGTCTGCACCTGAGTTGGCTGTGGGTGTGAACGGGAGCGTGCATGTCTGCACCTGAGTTGGCTGTGTCCGCATCCCCTGCATGCCCGCTTCGTGTCCCTGTCCGCATCATGTCTCTTTGTTCCCGTCTGCTACATGCTTCTTTGCCTGGTATCCCTGTGCACATTGTCAAGCATGCCACTGGCACGGTGGTGCTAGCACGAGCACATGACTGCACGCGCGCATGTACACACACACACACACACACACACACGCAAGAGGGCGCACATGCATGAGCAGGTGCCTCACATGCAGACACAGCAGCTACGGCTCTGCGTGACAAAAGGTGCATTGCTCACTGTGCGCACATCCACCCCACCTTACGGGCACGCAGGCGGACGTGGCGGTGCGTGAGCTGGTGCGCGCGCTGGCCAAGGTGGTGCTGCTGTACGCGCCTCAGATGCGGGGTGAGGCCAGCGCAGCTGGCGGGGCGCCTCTGTCCTCTTGGGGCCTAGCTTGGAGGGGCATTTTGGACTGCCTGGTGGCGGCAATGACGCAGGTGCGCGCGTGGGTGCGTGCGTGCGTGCATATGATGAATGGGCAGTGCCTGGCTTGTCTGGTGGGCAGTGATCACGCAGGTGCGTGCGCGCGCTCTCTCGGAGGAACCCCAAGGGCAACAAAGCTGGTTATGGCCACATGGCATGGGTGTGCGCGCGTGCACAAACACAGGCGCTGCCCGCAGGGGCGTGCAAGGGAAGCCCTGGTGGATGACGGTGGAGGGAATGGTGCACAGACAGGGGGACGGTGCACAGATAGGGGGTTGGTGCACAGACAGGGGGGACGGTGCACAGACAGGGGCACCATGTTCACAAGCGCAGGTCTGATGCAGGCTGATGCAGGCAAGGAAAGGTACAAGGGGGGGAGGGGCTGGCGGCCACCATGGCAAGGCTGCGCCTGGGGGTATATGTGCTGGAGAGCTTGGGGTTGACCATGACTACCACAAGCGCATGCCTGTGAACACATGGGTGGTGGCCTGCACCGTCGCCCTACCGCGCTTGGGCCAGGGCCTGCGTGCTCCTCCGCCCTACTGCGTGCGTGCCTGCTCCACCTGTGCAACTGTGCGGCATGCGCAGGCCGCCCCGCGCTCTGAGCTCCTGGCAGAGGCCATCCCCGAGGCCACCAAGAACATGGTGCTGATGCTGCTGAACAAGGTGGGTTGCGCGCCCCGACCTCGCAGCAGCGGCACCTCCACTGTGCTCAGGCAGGGGCCATATCCAAGGCCACGGACGACAGAGGCATCATGTGCTGGTGCTGCCAAGGAAAAGGTGAAGGCTGCACGTTGTGCTCCGTCCGCAACAGGCAGCAGCGCGTGCGCTGCTGGATGAAGCAGGGCAGGGCTGGGGGAACGTTGTGCGGGTGCAGCAGGGCAGTGTGGGGCGGGTGCAGCTCAGGGCAGGTGCTGCGAGAGCAAAAATGGTGCTGGGGGTGCAGGCATGAGGTGCTGGTGACCCTAGAACGAGGGAGGCCATCAACCTCCTGGCGCTGAACCAGGTGGAGCGAAGAAGCAACAGCGCGTGCGCATCAACACAAACGATGGCAAATGTTAGCAAGCGCGCACAAGTGCAAACACAGGCACTCGCTCAAACACGCGCGCGCATGCACACACCCTTGCAAGCGCGTGCGCACACATGCACTGCAGGGCGTGCTTCCTAGGGAGGACGGCAGCAAGCTTGACGGCAGCGGCCCTGGCCACGCGTGGCGTGACGCCAGCGACGGCTCAGACCTGGCGGAGCTCACTTGGAGGGCAGCCAAGCGCGTCAGCGCCAACCTCACGCCCGCGCTTCTGGTGTGAGGGCGCGGCTGTGCGCGTCGCCGCTCACCCTATGGCTGCGCTGCTTTTGTGAGGGGGCGGCCATGCGCTTAGGCGCCCACCTCACGCCTGGTTACGTGCCCCTGCCGCCGTGGGAGCCCAGCTTCTGGTTCTCTGTGCCACGTGCGTATGCTTCCCTGCGCCCGCTTGGCTGGGGAGTGGTGGCGCTGGCGCCCTGAGAGCAGCTCGCCGTCACTGGCAAGCAAGCATGTCGTCCCACCAGCCCCCACCCTCCTGCCTCAGCCCCGTGCCAGTCACTGTTGGACACACACTGCATGCTGTCCTCAACTTGAGAGAAGGGGAGGGGTTTTTCTAAACTTTGCCAGAACAGGAATCGTTTCTGATGATCCTGTACGCCACTGCCTCAAGCGCTTACCTCCTTTGCCACCACCAGCCTCATAGCTGTGCTACATTGCCATTCAAAGTTTCATTTCAATGCTACTATCCAATAAAGTGCAATCTCCATGCTGCTTCGTGTAGCTGAAATAAAGTGCTCTTTTCCTTGGCATCAGCCCGCAAGCAGAGCGGGGTTGTTGTGTCTGATGGATTTTTTTGTGTAGGCTAGCGACCAGCAGATTGGTTTTATGATTTGAAGGACTGTAAACTAGCAGTAGTCTCCTGACCTGCGCCAACAGAAATGATCTGGCATTGATAAGGGGGAACGTCAGACATCCAGAAATTTCCATCAATCCAAGTCACAAGTTAATGGGTTAACCCATCAATCCAATGGGGAGTCTGGTATTCAGACTGGAGTGTGTTTGAGAGGATGTCTAGCTAAAATTCCAGCCGAGCCGATTTTACTGGAATCTGGATGATTCTACAAGGTTTACTGGATGATTCTACTAAAATCTACTAGATCTAGTAGATGATCACAGTGGGATTTCGGTAGTCTGTAAGCTACCAGTTTACAAGTTTAAGTTTGACCTTCAGCCAGCTGTAAGCTACACCAGTTGACCTGCATTTAGCACTAAATGCACGCTGTCTTTTTTGTGGTTGCTTGTCCTGATCTGGCTTTGTCCGTGCGTTTTGCCCCAAGTCTATATATAGTTGGTGCAAGTCTAGGGAGAGTCTTACAGCTGGTGCAAGCTCCTGGCAACCCCCCTCCTTGCCCATGTGTAAATCTCTATGCCATACCAGGCTTCGCACGAGCTTGGAAGCCTTGGCAGGCTAGATTCTATTTGCTGAAATCAGTAAACTAGTGCCTCCATCTGGGCTAAATATCCTTCCATTTCGTCTAACATACATGTAAGGGAGCAGGAGCAGCAGGAGGTGCAGCAATAAGGGGACCAGCAAAACGAAGCGGTGCAGCAGCAGGAGCGAACAGAGGGTGCAGCAACAGCACTGCTGGCAGCTGCAGCAGCAGCAGCAGCAAGAGTAGCAGAAGTAAGAGCAGCGAGACACTTCTGAATCCAAGCAAGTAGGAGGTACCCCGCCCCCCTGTGCAAGCAACAATGCCGATGAAGACCCATGTGAGCGGGCCCCACCGGGCAGCCTAAGCATCCATTAGGCACACATGCATGTCACATGACGGTCAGTACTCTTACGGTTAGTTGGCTGAAGAAATAATAAGGCATCCCAGCACCTGGTGAATTATTCCCACCTAGGTTGAAACCTAGGAATTCCTAGCACCGCACTTAGCTGTCATAAAAGTGCATAAAGGTGCGCCTTGTTGAGCAGCATTGACTGCACTTAAGCTTTGCACACCTTATCAGGCTGGCCGCGGCGTTTAACCCTACCTTTTATTACAAGTTCAACTTCAAATGTTTTTACCCTAAAGCTTTGCACAACTCATCTTCATCATCCCCACATGTAAATTCAGCAAGTCTTCAGACACTGGTGAGTCACCAGTGCCTCTGGCTTTGGAGCTCATATTTTTGTTATTATTTTCATATACTATCTTTTTTTCCTCAAGGCGCACCGGCACGTTAAAGAAATTACTTAGGTGCTTCTAGAACAATTGTCCCTTTGAAGATTCAACTTCATTGGCCTGACCGTTAAGCTGTAAGCCTAACAGCTGAGGTGACTGGATGCCCTTGTTGTTATGCAGGTACAGCTATCATGATGTGAAGTCAACTATTAAGCCGTTGGATACACCATTATGAATCTATCCTTGACACCATTATGAATCTATCCTTGGCCCTCTTCTTCTTGGGCTCCCATGTGGGTTGCCATCTGACCTCAACAAGTCAGGGATTCCTCCTCCAAGGAAGGAAGAGTCTTACAGCAAAGTTCAGAGTCCATAATGCATGCATTAAGATCAAGGCAAACAGTTGTAGAGCTTGTCCAGGCCAAAGGTAATGTACCATGACGCCAACAAGCACACCTTGCTACAAGTCAAAGGAAAACAATACCAACAATTTTAGAATCAAACTCAATAAGGGCCCGACATACATAGGCAGAACCACAAGCAGAGCAATCAAGTAGACATGATGGCATACACTAAGGCCTGTCCACCCACCTTGCATTGCTACAAAGTGGCTAAAGAAACAGGATGGTACAAGATACAGCTAGCATTCAAAATACACATCTTATACATGATGTACTGTTAGCAAATCTGGGATGGCCGATATGTTGCAACCAAGTACATCTGGCGGCACACCTCAATCTGCATGTGACTTAGCTAGATTGATCAACAATCTGAGACGGTGTGCACAGCCTCGGGTAGGCAGGCACAGAGAGGAAAACAGGTACAGAGCCCAAGATGCACACTAGTTGGGGCCATTGGGCGAGCTAGGTTATGCAAGCAGCCCGGCAGTCCCTGAAGCAGCTTAAAGCACTTATGTATAGTCATAGTACACCTGTGTCTACTGAAATGGTCGTGGCCCAGGTTGCCATAACAGGCTGCAGCGTGGCACCGAGTGAACGCATCCCATGACCTGTCCTACTGGGCTGTTGCAGATTAGCTTAGAATTACAAAGCAAAAAAGACAGTAACACAGCTCAGCAGCCCTCTATAAGTATCCTAGTCGTATAGTCTGCCTAGCACAGCAGTCCTCCAGGTCCTCCACCAGCATCCTACTCATACAATCTGCCTGGGCCGGACCTGGGGCCTTCATCCACGCCTCTCGAGGCTCCAACATTCAAGCCCTAACCCTAACCCTACACCAAATCCACATTCAACAGGTATCTTGAAAGGCACCGTCAACTGCTGGGAAGCCAACCCAGCAGGGTCTTTTGAAAGAAAGGAGTCAACAGGTATATAGAAAGGCACAGTCGACTGCTGAGAAGCCAACACAGCAGGGGCTCTTGAAAGAAAGGAGGCCCGGGGAGCTCTGTGGCTCAATGCGTGTGCGCACTCATGCCCCATTGTTGGACGATGCACCCGACAATGTCCCAGCTTCTTAAGCCTGTTTGCAGCTCACCTCAGATTGGCCACGGCCCAACGGCACGGCTACGGCACACACACCACACAGGAGCCCGGGTTGCTGCTCTCTGTGCAGCGGATGACGTGGCCAGACGCACGGGTGGGCTGGTACACAAGCCCATGCGGGACGCTGGCGGCGGTTGGTATGTTGGCGGGCATGGAGCCCACAAGGAGGCCCAAGGAGCGCTCAGCAGCGGCCTGCGTGTTGCGGCCGCATGTGTGGGTGTTTTGTGTGGCATTATGCTGTGTGCATGTGTCCATCTACGTGTGGTGCCACCACTCACTGATACGATGCGCAGAGCTGGGAGACCAATGGGACTCGGCATCGCCTACGCACGGCCATGATTGCAAAGCACGCGCCTGAGCTTTGTATCTCTTCTCAGGCACACCAAACCTTCCAGCCACCCCCCGCGCGCATTCTTAGCACTGCGCCCAGCTCTGTGTCCCTGCCCCTCTTCCCCCCCAACCTGCCACTAGCACGCCCCTTGGTTCATTCCTTGCATCACACACAATCAAATATGCCCCACGTCACACTTCACAAGCGCGTGCATGTGCACTCACTACAAAAAGAGACCCCAGCCATCCACAGCAATTACAGCACCTGCCCCCCTCCTCTGCTATCCTTATCATGCAACCCCTCACTTTACACTTCACACTGCCTGTTTCCTCCAACGCCCTCGCCCTCACCGCCCCTTCAATCACTGCCCTCACCGTCCCTTCAATCACTGCCCTCACCGCCCCTTCAATAACCACTCTCAACTCCCCTTCTCACACAATTGCTGTCCCTCCTGCACGCCCCCATTCCTTGTTCACTGCCCTGGTCATTTACCGCACTGCCCCCACTCACTACCCCTAACCCCCCTCCTGCTGCGGCCCTGCCAGGCCTTGGCCCACACCTTGGCCTTCTTGCATGCTGGCGGGCTGCCCAGGTACATATCCAGCAGTGCCTCGCACAGGGGCGGGCAGTGGAGGGGGGTCTCCAGCAGTCCAACACGCCCTTCCCGCCCCTCCCACGGCCCCCCTCCAGGTGGGGACGCCGCAGCACCACACCCGCCATCTGCGCCCTGGAGAGTAGGTGCAGCAGCAGCTGCACACCCTGGGGCAGCGGGCATGCTGGCGGTGGGTGTACCCATGGTGGGTGCCAGAACAGGCAGCGTGTGCGCTGACTGCAGAGCCGTGGCGCTGCTGCTGCTGCTGCTGCTTGCTGCGCTTGCCAAGCTGGAGCCACGACCGCCACTGCTGCTGCTGCTGCTGCTGCTGCTGTCGCCACCGGCCAGGCCTTCAGTGAGGGCGGTGGCAGACAGGAAGCCGCGTGCGTCCCTGCTGAACACCAGCAGCGAGCCCATCTTGACCACCATGTCCGCGTGCGCTGCAGCCGCCGCCCGCGCGCCACCGCTGCCACCGGCGACACTGCAGCACTGCGGGGGCAGGCGGCGCGCAGAGAAGCACTCCAGCAGCTGCGGCAGCTCAGCGCTGTCTGAGGCGCCCCCTGCCTGCGCAGGCAAGCATGCGCAGGCGCGGCGGGCTGGGGTCACTTTGTGTGTGACAGTGTGTGCGTGAGGGGCAGTGTCTCAGCGGCTGCGGCGGCTCCGTGCCATGCAAGGATGGTGTATGGTTCAAAGGGTGCATTAAAGCTTTAAGTAGGAGGTCAGTGCCGGAGGGCAGCACAAGCATATCAACCAAACAATCAAGCGATCACAAGAGGCTTTAAAGCAGAGAATAGAGAGTTGCACATCCGGCCGCGTCCTGCACCCACCCAGGTGTGCACGCACGCACACACAAGGCGCGCCCGCCCGCGAGGCCCCTGCACCGGCACGTGCCTGCACGCACAAGCCCCCCCCCCCCC
>LKMJ01005853.1_pt1 | contig 11618 bp, 9 predicted proteins | sample 643391 | NCBI WGS metagenome assembly LKMJ01 (sample SAMN04112250, study PRJNA286221) | soda lake metagenome | biome: soda lake; feature: Kulunda Steppe; material: water; isolation source: sample PL-Br10 brine of Picturesque Lake | place: Russia: Kulunda steppe | collected 2010-07
GGCGACATCGACGGCGACTCGACCTGTTCTAAGGTGTCGTGGTTTGCGAACGGATAGAGGTAGGCTGCAGCAGTGAGATCGGCCGGCGTCGTATCGCGTTTGAAATCCAGCGTCTCCGCACGGATTCCATACAGCAGCGCCGTGGCGACCTCCTCGGAGACGTTCATGTCGAACTCCTGGATGTACTTCGTCATGATCGTCGACGTAGAGGACATGTTTGGCCGGATGTCGACGAAGTCTGGCTCGTGTTGGTCGTCGGGCTCTGTGTGGTCGATGACGATATCCACCGGGAGATCCATCTCCTCGGATGTCGCGTGATCGACAAGCGCCACAGTGTCGTAGACCGATCGATCCTCGATTTCATCCCACTGGAGCAAATCGATGCCGAGCAGATTGACGAACGCACGATTCTCCTGATGGCCGATATCACCCAGGTAGATGATATCCGATTCGATGCCGAGATGGGTAGCGATCGCCTGCAACGCCGCTGCGCTGGCGATCGAGTCCGGATCCGGGCTGTCCTGTGTGACGATTGCCAGTCGCGTCCCCGTCTCCTCGACGATCCGCGCGAGCTTGCCGGCGTTGTACTCGAGTTCACCGGATTCGAGCGCACGGAGTGCCGACTCGGCGATGACCGACGAGGGGTTGATCACAATGTCTGCGCCGCGATCTTCGAGTTCGTCACCGGAGACCGGATCACTGGCGCGCGCGACGATGAACTGTGTTCCGCCCTGTTCTCGAATGTGCTCGACAGCGCGTTTGTTCGCCTCGACATCCGACGCCAGAATTAATACCACGTCCCGATCGGCGACGAGATCGGCTGCGTCCGACTGGCGGATATCAGCGGTTCGGGCATCCATATCCTGATCGCGAAGGGATTCTACCCGACTTTCGTCTTGATCGACGATGAGGACGTCTTTTCCCTGCTGGACAAGTTCCTCTGCGACAGCGTAGCCGACGCTCCCACAGCCAAGAATCGCATACTCAGAAATCGACGAGATAGTAACCCCCGTGCTCATTGGGTGTGTCGTCGAACCCACAGCACTTAACCTTCCCGAAGATTGGGACGTGTCTCGATCGAGTCGATCGCTGTCATGCGCCCCGCCAAGGGAAACGTATTTCAATCCGTATCCGAAACTCGCAGGTACAGGGCCGGTAGCTCAGTTAGGCAGAGCGTCTGACTCTTAATCAGACGGTCGCGTGTTCAAATCGCGCCCGGCCCGCTTTTGCTCCGAGCACCTACGCGAGGAGCAAAGCGGCTACAAGGGATTTGAACGCCCGGAAGTCGCAGCGCGAACGCAGTGAGCGATCGTCTTCCGAGGATGTTCATAATCGCGCCCGGCCCGCTTCTCGCCGCGAGCAACTCCGCGAGCGGCGCATCACGGAACCGGTTGGGATTTGAATCGCAGGGAGGTCGCACGCAGCGGAGCGAGCACGTCCGACCGTGTGTTCAAATTGCGCCCGGCCCGCTTCTCCGCCGCTAGATTGCAATTTCGGGCACGACGTAGTGTTCGATTTAATGTTTTTAACTGTCATAGCGGATTGGGTGATTTGGTACCGCGCGGGATCGGACCAGCGTGACACCACCATCGCTCGCACTCTCTTTTTGATCTTGAAACGGTCTGCTACCCGAGAATCGACCTGATCAATCGCCGGTTCGTATAAATTACAAAGATGACGCCAGCAAGAGTCCCGAAGAACAACAGATTGTCAAGGCCGAACACACCAGCCCATTCCACCAGACGGATGTCGAAGATGCCACCGTAGATTGCGAGGAAAGTGAACAAAAGGGCCAAAAAGAATACCCGACGGATACCGTTCGGGGTCTTCGGCCCACTGATGTCGAGAAGGTCGCCGAGTCCCATATCACCTTGCAGTAATTTCGCGAGCGTAATAAGGATTATTGGGCAATTTAGACCCGTAATGACTGGACACGCACCGGCTTTCGTCCCCGTGACGGGCACCCCGAACTACCCATTATCACGTTTGTCGCCGTGCTGATGTTCGGATCGTCGAAGTTACTGAAGCAGCCGGTCTCAGACGGGGCTGCTAGTTTGCATCCGATCGCGCCGTCGAAACCAGCTCCTCGACAAGGGAAACGGCATCGGCGGCCGTCTGGCCGAAGACGTAGGTGGTCGGTTCGATCCCGAACGCGCCGTCGTGGTAGGCGACGAGTGGGACGCTTCCCCGATCGGCAAAGCGCGATCGGAGGTGGGTCTTGCGGTCGTCGTAGTCGGGGTCGAACTGGAGGGGGTCGATGCCGATCGATCGGGCGGCTTTGAGGATTGCCTCGTCGGTGGCGATGTTGGTTGCGGCGGAGACGGTGGAGTCGACGGCTGAGGCGGCGAGGATGGCTGTAGCGACGTGTTTCGACGCGCCGAACTCGGGGTTGGCTGGGATTTCGATGCGGCCGCTGATCGTGTAGATGCGGCCGGGAATCGCGGCGACATCGGTTTCGTCGCGTGGGTCGGGGAGCGACATGCCGATGTTGGTGCCGACGTTCGGGATGTACTCGCTCACTCCGGGGATGGCAGCGAGCGATCGGGCGGCTGTCCGAACGGTTGCGAGGACGTCGCGTTCGGCACGGACGTCGGGGTCGAGGCCGCGGACACAGAGGTCACAGCCGAGTCCCTGCAGTTCGGGCATCAGTTCTTCGTGGAGTTCACAGATCGGACCACGGTCTTCGAGGTGGTGGATCAGTGAGACGAGTTCGGCGAGTGCGTCGTAGCCGTCCAGCTCGCCGTCTGCGAGGCCGTCAGCGATCCGATCGACGGTGGCGACGGTTTCGGGATCCGATCGAAACCGTGGGTCGCCACCGGAGTCGTCACTCACGTACTTGCTGACGGCGGCTTGGGTCACGCCGAGATGGGAGGCAATCTCCTGTTGGGTCAGTTCGCGATCGGCAAGTCGGCGTGCGAGCATTCCGCGGACGGTCGGCAGAAACCGATCGACGACGAGTTCGCTCGGCAAGACCAGTGACATTGCGATCGGATTTGGGTGGCGGGGAGATAAGTGTGCGGACAGCCCTATCTGGCGGCGTTCCGATCGGCGTCAAGGGCGGTTCGCAGCCGGTTTGCGACGAGTTCGACGCTGACGATGAGGACGAGGATGACGACGATCGCGGCCATCACGCGGGTGTAGTTGCGGGCGCGAAAGGCCATGATCAGTGGGTAGCCGATGCCGCCAGCGCCGACGATGCCGAGGACGGCGCTCTTTCGGGCGTTGAGTTCGAGATAGAACAGCGTCCAGGCGACGTAGGCGGTCGTCACCTGCGGGAGGCGGGCTGCTGAGGTCGTCGCGAGCAGTCCAGCGCCGGCTGAGGTGATCGCTTCGACGGGCTGGTGATCGATCTCTTCCATCTCGTCGGCAAAGAGGCGGCCGAGGTCGCCGATCGTTCCCATCGCGATCGCGAGGACGCCCGCGACGGGGCCGAGTCCGGCGAGGATCACGAACAGGAGGGCATACACCATACTCGGCACGGCACGGAGCGCCCCGAGGAGAAGCCGGGCCGGAACCGAGACGAGCCGCGGCGTGACGTTTGCGGCGGCGAGGATGCCCAGACAGAGCGCGAGTGGGAGGCCGATCGCGGTTCCGACGGCGGCGATCGCAAGGGTTTCGAGGGCGGCGGGAAGGAGGGTTGGGGCGTCGCCCTGCAGTTGGGCCCAGAGCTGGGCTGGTGCGAGCATCTCTCCGAACAGGACATCCCGGAGATTCGATCGGTGGGCGTAGAGATAGCCGAGATCGAAGCCGAGCCATCGGGCGAGCCCGGCGACGCCGAGGAGGGTCCCAGCGAGGGCGAGTGCGCGGGCGATCGTTCGCCGACGCCACTGCCGCTGGAGGCGCTCGAACTCGGCATCGACGTCGCTGTGGTCGACTGGATGGTCAGTCATCGTACACCTGTGTGAGTCGATCGCTGTCGACTGTAGACGCGGGTGCATCAAGCACGAGGCGTCCCTCGTGGAGTCCGAGATAGTGATCGGCGACGTCCGCCGCGAGTTGGGGCTGATGGAGGCTGACGAGGCCGATGAGTTCGTGTCGTTCGACGATCGATGCGAATAGTTCGAGGACGGATCGGGCGGTCGCCGGATCGAGCGAGGCGACTGGCTCGTCGGCCAGCAGCACGCGTGGTTCCTGGTGGAGTGTCCGAGCGATGCCGACGCGCTGGCGCTCGCCACCGGAGAGGTCGCCAACACGCCGATCGGCGTAGCCATCGAGTCCGACGGCGTGGAGCCGTTCGATCGCGGCACGTTTCGTTTCGGGAGCGTGCCAGCCGAGCAGTTCACGCCAGAACGGTTCTCGACCGAGGCCGCCGTCGAGAACGGTTTCGAGGGCGGACTTGCGATCGATCAGTGCGCCGGACTGGAAGACGAGTGCAACGTCAGTTTCGGCTGTCGGCTCACCAGCCAGCCGAACCGTCCCAGCATCGGGGTGTTCGAGCCCGTTCAGACAGCGAAGGAGCGTGGTCTTTCCGGCACCCGATCGGCCGACCAAGACGGTTAGGTCGCCGGGGTCGCATGTAAACGAGATGTCGCTGATCGCGGGCTCGGTTCCGTACCGTTTCGTGAGGTCGGTGACGCGAAGCATCGTCAGGAGTGATCAGGATCAGTCGGTGGGAGCCGATCGGTGGCCGGAGATGATGGGTCCGACAGCGTGCGGTCGGTGTTACTCGTCTTCTTCGGCCTCGTCGATCGTCTCGATATCGACGCCCATCGCTTCGGCGACGTTGCGAACCGGGTCGTAGGTGCCGGGTTCGACTTCGCCGAACCGATCGACGCGGTGGTTTTCGAGGGATTCCTCGGGGGTGTTGATCAGGCGCTCGCTCAGTTGCTCGCGAACGGCTTCTGGGGTATCTGGTTTTGCGACAACTGGATCGAACGGAATTGGGTCGCTTTCGGCGATTTTGACGATCTCCTCGTCGTCTGGATGTTGGAAATCGCCGTAGGCGGCGGCGTCGACGTGGCCGTTTTCGAGTGTTTCGAGCGCTTCGCCGTGGCCGTACGCCCACTCAATCTCGAAGTCTTCGGGGTCGTTGTTGATGTCGCCGGCGTCAAGGCCAGCCTCCTTGAGCATGTATCGCGGGAACATGCCGCCGCTCGTGCTCAGCGGGTCGATCATCGCGATCGTTTTGCCTTCGAGGTCGTCGAGTGACTCGATTCCCGTGTCGGCACGGGTCGCGATGTACGTGTGGTAGGCGTCGCTCCCGTGTGACCAGTTGATCGCAAGCGGGTGGACGTCGTCTTCCTGAGCGAGGACGTAGATGATCGGCGAGAGATTCGCCAGTTCGGTGTGACCGTTGACGACGCTCTCGACGACTGCGCTGTAGCTCGTCGTAGTGGTGCCCTCGACAGTGAGCTCGTCGAAGCCATCTTCGAGCCACTCGAAGGTGCCAGCGTACTGTTCGTCAAGCTCTTCGGCGTCCTGAAACGGCGGGAGACCGAACTCGATCGTTCCCTCAGCCCATGCGGCGACTGGATACTCGTCGGCATCGATCTCCGTTCCACCGAGACAGCCAGCAAGCGCAAGCGTCGCACCGGCTCCAACAGCACCGAGATATTGTCTGCGATTCATACCCCCTTTCGCCATCAGCAGGATATAACACTCACGAATACAGGGGAAATCTGATGCGTGAGATGACACGATACCGGGGTGAGATGACACGATGCCGGATTGTGCTGTCATGTACAGGCGGTCACGGCGACTGCCTCGGGGCTTGGGATGAGTCCACTTGAGCTGGCGACAAAACGGTCAGGTATTAATCGCCATCGTGCGAACCGCCCGCTATGACACGTTCGAGCGCTCCCGGCAAGGTGTATCTGTTCGGGGAGCACGCAGTCGTCTACGGCGAGCCCGCAGTGCCGTGTGCGATCGAGCGACGGGCACGGGTGACGGCCACAGAGCGCAGTGACGGGAAACTACGGGTCGACGCAGAAGATCTCAGCCTAAACGGGTTCACTGTCGAGTACGGCGCAAATCCCGCAGCGCAACCCGATGTCGACGTTCCGGAGACGCTCGTCAGTTCGGCGATGGGGTACGTAGATGGCGCAATCGAGCAGGTTCGGGAGGTGACTGGTGAGACGGACGCCGGCTTCGACGTCCGGATCGAGAGTGATATTCCACTGGGGGCGGGGCTTGGGTCCTCTGCGGCTGTCGTGGTCGCAGCGATCGACGCCGCCACGCGAGAGCTTGGAGTGACCCTAGAGACGGACAAACTGGCCGAGCGTGCGTTCCAGACGGAGTACGCAGTCCAGGAGGGACAGGCCTCGCGTGCGGACACGTTCTGTTCGGCGACTGGTGGTGCAGTGCGCGTCGAGGGGGATGACTGCCGATCGATCGAGGCCCCGGAACTCCCACTCGTGATCGGCTTCGACGGCGGGGCGGGCGATACGGGTGAACTCGTTGCCGGCGTTCGCACACTGCGCGAGGAGTACGAGTTCGCGGCCGATACGGTCGAAGCGATCGGTGATATCGTCCGCAACGGCGAGACAGCGCTTGCGGATGGCGATATCGAAGAACTCGGCCGGCTGATGGATTTCAATCACGGCCTGCTGTCGGCGCTTGGGGTCTCCTCGCGATCGCTGGATGCGATGGTCTGGGCGGCTCGGGATGCCGGTGCCGACGGCGCGAAACTGACTGGGGCTGGTGGTGGTGGCTGTATCGTCGCACTCGATCCGACCGACGAGACCGAGCGGGCACTGTCGTACACGCCGGGCTGTGCAGAGGCGTTTCGGGCGGAGCTGGCAGATGAGGGGGTGAAGCGGCTCGAATGATCGTGTTGAAACTGGGCGGCAGCGTCATCACGGATAAGGATCGGGCCGAAACGCTCGACGGCGAAGCACTCGACAGCGCAGCCGATGCGATCGCCACGGCGGTCGAACGTGAGGAGGGGGCGATCGCCGACGGGCTCGTCATCGTCCACGGGGGTGGGAGCTTCGGCCACCACGCGGCGAGCGAACACGGTGTGAGTACGACCGACGGTACTCACGAGGCGGGTGCGGTCGTGGCGATTCACGGCGCGATGAAGACGCTGAACAGTTTCGTTCTTTCTCGGCTCCACGATCGGGGTGTCGAGGCCGTTCCAGTGCATCCGTTCTCAGCAGGCTACCGCGACGGCGATGGAGCGCTGACACTGCCGAGCGAACAGATCGAGACGCTTCTCGGAGACGGGTTCGTTCCCGTCTTACACGGCGACGTGATCGCCCATCGAGGGCAGGGGGTAACGATCGTCAGCGGCGACGAACTCGTCGCGAAGCTGGCGCATTCGCTCGGGGCCGATCGGATCGGGCTCTGTTCGACCGTTCCAGGCGTGCTCGATGCCGAGGGGACTGTAATCGATCGGATCGATGCCTACGACGACGTTGCCGACGTGCTCGGTGAGAGCGAGTCGACTGATGTCACCGGTGGGATGGCGGCGAAAGTCCGGGCGTTGCTCGATCTCGATGCGGAGGCGACGATTTTCGGCCTCGACGATCTCGACGGTTTCCTTGCGGGGGAGCGATCGGGGACGACGATCGAGTAGGCACTGGCTCGGGCGTGGCCGATCGGTTCGTCGGGACTGCTGTACTCGGCGTTCGGTCTGGTGTGCCGTCACCAGCATCGAGTCCCCGGGGTGGGTTCGCTCTCCTGAGCACGGCTTCGCGCCCAACCCACTGTGTTTTTAACGGCCGGGCGTGTAGATGCCGGTAGCGACACCCGCGGGCAAGTGCGTTCGCAGCCGACGGCCGCCGGCCGATCGGTGCGCGGGCGCATAGCGGGATGGCCGACGTGCTGTAAGACGCCGGGGCCGCACAACCGGGAGTCCGCGGATCGTTTCACGAGTCACAAAGCGGCTTTCAGTACAACGAACAATGGAAATCGAAATTGCAACGATTGGCGGCTACGAAGAAGTCGGACGGCAGATGACTGCCGTTCGCGCTGGCGACGACGTCGTCATCTTCGATATGGGACTGAACCTCTCGCAGGTTCTGATCCACGACAATGTCGAAACCGAGCGGATGCACAGTCTCGATCTGATCGATATGGGTGCGATCCCGGACGATCGGGTCATGAGCGACCTCGAAGGCGACGTGCAGGCGATCGTCCCGACCCACGGTCACTTAGACCACATCGGAGCCATCTCGAAACTGGCCCACCGGTACAACGCGCCGATCGTCGCGACGCCGTTTACGATCGAACTGGTCAAACAACAGATCGAGGGCGAACAGAAGTTCGGCGTCGAAAACGACCTCGTGAAGATGGACGCCGGCGAGACGATGTCGATCGGCGACTCCGGAAACGTCGACCTCGAGTTCGTCAACGTCACTCACTCGATCATCGACGCGATCAACCCCGTCCTCCACACGCCCGAGGGGGCAATCGTCTACGGACTCGATAAGCGGATGGACCACACGCCGGTCATCGGCGACCCGATCGATATGGAGCGGTTCCGCGAGATTGGGCGCGAAGGCAACGGCGTCCTGTGTTATATCGAGGACTGTACGAACGCGAACAAGAAAGGACGCACGCCCAGCGAGAAAGTCGCCCGCGAGCACCTCCGGGATGTCCTCTACAGCATGGAAGACTACGACGGCGGCATCGTCGCCACCACGTTCTCCAGCCATATCGCACGGGTGACGAGCCTCGTCGAGTTCGCGAAAGATATCGGCCGCCAGCCAGTTCTGCTTGGCCGATCGATGGAGAAGTACTCGGGGACGGCAGAACGGCTCAACTTCGTCGACTTCCCCGAGGATCTGGGGATGTTCGGCCACCGCAAGTCCGTCGATCGGACGTTCAAGCGGATCATGAACGAGGGCAAAGAGAACTTCTTGCCAGTCGTGACGGGCCATCAGGGAGAGCCACGGGCGATGCTCACGCGGATGGCCCGCGGTGAGACGCCGTACCAGATCGATGACGGCGACAAGGTCGTCTTCTCGGCGCGAGTTATTCCGGAGCCGACCAACGAAGGCCAGCGGTACCAGGCCGAACGGCTCCTCGGGATGCAAGGTGCGCGTGTCTACGACGACATCCACGTTTCGGGCCACCTCAATCAGGAGGGCCACTACGAGATGCTCGATGCGCTCCAGCCCCAGCATATCATCCCAGCCCACCAGAACATGAAAGGCTACTCCGGCTACGTGACCCTCTGTGAGAGCGAGGGCTACCAGCTCGGACGCGACCTCCACGTCACGCGCAACGGCAACCTCATCCAACTTGTCGACTGATATGACCAGTCCCGAGGCACGAGAAGAGGCGGTACTCGAGGCGATCCGCAAGCGCCGCGAACAGGTCAACGCGGCAATCCCAGACGAACTCCCGATCCAGCGGCCGGAACGCCTCTATGAGGCGTCTCGCTACTTACTCGATGCCGGCGGGAAGCGACTCCGACCAGCAGTACTGTTGACGACCGCCGAGGCACTCGCCGATGTCGAGCCGATGAGCCACGAGTACCGATCGTTCCAGCCCCTCGATGGGGGAGATCCGGTCGACGTGATGGCAGCCGCGGTCAGCGTCGAAGTGATCCAGTCGTTTACGTTGATCCACGACGACATCATGGACGACGACGCGCTTCGCCGGGGTGTCCCGGCCGTCCACGAGGAGTACGATCTCGAAACTGCGATCCTCGCGGGCGATACGCTCTACTCGAAGGCCTTCGAGATCATGCTCGACACCGGCGCAACGTCCGATCGGCTGGTCGACGCACTCGAAGTGCTCGCGACGACCTGTACGAAGATCTGTGAAGGTCAGTCACTCGACGTGACCTTTGAACAGCGCACTGACGTTTCTCCCGACGAGTATCTCGAAATGGTCGAACAGAAGACGGCCGTCCTCTATGCGGCGTCGGCCTGTCTGCCGGCCGTCTTACTCGGTGCCGACCAGGAGACGATCGACGCGCTCTATGGCTACGGCCTCGACGTCGGTCGCGCGTTCCAGATTCAAGACGACGTGTTGGATCTAACGGTGCCAAGCGAGAAACTCGGCAAACAGCGTGGCAGCGACCTCGTCGAGAACAAACAGACGCTGATTACGGTCCACGCCCGCGATCAGGGGCTCGACGTAGAGAATCTGGTCAACACGGACTCCGTCGATGCCGTCACCGAAGCCGAGATCGACGACGCCGTCGCCAAACTCGAAACCGTCGGCTCGATCTCGTATGCAAACGATCGGGCGCGTGACCTCGTCGATCAGGGGAAAGCCCGGCTCGACGTTCTCCCGGATAACGAAGCCCGCGGGCAGTTGGCCGATCTCGCAGATTATCTGATCGAACGCGGCTACTAGTACTGGGGTCTCGACGCGACACCGCGGCTGTTTTGGGGAGTGGCCGTCTACCGATCGCTAATGGACGACGAGTTACGCGATCGGATCGAACGCGAGGCAGAGAAGCATGCCCTGTTGAACGCGGTCAAACACGAAAGCGACGCGAACGTCGGCGCGATCATGGGGCCGTTGATGGGTGACAATCCCGACTTCCGCGAGTACGGCAACCAGATCCCCGGCGTTATCGGCGGCATCATCGGTCGGGTGAACGAACTCGAGTACGAAGCGAAACGCGATCGGCTCACGGAACTTGCTCCCGAGGAGTTAGCCGAACTCGAGGCCGACGACGACGAAGACGAACACGATCTGCCCGCCCTCACCAACGCCGACGATGTCGACGAGGTTCGGATGCGGGTTGCCCCGAACCCAAACGGCCCATGGCACGTCGGTCACGCCCGGATGCCAGCCGTGATCGGCACCTACAAAGAGCGGTACGACGGCTGGTTCTGCGTTCGCTTCGACGACACTGACCCCGAGACGAAACGACCGGATCTCGACGCCTACGACGCGATTCTCGACGATCTCGACTATCTCGGCTTCGAACCCGATGCGACCTACCGGGCGAGCGATCGACTGGAAACCTACTACGACCATGCCCGTGAACTGATCGAGATGGGCGGGGCCTACACCTGTGATCTGCCGGGCGAGGAGTTCTCGGAACTGAAAAACGCGGGCAAACCGTCGCCGAACCGAGACAAAGACCCCGAGACTGTCCTAGCGGAGTTCGAAGCGATGATCGACGGCGAGTACGACAGCGGCGAGCAGGTTCTCCGGGTGAAAACGAATATCGAGCACAAGAACCCGGCACTGCGTGACTGGGTCGCGTTCCGCATAATCGACACGCCACACCCTCGCGGGGAAGCGAGCGCGTACCGCTGTTGGCCCATGCTTGATTTCCAGTCGGGAATCGATGATCACCTGCTCGGCATCACCCACATTATCCGGGGAATCGACCTCCAGGACTCCGCGAAACGCCAGCAGTTCGTCTACGATTACTTCGGCTGGGAGTACCCCGAGGTCCTCCACTGGGGGCACGTCCAACTCGATGCCTACGACGTGAAAATGAGCACGTCGACGATCGCGGAGTTGATCGCCCAAGGCGAACTCGACGGCTGGGACGATCCGCGAGCCCCCACGTTGAAGAGCCTTCGCCGGCGCGGTATCCGGGGCGAGGCGATCGTCGAGGCCATGACTGGCCTCGGCACCTCGACCAGCGATGTCGATCTCGCGATGAGTTCGATCTACGCCGAAAACCGGGAGCTGATCGACGACGAGGCAGATCGGCACTTTTTCGTTCGTGATGGCTACCAGGTGCCGATCGCCGGCGA
>LKMJ01005855.1_pt1 | contig 11617 bp, 11 predicted proteins | sample 643391 | NCBI WGS metagenome assembly LKMJ01 (sample SAMN04112250, study PRJNA286221) | soda lake metagenome | biome: soda lake; feature: Kulunda Steppe; material: water; isolation source: sample PL-Br10 brine of Picturesque Lake | place: Russia: Kulunda steppe | collected 2010-07
AGGCGATTAAAAAGTGAGCTACTTGGCCCTAAGCAGACCAACGTAGATGCTGGTCCACCGGTATTCTGACCGAGTTAAGACATAATTCGATTGCCGCGGGTTAAGCCCCGAGGCAGTTCACGGGGTCTAATCCTCAAGGTAAGTAATGTCGGTGTCTGTCTTTTTGGCATACGTGATTTCTGATTCGGTTGATTTGCCAATATAACCATTGACGTTGATAATGTGAATCCGATCGGCCAGATCTATTTTTCGTTTATGAAGTATGTCAAGCATTTCTTTTTTATCAGAATCTAATTCAATATTCTCTGCGTGCGGAAAGAAACTCACTGAAAGAACGATCTTCCCGTTCTCGGATAATCGTTTATTTTCTCTTCTATACTGTTTTTTAAATCGAGTACTCCCACATAAACAGACAATCTCTGGCTCACTTTCTAATTTCGGTATTTCATCAGTAGTGGACTGTGAATAGGTCATAAAATATGGTGTTTTCTAGATATACTTTATGTTTGCTATTTAAGTGTAATCATTTCTATCTAATATGTTTTCAAAATTACATGTTGGAATAATAACCATCAATGGGAACGATTTACAAGATACCCTCACGACGGTACTCCCAAACAGGGTCACCATAGCTTGTGGCTTTTTGGACATGACCCTTACAGCTTTCACAACGCTCTGCTGGAATTGCACTTACGAGTTGCTCCATTAAATCGCGCGTTTGCGTATTATAATTTTCAAGTCGGTTATCGATCATTTGAAGCGTCACCGGATCCTCAGATACACCTTCTACTGAAGATCCAGCATCATAGTCAGTAATAAGTGCAAAGTTGGCATAGCAGAGTCCTAATTCCCGAGCGAGCGCGACCTCAGGGTATGTTGAGCCGCCAACCACATCTGCGCCCCAGCTTTGGAACATTTGGCTTTCAGCCTCAGTGGAGAACCTCGGTCCCGCAATGTTCACCAGAGTAACATCATCATGATGACTTTCTAATCCAACTGACGAACTCACATCGCATATTTCTTCACCGATCGCTGGACAAAACGGTGTAGTGTTGTTAAAATGACGAGGTGGATAATCGTCGAAGAACGTATCGATCCGTCGTCTCGTTCGATCGATGTAGTCTGTTGGCACTGCGACGTCACCCACACCGATCTCAGACCGCAGGCTTCCATTCGCTGTTGCAGAGATAATACGCTTTACGCCCAAACGATATAGGGCGAAGAGATTCGCCCGGTAGTTTACTGATTGAGAGGGGACATTTCTCCCACGGCCATGCCGTGAAAGAAATGCCACGCGTCGTCCCCCCATTTCACCAATAATAACCGGATGCGATGGTTCGCCATAGGGTGTTTCGACCTCGACCTCTTGGTCAACGGTTATCCGGTCGACAAACCCATACCCGCCGAGGATTCCGATCGCAGTTTCATGCTCGACATCATCCTCCAACGAAAGTGTCTGAGGTTCTTTCATTTGTATAGTTAAGATAGATAGTATGTTATAATGGTTGCTTTGTTCTGTTATCCGCCAAACTCCTTCATTGCTTTAAACAAGAAATTAATAGGTGAAGCGCTTGAACTGTTCTGGGAACCAGAAGGATGAGCAACATAGAATCAAATTCTGATCAAAGCCAGGTACAACAGCTGTCGCTACGAGGGATGGATTTCACAACTGCCTGTGAACCAAGTCAACACATCCTTTCACCAGTTGAAGGCCGCCCACATATCGTTGCTTGTGAACAGTGTAACTTTACACGCACTGCGCTCAAAGAATGGATAGGCCATCCGCTTTCGGAAGCTGACGTGGAGACCGCACCGGGGCTCCAAGCTATGCTTTCGGATGTCATTGAAAATGTACCACGAGCCGTTCAAAACGGGCAGTTCTTGAAAGCACTCTGGCGTCTTGAGAGTGGTGTCTTTGGCCAGCCTGTCACGAAACCACTATTCAACCGTGTCATCAGCGGATTGGCAGACGGCCACTGGAAGATTACTCTACCGGAGTATGATATGTATACACATACTGAGGATAGTGGGCTCTCACAGGAATTAATTGAAAATGGGATCCGTGAAGAAATCTCATATCGAAGTTTCCGGCAGGAGATCCAACGCTTATGTCAATCCGTAGATAATATTACTGCTTTAGAGGTCGGTGCCAATATCGGGTATTATGCACTGCTTGTGGCCGCACTAATTCGGGATGCTGGCACAGGGACAGTCCATGCGTATGAACCGTCGAAACGGAGCCTGAATTTGTTAGAGCAGAATATCGAGCTAAATTCACTTCAGCCATTCATCACCTGCCACCAACGTGCCCTAGGAGAAGAGGCTCAGCAGGCTACGTTCAATGAACTATCGCAATGGAATGTGAGCCACATATCCTTAGACCAGCGTGAATCCCCACATCATAGTTCTGTAGAACGTAGTTATGAGATAGAAGTGAGTACAGTCCGTGATGAGTTAGATAGACTCGACAAATCACCGACAGACATTAATGTGGTACGGATGGACATTGAGGGCCACGAAGCGTCAGTATTTGATAGTGGCATTGAACCAATCCTCAAGGGGTCACAACCACTGGTTGTCTTCGTCGAGCTTCATCATTGTTATCTTGATAATAACTCCCAAAACAGGATCATCCAGTTCTTACAAGAGAGCCCATTAGAACCGCAATCAATAGCAGTTGTTGACCTTTCACCGGAAGGGGTGTATCGAACACTGCCCGAACTAGAACCACTCAAACGAGTCGATACTGTATCAGAACTTGTACTTTCTAGGTCTTTCAATCGCGTCTGAGTGACTCCATTAGGTGCGGTGTTTTTTCTCTGTCAAAGTTAGTTTACTCTTGCTGTTGATTCTACCAAGGAAATGAAATTATTCTCGAATTCAGGTTGCCGATTTCGGTATCGTTGAGCACGCTCTCGTGACTGGGATTTCCATTGATCGAGATTTGTAGCAGACAAACCCAATGCTTCTGACACCGTTTCTTCCCACGCATCCACATCATTATAATCCTCTACAACCCACCCGGCATCACCGCATGCCTCGGGTAAACCTCCTCTTTTACTTGCGATGACAGGAATTCGGTTCCACATCGCTTCTATTACAACTCGACCAAATGTTTCTTCCCACTGAGAGGGGACTAAAAGCAGTTTCGTTCGTGCATATATATCTCGAATATCACCGTTGCGAACCACCGTTGTGTTCGGTGATTCCCCAAACCGGGTGTCTTCCGGGAGTGAAAAAGGGATTCCGAGCGATTCTTCAAGAACTCGAAACGGTTGTTCTTGCCAAGAGAATCCTTCGCCTCTGTCGTGCATCCACCCACGTTTTGTAAGGAACTGCTGGTCCGGAAATCGGGCTGCTAATTCCTTGAATACGTTTCCACCCTTTTTTACGATCGGATTGATCATCGTGATTGAACGAGGGTCCTTCGAGGGGGCGGTGTAGTAATCAAAGTCGATCGGCTGATACACGATAGTTGCATCCCGCTGCCAAATTTCTTGCACGCGCCTCTGAGCGAACGCTGAGGGGACAACAATCTCGGTGGGAGACGTGTCCGCGTCATCACTGAGATCAAGTTCTGCCCCGCCGACTACCAACATCAATAAGACTGTCTTGATCCCTCTCTCGTTTGCAATTTTGAGCGCGATATCACACCAACCGAGTTGTGTTATAATAACATCTGGTTCCCTTTGGTCAATAATATCCTGGAGTTCATTCACTGGACGACGGGCATCTATTTTGGTAACGAAATCAAACTCAGTTTCTGTGTTCCTTTCTGTCCCTTTCGTGATGCAAGAGACCGTAGCTCCGTGATCTTGCAAGGCTTGAAGCCACCGCCGCGCCGTGATTTCAGATCCACCAGTGTCATTTACCGGGTTCGCAGCCGAAACGTATGCAATATGCATTGTGTATACTGAAATTAAATTAGTTCGTTACTCCATGTAGCTGGAGTCTGTTCAGTCTCGATTTCAAGATCAAGGTGGTATTCAAAATCTTTTGGTCCGCTTTCTTTGATCCAATCGATTGTGTTCTTTACCCCTTCTCTGAGCGTGTGGTCTGATTTGTAATCAAGTAAATCTCTTGCTTTATCAGCAGAACAATACGCTAGCTTGACTTCTTGTGGACGTGCGTCTGTGTAGATCGGTTCAAGCAAAAAATCAAGCTCGTCGGCTACCATTTGGGCCAATGTGTTTATCGTTACAAATTCGTCGTCCGGACCGATATTGATTATTTCTCCTGTTACTGCATCGTTAAATGCCATTTCATATAAAGGATTTATTGCATCGTCGATGTAGGTGAAGCAACGGCGTTGCTCACCATCCCCGTAAATTATCGGTTGGTTACCTTGTAACATCCGGTTAATAAATATAGCAACGACATTTCGGAAGGGATCATCGTACTTTTGACGGGGTCCAACTATATTGTGCGGAACTGCAATAGAGAACTCGAATCCGTGAATATTAGATATTTGTCTCACTAATTGTTCAGCTGCAACTTTATTGATTGCATACGGATCAGGAGGATCAGGTTCCATTTCCTCATGGAACGGGACATCGTTGTCCCCATACCGTGACATACTAGAGCAGTATATGAACCGCTCTACACCTGACTCAGCTGCGGCAGACAATGTGGAGCTCGTCGCCTGAAACACACTTTGGCTGATTTGGGCGGGGGCAAACACGCTCAATCCCTCATATGGGAGTGCGGCGGTGTGATACACGATATCTGCACCATCCATTGCTTCTCTCATCGCAGCTAAATTATTGCAATCAACCTCGTAAAATGTCGCGCCATCAGGTACAAGCGATCGATCACCAGTTTGTAGCGTATCGTTTCCTTTGACTTCGTAGCCATTTGCAAGGAATGCGTCCGCAAGGTGACTACCAAGAAAACCTGCAATCCCAGTAATGAATACAGACATTGTCAGACAATACAATTGAGGTCATAAATATGCCATGGAAATGTATAATTTATACCCAAACTTGAGCATTAATGACATTCATCCCTAGCGATACGAATTTATAATTCCATTCATTGGTGATAATTATGGATTGTCAAGCAATCATTGGCCGGGAAAAGGGGGGCGTTACTCTAGAAACTGTAACGCTACCAGAGCCGAAGGAATCAGAAATAGTGGTTGATTGCCTGTATTCTGGCATAAGTATGGGTACTGAGCGGAATCTTCTAACTGGAAATGTAGACTGGGGTCCGTTCCCGATCTCACCGGGGTACCAAGCTGTCGGGGAAGTTATCCAATCCGGCTCTACTGTCGAGCGGTTTGATGTAGGAGATACCGTCTGTTACCGTGATAATGTCTCTGTCAAAGGAGAAGATCGACATATGATGCTAAATGAAAATAGCACAAAAACCGAAGTGACAATAGCAATGGGTACCCATTCTTCCCGAGCCCTAATTGACCCAGTCGAGTGCTATGATATCGGTAAGGTGCCCCCGTCTATTGATCTCAAAGTGGCCAGTCAATTTGTGTTGCCTGGAATCGCTTTGAATGGGGTTGAAATGGCAGAAGTCAGATACGACGATACAGTAATAGTTATCGGCGTTGGGCTTGTTGGTTTAGGTGTCGTAGCGGCAGCGAACGAGCGTGGCGCAGATATAATTGCTATTGATCTGTCCGACGAGAGATTGGATGTTGCGACAAAGATTGGTGCTGATAAGACAGTCAACGCCAATAAAACGGACGTTATGAAAAAAGTTGAGAGTATCATTCCAGGTGGTGCCGACATCGTATTTGAAGCAACTGGAAACTCCAGCGTGATCAACACAGGGCTCAAATTATGCGAGCCTCATGGTACGTTCGTATTCCAAGCAGATTATGGGGAGACTGATATTTCATTTGCATTCAGAGAAGCACATACCAGAAACCTTACCGCCTACTTTCCCTGCAACGGTGTTGATGCAAGTTGTCGGTCATCAATTCTAAACCAGATTGCATCAGGAACACTTCCTTGGAGAGAGACAATAACAGACGTGATCAGTCCAAATGAGGCACCATCAGTATACGACCAAGTGATCGACGAAAGCACTGATGGTCAAATTGGAGTGGTGATTGACTGGCAAGAGGCCCCTCAATAATGGTTGAGAATTTAATATTTTTTAAGGCCAATATAAAGAAATCACCCCCCGTATTAAGCGAGATCAAATCCATTTCGGTAGCTAATAGACAGCTTCCGTATTAGATCCAGGGAACTATCAATGCCTGTCAACATGTGTGTGGTTGGGTTAGGACACAGAGGAGAACTCGCCATTGATTCATATCTACAGAGTAAAAATTCCAGGCTACTCTGTGTAGTCGAAACTGATGAGGCAAAACGGCGAGACTTCGCAAGCAAATGTGATAATATTCAGATGTTTGAGCAGTTTGAAGAAGCAATAACAACGGTTGGGAACAGACTAGATGCAGTTACAATTGCGACGCCGCATACCTATCACACTCCACTTGCTAAGCAAGCCCTTACAAGTGGATTGGACGTACTTGTTGAGAAACCGCTTGCAACGGGTATATCCGATGCCGCAACACTCGTGTCGCTTGCTCAGGACTCCAAGAATTCTCTTGCCACCGGTTATCAGTGGCGTCTCCATCCTGCAGTTTCAAAATTCAAAGAATTAATCGTTAGTGGCACGATTGGAGACGTTCAGATGGTCTCGGCCTGGCTCGCACAGCGCTGGTATCATCATAACGAAGGGACATGGCGTACGGATGAAGCACAAGCTGGTGGTGGCCAACTGTATGACAGTGGTTCTCACTTACTAGACTTACTTTTATGGATAACTGGTGGGTTCCCTACAACCGTGGGGGGTGCAGTCGAAGAGCAGCGTGAAGATGTCGAAGTGAATACTGCAATTGCTGCAGAACTATCGACTAATACTCACTCTGTGATAACAAATATCGGTGTGAGTGGAACCGGGACACAGCTTGATCCGTTCCAAGGTATCGTCTGTATTGGAACCAAAGGTCGAGTATCGTGGATGGGGGATCAAATTGAATATCAAACTATCGAAGGGAAGAGTGACACCATTGAATTTGAATCGGTACCATACGAAAAGTTGCTTGATAACTGTTGTCAAAGGTTTCTCCAAACAGCCCACGGTCACAAATCACCTCTGGTCTCACCAAAAGAGTCCGTAGCTGTAGTTGCCTTTACTGAAGCGGTATACAGGGCTATAGAAACGGGACAACAAACGCATATCTCGTCTTTATTCGAAGATACAGAGTATATCCCAAGCTGGGTGTAATCATCGGAAACAGGCAATTCCTCTGACCAACCTTTTTATATAAATCATATCTATCATATTGGTATGAATGTCTTATTCATTTACTTAGATCATCCATACACAACGGAAGGAGAAGGAAACGAACAGAATTTTGACAATAGCGTTTATGCGGATATTATCGATGCTGACTTGGGATTCCCTCGAACAGTTGATGGGAAGACTTTTCTTGAAGTCCATGCAGATATTGCCTCAGAAGTTGAAACATTGACCCACAAAGGAATCTATATGATGACTGGGTCAGCGTATCATGAAAACCTCTGTGTAACTGATGATGAGATTCTAACAACTACTGTGGAATTAACTGATGGAACGCTTGTCGACGCTGCCGAATATGACGTGGTTTTCGTTTCACACCTTTGGAACTATGAATATTATATTACCTATCTCATCGAAGAACTCCCCGAGACACCGATTATTGGAGTTCAAGATGGAGGGCTGCAAGATGTTCAATCTTATTCACCATACCTCCAGAGTCTGAACCGGGACGTTTTGGAAGGAGTTGATGGGTACGTATCAATCAATGAGCAGTACGACCAGTTCGTGGATCCGTTTGTCGATTTAAACCGGAAGATAACGCTCCCCGTCCCAAAAGGCCACTTCAGTGGTGAGAACTCAGAAAAAAGCATTAGTGGCCGTGTCTGTGTAGGTGTGGGGACGTGGAATATAGATTATGCAAACTTCTACTCCAATTTACTCACACTCAAAGGAGCGAGAGAGGCAGGACATAAACTCAGTGGAGAGATTGTTGGTGTGCAAAAACATCATCAACCCATGGTTATTGACTACGGTGAGCAATTCGATGACGTCACAATTCGAGGATTTATTTCTGACGGATTTTATGACTACCTCTCAAGTTGTGAATTGGTTATTAACCTCACAACAAGAGCGACAGCAGGGCGTGTGTCTGCAGAATGTGCAGGACTAGGAGTACCTTGTATCGGTAACATTCAAAACGACTTACAACAACATTGCTGGCCTAAACTTAGTGTTGATCCATTTGATTTAAATACCGCAATTGAATTAACAAAACGAGTCTGCTCCGACCAAGAGTTCCGATCAAGAGTGGTTCGACAGGCCTCGGAGTCGATTAAGGTACTTCAAGATCATAAATCAGCCAAACAACAGCTGAACGGGCTGATCGAAGACATAACTAGCATTTAGTCCTTCTGTCATTGAGTAGTTAAATTCGCCGCCATTTCCTTGATCTCATCCACAATCCTCAGATCTTCTAGCCCAGCAGATCCATCTAAATGACTGAACGAATCTGTATGAATGGAGTTTATGAAATATTCCAACTGGTTCTCAATCTCACTGACGCGGTCGCGTTGCCAAGTTGTAGTTTCTTCTGTCTCTAAATCCACATTTGGCTCTACAGTTGGCCAATAGCAATCTGATAATTTGATTGTCCCTTGGGTCCCAATAATATGAAGTTCACTACTTGGATGGGCGTTAAAACTGACGTGACAGTGGATATCGACCCCATTCACAGACTTCAACGCAAAGCTCGAATGCGCTTCAACCGATCCAATCGTATCAGTTGATGCAATTGATCCACTGTGTAGAGCCAATGACTCATCGAGTAGATATCGACATGTGTTGATAGGATATACGCCAAGATCTAGGAGGGCCCCACCACCACACTCATCTTGTAGCCGCCACTGTTGTTCTCCCCCCAGCGACAAAACATCAATTGTCATATGTGTCGAGATGTATTCGACATCACCTATGATTCCATCAGCAATATTAGAACGGATTTCCCCAATAGTTGGTTTAAATCGAACTCGGTTCCCCGTCAAAAGAGCAACATCATTGCAGCCACATATGTCTGACATTTCCTCAGCCTCTGCAACCGTCGTTGCCAATGGCTTTTCACACAAAACGTGTTTTCCCATCTTACCAGCGGCACATACAAATTTGTGATGAGTATGATTAGGGGTAACAATATAAACAGCATCATATGCGTATTGAACCGCACCCTCAACGAACTTATCGTATCCAATGATATGATCTACATCAACAGTCACCTGACTAGGTGAAGAAGTTACAATTACAGTAGTGTGACCACTTGCAACAGAATCAATAGCTGGAACAACAGTCTCTTTGGCAAAATCGCCATACCCGATTACAGCGAAACGAACTGGATCATCCTCAGGTAATACCGTTTCTGAGATATTATCTGGATCTGGGAAACTCATTACGGACCTATTTGAGAAACAGACGCTAAAGAAAGTTTCTTATATCCCCTATTGTCAGACGTAGTCCCGAATATAAATCACCTCAGAGTTTAGCTCTGATTTTCTACTAAATTCACTAATCTTAAGAGGTCAGAGTAAAAGTCGCCCCTTATGGAAGCCGGCGTGGACGGCGACAAGTATGTCGTCATCGGTGGCGGGGTTGCAGGGTGCGCAACCGGTTATTTGCTCACCCAGAAAGGCCATACTGTTACTGTTATAGAAAAAGATTCTATCGGCGGGCTGCTTAGAGACATTGAATTTTCAAATGGCACATACTGTGACTCAGCACCGCACATCCTGTTCTATGATGAGGAAACAGAAAATGAAGTATCCACTCTCTTTCAACGCTTTACAGAGCTTGAGGAGAAAAAATTTTATGCCAAAACATACCCAACTGGAGATCTGGATGAACCGCATGATTACCCAGTTAGCGAAGCAAATATTGACCGCTGGGATGATGCGGAAGCTATCCATAAAGAGCGTGCTACAGTTTCTGCACCAGAGGATGCTAACACATTTGAAGCCTACGTAAAACCGCGCGTTGGCCCGACACTTTATAATCGATACTACGGACCATACACGCAAAAACACTGGGGGGTCAATCCAGACCGAGTGACTGGTGATTGGTTCGATTTTAAGATGAGTTTTCCAGAAACCGAGGAGTCTTTTTTTAATGGATCAGTATCAGAGTATCCCTCCAAAACTTACGAAAGGATACTTAATGAGATGGTAGACGATTGTACCGTTCGGCATGAAACTGTCACTAATCTTGACACCGTTGATGGGACGGTTACGGCGGTTGAAACGGCTGCAGGTAATCGTATCCAATGCGATACAATCGTCAATACAATTGATCCCTCAATTATCGCAGATACAGATAGTAAATTAACATATAGAAGTATGATAATTGTCGGAGCACGGATCCAATCTGCAACTTCGTTGTTCCCCACACACATTAACTGGGGGTACTTCCCACGTCACTATAATTTCACTCGCGTCACAGATTATAATTTTACTGGCCAAAATCTAGCTAAGAATGAGCATATACTCACATTCGAGTTTCCTTGCTTCCCAGAGGATGACATTTACTCATGGGATCCAACTCAGTTCAAACAGTATCTCTTAGATTTCTATACAGATCAAGATATAGAAGCAGATATTGAAGAAATTAAGATTCGAAGAGCCCCCCGTGCCTACCCACTGCCAGTTCGAGAACAAATTGACCGTTTTGAATCGATTAACAACTCCTTAAATAATCTGACTAACCTCTACAACCTCGGCCGAGTAGCAACGTACGAATATATCTGGATTAAAGATATTGTCCAACAAGTCATCGAAACGGTAGAAAAGATAACAGGAGAGGACAGTGGATTATGACTAATTGATCAGTGTTGATACAGTGGATTACCAGTCCGGCTGGGCTGGTGTGGGTTCGAACGTTGGGTGAGCAAATAACTCTTTATCGGAAAATGAGGGGCCTCCCGAGACAGTCCTGTTATAGCCAGCGAGGAGAACACGAACCCCGACAAAAAACTGAAGTCGGCCACCGGAACGGGACATTAACTGAGCTGGGTTGCCACAGGATTGGGACTGTAGTCGATAGATCTGGCGGGGAAAATAGAGGACGCTATCCTTGACCGCACAACCACAAGAGGCAGGAATGGCACAGTCTCAGTCGGTCACATCGGGATAGAGGAAGTGTCTGTTTGGACGTAGTGTGACACGGACCCAAACAGACAACCAGATCGAAAAAGAGCATCTGCTTAATTTTGTCGTCAACACTCTCGACGAGGAGCTTCCAATAGATCTCGCAGATGGTGTAGAGGTCTCGACGGAGACGCTCTATGAGGTCCTCGCTGGCGCCAGCGCCAACGAGGAACTCAGTCAATCAGATCTGCGGGGAGACCGAAGACTCTCCACACGCCAATACCGTCCGTGGATACCTTACCGATCAGTTCGACCTCGATACCGTCGAACAGGTTGGAGACACGCTGCTCCAACGGGATACTGTCGAGACGCTTCCTGATAGACCGGTGGAGGTCGTCGCCGACCTCCACCTCGATCCCTACTACGATGATGAAGACGAGACA
>LKMJ01005856.1_pt1 | contig 11616 bp, 9 predicted proteins | sample 643391 | NCBI WGS metagenome assembly LKMJ01 (sample SAMN04112250, study PRJNA286221) | soda lake metagenome | biome: soda lake; feature: Kulunda Steppe; material: water; isolation source: sample PL-Br10 brine of Picturesque Lake | place: Russia: Kulunda steppe | collected 2010-07
CCACGACCCACCCCTCGTCGGTGAGCTCGCCCCTGATCTCGGCCGTGACGCGGTAGTTGTGGCCGTGGGGTCTCGAGCACTTGCCGTCGTGGTGCAGGATGCGGTGGCCTGTGCTGAGTCGGATGGGGTCCTCACCGCCGACGACCAGGGTCCGTTCGCCGACATCCTGGAAGGTGGTATTCGCTTGATCATCCTCGGAGAATACTTGAGACATATTCAGAGCATATCGGATCGGTAGGTAAAGCTGTTTGCAGATCGTTCTTGCTCGCAGCGCCGATCTCGCGTCTCCCGCGAACACGTATCGGCCGATTACGGCGACGCAGTCCACGAAGAGAGTGGCTAGTCAGGCTCGACCGACTGGCGAGAGGGCAGAGAGTGGAGCGCACGCTCGATACGTCGTCTTTCGACACGACCTATTCGTGTAGGAAAAACGAGACAGTTTCAAGTATGACACGTTAGAACGGATAGGTGATGGACGAAGCCACGGTCTTCGAGCACGTCGTCACCGACCTCGAGGAGCGTGGCTACGAGCCGCTCGTCCACGTGCCGGGCTCACACCAGGAGACCTACGCCACCGTCCTCGAGCGGTGTGGCACCCACCGGATCACGATCGACGGGCGGTATCCAGACGTGCTGGGGTTTACGAACACCGACCGGGTGTTCGCCATCGAGGTGAAGGGCTCGAGCAGTATTCTCAAAGGAATGGGCCAAGCACTGACCTACCAGCAAGGGAGTCACGTCTCGTACCTCGCAGCGGCGTCGCAAGCGGTCGACCACCACACCGACCTCCTTCGTTCGAAGGGGATCGGGGTGATCGGTGCGGCCCCGGATGGCGTGGTTCAGTGGGCGGACCCGCCGACTGTCGAATCCAAGGACCAACTCGTGGACATCGAGGGACAGCTGTCGGTTCGCCTCCGGCGGAACGAAATCGGCGGTGACATCGCGGCACTCTCGCTCGCGCAGCCGCTGAACTATCTCGCGCCGGTCGTCGCCGTGACCAGTCACGGTCCGCTGAGTGGCGAGGCGATCGCGGACCTCCTCGCCGACGAGTACGAGTTCGGGGCTGGCAAGAGTGCCCTCGACGGCGCTATCAGTCTCGGATTGGTCACCGACCACGAGCCCCACGAGCTGACCGATCACGGCGAGCTGGCGGCGACCGTCCTCACGGGCGACGGTATCACCACGCTCGCGGCACTCGAAACCGCCAAATCGGCCGTCGGCCGGTCGACGGTTATCGAATCGCGTCGGCCACTCGGGATCCTGCTTCGCAACTGCTTCGATCGCCACCCCGAGTTCCGGCTCCTCGTCGACGCGATGCACAAAGAGGGGCCGCGCCTCGAGTTCCCCGACCTCCTCGAGCGGCTGGTTCACGAGTATCCGAACGTCTTCCTCGGCACGTTCTGTACCAGGGCTGGACGCAAGCGCGCTCGAGAGTTCATCCAGACCAACGACACGGCCCGGCTCTACACCGAGGAAGACGTCTGGAAGGATGTCGTCCGCACCAACGTGCTGTTCAACTTCGTCCAACAACTGAAACACATCGGCGTGCTAGATGCCGACACCAGAAGCCACAGCGGTGCGATTAGTGAGTACGACCCGGCCGAGAAACCGTGGCACGTTACATCTGTGTCAGATTGACCATCGAGGTCTTGATCTGGCTTTTCACTACCGAAATTGTGAGCGCTCGAGTTCCACCACCCTCGTCCGCTCCACCGCTAACTCGTCCACTCCAGCCAGGCGCTCCCGCGGATCAGGAAACTCACATTCGGCAATGTCGAACCGGACCACGTCCTCGAGAGCCCGACAGCGGAGATAGACGGGCACGATTTCGACCTCGAGCCCGACCGCTGGCGCCACGGCGAGCAGCGGGTAGACCAGTTTGTGCGATGCGAGCGACGCCCGCGGCCCGGTCTTGGCTTCGATCACGAACAGGGTTGGCGTCCCATCGCGGCGTTCGGTGAGCAGCGTGTCGATCTCGACCTGTCCGTTCCGGTGGGTCACTGGGTCGTGACAGTGGCTCGCAGGTCGAACCTCGAACGTGAACGTCGACTGGCCGGTCGCCGGTGGCAAGAGCGCCCTCGAGGTGTCTAACGCGAGTGCCTCGCTCATCACTCCTGACGCGAGCCCGAGGTTCACGAGCGACGTTTCAGAGAGCGATGGCAGCAGGTCGAACGACCGCAGCTGGTCTGCTGGCACCGGGCTCTCGAATCGCGCGGGCTCCACATCGGAGAACAATGCCTCGTCCTCGAGAAAGAACTGCTCGACTCCTTTCGGCGCCTCGAGGAGCACGAACGCCGTTCCGGTCGCGTCCGGCGCCGACCCCATCCGGAGTACCATCACGTCCGCCGCTTCCAGCTCACTCGGCACCGCCGCCAACGAATCGATCGAGATGTGCTGGGCCGTTCGCACCCGGCCGTCGATCCCATGCTCGCTGACGTACTCGCGGAACGACCGTGGCCCGAACAGCGACTCACCGCTGGCGGCCAGCGACTCGAGGGCCGGTTCGAACACCATTCGCGTGACCTGTCGTTTCGAGGACGTGTACCTGAGTCTACTGGCCCCGCGCTCGAGCATCGACGGCTCGTCTAGTCGTCCTGCCAGAAGGCCTCGATCCGCTCATCGAGACGACCCAGGACGGTCGTGATGACGGCTCGCCACTCGTCACTGAACGCTGCGTCGAGGCCCGGCGTCGATGCGTCCGGTGGCGGATGGACGTGCTCACGCGAGTTGTGACCGTTTGGATGCCGGTCCCATCGACACGCCCACGTGGTCCCCGTGTGGTACTCTTCGAGGTACTGAATCGAGAAGTCGTCCGTTTCGAACCACCTGATTCGGAGCGAGGCCCGTGTCACGCCGTTCGGAAAATAGCCGAGTTGGTACGCTGCGACGACAGCACTCGGTGCATACGGTGGTCGGCTATCGACGGTCTCGAATCGGTCGCTCCGAGCCAGGTGCGCGGCGATACGGTCGAGCAAGTCCGTATCGATCGGGCCGGTTTCTCGTGGCTCCTCAGACATCGACGCGATCGGGCTGCTGCTCAGCGCCTGGGTCCTCGCGGCGCGCAGCATCGAGGAGCGAGGCTCGCTGTTCCAGCGACGCCCACTCCGAGAGGTCTTCCCAGGCGGCCTCAACAGAGTAGTCCTCCGTTCGCGTGGCCTCGACCAGCGAGACCGCGTCGGGGTGTGCCGCATCGAAGCGTTCTCGATAGTCGTCAATCGCGTCGAGAGTGTCGGCCAGCGCGGTCACGATTTCCTGCTCAGCGTAGGTTGCGCGGATCCGGTCGATGCGACGCCATCGGAAGTACCGGTCGTTGCGCGCGTACCGGACCGGCCGCCCGTCCTGTCGATCCACCATCCCCATCTTAGCGAACCACTCGAGGTACTCTCTGGCGGTTTCAGTGTCGCACTCTGCACGCTCGGCGATTGTGGAGACTTTCTCCGGCGTGCGAACTCCCAGGACGACGTCGAAGAGTCGCTCTCGAATCGGCCCGTCTCTGAGAAGATCCGTGGGTGACGCCAGACCCTCGAGATCGGGTACCGACTCGGTCCCGTCGTACGCGTCGTCCGGAATGTCTGTCAGTTCCATTCGGTGAGTCGTATCCGATACTACCAGCTACAGCGATTTATATCTGTGTCTCACTGGGTTATTTCGGCTATGTGTCCGTGGGCTACACTCCCCATCCGTCGACCCGGGGTTGCACCGACGGTTCCAGATGATCCGAACCGACCCCGATACGAGCACTACGCGGAGTCGAGCTGACTGACGACCTCGCTGAACGCGGCGTCCGCCATCGCGTCGGCCGCACCGGCCCGAAGGTTCGCCTCGACGTGGGCGGCTCGCGAACTCCCGACCAGTGCGCTCGTCACGCCCGGGGCGGAGCGCGCGAACGTCAGCGCCCGCTCGACGGCCGTCTCGCCGGGCACCGCCTCGAGCGCCGGTGGTGTCTCTTCGGCGAGCGCGCCCTGGGCGAGACTTGCACTCGTGAAGACGGCCAGATCGTGGGCCTGCGCAGCCGCGAGGGCCGAGACGCGCTCGCCGTCGATCGCCTGTGAGTCGACCACGTGTGCCTCGGGCATCGCGGCGTTGAACGGCAGCTGGATCGCCCCGAATCGCGACTCCGCGACCCCAACGCGGTCGGCCGCCGCCTGTGCGCGCTCACAGACCGTCGACAGCGAGAGGTGCGAATCGTGGCCCGGCGGCACCCGGAGGGCGTCCCAGGTGGCGATCCCGTACCGTGCCAGGTCACCGGCCTCGGCGCGCTCCTCCAGCACCACGAACGCTTCCTCGAGGGCGTCGTAGACCGCGTCCGGGGAGCGCTCGCGGAGTTGCGTCTCCGGGTTGTGGACGTAGTAGAGGTCGACCGACGCCAGGTTCAGATTCGCGAGCGACCGCTCGAGCTGGTCGTCGAGAAACGTCGGCGCGATGCAGTGACTCCCCGCTGCCAGGTCCTCGGGCGCGAGTAGGCCGGGCTCGACGTACTCCCGGCGGACGTACGCGCCTGGGTCGGCCGGCCGGTCGCCGTCGAACGAGAGGAAGCCGCCTTTGGTCGCGACGAAGACGGCGTCGCGATCGACGGTCGCCGTGTCGATTGCCCGCCCGACCACTCGTTCGCTCCGCTGGTGGCGGTAGTTGATCGCCGTATCGAGGACGGTACAGCCCGACTCGAGGGCGGTCACCACCGCCTCTTCGTACCGATCGTCGACCGCGTCGGTGGGCTCGCCGAGGTAGGTCCCGATCCCGATACTCGAGAGCGCACAGTCTCCGACCGACCGGAAGTACTCCGCGCCGACGGCGTCCGCGTGCCGATCACGGTAGGCCTGGCTCGCAGCTGTCAGTTCCATGTTCTCGCCCCACGTGCGACCGCGACAGTGGTGACTCGAGTGGACCGAGACGGAGCGGGGTCGGACCAGGGAGTCAGACTACCAGGGTCGCTCATTGGACGGTCACGGCCCGCGCGTCGCGAGCCCGATCTTTGAGCCAGATCCGGTGGCCGCAGTACGGACACCGGACCCCGGCTCCCGACGACTGGTCGTCGATCTGGACGTCGCTCTTGCAGTTGACGCACGTGTATCTCATGCTGGTGGGTCCCTCGCTGACAGCTGTCGGTTGGGCGCTGTTCGCCCGTGATTTGGTGTGGCTTCGCCGTCGACCGCGCGGCTGGACTGCGTCTGACTTTCTCGAACAGTGGCTATCTGTTGACTCTCGCGAACGGTGGCTATCTGCTGGCTTTCTCGAACAGTGGCCGTCTGCTGGCTTTCTCGAACAGTGGCCGTCTGCTGGCTCTCGCGAACAGTGGCTATCCGCTGACTCTCGCGACCAGTGGTCGTCTGCTGGCTTTCGCGACCAATGGTCGTCTGTTGGCTCTTGGGAATAGTGGTCACATCCGTGCCGTCTGACTAGTAATAATGGCCAGCTAGTTAATAAAAAACCTGTTGCCGTAACGCGTCGACCGTCTCCACATCGCCCGCGACGAGGAGCCGATCGCTGCCGCCCCGCAGCGTTTGACGCTCTCCCTCGAGGAGCAGCTATGACGACTGATCACGGCGCCGACGACCGTCAGCGTCAGGCACTCGTCGCCGAGCTCCACGAGGCACTCGCCGCCACGGCAGAACGACCGGTCGAGCGGACCGCCAGCCGGTGGCTCGGAGACCGAAGCGATCGCCGCCGACCTCGTCGACGCACCGGACGAACCCTCGCTGATCGCGGACCGAACCAGCCACATTGTCACGCTGCTCGAGCGCGTCGACGAGACGGGTGACGAGCAAGCGACTGCGCTCGTCGACCGTGCAAACGCACTCGCCGACCAGCTCGCACAGTCCTAATCGCCACTCTCACACGCCGGCGCTTGCCGTGGCGCCGATCGGCAACACTTGCTGGTACTTGTGACGGAGCTGTCGCCGGTGGCTGGCACCCACTGGTCGGTCTCCCGAGCAGTCGTCCCTGCTGACCGGACGCGAGGCGCCACCCCCCGCGACCAGGCGCCCTCACGCCGCGCTCGAGCGCCCGTCTCGAGCCGAGGCAACCCTTTCCGCCACGCGTGACCCACGACAGGAATCGCCCCTAGACGGGGAGGTATACGAGTCGGGTGTGTGCCCCGTTATATGATGGACGGTTATGCGCCACGCGTCCCCCGGGCCGCCGACTCCCGCGGCCGGAGGGCAGACCGATGAACACGAAAGAGCAGTGGAAACAGAACAAACACCCGCTGGACGTCCTCGAGGACGTCTACGATTACGCCGACGAGACCCTCACCTTCGAGGAGATCGAGGAACGTGCCGGCGACGGCGAGTGGGAGCGTCTGAAGTGGGCCGGGATGTACGCCCAGAAGCAGGAGGGCTTTTTCATGATCCGGACGAAGGTTCCGGGCGGCCACCTCACGCCAGAACAGGCGGAAGTGATCGGCGAGTGTGCCACGGACTACGCCGTCGCCCCCGAGGAGTACGGCGGCGAGGAACAGAACGAGCTCTGGGGTGACGCCTACCTCGACATTACGACCCGCCAGGACATCCAGAAACACTGGATTCGGGTCGAGGACATCCCGGAGATGTGGGATCGGTACGCAGAGGTCGGGCTCACCACGGTTCAGGGCTGTGGAGACTCCGCTCGGAACGTCTTGGGCTGTCCGGTCGCCGGGATCGACGACGAGGAGGTGTTCAACGCCCAGCCGGTGATCGACGCGGTCTCTAACTTCTTCACGGAGAACCGCGAGTACGCGAACCTCCCACGGAAGTTCAAGATGTCCATTACGGGCTGTGTCAACGACAGCGCCCAGTCCCAGATCAACGACATCGGGCTCGTCCCGGCGAAAAAGGAGATGGATGGGGAGTACTACTACGGTTTCCATGCCCGCGTCGGCGGTGGCCTCTCGGATGGCCCACGGATGGCCTCGGAACTCGACGTCTTCGTCCTGCCAGAGGACACCGTCGAGTTCTGTCGCGCCGTCGCGCAGGTGTTCAAAGAGCTCGGCGACCGGCACAATCGCGGTGTCTGTCGCATGCGCTATCTCGTCGAACAGATGGGTCCCGAGGCGTTCGAGGAAGCCGTCCGCGACCGCTGTACGGTCGATCTCCCAACCGCCGGCGAGGGCCTGACCCAGCGCTACCGCGGCGACTACGTCGGTGTCCACGACCAGAAACAGGACGGCTTGCAGTACGTCGGCTTCAACGTTATCGCCGGTCGGATGGGCGGCGACGAGTTCGCCCAGGCCGCCCGCGCTGCGAAGGAGTACGGCACCGAAGACGCCTCCGTTCGGCTCGCGACCGACCAGAACTTCATCATCACCCACATTCCAGAGGCAAACGTCGAGGACCTCCTCGCCGAACCCTTCGCCCAGGAGTATCAGCCCAATCCAGGGCCCTTCTCTCGCGGTGCCGTCGGCTGTACCGGCACGGAGTTCTGTAACTACGCGATCATCGAAACGAAGAAACGAACCAAACGCTGGGCTCGCGAACTCGACGACCGGATCGACGTCCCCGACGAGATCGAGGCCATCCGGATGCACATGTCCGGCTGCTCGGCCTCCTGTGCCCAGCCACAGATCGCCGACATCGGCTTCCGGGGCGAGACGGTCAAAGTCGAAGACGAGGATAGCCCGAACGCCGAAGGCGACAATTTGGTCGAAGGGATGGACTTCGGCCTCGGTGGCTCGCTGGGCACCGACAACGAGTTCCTCGACTGGGTCGAGCGCGCCGTCCCCGCCCACGCAGTAATCCCTGCTCTCGAGCAATTGTTCGAGGCGTTCGCCGACGAGCGAACCGACGGCGAGCGCTTCTACGAGTGGTGTCGCCGAACGGACAACGACCGACTGCGGACGATCATGCAGGCTGCCGAGGCGCCAGTCGCCGGGGGTGTCGCTCATGGGGACTGAGGATCACGTCCCCGGCGTGCCCGACAGCGACGGCGACGACGACGCGGTCATCGTCCCCGAGTCCGCCGGCGCGCCACGCTCCCGCGAGGGCACAACCCGGTCTCGAGACGAGACCGTCGACGCCAGCGGCGACGAGTGTGGGCCGGAGACCTGCACCTGTGGCGAGCAGACGAACGCCGCGGAGCCCGCAGCCGATACGACGCGCTCGCCGACCGACAAGCCCGTCGCGACCGACGGCGCGGGCGTGTCCAACGTCAGCCCCGACGGCGAACTCGGCGACCTCGAGTTCACCGAACCCGCCGAGGGCGTCAGCCAGGACGTCGACAACGGCGAGCCTGACGTCCGCGTCGGTATCCCCGACGGCGTCGACCTCGACACGCCGGAGTACTCCATCCGCTCGCAGATGAACGACATCGAGACGCCGGACGAGAAGACCTGGTTCATGGAACTGGACGAAGGCGTCATCGACGCGGGCCGCTGTATCCAGTGTGGGACCTGTGTTGCGGCCTGTCCGTCCGACTCGATCGGCATCGGGGACGACGACCTCCCCGAACTGGTCAAGATGTGTACCGGCTGTTCGCTCTGTTGGGACTTCTGTCCCCGCGGCGGCCTGCGCTACGAGCGCCAGTGGGTCATCACCGGCGGGAAGGACAACGTGAAAGGCGCCGGCGATCCGATCACCGAGTTCTCTGCGAAAGTCGAGGAAGACTGGCGCGAGGGCGCCCAGGACGGCGGTGTCGTCACGAGCATCCTCTCACACCTGCTCGAGGCCGGCGAGATCGACGGTGCCCTGATCGCCACAGAGAGCGACGACGAGCCCTGGAAGGCGGAGTCGTTCCTCGCGACGACCCACGAGGAGCTGATCGCGAACGCGGGCAGCTTCTACAATCAGACGATGGCGCTTGGCAACCTCGATCTCGAGCAGTGGGCACACAAACTCCCCGACAAGGACTTCGAGGACATCTCGCTCGCGCTCGTCGGCACGCCGTGTGAGATCGAGGGCATCCGCGCCTTGCAGGACTTCGAGTGGGAGTACGCCTCCCAGGAGGCGGGCGTCCGGGCGATCGACTACACGATCGCGTTGATGTGTACGAAGAACTTCAACTACAAACGCCTCATCGGCGAGCAACTCGAAGAGAAACGCGGCATCTCCACCGACGAAATCGGCAAGATGGACGTCTTGCATGGCGACATGATGGTCTACGACCACGACGGCGAGCTGATCGTCAAGGAGGACGTGAAGAACTTCCACGACGCGACGCTCAAAGGCTGTGACGAGTGTGCGGACTTCACCGGCTTCTGTGCGGACGTCACCGTCGGCTCGGTCGGCTCATCTGATGAGTACTCGAGTGTCATCCTCCGGACCGAACAGGGTGTCAAGGCCTGGGAGCTGACCGAACCCGATCTCGACTACCACGATCTCGAGGACAAGTCCGCGGTCGGCAAGCTCCAGGGCTGGGACAAAAAGAAGGCCTTCGAGAGCCTCGAACGGCCGTTCGATCCCGATGCGCCGCGGTTCATCGATTACACCGAGCACGCCGACCACTACGGCACCGAGCTGAACCCACACGACGAAGGCCACACCTAACGCGGTTCGGACGCGTTCTGTGACTCACTCCGAGGCGATCGGTGAACGAACGACTGGCTTCGCCGACAGTTCGCTACACAGCCAGCTGACCAGCCCCGGATCGTAGGTCGTGATGCCGCGATAGCCGTCCTCGGTCCGCACGGCGAGCACGCCACAGGCGTACTCGTCGGTCCGACCACCGTCGAATGCGACCGCCCAGCAGTCCGCGTCGGCCTGGCGTCGACTCACCACGAGGCCCGGTCCGACTGTGTCGACCTGCTCGAGCTGGCCGCCCGCGGTGATCGCCGGCGCCCACTCGGGCGTCGCAACGAGCATGCTCCCCTCGCCGTACCGGGCGGCACGGTCGACGACTTCTCGGGCTGCGCCCTCGAGCGTCGCCAGCTCGTCGGCGTGGAACGTCGTCTGTTTCAGCGGTTCGAGAATTGCCGTGAACTCGCGATCGTCGCTCCCGACGCCGGTGGCCGTTCCGCCGGCCGAAACGAGTGCCGCCAGCGTCTCGGTCGTCGTCACCGTGGTCTCCCCGCTGACACCGGTCACCACCGCCAGCCCGGCCGGTCGGTGCGAGGCTGTCGTGGTCCGCTCGAGGCTCGCGTTCAACGGCTCGAGGAAGCGCTCGAGCTCGGTCAGGAGCGGGTCGTCGGCTGGGACGTTGAAGACGCGGAGTTCGGCCGCACTCCGGTCGACGAACGTGAGGATGTCGTGGACGGACATAGGTTGCGTTGAGGGCAGTGGGGTGACCACCACTCTATTCGTACATACAGTTCCCGTGACGGATCTGTTAATAATGAGTCCTAACTATGTTGGGTCCGACGATGGTCACGGATCGCATCTGACCGATCTGGCCCCGACTGCCGGGTCCACGAGTCGCCCGCTCGCGAGTCCCAGCGCGGTCACGAGTGGTAGCCATTTTTCAGACTGGACACGAACGAGCAGGTATGAAACAACATCTGCCACCCGCTGCCCAGGAGAAAGTCGCCGATCTCGAGGCGCTCCAGGACGAGGCCGAGGACGTCGTCCGCGAGAAACGGGCCGCTGAAGCCACGCTCGAGGACGTCGAGGCCTCGCTCGACGCGCTCGCGGCGGTCGATAGCGAGACGACCGTCCTCCGGACGATCGGCTCCATTCGCGTCGGCGCCGACCACGACGCGACCCAGACGACCCTCGAGGAGCGTGCGACGACGCTCGAGACTCGCATCGAGGAGCTCCAGGCCGAACGCGAACGCCTCGAAGACGAGTTCGAACGCCAGAAAGAACACGTCGTCCACCTGCTCGGCGGGTCGAACGCCGGCGTCGACGACGAGGGGCCGCTGTAGCGCCCAGGACTCACGGTATCGCCAGCGGGGTAGCACGCGACCAGCCACCGCCTGCCGGCTTCGGTTCTTCGCCGCGGCGACCGGCTTTTTCACGACCCGCTGCCAACGGCCGGTATGCAGGCTGCACGCTTCCACGGACCGGGGGATATTCGCGTCGAGTCGGTCCCAAAACCCGCCCTCGAGTCGCCGCGTGGCGCGCTAATTCGGGTCACCCACACCGCGATCTGTGGCTCTGACCTCTGGTTCTATCGTGGGGAGAGCGAACGCGAGACGCCGTCGCTCGTCGGTCACGAGCCGATGGGGATCGTCGAGGCGGTCGGCGACGACGTCGTCTCGGTCGACGTCGGTGATCGGGTCTTCGCGCCCTTCTTCATCAGCTGTGGGCGGTGTGAGTTCTGCCGGAAGGGGTTGCACACCTCGTGTGTGAACCGTGATAGCTGGAACGGCGCCAACGGCGGCGCCCAAGGTGAGTACGTCCGCTGTCCGGAAGCCGACGGCACCCTCGTACGGGTGCCCGACCGCCACGCCGACGACGAGGACACGCTCCGGTCGATCCTGCCGCTGACCGACGTGATGGCGACCGGCCACCACGCTGCAGTCAGTGCCGGTGTCGACGCTGGAGCGACCTGTGCCGTCGTCGGTGACGGTGCGGTCGGTCTCTGTGCCGTCCTCGCGGCGAGGCGCCTCGGCGCCGAACGGATCATCGCACTCGGCCATCACGAGGATCGACTCGAGCGTGCCGCGGAGTGTGGGGCCACTCATTGCATCAGCGCACGCGGTGACGAAGCGATCGACCAGGTACAGGCCCTCACCGACGGCGGAGTGAATCACGTCCTCGAGTGCGTCGG
>LKMJ01005857.1_pt1 | contig 11616 bp, 11 predicted proteins | sample 643391 | NCBI WGS metagenome assembly LKMJ01 (sample SAMN04112250, study PRJNA286221) | soda lake metagenome | biome: soda lake; feature: Kulunda Steppe; material: water; isolation source: sample PL-Br10 brine of Picturesque Lake | place: Russia: Kulunda steppe | collected 2010-07
TGCGCGCGGTCACCGCGGAGGATGTGCGCCGCGTCGCGCAGGAATACTTGGTGCCGGAGACCCTGACGGTGGGGATCCTGGATCCGCTGCCGCTGGACGAGCGCGAGTCGGAGGAACCGGCCGCCGAATATGGAGGTGAGCTGTGATTCGCTGGACAGGAGTGGTGCTGGCGGCGCTGTGCGCGGCGCCTGCGGCGGCGATGGAGATCGATCGCTGGGAAACCGACGAGGGCCTGCAGGTGTTGTTCGTCGAGGCCCCGGAATTGCCGATGGTGGACCTGCGCCTGACCTTTGATGCCGGTGCGGCGAGGGACGGCGAATTGCCGGGGCTGGCGCGCATGACCAGCCGGAGCCTGCGTCACGGCACGACGGAGATGGATGCCGATGCGCTGGCCGAGCGTTTCGAGTCCGTCGGTGCCCGCTTCAGTACCAGCTCGCAGCGGGACATGGCCGTGGTCTCGCTGCGCAGTCTCACCGAGACGGACTGGCTCGACACCGCGATGGAAACCCTGACCACGGTGCTCGCGGAACCCGCCTTCCCCGAGGGCGACTTCGACCGGGCGCGGCGCCAGGCCCTGCTGGGACTGCAGCGGGAGCGTCAGGAGCCGGACAGCGTGGCCGCGCGGCGTTTCCACGAGCTGGTTTACGCCGATCATCCGTACGCCAACTGGCCGGCGGGGGATCGCGAGAGCCTGGAGGCGATGAGCCCCGAGGACGCGCGCGGCTTCTTCGAGCGGTATTACACGGCGCGCAACGGCGTGCTGGCGATCACCGGCGGCGTGGATCGCCGGCAGGCCGAAGCTCTGGCGGCGCGGGTCTCGCGGGCCCTGCGTCCCGGTGAACCGGCCGAACCGCTGCCGCCGGTGCCGCCGCTGGAGGGTGCGGTGACCGAGCATGTCCCGTTCCCCTCGGAGCAGGCGCACATCCGCATCGGCGCACCGGCCCTGCGGCGTGGGGACGATGCCTATTACCCGCTGACCCTGGGCAACCACGTGCTGGGCGGAGGTGGCTTCACCTCGCGCCTGTTCCGCGAGCTGCGCAGCGAGCGCGGACTGGCATACTCTGTCAGCAGTGGTTTCGGGTCGCGCGCCGCGGAGGGGCCGTTCAGCGTCTCGATGCAGACCGGCACCGAGCAGACCGCCGAGGCGGTGGAAGCCCTGCACGAGCAGATCCGGCGCTGGCATGCCGAGGGCGTGGAGCCGGCCGAGCTGGAGGCCTCGCGCGCCAACGTGGTCAACGGTTTCCCGCTGCGCCTGGCCTCCAGCTCGGGGATCGTGTCGCATCTGGCCCTGATCGGTTTCTACGATCTCGGCGCGGACTATCTGACGCACTACCCCGCACGGATGGAAGCGGTGACGCCGGACGACGTGCAGCGGGCCATACGGGAACGGGTCGACCCGCAGGCCCTGGTCACGGTGATCGTCGGTGGCGAAGAGCCGTAAGCGCACCGCCCGGTCCGGGGGGCGGCGCGGCCACGAGTCGCGGGTACGCATCATCGGCGGCGCGTGGCGCCGGCGCTGGCTGCCGGTGGCCGATGCCCCCGGCCTGCGCCCTACCGCCGATGCGCTGCGCGAGACCCTGTTCAACTGGCTGCAGCCGGTGCTGCCGGGTGCGCGGGTGCTGGACCTGTATGCCGGTACCGGGGCCCTGGGGTTCGAGGCCGCGTCGCGCGGGGCGCAGTCGGTGCTGCTGGTGGAGCGCGACCGGCGCGTGGCCGCCGGTCTGGAGCAGGCCAGCGAGGCGCTGGGTGCGACCCGCGTGGAAGTTCGCTGCGCCGATGCCGCGCGCTTTCTGGAGGCGGGGACGGACGCGCCGGGCCCCTTCCACGTGGTGTTTCTGGACCCGCCGTTCGAGCGCGGGCTGCTGGCGCCGGCCCTTCAGGCGCTGCTCGAGGGCGGCTGGCTGGCCCCCGGGGCGCGGGTCTACGCCGAGCTGGAGGCGCATCGCGAACCGGCCAAGGTCCTGGGCCCGAAGTGGCGGATCCTGCGGGAACGAACCGCCGGGCAGGCCCGCGGGCTGCTGCTGGAACGGGCTGGAGAGATACCGTGATAGCTGTCACGCTTTTGCAGTAACCCGGGCCTTCCGCTACCGTGGAATGGTACGTACACGGTACCGCCACCCGCGGGGGCCGGTGTCAGCGTCCCACGACCCGGCTCCCGCGCACCCATGCACAAGGGGAGCCATCCATGGATGAGTCGTCCACCCCCGGGCTGTCCCAGACCCGCGTCCGCGGTTTCGGGGTCATCTGCAGTCCGGTCTTCATCATCGCCAGCATCATCATCGTGGCCTTCGTGGTTTTCGGAGCGGCGTTTTCCGAGACGGCCGAGGGCCTGTTCGTGCAGACGCGCGACGGCATCTCCCGTTACCTCGGCTGGTACTACATGCTGGTGGTGACGATCTTCCTGATCTTTGCCCTGTACCTGATGTTCAGCCGCTACGGCGGGGGGCGTCTGGGCGATCAGTTCGAGGCGCCGCGTTTCAGTTACGCGTCCTGGTTCGCGATGCTGTTCTCCGCCGGCATGGGCATCGGGCTGCTGTTCTTCTCCATCGCCGAGCCGATGTACCACTACATGTCGCCGCCGCATGCCGAGGGTGAATCCAGCGCGGCGGCGATGGAGGCGATGCGCTACACCTTCTTCCACTGGGGGCTTCACGCCTGGGCGATCTACATCATCGTGGGCCTGTCGCTGGCGTATTACGCTTACCGGCACAATCTGCCGCTGCTGATCCGCTCCTCGCTGTACCCGTTCATCGGCGACCGCATCTACGGCCCGTGGGGACACCTGGTCGACATCCTTGCGCTGTTCGGGACGATGTTCGGGGTCGCGACCTCGCTGGGCCTGGGCGTCATGCAGATCAACTCGGGCCTCAACTTCGTCTTCGGCATCGAGGAAAGCACGCTGAACCAGGTCGTGCTGGTCGCGATCATCACCCTGATCGCGGTGGGTTCCGTGGCCCTGGGCGTGGATCGCGGGATCAAGCGGCTGTCAAACTTCAACATCGGCCTGAGCGTGGTGCTGATCGCGCTGCTGCTGGTGCTCGGGCCCACGCTGTTCATCCTGCGGACCCTGGTCGAATCCACCGGCGTCTATGTCCAGAACCTGCCCGCGATGAGCCTGTGGGCCGATACCATCGAGGATTCCGGCTGGGCCACGACCTGGACCATCTTCTACTGGGGCTGGTGGATCTCCTGGGCGCCGTACGTCGGCATGTTCATCGCGCGGGTCTCGCGCGGGCGCACCATCCGCGAATTCGTGACCGGCGTGCTGCTGGCGCCGACCGCGGCCGGGTTCGTCTGGCTGTCGGTGTTCGGCGGCACGGCCATGGGCTTCCAGCTCGAAGGCGTGGCCGACGTGGCCGGGCAGGTCTCGGAGCAGATGGAGACCGCACTGTTTCTGACCATCGAGGCCCTGCCGATGCTGGACTGGATGGCGATCGTGGTGATGACTGCGGCAACGCTGCTCATCGTCACCTTCTTCGTCACCTCCTCGGACTCCGGTTCGCTGGTGATCGACACCCTGGCCTCGGGTGACGTGCGCAATCCCACCGTGACCCAGCGCGTGTACTGGGCCGTGGCCGAAGGGATCGTGGCCTCGGTGCTGCTGGTGGCCGGGGGGCTGGGCGCGCTGCAGGCGGCGGCGATCAGTGTCGGCCTGCCGTTCTCCATCGTGATGCTGATCATGATGGTGGGGCTGTACCGTTCGCTGCAGCAGACCGAGGCGATCACGCCCAGCCGCTATCAGCGCGAAGCCCCTCCCCCGCACACGTTGTTCGGCTACACCGAAGACCTCGACCACAAGATCCGCTAGGAGGCATCGATGTCACAGGTGGCACTGCTGGGCTGCGGGCTGATGGGAACCCCCATGGGCCTGCGGCTGATGGAGGCGGGGTTCCCGTTGCAGGCGTACAACCGTACGCCGGCGCGGGCCGAGGATCTGGTCCGCGCCGGCGCGACCGTGTATTCGACCCCCGACGGGGCGGTGCAGGGGGCGGACTGGGTGGTTCTGATGCTCAGTGATGCACGGGCCATCGAGGCCGTGCTCGCCGATCTTTCCCCGGGAACGGTCGACGGGCGCTGTTTCATCCAGATGGGCACCATTCTGCCGGCCGAGAGCCGGGTCCTGGGCGAGCGCGTGCGCGCGGCGGGCGGTTGCTACGTGGAGGCCCCGGTGCTGGGGTCCATCCCCGAGGCGCGGGAGGGCCGGCTGCTGATCATGGCCGGCGCCGAGCATGACGTGGACGTGGAGCGGGCCGCCCCGGTGCTGGAAGCGCTGGGCAGTACCGTCCGGCACGTGGGTGCGACCGGCCAGGGGGCGGCGCTGAAGCTGGCCTTCAATCAGCTGATCGCCAGCCTCACGGCGGCATTCTCCCTGAGTCTGGGGCTGGTGCGGCGCGAGGGCGTGGAGGTCGACACCTTCATGGAGATCCTGCGCGAAAGCGCCCTCTACGCACCCACCTTCGACAAGAAGCTGGACAAGATGTGTTCGGGGGACTTCGGCACCGCCAACTTCCCGGTCAAGCACCTGCTGAAGGACGTGCGCCTGACCCATCAGGCAGCCGCCGACGCGGGGCTGTCCGATCCCTGGTTGCCATTGCTGGCGGATCTGCTCGAACAGGCCGCCGATCGGGGGCTGGGCGATGCCGACTACTCGGCCATCTATTCGTCCATCGTGCCGGAGGCCGGCAACCGCAGCTGACCCGCGTCAGCGCACTTCGGCGAGCAGCTGCTGTGCCATGCGATCGGCCTGCGAGCCGTAGCCGCCGCCGAACAGGTGGTCGTGGTTGAGGATGTGGTACAGGTTGTACAGCGTCCGGCGGGTGGCATAGCCCGGATCCAGCGGCCGCTGTTCGGCGTAGGCCGCGAAGAAGTCCCGCCCGGGGTGGCCGAACAGCTCCATCATCGCCAGGTCGGCCTCCGGGTCGCCGTAATAGGTGGCCGGGTCGAACAGCGTCGGCCGGCCGTCGCCGAGGAAGTCCCAGTTGCCGCTCCACAGATCGCCGTGCAGCAGGGACGGCTGCGGGCGGTAGTCGGTGAAGAAGCCGTCCAGGCGTTCCTCCAGCTCGGCCAGGGTGTCCAGACGCCCGCGTGGGGCCCCGCGGTCGCGGGCCAGGCGACGCTGGAATCCCAGGCGCTCCTCGCGATAGAAATCCACCCAGTCCGCATGCGGCCGATTGGACTGCGGCGTGGATCCGATGAAATTGTCCTCGTCGAGGCCGAAGCGGCTGGCGGTATGCCCGTGCATGTCCGTGATGCCACGCGCCAGCGCCACCGCGTCGCGCGGGCCGCCCAGGTCCAGGTCCTCGATGATCAGGAAACGGGCGCCGGCAGCCTCGCCGGTGCCGATGACCTCCGGGATCTTGAGCACCTCGCAGCGCTGCAGTTCGGTCAGGCCACGGGCCTCGGCGGCGAACATGCCGGCGTGGTCGCCGCGGTTGAGCTTGACGAAGAAGCGGCGGCCGTCGGTGCCCTCCAGACGCAGGGCCTGGTTGATGGAGCCGCCGGAGCGCGCGCTGCGGCCTGTCGCCTCGAACGGCACTCCGGTATGGTCCGTGATGCACCGGCCCAGGGCGGCGGTCAGGTCGTCGTCCCGTGCGCTGCTTCGCGTCATGTGTCTGTCTCCCGTGGCGGATGTGGCTGACAGGTTAACCACTACACACCCCGAACGTCAGGAGTCCCGAGATGGCCTTCCGCAAACTGGAACCGCTGTGCGACAAGATCGGGGCGGAGCAGATCCGCGCCGTGATCGACGAGTTTTACCGCCGGGTGTCGGCCGATCCGCGGATCGGGCACCACTTCGAGCGCATCGAGGATTTCGAGGATCACGTACGGCGGATCAGCGATTTCTGGTACCAGAACCTGGGCGGGCGCCTGGAACAGCCACCGACCATCGACATGGTGGGCAAGCACGCGCCGCTGAAGCTGACCGAAGACGACCTTCAGGCGTGGATGGAGCACTTCCGCGCGACCACCGACGAGATGCTGGATCCGGCGCACGCGAAGGAATGGCAGCAGCTGGCCGAGGGTATCGCCAGCCGCATGCGTCAGGACATCCTGACCGGCTGAGGCGGCGTCAGCAGGGGTCCGCGCCGCCGCCGGGAAAGCCGCAGTAGCCGCGATTCAGGGCGATGTCGTCCCCGCCGTGCACCTCGCGCAGATGGGCCTGACGGGCCTCGGCCAGGTGCGATTCCGCGGTGACCGGGTACAGCAGGCTGGCCATCGACGGCGGTTCCTGGCCGAGACGCACGGCGTACAGGATGCGGTAGGCGTACACCCGGCGGATGTACTTGCGGGTCTCGGAGAACGGGATCAGTTCCGCCCAGATGTCCGCATCCAGGGTCTCGCCGTCTTCCGGCAGCCATTGCCGGACCCGGTGGGCCCCGGCGTTGTAGGCGGCGGTGGACAGCAGCCCGTGGCCGCCGAAGCGCTCCTGATTGCGCCCCAGATAATAGGTGCCCAGCCGCGCGTTGTTCGCCGGGTCGAGGATGTCCCAGTCGGAATTGACCTGCACGCCGGCGGCCGAGGCGATGTTGCGCCCGGTGGCCGGCATGATCTGCATGATGCCCAGTGCGCCCGCGTGTGAACGCACGTCATGCAGGAATGCGCTCTCCTGGCGCGCGACCGCCATGGCCCAGGCCGGATCAATGCCCTGATCGCGGGCGCCGGCAACGATCAGATCGTCGAAGGCCAGCGGAAAGCGCAGTTCGACATCGTCCCACTGGCGTGCGCGGGCCACGGTGAAGATCGCCCGGTCGTGCCAGCCCCATTCGGCGAACTCGTGTGCCGCGGCCACCCGCTCGTCGTTGTCCATGCGCGCGACCGCGTGCTGCCATTCGCGCCGCGCTTCGGCGTGGCGATCCAGCCGCAGCAGTTCGCGCATCCGCAGCATCGCGGGCTGGTTGCGCACGCGCACCCGCAGGCCGTTGTCCAGATCCGCGCGCCGATGTCCGATACGGTAAGGCTGCCCGATCCGGTCGGCGGCGAGAAACCCGTGGAAATTGCGTTCGGTGGCGGCCCGCTCGTAGTGATCGCGGGCGCTGTCCGCATTGCCCAGGGCCTCTTCGGCGCGCGCGAACCAGTAGCGCCACTGGGCCTCTTCGCGGGTCTCGCGCGGCATGGCGCGGACCGCGTCGCGCACGGTTTCCCAGTCCCCCGCCCGCAGGGCCACGCGTACCTGCCACTGGCGCAGCTGGGCGTCGAAGACCTCTTCGTCCAGTCCGGCGAGGAACTCGGGGGCCTCGTCGCGGTAGCGCACCGCCAGGCGCAGGCCCAGGGCGTGGGCCACCGCGTTGCGGCCGTCGCTATCCAGGGTCGCCGGGCCGTTCGCGGCCCGCTCCTGCCAGGCGTCCAGGGCGGCGTCCAGGTCGGAACGGACCCAGCGTTTCCAGGCGTCTTCGGCCATGGGGCCGGCCTGCGGGTGGTCGTCGGCGTCGAAGTCGGCCTCCGCGACCCGGGCCGGCCGTTCCCGGAGGTCGAGCCAGCGTTCGGCCCAGGCTTCGTCGTCACGGTCGAGGTAGCGGCGCAGGTAGCGGGCCAGCCCGGTCTGGCCGGCGTCCATGGCGAGGGCGAAGCGCTGCATCGCCAGTTCACTGGTCAGGCCGTCGGCATCCCGCCAGGTGTCCAGAGCCGGGTCACAGGCCGAGGGCCGCGAATGGCCGTGCAGCCAGATCGACTCGATGTCCTCCAGCGCGGCGTCGTCCTCGCCTCGGTCCAGCAGGGCCTGGCGGCGATGGCAGTCCTGGGTCACCCCCATGGAACGCTGGTCGTCGACCATCTCCAGCAGGGTATCCCATTCGGATTCCTCGCCGAGATGGCGCAGGTAGTTGGCGTACAGGCGGTCGGCCAGCGGGGTATCGCCGTGATGCTCGAGGAATTCCCGCACCGCGTCGGGTTCTGCCCGCCCAAGGTCACGGGCGAGGCGGCGGTAGTCGAGATACGGCGCGAGGGGGTAATCGGCCAGGGTCTCGCGCGCGCGCTCGAACGCCTCGGTGTTGCCGCGGTTGAGCGCCCGTTCGGCGGTGACGAACAGGCCGCGCTCGAAGGCGTAGCGAGTTTCTTCCGCGCCGGAACCGGAGTCCGCGGCAGAAGGGCCGCCGACCAGCAGGGTCAGGGTCATGGCGAGGACCATGCCGGGGGTGCCGGCGATCAGCCGCTGACGAATGCGCATGCCTGTGTCTCCTGAGCCTCCGCGTATTCCACCATCATCCGTCAGGTCCGGCGGGCTGGCAATCCCCGCGCCCGCGTTTTGCGCGGCATGACGCGCAATGCCGCCCGATCAGCCGGAAAGCAGCAGGGTCTCGCCGCGGGCCAGCCCGTCGAGGGTCCAGGAGGCGACCCGGTAGCGCACCAGGCGCAGGGTCGGATGGCCGACCGCCGCGGTCATCCGCCGGACCTGACGGTTGCGCCCTTCGTAAAGGGTGATCGCAAGCCAGCGGGTGGGGATGTGGCGGCGAAAGCGCACCGGCGGGTCGCGTTCCGGCAGGTCCGGCGGGTCCATACGGTCGACCTTCGCCGGCAGGGTGAGTCCGTCGCGCAGTTCGACCCCGGTGCGCAGGGCCTCCAGCGCGGCCTCGTCGGGCTCGCCTTCCACCTGCACCCAGTAGGTCTTGCCCGCGGAGTCGGGGTCGGGGCGGGTGATGCGGGCGTTCAGAGCGCCATCGTCGGTGAGCACCAGAAGGCCCTCGGAATCGCGGTCCAGACGTCCGGCCGGGTGCACGCCGGGCAGGTCGATGTAATCGGCCAGGGTGGGACGGCCCTCGCGGTCGGTGAACTGGCTGAGCACGCCCCAGGGCTTGTGGAACAGAAGAATCCGGCTCATGCCCTCAGTCGCAGCGCAGGGTCACGCGGTCGGCGAAATGGCGTCCGAGGTTCTCTTCGGGTTCGGCGCCGTAGTCGAGCGCCATGGCCCGCGCGACCATCGCCGGGTCGGGCCGTGGCCGGTCGACCTCGGCCCCGCATTCCGGTGCCCCGCGCACCCGCGGAGGGCGTTCATCGGGGTGCAGGATCTCGATGAAATAGGTGGGATCAAAGACGCGGTAATCCACCGGCGTCCGCGCCGGGTCGGGTGCACCCTCGAGCGCCAGGGTGAAGCGGTATTCCAGGGTGTCTCCGTCCTTTTCCATCCGCGCCTCGCCCTCCGGGCGCACTTCGATCGCGTGGCCCTCGGCCTCGAAGTGCGTGTACCAGTCGTATTCCTCCAGATTGTCGAGGATCTCGCGCGCCAGCGCGTTCAGGCGCTCGGCGTCGCTGTCGCCCTCCTGATGGGCCAGGGCGTCCTCGTGGAGGTATTCGGAGTACATCGGGTCGAATTGCCACAGGTGATGCATGCGCACCAGCTGGCCGGAGTCGTCGCGCTCGAAGTCGACCTCGAGATCGATCCAGGCGTGCGGATGGGCGGCTGCGGTGCCGGGCAGGCCGGCCGTCGCGGCCAGCAGCGGTAATGCGGCAAGGCGCGTCGCCAGGCGCGGTTGAATGCGGACCGGGTTCATGCCGGGATGGCCTCCGGGGTCGGGGCGGCCACATGCAGCAGCCGCTCGTGGTAGTCGGGGTGCACGCCGAGGTCATGCAGCCGGGCGTGTATGTCACTGACCGGTCCGCGCGGCTGCAGTTCGGCGGGCAGATCGGAACCCCGGGGGAGTCCCGGGAGGTCGTTCACCAGACCGGTCAGCCGGCGCGACAGACGCAGGCGTTCGGGATCGGCGGCGATCGCCTGCGCGAGGGCGGTGGCGCGGCGCAGGTTGCAGCGGCGAACCGCGTCGGGATCGGCAAGTACGCTTTCCAGGTCGCCCAGGCGGCGCAGGATGCGGGCCGCTCCGCGGGGGCCCAGGCCGTGGATCCCCGGGATGTTGTCGCTGCGGTCGCCGGCCAGCGCCAGCAGGTCGGCCACCTGGTCGGGGCGCACGCGCAGGCGCTTCTCGAGGGCCCGGCGATCCATGGGCCGGCCGCGTTCCGGGTCGTGCAGGTGGTCCCGGTCGCCGAGGATGGTCTGTGCCAGATCCTTGTCGGCGCTCATCACCGCGACCGGCAGCCCCGCCGTGCGCGCGTTGCGGGCCAGGGTGGCGATCAGATCGTCGGCCTCGTATTCGGGGTGTGAGAAGCGGGCCAGCCCGAGGGCGTCCAGCAGCTCGCCGATCCGCTCGAACTGAGCCCGCAGTTCGGGGGGTGCCGGCGGACGATGGGCCTTGTACCCGGGGTCGAGGCGGTGGCGGAAACCGCGCCGCAGCGAGGTGTCGAAACAGAAGCCCAGCGGCCCCGGGGCACGCCGTGGCAACCACTGGCACAGGGAGTGGACGAAGCCGTGCAGCGCACCGCCGGGCCGGCCCTGCGGGTCGGGGTCGAGGCCGCGCGCGAACCAGGCGCGGAACACGAAGATGCTGGTGTCCACGACCGTGCAGGTCGGACACGGGGCGGGTTCACTGCAGGCGTTCAAGATCCTTCCGGATGCCGGCGATGGAACGCTCGAGATCCGCCTGTTCGTCGGCCTGGAGATCCAGTTCCACGATGCGTTCCATGCCCCCCTGGCCGAGGATGCAGGGGACGCCGGTGGCGACATCGCGCTGGCCGTATTCGCCGTCCAGCAGCGCGACCGTGGGCAGGACCCGGCGCCGGTCGAGGGCGATCGCCTCGACCATCTCGGCGATCGCCGCGGCCGGGGCCGCATAGGCGCTGGAGGTCTGCTTGAGGGCGAGGATCTCGGCGCCGCCGTGGCGGGTGCGCTCGACGATGGAGTCGAGGGTTTCGCGGTCGAGGAACCGGTCCAGCGGGATGCCGTTGACATGCGAGTAGCGCAGCAGCGGGACCATGGCGTCGCCATGCCCGCCCAGCACCAGGGCCTGGATGTCGTGCACCGACAGGCCGGTCTCCAGCGCGATGAAGGCGGCCATGCGCGAGGTGTCCAGCACGCCCGCCTGGCCCATGATCCGGTCGCGGCTCCAGCCGGTCTGCTGCGCCGCGCGCCAGGTGAGCACGTCCACCGGATTGGAGACCACCAGCAGGCGGCTGTCGGGGGCGTGGCGCCGGACCTGGTCGAGGATTTCGTCGAGGATCGCGACGTTCTTGTCGAGGACATCGGAGCGCGACATGCCCGGCTTGCGTGGCAGCCCGGCGGTGATGATCACCAGTTCCGCACCGGCGATGACGTCCGCCTCGTGGGAACCGGTCAGGCGGGTGTCGAAGCCCAGCAGGGGCGCGGTCTCCTGGATATCCAGTGCGGCCCCGGCGGCGGTCCCTTCATGGACATCCAGCAGCGCGATCTCGCGGGCGAGGTCACGGCGGGCAAGGAACTGCGCGGTGGATTCCCCCACCCGCCCGGCTCCGACGATGGCGATCTTCTGCATGGCCTGCGCTCCTCGGACTGTGTGTTCAGGTTCGCGCCACGCCGCTGTCGCGGGCCGCCCGGGCCACCGCCTCCGGGATGGTCTCGATCAGGCGCGGATCGAACGGCGTGGGCAGGATGTAGTCCGGTCCGAACTCCAGGTGGTCGCGGCCGTAGGCGTCCAGCACGCTCTGCGGCACCGGTTCGCGCGCCAGGTCGGCGATCGCGTGGGTGGCCGCGACCAGCATGGCGTCGTTGATGCGCCGGGCGCGCACGTCCAGCGCCCCGCGGAAGATGAACGGGAA
>LKMJ01005859.1_pt1 | contig 11611 bp, 18 predicted proteins | sample 643391 | NCBI WGS metagenome assembly LKMJ01 (sample SAMN04112250, study PRJNA286221) | soda lake metagenome | biome: soda lake; feature: Kulunda Steppe; material: water; isolation source: sample PL-Br10 brine of Picturesque Lake | place: Russia: Kulunda steppe | collected 2010-07
CTAGCATTACTTACCGCGTCTTCATCGTCGGTTATGTAATACGTTAAATCCAATGTTTCTCCAATGCTAATCGTTTCATCTGTCATTATAATTATATATATACATTTATAACTATAAATGTTTTTTTGTAATTAAAATACAAATAATTTATTTAAAAAATTATTACGATTCAATCAAAAACGGTTATTAATCAATCTGATTGAATGCGTAGTTTTTTACTTTCAAATACTTCTAACATATCATCTACACTTGTATTTTCCCATTTGACTGTGATTTTATTATTATCCGTAGGTTTTTCAGGGCACTCTTCTTCTGTTACATGATTAACTTCATGGCTTTTAGAATGCGTTTTGTGTGCTGCAAGTGCGGATTTTGAATAACTCCACGAATTACACATAGAACAAGGATACACTGAATGTGGTGAAGCTTTCATGTATCGTTTTAGTTTCGTGACAATTAAATTTTCATCAAACGACAAAGATGCAATATAGTCACGGTTGTAACAAGACACGTCGGGCAAGTTAAGTCTAAATGTTTCAAACTTACCGCGTGAAATACCTGTTTCTTTAATAACTTCGGTTAGTCCTGCGTCTGGATTATCAATCCAATACAGTAGCACTTTTTTCTGATTTTCATTGGATGGAATAATAGGCGAGCAAGTATTGTTTGATACAACATTTTCTACGTATTCATCTGTCAACTCATCCAATGAAACAGACATAAATCTCTGGTATCGGTTTCGTTTGAACGTAATAACATCTTTTACATCTTCGGCTGTTGGCTCATCTGTTCTTTTCTGAGCTACCCGGTATGCATTGATGATAATCTTTTCATTTTTATTTGCCGTGAGTGTTTTATCATCTGAAATGTTGTATTCATGGCCTGATTTCACAGCTTTCATACGAAGACGTTCACGTTCATGAAGTACACGCTTTGTGTCTTCAGACATTTCATCAATCACTTCATGCGAATTCACACTAGTATAACTTGTGAGTTTACGAATATTGAATCCGCTTCGTGAGTGCTTTTCAATATCTAAGTGTGGAAATCCGAGACAAGCTGTAAATACTGTTGCTTTATCACTGCTATCGTCGTAACAAATATTGGATTGAACACCAACTTTCGTGTGATGTTCGGGGTCAACAACAAGATATGGGAAAAATCCTGTTTTTTTGTTTGGATAGCCTTTGTGTTCGGATTTTTCACTGTTGGCAACTTTCCGGTGTAGTTCATCTTTACGGTTTGCTGTAAGTCGGTCTTCGACGGAATCGGTTAGAGTTTCAACGAATCTCATTTTTTAGTTTCCCTTACCAACTGAGTTATATCAATTGGTGTCTATCAATACATACAGGAGATGTATATTAAACTCTTTTCATCTGAAATAGCTAATAATACATTTAAGAAAATGGATGTATCTATTGTTTTATAAAATTATATTGTTTAAGTCGTAAAAATACGGTTAGTCAGAACTGAATTTTTCTTTAGAACCAAATTTCTTTTTAGAATCACTGTATGCCCAAAATGCAGCGATTAGGTGAATAATAGGGATGAGGATAAACCCAAAACCTAGTAGAATTGTCATGAAGTATAGTGGGAGACCTACGAATAAGTACCCAATTGTAATGAAGAATCCTTTTAGGAATTGGAAATTTATTAGCATGTGGCCTGCCCCCGGCATAATCATGGACGCGAACGCGGCTAGGATTGCTCGTACCATACTAATAGATTTTATTGCTATGTATGTAAAGATTACGAAATAGATTTACTTAAAATATTAAGCTAAATCCTGTTACAAAGGCAAATGTTAGTGTTGTATGATACATAAATGTAGATATATATGAAACGATTATAAATTTATGTGTCGGATATTGATTTTTACCGGCAACAATAGAAGCTAATCCTCTAACACCTGTCGTAACATTACCTACAAATATTGTAGCACTCATATTATTTGAAAATTTATTAAATAATTTGTTTTTATATTTACTAAATCCCCCCTCGTCGTTATTTTCTGATATATTTTTAATTCTTTCTGGAAGATATTTAGAAAATCTATTATTTGGATTTTTACAGTGTGAAAAAATAACAAGTTCTCCCGATGTTGTAGCTATTGCTGTTATCGTGCAAAGAAGTATTATAGATTCTAGTGTAGTATATCCAAATAAAATAGCGTATGTTGATATAGTCATGATTGCGGGGAGTGGTTTTCCGATTAATAGACCTTTAGATAATAGTATTAATAATACAATACTTAGTCCAAACTCCGCAATCATATTTTCAATAAACAATTCGATTTCTAACACTATTATTTATATATCAATATAGATAATTAAATGTTCCGACTATTAATTTTGTTCATAATTAACATAATTTCGTACTTTGTTATGATTACTTGTATTATAGTATAAATATTCATATCTATCCAATTTATGTATTATGTCTGAATCATATAATTTATTAATATATTTTTTACGGTTAGGTCCCGTATTGAATGTTATTCTATTTGTTAATATACTTAATGTATGTCTATCAATTTTTTGAAGTTGATTATAATATCTTAAAGATATACAAATTCCTAATTTATAACGACGAGCATTTGATAAAATATTTTTTATATTATTGTAATTATAATTTTCATAATTATTAATAAACAAGAAATGTCCATTTTCAATAGTAACGTTCGTTTGAATAGAATTCCATATTTGATTTAAGAAAAATTGTGAAATTAATTTTTTTGACTTTATGTTTTGTAATTTAGATAAATCTAAAAGTAATATTTTATTATTTTTTAGTGAGTTATAAATATTAAAATTATTACCGGATATAAATTTTTCTACAGTTTCATTTTCAATCCATGAACATAAAATATCATATATTTTGGGAAAAATTTTATCATCTTGATTTTTAAATCTGTTTATAAAAACATCTTCAAAATTATTATTCTGAATGAATTTATATGCATTATTTTTACTTTGGAAGATATTTGCGGCGTCTCTTATTTTATATATTTTTTTACTTTGTATAAATTTTAATATAAAATTATAAATTATATTATGTATTCTTTTATTATTGTTATTTAGTTCATTTTTTAATTTTTCTGTTATAGATGTAGCTATATTATTAATCATGTGATTATATTCAGGATTTAATTTATCAATCGGACAATTTAAAATATTAAATCCATATTTTAATGATGTTGGTTCTATATACATTATATTATCGTGTTTTATATCCTCTAATAATTTATTGATATTGTTTCCTGTGAAGTCTATTATTGTTAAACCGTGTCCATCATCTATAATTTTCTTTTGAATATTTTGTTTTAATGTATTTTTTCCGTATCCTTCATCTCCTGTTAATAACAACCCTTTGTATAAATCATTCGTAGATAGTTCTGCATTTATCATAATAGTTAATATTTATTTTAATACATATAAATCAAATGGAAATTTACTATGTATATGTAGTAAAAAATTTATTTTTACTATATTTAAATAGTATATTACGAAATACTAATATACCTATTACGACTATCCATATATAATGATTGAAGAAGCTGAGATGTTGTATGATGGAAGAAGAAAAGCTGTTAAAAAAGGAGAGTTAAATTTGAATGAATTCTCATATGATGTTACAGATACCGAGAAAAATTTAATAGCTGAAATTATACCAAATGAATATACATTTCTTAAAAGTACAAAATCACAATTAGTATTTAAAAAAGATAGTGAAATTTTTAAATTTGCAAGATTTGGGTGTGGTGATGAGTTATATGATGGAATTAAAGTAAATAAAAAAGAAGTAAATATCGCACAGAAATATTATTCAAAAAATATATTTTCTTATCCTGAAGAATTTTCTCAATATTTATTTAAAACAAAATATGTAGAACCGTTACACAATATAGACTTACCGCCATCTAAGAAAACAAGTGCTTTCTGTTATGTAACTGATGTTCTTGATGAAATAGATGAAGTAAATGCATTTAAATTAAAACGTTCACAGGTTGGATATAATGAGGAAGAAAATAATGTATATGTTCTTTATTATGGTCACTTAGTTGAATGATATACTGTATGTATTATTTTTAATTATTAACCGTTAAAATTAGAGCACCCGTTTCGACCAGTTGTAAATTAATACATCAAATTAGTAAATTAACATTATATATACTAGTAATACTTAATATTAAAATAAGAATTGATACAATGTAATATCGGTGTTTTTGTTTGATTAATTGTGCTACGCCTAATACTATAACTAGAATAATAAATAACAATGCAGAAAACAGTACCGGACCCATAAATGAAATGGCAGAACCAAATATAAATTCATTTGTGATTAAACCATGATTTGAAGCTGTAAATACTATAGATAATTTTACTAGCATTATTAATGATAAGATTAAATACAAAATTGTATCCATTGTGGAAGTATTAAACATATAGAAGAATTATTATTTAAAGACTATAAATTTAATTATTCATTGAATGGGTATTCTGAAGGTTCATATTTACCTGAATAATAACGGTACATTTTGTTTTCGTATTTTCGTGTTTTGAATTCTGCAGAATCTATTACAGTATGACCTTCGCCTACTGTACTTACAAATTCTATATTATCTCCATCCAAAGATTCTCTTAATTTACGTATTTTGTTAGGTCTTGTCTCGTAAATTTTTATTAAGGGATTAACGTGTACTTGTGCTGTACCTCTTTTACAAACTCTACAAGAATATATCCATACCCCTGTTTTAAACTCATAATCTTCTTCATCAAGCGTAAATGTTGCTTTATTAGATTCTTTTGGACCCATGTATTTCATACCTGAACCACAGCAACCACAAGCTATTCCAACATTAGGATGTACGGTTTTTGAATTTAATTTATCTTCAACCTTTTCTTCCACAGTGTAACTAGCATCTTCTATTTGAATATTATTTAATGCTTCTTTAAGTGTTAATTGGTCTGTCATATTCATAAGTAAATAAAGTAACCCTATATATTTATTCATTTGATGTTTATTATGCTCTAGCACATACAAATTGAAAAACGAAGATTTAATATATTATATAATCTATTATACAACATGTATGGAATGAAATCACGGGGGATTTGTACAACAAAATACCAAATAAGAATAAGATTGATTTTAATCCTAATGCTGTACTTCTTCATACACCGGGTGTTAACGTAGTAATGCTAGATAATGGAATTCCTATTTCTGTTCCTCATCACAGATTTGATGAAGTACAAGAAATCGTACAAGAAGAAAATCATATTCGTTCAGATGAATCATTAGAAATATATGTTATAGATGACTATCTTACATCTCCTGAAGAAATAAAAACAAGTCTGATTGCTAATAATGAAACGTATCTTTATGAAAAAGAAGATGAGTCATTTGTGTTTTGAGTTTTAAATCAGAACATAAAAAATTCATTTATAAGAAAGTCTATTTCTCCTAAAGAAGATAATGTTTTGATTGAATTTTTGAGGAGTAAAATGACATTTATTTCGAAAAAATCTCTTAAAAATTATATTGAAGAAGGTACCGTATATAGACTTACAACATTAGATAAAAGTGCACGCGGATTATATTCTGGAACCAATAAAAATCCATATTGGGATTAAGTAATCTTGTATTTGTTATCTGACGTTTTTTGTACACTATCGTCATTTAACAGATAAACTAAATATTTATTTACTTTTGGTACAGAAATATCTATATTGTTTGCTAATTCGTCTAAGGTTTGAGGTCCATTTTCTTGTAGACTTGAAAATATTACTTTTTTGAAAATATCTTCTGATTTTTCGGATTTAATTTTATCTTTGTTTATGAAAGTTTGGAATAAAACTTCATTTTCGCTATACTCTGTAATTTTCATATTTCGAATAATATTTGAAATTTCTTCTTTATCATGATTCGTAGCATTATGTACGGCTGTAAATAAATGCATATAAATTGGATTTTTAGCTCCAATTACATCAAATAAATTCGCGTCTTTTTCATTTATATATTTTGAAGCATTTATTTTATTTCTCGATAACCATATAGAAATCTCAACTTTTTCTCTATATGATTTAATATATCCGCGATTAAAAAATCCGTTATCCATACATATACGTAATCTTTGGTCGTGTGGGTTATCAAAATCAATATTTAAAGAATTTATAATTTCATTTGAAGTACAGAAAGACAAATTTTTATCTTTACTTGAAATCTCCATATTTAATGTAATTTGGGTTTTTGACTACTTTAACCTTTTGTTCAAATTTTTAACTAGTCAGATTTTTCTGATATGGATATATTTGTTTCATGTCCATCATATGTGGTTTTTACTCTATACCATTTATTATTTTCAACTTCTTCGAAATCATCGATTACATTTTCTTCCTCATTAAATTCACTAAAGTCCCAGTTATGAATTACAGAATCAGGAATACAATTTTCAGATATAGATATATCTTGTATTCCATTATCCATTAATTTATTTATAGATATATTATTAATATTGAAAGAATCTCTATCGGATTTTAATATATTTGTATTTTTATTTTCTCTTAGAATTTTGGCAGCTAAATAATCACTATCATTCTTCGGATGAACTATGATGAAATCATCATTAATAGATACAATCTCACCTTTCATAATGGTTATCATACCTTTTTTTAAAGAAACGAAATCTCCAATATTTAACATATTTTAATATAGTATCTTTGATTTATATATCTTTTGATTATTTTTTACTAAAGACTTGTCTTATTCTTCTTTGAGATGGTCCAATTACATTATACGTTGTAAAATGACCATGATGGTCTACGTGTCCATCATCATTTAAATATGTCATACCGACAACGACTTCAAATTCTCGTATACCACCGTAATCTTCAGGTTCCATTTCATATGCTTGTTGTTTAACTTTTTCTTTATCAACATTGACGGTATAATAATCTTTTATATCTTGAAGAACATCCTCTTTTGGTTTAATGTATTTATCTGTAGTATCTAAATTATTTTCAGATATACTTTTTAAAACGGTGTTTAAGAAAGTAAATCCAATTTCCATACTATCCGTTCTTGTATCATACCATGCTTTTATTTCAACAGATGGATAACTCATTGTATAATAGTTATATTCGTACAATAAAAAGACTGCGTAATTTTAGTTTTTATAATCTTCAATAATTTGTAAAGCTTCTTTTTCACCGTCTTTATTAGTTTGAGATGAACGACCCACAATTTCAATATTTCTATTTTCTTGTACATCATTTATTAACTTTTCAACTTTTGTTAAAGTTGACGAACCTCTATATATTTTTGTTTCTCCATTAGCCATCATTGGTGAATGTATCGCAGACCCATATCCAATATATCCATTTTTTGTATTACGAATCCATTCAAAATCACCTGTAAACTTATTTGTATTTCGTGTATCTATAATGATTCCTTCTATATTTTTTTGTGTTAATTCTTCAGCTTGAGGCATATATAAACATAGTTGTATTCACACTATATAAGTTTCTATATTTATTCAATGAAAATCGTAGCTGTTAAGTATAATTGGGTATTGTATACAAATACAGCAGAAAGCAAGTGTAGCCAAGCTAGGCCAAAGGCGGTGCACTTAAGATGCACTCTCGAAGGAGTCCATAGGTTCGAATCCTATCACTTGCATAATTATGACGCTATCAGAAACAGAAAAATTTAAGAAACGTGCACAGATATTGTATATCGTATCTATGACTATACTTTTCTTTATAGCTTCACTTTTGATGATTATAAATCATACTGGCGTAGCTTAAAATTTTATTTTGATATAATTTGAACAGAATAATAGTTTTTAATATTTCGGATTCATTATCTTTAAAATTTCTCAATACTATATATTTTAGTATAGGTCAAAACGAAAAGTCTATACACAACCGTTTTGTATATAAATATATGACATGGTTTCATATTAAATTTGCAACTGTGAGTGGAAAACCTGATGAATACGTTCGAGCAGATTCTATAGAAACGGTGCAAGAATTTTTATATAATTATTATGCGAATTCTTCTTCATTTGCTATTACAAAAGAAGATATTAATAATATAAAGTATAAACCAATTGACGCGTCTAAAAGTGAAATAAACAATATGATTAAAGATAATATACTCGTGTCTAGAGCTATAGATTTAACAGAAAACGGAACTGTATATAAGCCACAAAGTACAAAAGAAGAATACAATATATTTAGGAAAAATTAATATGTAGGATTTAAAGCCATATCTATTGTTTCTTGTACAAAACTTAAATCACGTATAAATCTATCATGACTTTCTACTTGCTTAATTATATTATCGATTTCTAATTGAGCATCCATTAAATATTCTCTTGAACTATATTCTTTATTTTCAACTTCTAAATCATGCGTTATATCAGACATTATTGCAGCTACGGTTGACCTATTGTGGTTGATGTTTGATTCTTCTAAAGCAATTGTGACATAAGCATTTGATTTTGCATATGACGATAGAACTTCGTCATTTTTTAATAAACTTTTAGGATAATTAGGAAATTCTAAATCTGTTAAACAGTCCCATCTCATATATAGTATAAATAAAAGATATGGTAAATATCTATTCTTTTATTATCACGTCAGAATTATTTTCAACTAATATATTACCCATTGTGTCTCGCAAAGCATATTCGTTGGTGTAATACTGATAATATTTTCCCCATGTATTTGTTTTCTTAAGTATTTTATTTTGTTTAGGAATTTCTTTTTTTAAATCACTTATTAATTCATCTGTTTGTTTTATATAATCTTCTAAAGTTACAACCGTATCATCTGTAGCTACAAGAGCCATATTACCTTTATCTTGTTTTAATTTTTTCATACCCAAATAAAATTCATCTAAATTTTCTTTTTCTCGTGCGAATTGTGCAATTTTTTCAAGATTTTTATAATAAGTTTTTCCTATATTTGTAAATACACAATATGACCATAAATAAATTTGTTCTAATAAAACACATGATGTATTATATATTAAAAATACAAATATAAGTTATGTCTAAAGATAAAATTACATCACGCCGACATTTTATAGCTGCGGGTGGTGCCGGGTCTATATCTGTATTAAGTGGTTGTATATATAACCAATCAATAAAAGATATATCAGCTGATATAGCAAACGATACACATAAATCAGCATCATCAAAATTAATAAATTATAAAAATATTAATGTATCTTTGTTTCAAACAAGAAAAATTTATAATACAAATAGATTTTTGAATGGAGCATCCCACACATTAAAACTTTGTAAAAATTATATTGAAAAAGAACTATCTAAAATAGGTCAAGATATACAAATAAATGTTAAGATTATTGAAAGTCCCGTAGAACTAGATACAGATAATACAGGTCGAAGTGCTTATCATGATTGGCAAAAACATTTTCAAGATAATATACCTATAGAACATAAATCAAGAGATTCAAATTTACTTATTAGTAATATACGGAATGATGAGCAAATTTCTGGTGTTGCAGAAAAACCATGTTTATGCCATCTTAGAAGTTCAACAGCTATGACATTTAATTCAATTGATTTAGCGTGGTATGAGGATACAAAAATTCGTAAGGATATAGAATATTTGGAAGGTCACCTAAGTACAATATCAACAGTTCTTCACGAAGTCGGACATAATCTTGGATTTAAACATAATATGGGTTATGGATGGTATGATGAAGGGGAAAATATAATTAAATCTACACCTATGTTGTCTTTATATATAAACAAAATGAGGTACGCGGGTGAAAATAATTACTTTGGAGATAGAATTGTTAATCCTGACAACTATGATGTACCTATCAAAAAAGTTCCTTATTTGAATCCGAAATTAAGTCATGATAATGTCGAATATGAATTTATAAATGATTAATATGGTTCATATTCTTCTCTCTTCTTTTTAATTTCTGCATCTGCGATTCTAAATCCATTATCTGTTAATTCTAGAATTCCTTCCATAGCGTAATCGCTGCCCAATTGAACTGCGTTAACATGATATGAAATCGTCATAATTGTCTCATCAACTTTTAGAAGTTGATAACAATTAATTCTCCCATCATTCATTTTTTGGATATATTTATTTTCCATAAGTTCTTCTGCATCTTTGACGATTTCTACATCACCGATATTTACTTCTTTACGTTCTTTTACGGAAGCAGAATCCGCAATAACCATATTATTCATTTTTACTCCAGAACAAGAAATCTCACGACCTCTAAGTTCTTGCCAAAGAATGTGGACCGGATATTTAGTGTCGAGACATTCAAAAGCTTCTTCTCGAAGTTTTTCTACCATTTTAATATTTGCAGATTCTAAAACAGGATGTTGAATCACAACAGTCCTTGTTTCGATACCATCTGAATTTTTAACAATAGGAACGAGACTATCTTCTGTTGAATCTACGTCACTTTCGGTAACTGTAAGTTTGTTATTATTTACAGGAAAGTAAACTAGTTGGTCAGATTCAATTTCTGCAACCTCAATAACTAAAGTATAACCGATATCATCAATATTTTGTTCTCTGAAATCACCTTCATAAATAAATCCTGAGTTTTCAGGATTAAATCCTACGATAACGCCATCAATTGATTCTTCGTTACCGTAAACCTCAACAGGTTCATACATACATCCAAGTACTATACAGATATACTTATAGCTTGTTATCTGGATTGGATATATAGAACGTGATTTAATTTGAAATCATAAGTTATAATAAGTCGGATTGCGTATTCTGTTATATGTCGAATCAGTTTTACCATGCTACAATCAAAGACTTGGGTGATACGATGACTTTTGATGAAGGTCATTATCATGAAAAAATTGAAGATGGTAAACCTATTCAAAATATAGTATCCGGCGAAAGCATAGGGTTTCAAAATAGTAATATTAAAGAATTTTGTGCGAGCAAAAATCCTGAATCTGCTGTTTTTGCTACTTTAAAAAACTATATTAATAAAACAGGAGATTGTGGAGGTTTTGGTATAAAAATACCTGTTCATGTTTATTTAATCAATCAAAAACCAGATGTGGATATTAGTAATTCAAATGTAGGTGATTTTTCTCTTATTGATGAAGTTAGATATCGAAATATTGAATCTCAAGGTATCAAATCAAAACGAATTTTCACAGTTGATATACCTGATGAAATATTAATAGATATTGAATTATCTTACCTTCCTTGTGGAGGGGGAACAGATGGTGTTATTGAAAATTGGGGAAATAAAGTCCAAAAAGGGATAAAACAGCAGATTGTATGTGGGAAATATCCTGAAGATATATCAACTGCATATAATGTAGAAAAACCTTCTGTTGAAGAATATTATTAAAGACATTCGATGTCTTTATAACTTCTTAATAAAGAAATATCCTCATAAGATAATAGGTGATATGGTTCAATTTTAGGTTTATATTTGAATAATGTATTTTCAATTGTATTATACGTATAAGGGAGCTTATCAGATGTATACACATCTCCACGTTCTATTGAATCCGGTTCGGAACGCATTGTAAATAAATCTGTATATATCCATCCATCATATACAGGTATTTCTACCCAAA
>LKMJ01005861.1_pt1 | contig 11609 bp, 12 predicted proteins | sample 643391 | NCBI WGS metagenome assembly LKMJ01 (sample SAMN04112250, study PRJNA286221) | soda lake metagenome | biome: soda lake; feature: Kulunda Steppe; material: water; isolation source: sample PL-Br10 brine of Picturesque Lake | place: Russia: Kulunda steppe | collected 2010-07
GGGTGGGCATGTGTGTGTGCGTGTGTGTGTGTGCGCGCACAAATGCGGACGCGCGCGCGCCACCAAGCACATGGTGGTGCTTGTGTGCCATAGTCTTCTTCCACTCACCTGCATGTAAGCCACATTCTTATCGCACTCCCCTTGGGATGCCCAGAGCTTGCACCTGGACTGCAAGCCACACATGAGGAGGACAGAAGCAGAAGCGTATGAGCTTGTGTCAGGGCCAACATGACCGAGGGGAGAGGCCCTTGGCACTTGTCAGGGCCAGCTTGATTGAGGAGACCACACGCCAAGAAAAGCACGCCCGCTGGCTGTGTGGTTGACACCAGCACCTGCAACGGTACAACCGCATGGCGCACCTTTGCAGACCATCTTGGGCAGAGGCCAAGCACGTGGTGCGGCAAGTCCAAAAAAAGGCTAACCAGAGGTTGAGAGCTGACACTGATGTCACCTCCGCCATCGTGACGTGGTTCTGCTGTTTGACCATGACTGGAGCTTAGGACTTGGCACAAAGAGAACATGCTGCCTGCCTGGGCAGTGCATGCCTTTTTGGGGCATACCAGCAGCACACACGTCCGCACAGACAACAGGGGCAGGCCTCCTGACACGACACGACTTTGGAAATGAGAACTCACACAGCGTATACGCTCATCGATATTTGCCTCAAGAGTCTTTGTACAGCATACATGCGGCTTACCTCAGAGTCCTTGCAATGGTAGTGCTTTTCTTCTTCCCCAATTTCTGACTGAACCTCCATGTAATGGGTGGTGGCCTGCGCCCGGACAGAGTTTTGACCAAGCCTGCCGTGCTAATCCTGCTAATAAGGTCTTGTGCTGCCTGCTTTGTACAGCGTTTCTCTCAAGCACTTGCAAGCTCTCGTTTTTGTTTCTGGACTTCAACAAACATCCCTGACGCAGCGCTTGCAAGGCACACAAGCCTACGCAAGCGGGCACAGAAATTTGCAGGGGTCCAAAGAGCAGCAGCGCCCCACAGTGAGATGCTTCCACCGCGTTTCCGCTGCAGGCTGCTCATGGCTGCGCCAGGCGCCCACCATGGTTGCGAAACTGGCGTGGTGGGGATCGCAGCCTCAACACTGCTGCGCTATGCTGCTTTGATTGGGGGACATGGGGGCCGTTGGGTGCGCATTGGGTGGCCCTGAATAGAAGGGCCCATCAAGGCTTATGCGCAAGCAGAGGCCATGAGGCCGTGCATGTAGCCATGCAATGAGAGTGAGAGCCTTCATGGTGCGAGGCATGGTTGCCCGGGCCAATGACCGGCAGGAACAGCGGCTCACAGAAGCAGCAACGCATGGGGCCTTGGGGTGGTGTGCATCCCGTGCCTGCAGCTGGGGAAATGAGCTGAGGCTGCAAGGCTCGTGCTCATGGCCTTGACATGCAGGCACGCGGTTGGGGTCGGTCCAAGACTGTTTATGTGGGATGGGCACGTTCGGGTGCAGGTCACGCACGCCTGATTGGTGAGGGCCTCACCATGGTGCACACGTCCAGCAGCTGCTGTGAAGGCGGGCAGTGCCTTAAGTGGAAGTCGCAGAAGGCGGCGTTGAGGGTCGTGACCGTCTCCAAGGACAGCAGGTCCCGGTAGTAGTCCGTCCCGCCCAGCTTGCCCTGCGTATTCATGGGAGCGCACACATTTTGGTGCATGTGCTTAAATGTGTGCTTGAATGTGTGCTTGCACTTGTGCGCCTGTTCATCGTGTGTGTGTGCGCCCGCATGAATGTATGTGCATGCGTGCTTTTCCATATAGGGATGTGCAAGCCAGGAAAATGCACACACACGGCCGCCGTACTCCATGCTTGAAAACCAGCGCCTGAAACCAGCAAGCCATCAACTGAATTGGCTTACTTAAAGGAAGTTCCTTTGATCAGTTGCAGGACAGGCCTGAGACTTGCCTGCACTTCTGCTGATAGCCGAAACCTGCTGCACGCATTGCCTTACCTTCCTCTACTTCAGAACACCTTACCTGACAAATCCCTTTTTTGGGGGCTGATTACGATACCAGCAACCTGGCACAATCAACCCTAACCTCGCTTGTGCCACAGGCCTCCGAGCATCACCGTGAAAGAAGTGCAGACACCCATGTACACAACAAAGCTTGGAGGCACAAGGAACATTCACGTGTGTGTCACCTTGCTTTTTACCTTTTTTCATTCACATGTGGCACCTTTATACATTAGCTTGTTCATTCATGTGTGCGTCCCTTTGCTTTTACAGCTTATTTCATTCACGTGTGCGTCACCTTGCTTTTATAGCTCTTGAGCGCTGTAGGCCATGGGGGAGGCTCAAATATGCCAGCCTTAGACCTCCGGCCAAAGGGAGTAGGCCAAGGGGGGCAGACAGTGACATCAAAGTCATAGTGCCAGTGCTTGTCAAACTGGTAGTCATCCACAGAGAACAGCAAGCCGTAGTGCATGACCTTTGGAATGCCTGCAAGCGTACGATAGAAGCAAAGGTGTACTGCTTGTGCTCATTGTCTTGGAAGTAATTGACTGAAAACAGCATGCAAACAGCCTTCAGGATGCTTTTGGCCGCATTCTTATCTTGCTGCATGAATCAAAACATAAGCGCGCTCCTTTCTTAGATACATATTGACAGGAGGGTTGGAGCAAAAGCACACTTGGCACACTTGATACTGCACATGAAGCTTACGGGTCAGCACATGAAGCTTACTGGTCAGCACATGAAGCCGGCAGGACAAAATGGGCATCAGGTGTAGCAGTCAATAGGCAAGCAGGACCGCATGCCAGGAAGTCTTAAGAGTACTTCCTGGAATACTGCAGGAACCCCAATTTCCTTTAATTATTCCTGTCATTGGCCTGAAAGCTTGCCCATGTAAGCCGGGCTTTAAATAGGTAAGCTAGGCGTGATGCGACACTTCCAGCTGCAAAAAGTTCTGGACTCTGGCTGCCCCAGATTTGCAGGCCCACGCTTGCTTTTGCAGATCAATCTGGATAAGCTCTATTGTCCAATTTAAAACCAATGAGTTTGGAGAACAAGACCATTGAATCATGGAATATGGTGTTTAAAGGCTTTTGACTGAAGCCAGGCAACACAGGCGTCTGGTCTGCGTTTGCTGCACCAGATAATAAAGGGGGCCCTGCACAAAGGGCTTGAGCGTTTCACCTTACGCTTGCGGATTTGTTTTTTTGAAACACACCAGCTGGTAATACGACCCCATATCTAAATGTGTGTGTATGTGTGCTGTGCCTTCGAGAGAGAAGCTGGGCAGGTCGTCCCTGGGACTTGCGTGAGCTGGTGCACTGCCCCCAACCAATCCACAATCCAATTGCGTTGCCACCAATCCGCTCACAGAGGATGCTCCCTAATGCAGGAGCAGCGCTGCGTTGACAGGCTTGACTGACCAATGGGATTATAGGAGGGATAGAGCATGGAAGTGGGATCCCATTTATGCCACACATTGCTTGTGGCAGCTGCAAAGGCGTAGCCAAACATCTCAGATATCCACGGCCTGTCCCCCTTGTGCGTGGAGTATACATCCCCTGTGAGCCTCCACGCCTGCGTGCACGTTTTAAGGGGAGGTGACGTTGTCCACGCCAGGATTGGGTGCTGTCCGCATTCAAACATTCAAGCGGCCAATATTCAAACGCAACACTCCCAGGGCTGGGTGCTGTCCGCATGGGCCAGAACGGCAGCAGCTTCAAACGCAACACTCCCAGGGCTGGGTGCTGTCCGCATTCAAACATTCAAACGGCCAATATTCAAACGCAATACTCTCAAGATTGGGTGCTGTCCGCACGGGCCAGAGCGACAGCAGCTTCAAACTCAACACTCTCAGGTACAACATGTGTCTGGCCTGTCTGACGCTGCAGCACATTGTGGGCCTGGATGACAGTTTGCCTCCTGGGCACACCTAAAATTATTGTTATCCCAGTGCAAACTTCCCGCAACTACAATGCTTACCTCCTGCAACTACAATACATGCCATTCCAGTGCGTACCTCCGGGTCAAACCTGACATCCTCTGTGAATTTCAGCCACGGTTTTGAAATCTTTTTCAGGTCATTACGGTGAAGGAAAAAAAAGCCCCCGACCTGCATGAGCATGGGACGGGATAAAAACAGGCATCAAGGCTTCTTTAGACTTGCAGCAGAACAGAATGCCAACAGCCAGCTTGCCCATGCTAGGCTGCCCGTCGCCGGATGGGTCTTTTCGACTAACTTTAGGGAAATTGAAGCTGGGCTTAGGGCAGATTGGTTCCGAAGCAGGCTTAGGCTAGTCCACACACACGTGGCTTTGCACACACCTTAGCACATCATTCTGCATGGCACACGCTGAATTCTGAGGCAGGGCTGCTTAGTCTAACCTGGTCTGCTTTCCTGCCATAAGGTCCAGCCAGGGTATCATTCCGTGGTGGTACATCCTTGATATGCCGCTCTGCCAGCTCGTTGGCCACACCCTTCATGTATGCATACCTGTGTATGTGTTGTATGTGTGTACCCTCGTTTTATATTTAGCACCCTTGGAGCGTGCCCTGCATGTTTGTACTTCAGAAGTGCAGGACGCATCTGCAATGCACCCCTGAAAGACGCTCAAGCTGCTCCTGCTACCCACTCTTGCCAATGCCTCTGCCTGTGTGTTTGCTTGTTTGTAAATTTTTTTGTTGTCTGATAGTTCGTTTGTACATGCAAATGTGCACGTGCTTTTGTGTGTGAACAAATGGAAGAGTGCACGTGCACTTATGTTTGTGTACGCGTATGTGTGAGCGTTCACGCACCTTGAAGGCTGCATGTTTACTGCACAGAGGGTGCAAGCCTGTCTTCATGGGTGCAGGCCTGTCTTAATTGGTACAGGCCTGTCTTCATGGGTGCAGGCCTGTCTTAATTGGTACAGGCCTGTCTTCATGGGTACAGGCCTATCTTACTGGATGCAAGCCGGTCTTCATGGGTGCAGGCCTGTCTTTATGGGTGCAGGCCTGTTTTTATGGCTGCAGGCCTGTCTTAATGGGTGCAAGCCTGTCTTAATTGGCGCAGGCCTTGCTTCATGGGCGCAGGCCTGTCTTCATGGGTGCGGGCCTGTCTTCAAAGATGCAGGCGTACCTGGCACCTATGGCCCATCCAGGAGAGGGGTGCATGTCTTCCACCAGGAAGGGGTGCCGCAAGGTCATGTCCGAGTCCAGGACGACCAGGTACTCCTCTTCAGGAGTCTGGTGCTCCAGCCAATCGATCACCGCCTCTGGCTTGTTGTACGCCACGTACCTGCTTGTATGCATATGCATGTCAGGTGAATGCTACGTACCTGCTTGTATGCATATGCATGTCAGGTGATACGCTACGTACCTGCTTGTATGCATATGCATGTCAGGTGATTCATGTGGCAGCCAGCCAAAGGAAATTGCCCATGAGTGGGCATGCACACGGATGTACCAGAGGTGGGGATGTGTTGTGCATGCCAGCGTGGGGCATAGCTTGCAGCATCAAAAGGGAACCTGTCCTTGTGAAAGCAAGCAGAGATAGGAGCATGAATCATGCCCGCAGAGGTGCAATTGTGTGCTTGATTATGCGCACTCAAGCCCTAGGCTAGGGCCTGTCGTGCGTCGCTTCACCAGACACGGAAAATAGCATGCGTGTATGCATGTGCGTCTGTGCGTGAATGTAAGGATGCGTAGCTCGATACGTAAAGGTGGTGCGCAGCACCTTGTGCGCACACAACCATACGCGTGCATGCAAACGCACATTTGCAGCCTTTACCTGTCCTGGTTGTGGGGGTTGCTCTCAAAGTTGGGGGCCACCCAAGTCTCCACGTCCTGGAGCAGGTCTTTCGGGTACTTGGCAAGGTCTTGCTCACGACAGCACATCACCTTGCTCACGCTGCCAGGCTGGCCAGAGGTCTTGTAGCTCCATGCCATGCCCACACTTTGCCAGTTGCTGTAGCGCGTACAGTCGGCCTGGGTCATCACAAGGCACAGGGCCGCTCAGTTCTCTTGGTGCTTGGAATGAGGGAGAAGCGTGCCATGCAAAATCATATGCATCAGTGGGCATGGTGGTTAAAGTAAGGCGAACAATTTGCAAGCGTTGTGACAGGTTTCCTGCATCCCTGCGAGCTAGCACAAGCATTTGCTGCACAATGGAGCATCAAGTGCAGGCTGCAATCTGTGCAGCATTGATCCAAGGGTTTGACAAGGCATTCGAGCTGGCATCCCTTCTCACTCACCAGAAACACAATATGTACAGGGCTCAGTCCATTGAGGGCTGTCAGGTTGGTCTTTATGTCCGTTGTCTGCTGCTGCTGCTGCTGCTGCTGCTGCTGCTGCTGCTGAGCTGAGACCAGGGGAACGCCCACGATGATGCTCAAGGACAGCAAGGCCCATAACCAGGCGATTTTGTGCGTTGTCTGAGCCCGGAGGCCCACCATTCCCGATTTTATTCCAACATCTTAGTAACTACATTATTTTACTGGGGAAATGCGTGAATTTTCGTTCCTCTAGTTTTTTATACGATGTGCCCCTACCCCCGATGAATAACCAAAAGAAAATTTTACAGCTTGTTGATCATATAGTTAGAAGAAAACATTGCTCTGGTCGGAGATGAACGGCCCTGGTCGGCCCGCTTGCTGGCACGCGTGCAGGGAAGGGTAAAAATGTACCAGCATGCTTTTTGTAACACTCTATAGTGAACTAATGGGCAAGAGGGGATGCTAGAACCTGAAGCTAAGGGTTGCACACCTGGGGGATTGTAGGAAGGGTACAGCATCGTGGAACGGTGCCATCGGTGCCATACATCTGCCTTAGCAGCCCCAAAGACGTAACCATACATTTCAGATATCCAAGGCTTCCCGCCCTTTTGCACATACTGATCACCAGATAGCCGCCAGGCCTGCGAGGAGGGCAGGATTGATTTGTTGTGCAGGTGACTTCAATGATGAGACTAGCCGGTCAAGGACCACAAGCTTTGCACCATGCACCATGCCTCCTGAAGATGGTAATCAACTTGGGACACGAGCGTACCTCAGGATCCTCGCGCACTTCCTCGGTGGTGGAGAGCCACAGGGGCGCCACACGCTGCATATCATCCCGGTGCATGAAAAAGAATCCCCCCACCTGCAGGGTACATCCCACGAGCATGTGAAGTGCAGGAAAGGGGTCCAGGGTGCACACTCCACAGTGGCTACCTCAGAGGACAGTGAAGCATCACAACTGCCCGGCAAAACTTGAGACTGCCGCACCTGGTCCGCATGTCGCCCGTAGGGACCGGCCAGCGTGTCATTTCGAGCAGCAACATGTGGTATGTGTCGCGTCCACAGTTCATTGGCAGAGCCAATGAGGTAAGTGTAGGCTGCAGGGACAGGACAGGCAGCTAGAGCGCTCATTCTGAGCATCCTGATCAAGGTGTGAGGCGCGTCAGGTCACCTTGGTGCTGAGACCATAACAGAGATCAGTGGACTATGCTCTTTTCTTTGTTGACCGTTGTGCACATCTGTGCAGGAAAATGTTTCAGGGCATCTGCCCTCCGAAGAGGGATTTACTTCACTGGATGGCACCATACATTTGGGCTCTGCGAGAGTTCCTGCATGATTGAGACAATAAGCCATCTCGAACACCCATGCTTTGTTCCGTTCCTTCACACTAGAAGTTGGTTTGCTAGGTGCCTGCAGCATAAGGCTTAACTAAGTTGATCAAGAATCATAAACATGATTCATGCCATCGAGAGCCTTCGTGTGGAATTTGAGAGGAACAACCGGCCAAATAAATGGCCAGATAAGTGCACATCATCCTCCTTACGTGCGGATGCCGCCCAGCCCCTCGAGGTATTGTAGTTGTTGGGATGGAACTTGTTACGCAGCAGCATGTCTGCGGAGTGTGTTGGCAGGGAGGAGGGGAAAGCGTAAGCAGGAGTAGACATCAACAAAAGTGTTACATTGATGAAGCAATGCCACGACAGGCTGAGGAATAACACAAAGTAGGCCCAGGAGAACACAAGCAGGACTAGACCAGAAGATGATGCAGTGGGCTGTTGTCAGCAGGGCAAGGCATGATCTGATTGTGGGGCAACGGATGGACTCCTTTTAACCACAGCCTGTCTAGACATAAAGGGCAATCAGGGTGCTGTTATACGGGGCATCAAAGGTAGGCACGCAATATGATAGCACCCCGTTCTTAGGCCAGCAGTCTTCAGGTGCTCGTAGGATTAGAAAGATAACCATTAACACTTGCCCAGATGCGCTGTAACAGGTGTACAAAAGCGCATGGAAAGCACGTATGAGAATACCACAAGCAATAACTGAACATGTTGCTTGCAACTTGGGATGGGCAAAAAGGCTTGCTGCACACACAAGTGCAAGGGACAGTTGAGCCCATTCTAAGCTTAATCTATGGTTTGGAAGATTTCTCTGCCAGCCATGCACAGTTAGGCGCTCTGGATGATAAAAGAGCACTTGTGAGACACGCACCCGAGTCAAGGATGAGCACCCAGTGTTCTTCAGGGGTCGCTTTAGCCATCCAGTCCACCACCGCCCCTGGCTTGTTGTAGGCCGCGTATACGTCACCTGCGTGGTGCCGGCACGTAAATGCACACTTTCACACAAAACGCGAGTAAAAGTGGGCATGGACACGCACTTGCCACACACCTCACAGACTGGCAACAACCGCATGATCATGTGGGTGTGAAATGTGTGGAACCTGGGCACACATTGGTCAAGGGCAGCCCATTTGCTCCCTAACTCGTCTGATTGGTGCCCATACACAATAAGAAAGCCTCTTCGCTGTGCTCACGTCAATGAAACAGGCATCTCAGCTCACCCCTGAAAATTACACAACAGCTCAGCACAGCAATGCAAGGGACCAACTGATCCGAGCAACTGACCCCAGCCAAGGGCCTCAGGTGTCCCTGGCAGCATTGCGCGGCAATTTGTTTCTTTTGTGGACGCTGCACCACACATTCGCAAGGGAGCACACCATACTGCGCAGGCATGCATTTCAGGGAAAAATTGTCATGGCTGCTTGGCGCGCACGCCTGTCCCAGGTGCACAACTTTCTGGAGCACCCACCCCTGCTTTGCTGCCAGTCCCAGTCGATTTAGAAGGTGTATCAGACTGATATTCCCCACATCGATACAGAGATACGCCGTTCCTGCCCCTATACCCGCGGATGCCGTAGGCATATCCGGACAGGAACAAGACGGCAAAATTGCACTTCTGCTATGTGGGACGCTTTGATGCTGCGTGAGAAGCATGTGGTGGGCAGGGAGCACTGTGGGGGCAGCAGAGTTGGTTTGTAGGTCAGTTGCAACAGAGGGCAGCGCAGAACCCAGCCAGCAGCCTGGCTGCTGTGTAGCCTCGCACAGAACCTGTGGGACATACAAGTTCCCATGCTGCCCTGATTGCGCAACATTCACACTTTCAGAGTTATACCTGTGCGTGGGTTCTCCGCAAAGGAGGGCGCGACATGGGTGGCCATCAAGCTCAGCAGCTGCTCGTTGTACCTCTGTCGCTCCTGGTCAGTGCAGCACATCACCCGCTTGATGCTGCCCGGCTGCTCTGTCCCCTTGTAGCTGAAAGCCATGCCCACGGTTTGCCTGAAACGTCATGGTCAAGTTGGTGCCTGTTAGGCTGATTGCTGCAGCATCGATGCCAGGTGGTCTGTGCTTGATCGCGGTGCACCTGCACTGCTCCTGCAATCCTTCCATGAACTTCTACCTGCCCAAGCTCAATGAAATTTCCGTGACAGATGCGCTAGTAGCAGTGCTGGAGCTGCCTAGCATAGCATCAGTGAGCGGGAAAGGTGCCTGAAGCTGCTGCGCTCATGACAGAGTGTGGTCAAACCAGCATTGAACAAGCAATCCGCCAAGCATTGACTTCTGTGTCCCCTTTTACATCTTGAGCATGGATTGAAGCCAATGAGAGTGCAGGCTGAGTGAGCGGCTATAGCAGGCTAGGTGTGCAAGCATAAGGATCGCTGCATGCAGCAGTCCTTGGTGGGAGGGCATGGGAGCCGTCTGGCTTTGGGATGGCGGTGGCTTCTGTTTCCAAAGCTGCTCATCGTCACCATCAGAAAGGGGTGGTTACTGGCTTACCAATCAGAGTACATGGAGCAATCTGTCAGGTAGGCGATGGCCACATCCTCGTTGGCCTGCGAGAACCCGATTGCAAGCAGCGCAAGCAGAGGAGGGAAAAGGGAGGCCCAGCGCTGCCATGCCCAGGCCCGCTGCATAGCGCGCCAGTGATCCAAGAGATAGACTGATCTGCAGGAATAGGTGTGTTCGCAGAACAGCAAATTGTTTTGCTGTTCTCTCTGGCGCAGCTCGTATGTTGTTGTGATTGCCAGCCCTCTACAATTGCAAGGGTCACACAGAATTCAGGAGTGCCTCTGATTGAGGCACAGCATGCTCAAAGGAGTGGAAGCAGGCATGGGCAGACTATTGTGCTATGCTGTGCTTCGTGGCTAGGCGCACAATTGTAAATGTTTTCCCTGGCACATGCTAGGCACCAGTTCCCAACTCACAAAAATACACACGCCGAAAGACTGAAGGGGTGTCAGGCAAGCTTGCAGCTGGGCTTGCGTCCGCACTGGTTTGATCAGCTACCAGCCCGAGGCAGCTCGATGCTGCAGCGACACAGCACAAAATCAAATAAACTCATGATTATGTTTTAAACTGAGTGAGAGGATGGATGTCGGTTTTGGGCCAACCGACCGAACTTGGTCGCCGAGCCCGATTGAGAAGCCCCCAAATTTTGTTTGCAGCTTAAAGCCCCGTCACCTTCTGGTTGTTCAAACCAGTTGGCGCTGTAAACAGCCCAGCTTGCCTATCGAAAGAGCAGGCAACAACAGGCAAACATGCCAGGAGCATCAAAGATCGCCCAGAAGGAGGCATGTGAGTACCTTCTGCTCCTTCAGATATCCAGGGTGAGGTGTAGGGGAGTGAGCAGTGAGTGACCCTCTGTTTGCTCTGCTTGCCTCCCCGTCCTGTTCCTCAGACCACGAGAAGGTGTGCAAGCTCTTGGACACCTACGACAAGGCGTTCATCGTGGGCGCCGACAATGTGGGCTCCATGCAGTTCCAGCAAATCCGCAAGGTAGGGGGCGTGTGATGCCGCATGCAATGGACCAGGCCGCCAAGTGCGCGTCTCCTTCCTCCCTCGGCAGCCACCTGCACCGTGCACGCATGCTGCACTCCTGAATTGTGCAGGGCTTGGACCTAGAGACAGGGTGCCCTGTCCGGAGTCCGAGCAGCGACCAGTCTGGTCGAGGCTGTTCTCTCTGGCAAATACATTAACCGGCGCATGCCTGCACTCGCAGGGTCTGCGCCCTGGTGCCGTCGTCCTGATGGGTAAGAACACCATGATGAAGCGCTCCATCAAGATTTACTGCGAGACATCTGGCAACGACAAGTGGAAGGTCATCCTGGACCACCTGGTGAACAACGTGGGCATCGTCTTCACCAACGGTGACCTGAACGACGTGAAGGAGGAGATCAACAAGTACAAGGTGTGAGGGGCTGCAGGGGGCCCTGTGCGCACGGAGTCAGTGCTGCTGCTGCATGCATTTGTACATGCATTGCTGAGCGCACACGCGCGCGCGCACACACACACACACACACACACACACACACACACACACACACACACACACACACACACACACA